>ENA-UPSB01003153-UPSB01003153.1-bioreactor-metagenome-genome-assembly--contig:-NODE-3153-length-13566-cov-5.613648_pt1 | contig 13566 bp, 12 predicted proteins | sample MGYA00238182_ERZ773286 | MGnify/ENA primary metagenome ERZ773286 (study PRJEB29026, sample SAMN07631240) | bioreactor metagenome | isolation source: Switchgrass digestor | place: USA: Dartmouth... | reverse complement strand
GTTTGGCCAGTAGCACCTGGCCCAACACATTGTTGATTTTATGGGAACCCGTATGGTTCAGATCTTCTCTTTTGAGATAGATCTTGGCTCCGCCCAGATCCTCGGTCATCTTTTGGGCAAAGTATAACAGAGATGGCCGTCCCGCGTAATTGGCCAGAAGCTCATCCAATTCCGCGATAAATACCGGATCATTCCGGAAACGGTCATAGGCTTCTTCCAGTTCTCGAACCGCATTCATCAGCGTTTCCGGAATGTATTGGCCTCCGTAAATTCCAAATCTTCCTTTTCGCATGCTTCTATCTCCTTTTTCCATACTCGCTACTGCGCGTAATATATTCCGTAAATCCGGCTCTTTTTCGGAGTCAAACCGACGGGTTATCCTTATATTCCCGGTTTGTCGTCTTCAGCCCGTCGGAGAATACTCCGGCGTTAAACTGTCTGACTGTGGCTACAATCTCCGCTATCTTTTTCGGATCCTTGAAACCGTTGGTTTCAGCCCCGCTGCTAACATCCAGACCATAAGGACTAAGCTCCGCAAGAGCCTTGGATATATTCCGGACATTGATCCCTCCGGCCAGAAAATAGGGTTTATTAATCTCCGGAAGTAAAGACCAGTCAAAAGTCTGTCCGCCGCCTCCGTATTCCCCTGGATAAAAAGTATCAAACAGCAAATAGTCACAGGGAAATTCCAAGGCCTTTTCAATATCTTGCCTTTCCTTGACCCTGACGGCTTTGATGATCCGATTGGGAACACAGCTTCTCAGCCTTTGGAGGTAGTCCTGATCTTCGTCGCCGTGGAGCTGAATCAGATCAATCACTCGGGTGGTGCAGAGGTTAATAATTTTCTTTATATCGGCATTGACAAATACTCCTACCGCTTTGATGGCAGGATTCAGCTTTGACTTCAGGGCTTGGGCCTGCCGTTCGTCAATTTGTCTTTTGCTACCGGCAAAAACAAAACCGATATAATCAGGTAAAGCTGCGTTGACCGCTTCAATATCCTGCTCTCTGCGCAAACCGCAGATTTTGATTTTAGTCATAGGCCTTATCCTTTCTTTATCTTTTCTGCCTGGCAAGTAGGCCGGCTCCGCTTTGCAGGTAGGCCAACATAGCTTTTTTGTCCGCACTTCTCATCAGCACTTCGCCAAGCAAAACCGCATCGACTCCTGCCCTTTCCAGCAAGGCAATTTCCTCCGGTGTTTGGATACCGCTTTCCGCCACATAGAGAATTTCTTTCGGCACCAGGTCCCTTAACATTAAACAGTTGCGGATGTCCACCTCAAAGGTTTTAAGGTTCCGGTTATTTACCCCGATTATTCTGGCCCCGGCTTCAAGGGCTGAAGCAATTTCAGCTTTACTGTGGGCTTCCACCAAAGCAGAGAGGCCAAGGCCATCACAGATCCCCAAATATTCTTGCAGCGTCTCCGTATCCAGCAGCGCGCAGATCAACAACACCGCATCGGCCCCGAGCAACTTAGCCTCATAAATCTGGTACGCATCGAGAATAAAATCTTTGCGCAGCACAGGGATACTGACCGCTTCACTAATTTCTTTCAAGTATATATCGCTGCCTTGAAAATGCTCCGGCTCGGTGAGAACGGAAATAGCCTGAGCTCCGGCTTTTTCGTATTCAAGGGCTATTTCGCGATAGGGAAAAACCGGCGCAATGACCCCTTTGGACGGAGAAGCCTTTTTCACTTCGCAGATGAAGGACAGCCCTTCTTTCTTTAACGCTTCTTCGAAAGCAAAATCTTGCCGGGTGTTAAAAGTTCCTGTTTTTTGGCGTTCCAAAATCCGGGCCTGCAACTCAGCAACGGGCACTGAGCTTTTGGCCGCTTGCACCCGCCGCCTGGTAGACTCGACAACCTTCTGCAGAATCATAGTTTCTCACCCGCCATTTCTTATTTTCAAGATCTCTTTTTCTCTTCGCTGTCACCTTTACGCTTTAACTCAACTATTTTCTTTAGCCTTGCTTCCACTGTTTCTATTTGTTCTATCTCAGCTATTGACCTTTGCTTTTGTCTCCGTTATTCATTTACTTCATCTTTACAAGTCGCTTTTGGTTTTATCTTCGCGATTGGACAGCTCGATAAACCGGTTCAGTTGCTGAAGGGCCCGGCCGCTGTCGATGATATCCGCCGCCATTCTAACGCATTCCCGTAAAGTAATGTTGTTGTAAGCCATATAAAGACAGACTGCCGAGTTCAGCAGGACAATATCTCTTTTGGGGCCTTTTTCCCCGCTTAAAATTCTTCTGGCAATCTCCGCATTCTCTTCCGGCCCGCCGCCCACCAAATCCTCGGGTTTGCAGTAGGTAAAGCCGAATTGGCGCGGATCCAAAAAGAAGCTGTTCAAATAGCCATTATTGACTTCACAAACTGTGGAGGAAGTGGTTAAAGTGATCTCATCCAGACCGTCATGGCCATGAACCACCATGGCTTTTTTAACGCCGAGGTTCGCAAGGACTCTGGCCAGCGGCTCCACCAGATTTTCATCATAAACCCCGAGCAATTGCAGATTTGCCTCGGCCGGACTGGCCAGCGGACCCAAAATATTAAAAATGGTGCGTACCCCGAGCTCCTTTCGCACAGGGGCGGCATATTTCATCGAAGGATGGTAGTTGGCGGCAAACATGAAGCAAATCCCGATTTCTTGCAAAATCTTTTCACTTTTCCAGACAGGGATATCAATTCTTACTCCGAGGGCTTCCAAAACATCGGCGCTGCCGCATTTACTGGAAACGCTCCGGTTGCCGTGCTTGGCCACCGGTATCCCCGCTGCGGAAATGACAAAGGCTGAAACGGTGGAAATATTAAAGGTGTATGCCTGATCTCCTCCGGTGCCGACAATATCCAGAACATCGCCCCGGTGCTTTAGTTTGGTACCGCATTGGCGCATGATCAGCGCACAGGCCGTGATTTCTTCGATGGTCTCCCCTTTCATCCGCATGGCGGTCAGGAATGAAGCGATCTGGGCGTTGGTTGCCTTGCCGGTCATGATTTCATCCATCACGGCTTTGGTCATCTCGAAGGAGAGATTTTCCTTGTTCAGCAATTTCTGAATGGCTTCTCGAATCATGATGCTTCACCCCCAATCTGCAAAAAGTTGTCTATAATAATAGCCCCCTGGGGAGTCAGGATGGATTCGGGATGGAACTGCAGACCGTAAATCTCATAATCTCTGTGCTTGACGCCCATTACTTCCCCGTGCTCATCTTCGGCAATGACCAACAGCTGATCCGGCAGAGAGGTCCTCTGGGCAATAAGAGAGTGGTATCTTGCTGCCGTTATGATAGGCGGCAGTCCTTTGAATATGCGGCTCCCGTTGGCAATATGGATATTGCTTTGTTTTCCGTGCTTAAGTTCCTTGGCCGGCACAATAGAAGCTCCAAACACTTCGCAGATGGCTTGGTGGCCAAGACATATGCCGAGAATCGGAACCAGTCCTTTCATCCGGTCGATCACTGCTTCGCAAATTCCGGCATCCCGCGGATAACCCGGGCCTGGAGAGATAATCAGGTGAGACGGATTCATTTGCTTTACTTCTTCGACAGTACACTCATCATTGCGAATTACCCGGATATCAGGGTTAATGCTCCCTGCCAATTGCACCAGATTATAGGAAAAACTGTCATAGTTATCGATTAATAAAATCATCACATATCCACCTCACTTGCGGCCATAAGAGCTTTTAGAACGGCCTTGGCCTTGTCTGCAGACTCTTCATATTCCCTCTCCGGCACACTGTCAGCCACAATTCCTCCGCCGGCTTGAACGGACACCTTGCCATTTTTCTTCACGGCCATCCGGATAGCGATGCAAACATCCATATTACCTGTGAAGTCTAAATAACCAATGGCTCCGCCATAGATCCCCCTCGGATCTTTTTCCAATTCTTCGATGATCTGGCAAGCCCGAATTTTGGGCGCTCCGGACAAAGTCCCGGCCGGCAGAAGAGCTTCCAGCGCATCCAACGCGTCCATTCCTTGCCGCAGGATTCCTTCCACCTCTGAAGTAATATGCATTATTTGCGAATAGCGCTGAATCATTTTGTACTTAGTCACCTTGACGCTGCCAAATTCGGCTATTTTCCCCAAATCATTTCTGGCCAGATCCACCAGCATGTTGTGTTCGGCCAATTCTTTTTCATCCTCCAGCAATTCCCGCTCCAGAGCCAGATCCTTTTCGTATGTTTCGCCCCGGGGTCTGGAACCGGCGATTGGAAAGGTTGAAAGGACATTGTTCTGCAATCTGACCAGGGTTTCGGGAGAAGAACACATAAGCTGAATATCGTCGGTTTGCATGAACACCATATAGGGGGAAGGGTTTGTTGTTCTCAAAACCCGGTAAGCATTGATCAGGCTGTCCTCATAGGGCGTTTCAAAGCGTCTGGAAATGACGGCCTGAAATATATCGCCATTTTTAATATACTCTTTTGTCTTTTCCACCATCAGGCAGTATTCTTCTTTGGATACATTGCAGGTGAAGGACGGTTTGCTATTTTTTCCGGCTTTCGGCAACGGATTGTGTTCCGTAATCAGCCTGACAATATCCTCAATCTCGGCCAGGGCTTTTTGATAACTCTCAGCAATTGACTCGGCCCGCAAGTTGACAATGACGCTGATCTTTTGTTTCAGGTGATCATAAGCAATTACCTTGTCAAACAACATCAGGTCAAAGTCATAAAATTCGCTGTTCCTGAGTTTTAAAACCGGTTCTGTATAACCGATCAGGCTGTAGGAAAAGTACCCGACAAACCCTCCCGCAAAGGGAGGAATTCCCGGCAGTCTGGGCGCTTTGTAATCCGCCAGGTAAGCTCTGAGTTGCTCCAGCGGTTTCGCAGAGCGTATAGTTTTCTTCTCCGTATCTTCAATGGTCAGTTCGCCGTTTTTACAGGTAACGCGGGCTATGGGATTAAAACCCAGAAAAGAGTACCTGCCCCATTTTTCTCCGCCTTCAATACTCTCCAGCAGAAAATATCTGTTGCTGATCCGGGAAATCTTGCGCAAAAGAACAATGGGTGTCGTAATGTCCGCATAGATTTCTTGGCAAATGGGAATGATCTTGAATTCTTCGGCCAAGGGCTCAATTTCATGGTAAGCAGGGATTATCACCATCATCACCTCTCAGAAAAAAACTGAATTCTTGGAAAACCGAATTATAAAATTAGATTTAAGTTTGGGAATTAACTAACGAGCTCGTTAATTTTAATCAGGGCCCTGTTTAAAAGCTAAAAAAGCTAAAGTTAAAAATTAAAAAAGCTTTCGTCCCAATAATGGGACAAAAGCTTTACCTTCTGCGGTGCCACCCAAATTGGCGTATAGTACGCCCGCTCATTTTTGCATACCATCATATGCAGCCAGCTGATAACGGGCAGGCCCCCCGTAAGCGTCTACTCTCTTGCGATTTCGAGCTTCCCTCACAAGTCCATTCGGAATAACCCTTCGCAACCGTGCTCTCACCTACCACGGCTCTCTGGATGCAAGCAGTTATTCTTACTACTCTTGCTCATCGGTTTGAACAATTAACTCTCTGCAGTTGTTAATTATATTTTTTAGTTATTAAATCTAACATTTTTGGTTATTTTTGTCAAGCAAAATTATTTAATATGTTCTTTGGAATTTTATTTTAAATTAATCAGCCCAAGTCCGAGCAAACAAACGATTATCCCAGTTATCTTGTTCCAGGTCAGGGCTTCTTTATATAAAAGATATCCCACGAATATCAGAATGACTGCCAGTACTGAGGCCTGCACTATCTGCGCTGTGCTGACAGGCCATCCAACCTTGTACGCGTAAATATACCCGACTTCGAGCCCTACAATCGAGAAACCCAACACAAAGGGTGCCCAATTAACCTTGCTGTATTCCTGGAGGATATTCGCGTCCTTGTTCAGCGCATAATACAGTATCAGCGAAGCAATTGCCCCAATCACATATGTAATGGTCAACGAAGCCAGCGGATTCATTGCTCTCGGTACGGATTTCGCACAAATCTGATAAAAAGTATTAGATATCACGACCAATGCAATTGGCCAAACATAATTGAACATTAAGCGGTTCCTCCTAATAATCTACCTGTCTCATCCCACTTGCTCCATATGTTGTCGGACAATATCTTCGCTGGCAGCCATAGCCTGCAGGGTCAGGGAAAGGAGCTTATCAAGGTCCCAGCCGAGCTGATTCGCTCCACGCTCGATTATTTCCCTGGAACAGCCGGCAGCAAAGCTTTTACTCTTGTATTTTTTCTTGAGGGATTTCAGTTCCATGTCCTTAGTACTTTTCGAAGGACGCATAAGAGCCGCCGCCCAAATAAGTCCCGTTAACTCGTCCACAGCAAAGAGCACTTTTTCCATCTCGTGTTCAGGAGTTACATCAATTGTAGCCCCACATCCTACGGTAATTCCATAACCGTGAGAGACAACACTGTGAATTATATCTTCACTTACGCCGGCTTCCCGCAGCAATTCCGGCGCCTTAAGGCAGTGTTCTTCCGGGTATAACTCAAAGTCAATATCATGCAGCAAACCGACAATTCCCCAATATTCCTGCTGCTCTCCATATCCCAGCTCTTGGGCAAACCATTTCATAACAGCTTCGACAGTCAGCGCATGCTGGATATGAAAAGGATCCTTGTTATACTTCATTAATAGAGCCAATGCCTCATCTCTGGTTATTTGATTCATCGTCAACCCTTCCTTCTGAAATTTGATATTTATTACGCTAAAAAGAAGCAGCTGCCGTATTTTAAGAAGCAGCCCATTTGTAAAACCGCTTTAATATATCTTTCTATCATATAATGGCGCCGCAATCAATACCACACGTTATATGTTATATTAGCCCTGCTCCAAGCTCATAGGCCTCTTTGAGTTTAAGCGGAAAGGCCGTTTCATGGTGGGCTTTTTTCTGCGCCGGATCGAAAATGGTCCAGCTGTATTTGCTGTAATCTTCTACTTGCAAAGTATTGCCGCAGATCAGGATTTTGGTCGGTCCGACAAAACGTTCCAACATTTGTTTATAGTTTTCCAACATCGCGGTATAACCAATTTTATCATAAAGGCTTTCATCGCAATTGCTGGTAGTGATCAGCAGGACCGGAATCATATGTTCATTGCAATTCGGCCGTTCCTTGTTATAGGTTAAAGACTGGAATATCAAACGCTCATACAGCGCCCTAAATCCTGCGGTCAAGTTTCCCAGATAGTTGGGCGAACCGAGGATAAGGCCATCGGCTTTACGGATTTTAGCCAGGACTTCGGTTAAACCGTCTCGGGAGACACAGCGCCCAAAGGTTGCAGGAAGCTTGCAGCCAAAACAGGAGATACATCCTTGAAAGGGTTCCAAGTTATAAAGATCGATGACCTCTACGGCTGCTCCGGCTTCTCTGGCTCCTTTGGCAGCCGCCTCAACCAACCGGCTGGTGTTCCATCCTCTGCGCGGGCTGGCATTAATGGCAATGATATGTTTCATTTTTACTCCTCCCAAATCAAGTTTGTTTTTGTTTCTTCTATACCAGGTGTTTGTTTTTAATCGCTCATTATAAACACTTAAATTTTATTATACTACACCTATTGGACAATAAAATACAGCATCGGACAAAGTACTTAGGGGATAATATAAACGAGGCAATGGTTCTGTCAAAAAACCACTGCCTTTGTTCTTTATGTTCAGTAGTGAGTTGGGACTTGGCAACGCAGAGTTTTACCTATTGTTCGACTGCTTAGGATTTGAGGAATAAAGCCCTTAGTTTTATTAACAGTTTTTTAAGCAATTCCGGACAAAGCCGGGTCTTTCTTTCCTCTTTGCGCCATTCATTCAGGATATACTCATAATCAAGCCCTTCATCTTTGCAATACCTATAAAGAATTTCATTTCTTCTGATATTCTTGTTATCGATATTATTGCCATACATTGTAAAACACCCCACATATAATGCTGAATATACTTGCAAAAATATTTGCTAAAAAGAAAGTGGTTAAATCCTACATTGGACTTAACCACTTTCCGAATACGCTCTTGGATATAAACCTTTACACCTAATCCTTGTTTCCCGCGTTCAGGTAATAGTGAATTAAGCCAATGTATATGAGTATCCATACTTGGTTCATATGAATAAAGTCCTTATGCAGTTTTGTTAAGCCAAGTCCTTGAACCTGATACATGTGCCAGCCCCACTTTCATACTTATTAGCCATAACGCCATGCCAAGATGCTAAAAATATAAAACGGTTAAGCCCCAAAGTGTGACTTAACCGTTAAAATAATCGGATATTAAAACTATACGTTATGGCTAAACTCCAGATAACTGGGGATTAAGCACATACGCGCCGACAGCCACACCCGGTTCAGACAGCTTGACAACTTCATTTACTTGGTTAAAGTAATGGCCCTTCACAGGCAGCATTCTTAATCCCCCTTTCTCTTGTGTTGCGAGATTTTGCGAACAAGTTTTTGTGAAAATTATGGTAACATAGGAAAAACATTATGTCAATAGTATTTTGTATACAATATTCATTTTTTTTGTTAGCTCTTTTGTACTATCCAGGGTGCCCTAAATACTATTTGGCACCCCTCAAAAACTTCAGTGCGTCATCTTCATCCAGCGGCTTGCTAATCAGATATCCTTGCACCCCATCGCAGTCGTATTCCCTTAAATACCGCAATTGGATTTCTTTTGTGACTCCTTCGGCAACTACACTATGCCCCAGTTTATGAGCTATCGAAATGATGTCGCTTGTTATTGCTTTGTCCGGGTTTGTACTCAACAGTATATCAACAAAATACTTGTCAATTTTCATGCAGTCGGCTTTTAAGCCTGTTTCTCTGGATAAAGAGGAATAACCTGTCCCAAAGTCGTCCAAAGCTATGTGAAGCCCCTCTCTCTTTAGTTGTTCGATAACATCATTAATATTATCAAACTCGGCAGCAAAGACCGATTCTGTAATCTCGATGCCGACGTTCCGCGGGTTGATTTGCATCTTGCTTATTAATTCCAACAGCCTGCTTGAGAAATCAGGTTTCAGTAACTGAATAACGGAAGTATTGACGGAAACCTTTATTTCCTTATGTCCATGCTCTTTGAGTTTGCTTAAAAAGCCCAATGCTTTGGCTATCACTTTTTCGCCGATCGGAAGGATCAGTTTTGTTTTTTCGGCGATCGGAATGAATTCCAAAGGTGACACCAGCCCGAGCTTTGCTGTCCTCAATCTGGCCAGGGCTTCAAGTCCATAAATTGAACCTGTTCGTAAATCCATAATCGGCTGGTACTGTAAAAACAGTTCTTCCGTAGCGCAATCATCCGCCGCTATGGCGTTCAACGCTTCCACAATATCCCTTTCACGGTTAACCAAAGCTTCCAGCTCTTCGTCGTAAAAACAAATTCTAAAATCCTTTCCGAATAAATTGACAAACTTCTCCGAGGCAATCAGGACTCTTCTCAAAAGGGTATCCACATCGATTTCGTCTTGATTTTGTTCGATCTCGACAATCCCAATCCCGCCACCTATTCTTTCCGTTACAAATATAGATTCCAAGGTTTTTACAATCCCATTGCTGAATTCAACCAGTTCGTTTCTGTCTTTATAATCAAAAATATAGAAACCAAAGCGGCTCTCACGCGGATAGAACAAAAGGACATTGTCTCTGCAATGTTTCTTTAGGGCATCAGCCGCTTTTTTAACTAAATTTTGAGCGTAATAAAACCCATAATTAAACGCTAACAGCTGGATCGTACTCAGATTAATCCCGACAAGGGCTTTTTTGGTTTCTTTCTTTAGCTTGATTTCCTTTTCCAGGAAGGGCACCAAATATTCGCGATTATACAATCCTGTCAATTTATCGTGCTCATTGCTATATTTAAGGGCGTTTTCAATAGCCTTACGGTTGGATATATCAAGAATGATGCCTTCCAGCGCTTCAACTTTACCGTCATCGGTATATACCCCTTGGCCCAACTCGAGAACCCATTTCTTTTCGCCGGTGGCGGTTATTATCTCATACTCATACTTAAACGGTTCCCTGGCGGCAAGAGTTCTTCCCCACTCTTTCCACAAGGCTTCGCGGTAATCAGGGGAAATCAGATCATTATAGGACAGGTCCCGGTTGTTCAGCAGGCTCTCCGGCGGATAGCCCGTAAGGTTATAACAGCCATTGGAAACATAATGCATTGTCCAGTTGCGATCATAATTGCACCTATAAGCAAGTCCCGGCAGATGGGAAAGAAAAACTGACTTGCTGCGTTCACTTTCATTCAGCGCTTGTTCAATGGCTTTGCGTTCGGTGATATCCTGAACCAAGCAAATATGATGGCTGCGGTTATCACCCGCTAAAACAAGCGGTGCAATAACCATATAGACCCAAACAATTGAGCCGTCCGGCTTGATATAGCGTTTTTCCATCGAATAGATCCGGATTTCTCCTGCTTGAAACTTCCTGAAATTCTCCAAATCCATCTCCAAATCATCCGGATGAGTTACCTTTGTCCAACCTATTTCATTAAATTCTTCTTTCGTTCTTCCTATTATTTGCTCAAACTTGGAATTCATTTTTACGATAATTCCTTCAGGGTGGTTCGGATCATCGGTGCGCGAAATGGCAATGCCGATAGGAGCCTGCTTAAAAATCGCGTCAAAAACCAGGGCTTGTTCGGTCACTTGTTGCTCAAGCGCTTGTTCGGCACGCAACAGAGCAACATGGACAGCACCCTGGCTTTAAGTGAATCCGTCTGTAGCGGTTTGCGGATATAATCCACGGCGCCAAGCTTTAAACCTTTGCTTTCCTTGTCCGGTTCAGCAGGGTCAGTTATTATTATGGTGCGCAGTTTTTGCAACAGCCCGTTCTTTTTAACTTGTTCCAGTACTTGCAGTCCTTCTATATTTACCACGTTTAAATCGAGAATGAGCAAGTTAATCTCATCATGCTCATTAAGTGCCCGCAGGACTTCCGTGCCGGCGCCGACGGTTAATAAACAATATTCCTCCTTTAACGCCTTTTGGACGATTATTCTGTCAGCCGCTGAATCGACAGCAGCTAAAATCTTCAATGACATTGTTGCTTCGCTCCTTTATCCAAACTCATCCCTTATCCAGACTCATCCCCGGTTAAAACTGCTTTTCTTGCCTTAAGTTTTGCCAAACCGTGCTTATTAAATTTATCGAACAAACCGCAGCATAGCATAAGTAAAAAACTGCGATTATTATTGGTATTTTATACCACTGATAAATTTTCCAATAAAAAATGCACATCACTCGATTAGCCAAGCAATAAAACGAGCGATGTGCATTTTAATGCCCGATAGCTATTTTTTCAGTTTTTTAATCTCTTCCTCTACTTCTTCAGCACCTTCAGCGTAGAACCTTTCTTCCTCAGGGTCAAGTTCCTTTAACAGTCTTAAAAATTCACCGGCATGTACTCTTTCTTCATCGGCAATATCCTTCAAAACTTCAATTGCCAGTTCATTATCGGTTGATTCCGCCAATTGCATGTAAAGCTGGATGGCTTCATACTCTGCCGCGATCATAAAGCGGATTGCCCTAATCAATTCCTGGTCGGTCAACTTACGGTCTTTCGCCAGCCCGGAAAAAGCATGTCCAAATTCCGGCATATAGTTCACCTCCTTGGTCTATTTAGTATCAATATTTTAGAAAGCAGCTTTTTCCAAATTTTGGTTTGTAATGAGTTTTTTTGAAAAAAAATTGAAATTTATAGTAATTATAATTCCATTGTAGTCCTTTCGTAATCAAAAATCAATAATTCAATTTCGGAACTATTCCAGCTCCACTGCTCCGGTATAGAGTTGATGATACCTTCCGCCCAGCGCAAGCAACTCTTCATGGGTGCCCTGCTCTATAATCTCGCCATGTTCCAGGACGATAATAAGATCGGAGTTGCGAACGGTGGAAAGTCTATGGGCAATTACAAAAGTGGTCCTGTTTTTCATCAATCGAGCCATCCCTCGCTCAATTAGCTTTTCCGTTCTGGTATCGACAGAACTGGTAGCCTCATCGAGGATTAGGATAGGAGCTTTGGAAACAGCGGCCCTTGCAATATTTAGAAGCTGGCGCTCACCTTGGCTTAAGTTCGAGCCGTCTCCATCCAAGACCGTATCATAGCCGTTCGGCAATCTCTGAATAAAGGAATGGGCGCCGGCGATTTTGGCTGCAGCTATCACTTCTTCATCCGTTGCCTCAAGACGTCCGTATCTGATATTTTCCCAAACCGTGCCGGAAAACAAATGGGTATCCTGGAGCACCATCGCAATATTTCTTCTTAAGGAATCCTTTTTGATTTTCTTGATATCAATACCGTCAATCAAAATCTGGCCTTGTTCAATCTCATAAAACCTGTTGATCAGGTTCATAATAGTCGTTTTTCCTGCACCTGTCGATCCGACAATTGCAATTTTTTGACCGGGCTTCGCCGTAATATTAATATTTCTCAGTACAGTCTTTTCTGAAACATAACCAAAGGTTACATCCTTCAGAACCACTTCCCCTTGTATCAAACGGGTGCCTTCCGTCCGATTGCTTTCGGCGCAGATTTCTACCGCATCCGCCGGATCCGCAGCTTCAGGACTTTCGTCCATCACTTCAAATACCCTTTCCGCTCCGGCCAAAGCCGCGAAAAGCATATTCATTTGCTGGGCCAATTCGGTAATAGGCCTGGCAAACTGCCTGGAATAATTTGTAAATATGGCGAGGCCGCCAATGTCAAAATTGGATATTAGGCACAGCACACCGCCGACGGTCGCGGATAAGGCAAAACTAATCTGGCTTAAATTGCCCATCACCGGACCCATGATGCCGCCGAAAAACTGCGCCTTAATTTGCTTGCTGCGCAACTCATCGCTTAGAATTTCGAATTCTTCCATCGCTTTTTCTTCATGACAAAAGACCTTTACCACTTTTTGCCCGGTGATGCTTTCCTCGATATACCCGTTGACTGCGCCGAGCACCTGCTGTTGCTCTTTGTAATATTTTCTGCTCAGTTTGCCAAGAAGGCCGGCCACGTAGACCAGCAGCGGTATTGTTACTATAATAACGACAGTCAACAGCCAATTTACTACAAACATTAAAATTAACGTACCCAGCAAGGTAATTGTGCCCGAAAAAGCCTGGACCAGGGTGTTGTTCAGCATTTCGCCGACCGAATCCAGATCGTTGGTAAAGCGGCTCATAACATCCCCATGGGTGTGGGTATCGTGATATTTCACAGGAAGCCTTTGGATTTTGCCAAATAATTCCTCCCTGATTCGAACCAGTGCTTTTTGGGACACCGCTACCATTATTCTCTGTTGCAGATAAGTACACAGCACCCCGACCAAATAGATGCCTGCCATAATAAAGAGGCCAATTACCAGGTTGCTTATTTTTTCGTCCACGGTCTTATCCGCCGCCACCAGATTGTTGATTATCGGCCGTAAAATATAACTGCCTCCGAGGTTGGCCAAACTGCCTAACAGCACAAAGCCAAAAACGAACAGGATTTTGACTTTATCCCTTCCAATGTAAGCTAGCAACCTGTTAATGGTTACCGCTGTGTTTTTCGGTTTGCCGCCCGGGACGCCACGCA
>ENA-UPSB01003150-UPSB01003150.1-bioreactor-metagenome-genome-assembly--contig:-NODE-3150-length-13575-cov-4.120340_pt1 | contig 13575 bp, 11 predicted proteins | sample MGYA00238182_ERZ773286 | MGnify/ENA primary metagenome ERZ773286 (study PRJEB29026, sample SAMN07631240) | bioreactor metagenome | isolation source: Switchgrass digestor | place: USA: Dartmouth... | reverse complement strand
AACGTTGAAAATGCAATCAGGCCCAACACCAAAGCAATCTTTTTTGAAACCCTCGGAAACCCCAATTCCAGTATCGTCGATATTCGCGCCGTTGCCGATATAGCCCATAGAAACGGTATTCCTGTGATTGTCGACAATACTTTCGCGACCCCTTACCTGCTGCGCCCCTTTGAATACGGCGCTGATATTGTTGTGCATTCGGCCACAAAGTTCATAGGCGGCCACGGCACATCAATCGGCGGAGTGATTGTAGACAGCGGAAAATTCGATTGGGCGGCCTCCGGAAAATTCCCCGGCTTTTCAGAACCTAACCCCAGCTATCACGGTGTCCGCTTTACCGAGGCGGCCGGAAATGCGGCATATATCACTAAAGCGCGCGTTATCCTGTTAAGGGACACCGGAGCAGCCTTAAGCCCGTTTAACTCATTCCTGTTCCTGCAGGGTCTGGAAACTTTGTCACTGCGCGTGGAGCGTCATGTTGAAAATGCACTCAAAGTGGTTGACTTCCTAAAATCCCATCCTAAAGTCGAACGTGTCAATCATCCTTCCCTGCCGGAAAGCCCTTATCACAAGCTTTATCAGCAGTATTTCCCAAAGGGCGCTGGCTCAATATTTACCTTTGAAATCAAGGGCGGAGCTGAGGAAGCAAAGGCCTTTGTCGACAAGCTAAAAATCTTCTCACTGCTTGCCAATGTTGCGGATGTTAAGTCACTTGTCATTCACCCAGCCAGTACTACACATTCACAAATGACTGAACAAGAGCTGTTGGAGTCTGGCATAAAACCAAATACTATTAGGCTTTCTATCGGCACCGAACACATTGACGATTTGATTTATGACCTTGAACAAGCATTTGAGTCTTAACGGTTGCGGCGGAGAGGGGCAGGGTATTTCCTGCCCTCTCCTATTCGCAGAACTCTTCCTATAAATGCGGACAGCTTTTAACGAGTAACCTCGTGCGACCACTAATCATACCATATTGATATAATTAGTATGTATTATACAGCAGCTATGAAAGGAGCGTTGAAATTGGATTGGGCATTTATAAAACAATGTATACCGCTGTATAAAGAGGCCGCAGTACTAACGCTCTCGATAGCGCTGCTGGGAATTCTGCTTTCTCTGGCAATTGGGCTTGCCTGCAGCCTGATACTATATTACAAAATACCGGTTATTCGGCGGATTGTGCATGGATACATTGAACTGTCAAGAAACACACCGCTTTTGGTTCAACTTTTCTTTTTATATTTCGGGCTTCCAAAGGCCGGTATCGTTATTAGTTCAAAGGCCTGCGCCATTATCGGTCTCGCCTTTCTTGGCGGCAGCTACATGGCAGAAGCGTTTCGCAGCGGACTGGAATCAGTGGAAAAATCACAGCTTGAGGCTGGGTTAAGTTTAGGGTTAACCCGTGCGCAGGTTATACGTTATATTGTTTTGCCTCAGGCGGTTTCAACTTCTGTTCCGCCTCTTTGTGCAAACACTATTTTCCTCATCAAAGAAACGTCTGTTTTCAGCGCTGTGGCACTTGCTGATTTGATGTTTGTAGCAAAGGATCTTATCGGGTTGTACTACAAAACGGATGAGGCCCTGTTATTGCTTGTAGTCTTCTATTTAATCATCCTGCTCCCGATATCCGTTGCCGCATCCTTGATTGAGAGGAGGCTGCGCCATGCCGGATTTGGGTATTCGAGTGCTGTTTGAAGGAAACAATTTTTTGAGACTGATGGGTGGACTATGGGTCACCGTCAAAATTTCTTTGCTTTCGGCAGCGATTTCTATGCTGCTTGGTGTGCTTTTGGGCATGGTCATGGCGCTTAAAAACCCTATTACAAAATGTCTTACGCGCATATATTTGGAGTTTATACGTATTATGCCGCAGCTTGTCCTTTTGTTTCTGGTGTATTTCGGTGCGGCAAAGACATTCAATATCGACATTTCAGGCGAGACTGCCGCTGTCATTGTGTTTGTGCTCTGGGGAACGGCTGAAATGGGCGATCTCGTCCGCGGGGCGCTCATATCTATACCAAAACACCAGTATGAAAGCAGTAAGGCTCTTGGCCTTTCGCGGTTTCAGACATACCGATACGTTATTATTCCCCAAACGCTGCGGAGACTAATTCCCTTAGCCATTAATTTGGTTACCCGAATGATTAAAACTACGTCACTGATTGTATTGATTGGTGTCGTTGAGGTATTGAAGGTCGGGCAACAGATTATTGAAGCGAATCGATATACAGCGCCGTCAGCCGCTCTGTGGATTTATGGCACTATATTCTTCTTATATTTTGCAATTTGCTATCCCATTTCGAAGCTGGCAGGCATACTCGAAAAACGCTGGCAGAATTGAGGTGAAAACATTGGAACAGGCTTTGTTGGAAGTCCGTAATCTGCAAAAAAGCTACGACAAAACTCCGGTATTAAAGAACGTCAACTTTTCGATTCAGAAAGGCGAAGTTGCCGTAATTTTAGGCCCTTCTGGCTGCGGAAAAAGTACGCTGCTGCGGTGTATTAACGGCCTTGAACCGGTTCAGTCAGGAGAAATTATTTTAGACGGTCAGAATATCCTTCGTAGCAAGACAAATTGGAGTCAGATCAGGCAAAAAATCGGCATGGTTTTTCAAAGCTACGATTTGTTTCCTCACATGACTGTATTGGATAATATTCTTCTCGGGCCGCTTAAGGTTCAAAAGCGCAGCAAACAAGAAGCCACGGCTGCAGCAGAAAGGCTGTTGGAACGCGTCGGGCTATTGGAAAAAAGGAACGCCTATCCCCGCCAACTATCCGGCGGGCAAAAACAAAGAGTCGCCATTGTCCGCGCTCTGATTATGGAACCGGAGATTATGCTTTTTGACGAGGTGACAGCGGCACTGGACCCTGAAATGGTTCGGGAAGTGCTGGACGTAATTTTGGAGCTTGCCCGGGGCGGAATGACAATGCTTATTGTGACTCATGAAATGCAATTTGCAAGGGCAATCGCGGATAAAATCTTGTTTCTTGATGCAGGCGAAATTGCCGAGAGTTCTGACCCCGAATCATTTTTTAAAAATCCCCAAACGGAGCGTGCACGCCGTTTTCTAAATACATTTGAATTTAATTCAGTGAGAGAGTGAGTGAGTAATATGAAACTATTTAAGAAAATAGTGTCAATTATTTGTGTCTTGGCCGTCGGTACAGTATTGTTCACCGGCTGCTCCGGCAATAACCAGTCCAGCAAGAGCGCAAACGGAAGCGCCATCAGCACAACCGGAAAAAAGCGCGTACTCTGGACGAAATTAAGGCCAGCGGAAAGGTTATTATCGGTGTATTCAGCGACAAAGCACCATTCGGTTATATCGATTCTGAGGGCAACTACCAGGGCTACGACGTTTATTTTGCCAATCGTATTGGAAAGGACTTAGGTGTTAAAGTAGAATTTGTTTCAGTTGAACCCGCAAGCCGCGTTGAATATTTGAAAACCGGAAAAGTAGACATTATACTCGCAAACTTTACGGTGACTAAAGAACGCGCCCAGTCGGTTGACTTTGCTCTTCCGTATATGAAAGTTGCCTTGGGAGTAGTCAGCCCGAATGACGCCTTGATTACCGATGTCAAGCAGCTCAAAGGCAAGACATTGATTGTAGCAAAAGGCACTACGGCCGAGACATACTTTACAAAAAACCATCCTGAAGTCAAACTATTAAAATTTGACCAATATACTGAAACCTTCAATGCCCTTCTGGACAGACGCGGAGACGCCTTTTCAACCGATAACACCGAAGTCTTGGCATGGGCAGCTAAAAACCCCGGGTTTACAGTAGGCATTAAGAGCTTGGGTGATCTTGATACCATTGCCCCAGCAGTTCAAAAGGGCAATACTGAACTGCTGAATTGGTTAAACGATGAAATAAAGGCATTGGGAAAAGAAAAATTCTTCCATGAAGATTTTCAGAAAACCCTTGCTCCGGTTTATGGAGATTCAGTAGACCCCGATAGTCTGGTTGTCGAAGGCGGAGAGGTAAAATAAAAAGAAAGCGCTTTCAAAACTACACATTCAAGTACCGGCAAACCCGCTTAAAGTGCAGTCAAGTGTCAAAGTATAGTAAAAGCCTACTGTGACATCCGTACACCCAAAAAGTAAGCCTGCCCTATTGGGGCAGGCTTTTACTGATAATGTCTTGATGAACGAAACTGGGCCAGTCTGCAAAACGGCGAAGCAATGCGTTGTGGGTTATAACATTTTATACTTTATTGCGGCATATAGACTCTGCCTTTATAAGGCTTAAATGCCATGGTATCTGCAAAAGTTTTGCCTTCATCAGTGGATTCGGTAGTTTTATTGCACTCGCCGGATAGTTTCTAATAGTGCTTGTTACCTATTTCCGCTGATTAAATTAATTTCTTTTAACTCATAATTATGATATAATATTAAGGGAATCTTCTTTAAAAAATAAGGCAGATTTGTATAATCAATAGTATTGATTTTTTGTACGCTAGCAGCTATAATGATAACTCGCACAGTTAAATTACTTCTTTGCTGGAGGACATATGGCGAAAGTTGAGTCGCGTGTCATTGCTCAGAACAAAAAAGCAAGACATGACTATTTTGTTGAAGAATCCTATGAGACCGGGATTGAACTCTGCGGAACCGAAGTAAAATCAGTCCGTATGGGCCGCGTCAATCTCAAGGATTCTTGGTGCGACATTGATAATGGTGAACTTTTTGTCAATGGCATGCACATAAGTCCTTATGAAAAGGGCAATATTTTCAACAAAGACCCAATGAGACGCCGCAAGCTGCTTATGCACAAGCGTGAGATCATGAGGTTAATGGGACTGACAAAACAAAAAGGCATGACGCTTGTTCCTCTGCAACTATATTTTAAGGGGCCTCATGTAAAACTTGAACTTGGCTTGTGCAAAGGTAAAAAATTATACGACAAGAGAGAAGATATGGCCCGCCGCGACGCTAAGCGGGAAGCTGACCGCGCACTTAAAGAAAGATATCGATAATTTGGTCAGCAACAGATCATATGGCAACACCCCTGTTTTACAGGGTATATATACGGGGGCGTATTGGCTTCGACGGGGATGTTGAAGCATAGTAAGCGAGCAGCGGTGCGGAGCCGCTATAAAATCCGCATTAAATATAAACGCGAAAAAATCTAACAACGTCGTTTCCGTTAACTTTAACAGGGAAATGGCGCTTGCTGCTTAATTAATCAAGCAGCCGTTCAGCCCGGGAGTACCGCGGCCCGGTGTCTGAGCGTGAGTTAGCGGTGAACATGAACGCGCTGTCGCCTTAAAGCGCGTCAGGACTTTAAAGGCTACCGAGGTGAGAAGTCTGCCGGCTGACGTCTCACCGAGGGAATCTTAAATAACCGGATGCGCTCGGAGAAAGCTGTGTGAATACATCTTCGGACAGGGGTTCAACTCCCCTCGCCTCCACCAAAAAACAAAGTGTCCGCCCTATTATTTGGGCGGGCATTTTGTTTTTGCGGCCTTTATCCATGTTGGCGGAGGAATTTATGCTAAGACTTTAAAATTCGCAGACTGGTTCCAATTTGTTTAACGGCACGTTACTTATCTCAATTTCGACATATTCAAGATAAACCACTATGCGGTTGGGCTAAAGGTTAAGCAGCTGTTTTAGCTGCGGTAATGTCCTGTTTTCATACATTTTCTGAGCTATGCGGTAGGCAGTCAAAAGTTCCTTCTCGTCAAGCTGATTAACCTTTGGAAGATGGACTTACATCAGAGGGAAAAGCTCCACAATTCGCCGACCATCCGCGTGAATGAAAATGGCATAGCAGTAGAGCTTGCTTTTTCCGTTTATCGAAATATACTGAAAGAGACAATTAAAAATCAACTTAAAATTTTTATTTCCCTTGCAGCATTTTGACCTTCTACTGGATATTTGTAATGAAGGGATTGGAACCATGAATCGTAAATCGTTGCGTACGGATGATGATATTGATGATGTATTAAGCAAATATGCCGACATGGTATATAAGATTGCCCTTTCACAGGCCAAAAGCTCCGCCAATGCGTTGATTTTTATAACACTTGGAGTTTTGTCTATACAAGCGGCTCAGAGGACCACGCGAAAAGCGTAACCGTTAACATCAATCCCTCGTCCATTCCATATTGGTCGGTTCCAAGAGCATACCAGCTTAAGGGTGAAGTACAAATTACGGATGTCAACGAGCTGCTGAATCTGGGTAAGAAATCAGAGAGATCAATGGAACAGAGGTCACGATCTGGCATAAAGACAAAGGCAGCGTGTGGGATTATTTAGGCGGGGATACTGCCGGAAAAACGCTTTAGGTGAAAGATTATTATTGCGCTGATTTTGAATACAAGGGTGCCGGTTTTACCGTGACCGCACAGAATGGAATCACACAGGATGAGTTTGTTCAGGTGCTGGAAAGCATAATAAAATGATGTCAATACGAGAGCCTATGTTTTGGCAGGGGCTGTCTGCTTTATAGGTTGGTTAAAGAAACGATATCTAATTGAATTATGGAAATATATGTAGTATAATCTAAAAAGATTAATTGTATTATAATTATTCAATAACCCCTCAGATAACGTCGTAAGACAATATATACTCACCAAAAAAGAAGGACTTTGTTATGGGAATTACATCAAAAGAAATAGCCGAAATCTGCGGTGTTTCCCGCGCAACAGTTGACAGAGCCCTTAATGGAAAAGACCGGATTAGCCCTAAAACAAAAGAAAAGATTCTTGCTGTTGCAAAGCAGATGGGATATCGAAAAGATTTGTTGGCACGCAGTCTTGTTAAGGGAAAAACAATGTGTATCGGCGTTCTTGTCTTTGATATACGTAACTACTATTTTTCACAGTTGGTCAACACAATTGAGTTAGAATCCCGTAAAAATGATTACTTTCTATATATAACGCTGCACGAAAAAAACAAAGAAAAGGAATATCAGTTAATCAACAGTCTCGTAAGCAGACGCGTTGATGGTATTCTGGTTTGCCCTGTCAATAAAGGCCCCGAGTTCGAAAAATTTCTGTTAGACCTGCCTATACCGGTTGTTTCAATTGGTAACTTCATCTCGCCAAAAATCCCATACGTTGGCATTGACGAGGAGTTGGGTGCAAAAGACGCAACATCATTGCTTATATCTAAAGGCTATGAATTTATAATATTTGTATGTCCGCCACTTTCTGATAAAAAAAATGAAAACGTCTATACACACGAGCACAGAGCTATCGGCTTTCAGGAACAACTAAATAAAAATAAGCAAGTAGGTGGCGTCATTATTGATTCATGGGATTATATAAATGAGGTCGACCGTATTCTAGAAAGCTCAAACAAACGTACCGCTATTCTGTGTTCAGGTGACATCTATGCTTTACAGATACTGAAGCATTTAAAAATGCGCGGCGTAAAAGTTCCACAGGACGTTGGAATAATGGGATTTGATAACATCGATATGCTTGAATTTGTTACCCCGAAATTAACCACTCTATCGAACGAAATTGACACTGTAGCCCGAACCTCGGTTGACATGCTCATAAAACTTATGAATTCCGAACCTACGGACACACATGTTTTAATTGCACATAAAATTATCGACGGGGATTCAATATAAAGTGCGAAAACCACAGGTCATATTGGCAGTTTTTTTGCACTTTAAGTACAAAGGAAAAGACATCCTACCCTCAGCATAGGATGTCTTTTTTCTCTATAGCCTTTAGTTCTTTAACTTTTTTATTATCTCCTTTTTCAAATTAAGAAAGGCGTGTTAAAAAGCCTATTGATTTTAGGCCTTAAGAACACGCCCAATTATCTTATTTTACTCAGCTTGAATACGTATCACATTCCATGACAACGGTTCAAGTTGCGCTGTCAACATACCATTCTTTATTTCCGATTTTCCGTTATTATCCGGCCTTATGCGGTTATGATCCTGAAGGTTTGTCGCTTTTTTGTCGTCGCTAAACATCTGAATATGCTCAACAATGCCGCTTACATTAAAATTTTCCAACTCGCAGGACACTATCTGCTTTTCATTTTCGCAGCGGTTGACTAAAAAGAGCGTGACTTCGCCAGAATCTTCATGATATACTGCAACACTGTCAACGTATGGGACCTGCTTAAATTCTGATGTTTCATATGAAGGTCCGCTTTGCATGACGTTTAGCACTTCGCCCTTGCCGAACTTTGCTATGTGCGAAAAAGGATAAAAGATGGGCTGGACCCACGCATTTCCGTTACGCTCTGTCATAATGCACGCGCTGATATTTGTCAGCAGAGACTGACACGCAATTTTTACACGGTCTGCATTTTTTAAAAATGTCAACATCATACTTGCAAAAAGGAGCGAATCCTCCATTGTATAAATCTGTTCGCTGATTGCGGGGGCTTGGTCCCAATTAGTGTCTTTAAGCTGCAAATCCACTTCTTCGGACGGCAGCTCCCACACTCCCCATTCATCGACACTTATATTTATTACTTTTGGAGAATGCTTTTTTACCTGTATCAGGTCACACGCTGCCCTTACAGTTTTTAAGTACCTCTCCATGTCAAGGGATTGGGCAAGAAACTCGGGCGTTCCTTTTTCCTGTCCCCCATAGTACTGATGGACAGCTATGTAATCAACATAGTTATAAGCATAATTCAATGTTATAAGTTCCCAATCCGGGAATGTTTCCATTGAGGATTTTGAGCTGCCGCATAAAACAAGCTCAACCGTCGGGTCAAGCATTTTCATTGCTTTTGCAGTTTCCTGCGCAAGGCGGCCGTACTCATCCGCAGTTTTGTGGCCTATCTGCCAATCTCCATCCATTTCATTACCAAGGCACCATGTTCGGATGTTGTAAGGCTCTTCAATCCCGTGTTTTCTTCTCAAATCGCTGTAGAATGAATTTTTTGGGTGATTGCAGTACTCCAGAAAGCTAAGCGCGTTCTCGATGCCTTTAGTACCGAGGTTCACGGTAAAAATCGGCTGAACACCAGCTTTTTTAGACCATTCAATAAACTCGTTTATTCCAAAGCGGTTGGTTTCTGTGGAGTGCCACGGCAGATTAAGCCTTGTCGGGCGGCTTTCCAACGGGCCTACAGCGTCCCGCCAATCATAATTTGAGACAAAATTTCCTCCGGGATAGCGTACTGCCGTTACCCCCATTTCACTTACCAACTTTAAAACATCGGTTCTAAATCCCATATTGTCGGACAGAGGATGTTCAGGTTCATAGATTCCGGAGTAAACAACCCTCCCCATATGCTCAATGAATGAGCCAAAAATTCTCGGATCCACTTTCCCTATACGAAATTTTTTATTGCAAATCAGTTTTGTTTCTTTCATTGTTTCACCTAATATATTTGTATTATTTCTCACCTGTAGTTGAAATGCCAGCGGTAAAATACTTCTGGGCAAAAATATAGAGAACAAGTATCGGCAATATAGAAATCATGGTCGCCGCAAGCGTCGGACCATATTTGATGACTTTGTTGCCGACAAGTGTAGCAAGGCCGGAAGCGAGCGTACTCATATCCGTTGAACTAGTCAGCATTAGAGGATATAACAGGTCATTCCAGTTGTTCATAAAATGGAATATTCCAAGCGTCAGAAGCGCAGGCTTGCACAAAGGCATCATTATCGACCAGTAAATTCTGAATTCCCTGCACCCGTCGATTCGAGCTGACTCTTCCAGTGATTTTGGAAGGCTGACAAAAAACGAGCGCATCATATATATGCCGAACGCGCTGGTAGCCCGCGGCAAAATCAGCCCTGCATAAGTATTAAGCAGTTTAAACTTAAATATCTCTATATATAACGGCGTCATAACCACCTGAAAAGGAACCATCATTGTTACAAGAATGATTCCAAACAGCAATTCCTTACCCTTGAAATTCATTCTTGCGAATGCGTAGCCTGACATCGAATCAAACAACAGGCTTATAAGCGTGACAAGCCCTGCAAAAATCACCGAATTTTTTGTAAAAGATAAAATTGGGACACTGTCATTTACATTCTGATACTGCATAAGCGTCCAATTTATCGGAAAAAACTTAGGCGGATAAGCGATTACCTCACGGTCGTCTTTAAAGGAGGAAACAAACAACCAGAGTATCGGCACTATAACAGTTACGGCAACGATAAGGCAAATAGCGACTTTAATAATTTTGAAGGCTGTTATCTTTCTTGAATTTACCATGCATTTGCCTCCTCACGCCTGTTAAGGATAAACTTCCGGAATATGAACGTAATTATGGCTATTATCAAAAACAGATACACGGAAATCGCCGACGCGTATCCCAAACTATACGGCGCTGTGCGGAATCCCCGGTCATAGATGTATTGCACGATAGTTTCGGTATGGAAATCCGGACCGCCTTTGGTCATGATATATGGCAGATCGAATGTCTGGAGGCTTGCTATTATGTTTGTCACTATGCAAAAGCAAATTGTCGGCCATATTCCCGGCACTGTTATCTTCATAAACTTTTTCCAGTATCCTGCTCCGTCAATTTCCGCAGCTTCATAAAGATAACCCGGAACATCGATAATTGCCGCTGTTAAAAGAGTCATCGTGTAACCGAAGTTCTTCCAAACAGATATAACTATAAGGGTAGGCATAGCCAAATAAGCATCTTTCAAAAAGGCTATACCGCCAAGCCCCACCATATTCAGCAGATATGGCAGCCAACCCATATTCGGGTCTAATAACATAGAAAAGACAATGCCTATCGCCGTTAATGAACATATAAACGGAAGGTAAAAAATTGTTCTGAAAATCTGATTTAATCTTGTGTTATTTGCGACAAATGTTGATATTATCAACGCAGTTATTATTTGCAGAGGCACTTCTAAAACCGTAAAGTAAATTGTATTAAAAGTATCGTTAAAGGCTCTTGTATCCGTTATCAGCTTTTTGAAATTAGCAAGTCCCGCAAACGATACGTTGCGCATAAATACATCAATATTTAAAAGGCTTATTATAAATGATGCAATAAGCGGGACAAAAACAAATACTGCAAGTATTATCGCTGACGGCAGAATAAATAAATAGGCTGAGCGCTGTGTGCCGATATTAGCTTTTTTCTTTTTAACCAAATAACCTCACATCCAATCTGAGCTGCACAGGTCATCGCAATTCTGCAATGACCTGTGCGTCTGTTCATCTTGTCAGCTCGCGCTTGAAAGGATAGTGTCAAGTTTATCTGATGCCTGTTTCAAAGCGTGTTGCGGAGTCGCTGAACCATTAATTATACTGTCAAACATAGGAATAATTGCGTCATTATCAATCTGGCTCGCCAGCGAATATCCGATGTTGTAGCTTCTGCCAATCTTTGTAGCCTCTGTAATAGCGCTGAGAACGGCGTCATTTTTGATGTCATCCTGCTGCTCAAGTGATTTTGACCATACAGGGAAACCGTTCTTCTTTGACCAGGTTTTCAATATCTCGTCTGACAGCCAGTATTTCATAAATTTATACGCTGCGGCTTTTTTCTCCGCGCTTGTTCCGGCCGGTATCTCAAATGCGCAGCCTCCTGCTGGAGAATACGCACCCGCAGAACCTTTTGGAACAGATGTTACGCCAAAGTTTATACCCTGTGTGCGAAGGCCGTTTATCTGCCACGGACCGCTCATGTACATTGCGGCTTGACCGTTCTGGAACATTGTGTCAGCCTCTGAGCCTGTAATTCCCTTAGGTGTAACCTTCTTATTTACTGCAAGGTCCCGCATCCATTCAAGAGTCTTTAGGTTGGCATCGGAATTAAGAAGGTTTTTATTTGTCGAAGGATCATCGACATCGCCGCCATTTGCCCAAAGGAATTGAGGATACGTTACACCTATCGGCAAAAGCAGCCCGTACTGCTTTTTCGACGGAATTGTAAGCTTGACGGCGTAGCTTGCAAGCTCATCAAGGGTTTTCGGTGGGCTTTCCGGATCAAGGCCTGCCGCTTTAAACAAGTCCTTATTCCAATACAGATATGAGACGTTGTACTGCATTGGAATACCATATTGTTTTCCGTCAACTTGGCATTGCTTTACGACGTTATCGTAAAAATTTGATTTGTCGACACCCATTGTGTCCCAAAAATCACTGATGTCTTCAAGTGAGCCGCTCTTTACATATGACGCCATGTATTCGACTCCGAATAATACCATGTCCGGCGCTGTATTAGTGGCGATTGCAGCCGGGAGCTTCTGCTGGAACTGGTCGTTCGGCATAATCGTCATTTCAATTTTAACGCCGTCTTTGTTCTCCGAGTTGTATTTTGACACAATCTCTCTTAGAATATCGCCGTCCGAACCTGTGAACACGTTCCAGAAAGTAATGGTCTGATTCTTTCCTGAATCACTGGACGTCCCGCCTGAAGTTGAGCTTGTACTTGAGGTCTTGTTTCCTGAACATGACGTCAGCATTGCTGCAGCAAGCAGACCGGCTAAAATAACACTTGTAACTTTTCTTAGCCTTTTCATCATAAATCCTCCTATAAGTTTTTATTTATTAGGACTTGTTTGAAGAATAGCGTAACTGAAAGATTCAAACACGCCCTTAACGACTAATTTACCTTAAACCTTATGGTGTTCCATGAAGCTTTGGGGAGCTTTATTTCAAACCTTGAAGCCTTCCTTTGATCAACTGGCAGTTTATACGGAACGACTGCCAACGGATTGTCAAACGTATTAACAGCGTATATGTCCTTATTTTCCATACATGAATGTTCAAAAATAACCGCATTGCCAAATGCCCTTAGGTCAATATCAAGCACTATCGGCTCGTCTAAGTCGGTGTTGACAGCAAATACAGTTATCTCGCCGCTGTTTTCGTTGTAAACCGCCGCATTAGCTATTAACGGCGTATCTCCGTATTTTGTTTCTATCTTCGGAACTTTTGCAATACTTCTAAGGGATGTTCCTCTTCCATAAAGAGACAGGTCGCGGAACGGATAGTAAATTGTTTGCTTTATTGCTTTTCCGCCCTTTTGCGTATAAATCGGAGCAATCACGTTGACAAGCTGGGCAAGGCAAGCAATTTTTACACGGTCTGCGTTGTTCAGGAGCGTTATGCCGAGTCCTCCGAAAACCAATGCGTCAAGCATTGAATACCTATCTTCAAGCAGATCGGGCGCTTCCTGCCACGGATGGGGTTTTTGATTGTGCTGGTACCATACGTTCCATTCATCAAAGGAAAAATACATTGTCTTCTTGCTTCTTTTCAGAGCCTTTACATAGTCGGCAGTGGCGGCAACTGTATGAATAAATCGATCCATATCTACGAACGATGCCAGGAAATCCTGATTATTGCCGAAATTCTCATAATACATATGCAGCGACAAATAATCAACCGCATCATATGTATGTTCGAGAACTATGCGGTCCCATTCAGGGAAAGTCGGCATAGACGACATCGAGCTTCCGCAGACTACCAATTCAATGTCACTGTCGACCATCTTCATGATGTTGGCCGTCGCTAACGCTTTTTTTCCGTAATCATGTGCATCAAGGTGACAAATCTGCCACGGACCGTCCATTTCGTTCCCAATACACCAAAGCTTAATGTTGTGCGGCTGCTTGTGCCCGTTTTTTATACGCAGGTCCGACCACATTGTAC
>ENA-UPSB01003141-UPSB01003141.1-bioreactor-metagenome-genome-assembly--contig:-NODE-3141-length-13656-cov-5.447688_pt1 | contig 13656 bp, 12 predicted proteins | sample MGYA00238182_ERZ773286 | MGnify/ENA primary metagenome ERZ773286 (study PRJEB29026, sample SAMN07631240) | bioreactor metagenome | isolation source: Switchgrass digestor | place: USA: Dartmouth... | reverse complement strand
TCGAGCATATTTCCGAGCTTTTGAATGCATAGATAAATTTAGGCCTATTTTTATTTAGGCCTATTTTTTAAGTATATTTTAAGGCATATGTTATAGAAAATATTTATGATAGGATTAGACTTGGCTGTTTTCAATAACGGTTATTATAACTATCTGTTGCAAATAAGTTGGCCCGCTTTAGGTGGTCTTTTTCTTATTTATATCTTTTTTTTGGCAAGGCTTTATCAAGTTTTCCGCCTCTATTTTAAAAGGGACCGGAAAAGAATCAGGTTGGCTGGCAGGATAATTTTAACCGCAATTATTTTGCTTATTTACACGAATATGTTTATAATAAGTTACGGCGACTGGCTAAAGCCTCCGGCGCAAGCCAGAGGCACAGTTACTTCGCTGGAACTGAAGCAGGATCCGAAATCAGATGATCAACACTATCTGCTAACCCTAAAAAGCGGTGAAGAAAAGCTGACGGTTTTGGTTGACAGTACGATCTACAACTCGCTACAGCAGGGAGACTTGGTGATTATAGAATATCTCCCTGAAAGAAAAGAAGTATACAGTTGCACGGTCCTAAACAGGACGTTGATGAATAGTATATAAATAAAATGTCAATAATGTGGAATATTATGGCATCAGAATATTGACTATCTATGCTATAATATAAATAATAAAAACCTCTAATAATATTAAAAATACTTCCAATCTTAACCGTTGGTTAAGGGAAAGGAGAGTGAAGCGCTATGCGCATTCTAAAGGTAAATGAGAATACTGTTCGTATCTTTATCTCCTTTGCCGAACTTGCCGATCGTAATATCTCGCTTGTTGATTTCTTCCAACGATCCAGTAGGACCGAGCAGTTTTTCTGGGAAGTGATCTCTAAGGCCAGAGATGAAGTTGATTTTAATTTGGATCAGCCGTTTTGGGTTCAAGCAACGGTTGCTTCAGAGGACGAATTTGTGATCACTGTTATTAAACAGGATGATCACATTGATGCCGATATAAATCATTTTGTCCATACTGGTTTGGAGGATAGGAAAAAATCCAGGTCTTCTACCAAATCCGCCGCTGAACAAGAATGGGTCTATGTTTTTGAAGATCTGGAAGATGCGATTTCGGCTGCAGCTCTTCTTCCGGATGCTCCCGGTGCTTTGTCGACTCTGTACACCTATGAAGATGAGTATTACCTGACACTGAGCAAAATCGGCAGTCAGAGGAAGAAAAAAATAGCGGAAGCAGTTTTGGACGAATTTGGTGAATCAGTACTCACAACGGGAGATTTCCTGAAAGAACATGGTGAGGTCGTTATTGAGAAAGATGCGATAAATTCGTTGAAAAGTATTGTAATCAAGTAAAAACTAAAAATCAGAAGACCAAAAAGTTAAATAAAAGGAGCTTTTTAGCTCCTTTTATTTAACAAGGCCAAAAGGCCTCATCTTTACTTAAAATATCCCTCGGCATAGAGAGTACGAATCTGTTTAATACAATCAGAGCATATGGTCTGATTGCGAAAGAAATGTGGGTTTCTCTTTAAAATGCTATTGCAAAAGATACATACTTTTGTTTTTTTGGCTTTTATTTCGGCGAAACTTATAACTACTTGTTTGGCTATCGACAATATGCTTACCCCCTGGATACTAAATAGCTGCTTTAAGTACATTGTTAAAAACAGCTTTTTTAATATATTACCTTAAATCGAGTGTCGAAATCTTAAAAAATAATACAGTCACTTGTGTAGCATTTTGTTAAAGATTGCAAATTAGAGGTGTTTTCTTTGATCAAAGACCAATCTGATAAGTTGCGGTTACTTCCGCCGGTCCATGAGTTGGTGGCAGAGTTTGTCAGTGACAGTGAAATATGTAAAAAATATAGTCGCCAAACCGTGACATGGGCAGTACGAACTGCGTTGGCTAAGGCCAGGGATTTAATAAAGCAAAAAAATCAGGATTTTTTGGATTTGCCTATTGATGATTTTGCCGGCGAACTTAGAAAATGGTTACGACGTCAGGTTATCGAAGAAATGACAGGGAACGCGAACACTTTAAAGAGAGTCATAAACGCCACAGGCGTAGTTTTGCATACTAATTGCGGCCGGGCTCCTTTGGCCGATGAAGTTGTTGAGCATATGTTGAAGCTGGCAACGGGTTACAGTAATTTGGAATTGGACATCCGCACCGGGAAGCGTGGTTCAAGGTATGATCATATTCAGGACTTATTGACTGAGCTTACCGGTGCCGAAGCCGCATTAGTGGTCAACAACAATGCGGCCGCCGTGTTGTTGATAATGAATACCTTGGCCAATGGCAAAGAGGTGATAGTCTCCAGAGGAGAGTTGGTGGAGGTCGGCGGCTCTTTCCGGATACCTGAGGTCTTAAAAGCAGGCGGAGCCAAGTTAGTGGAAGTAGGGGCGACTAATAAAACTTGGCTTAGGGACTATCGGGAAGCGATAACCGCCGAAACGGCTCTAATCTTAAAAGTCCACACCAGCAATTACAGAATTGAAGGATTTCACCATGCAGTAGATGTGCAGGAATTGGCGCAGCTTGGGGCGGAATTTGGAATTCCGGTGGTTGAGGATCTTGGCAGCGGGAGCTTTTTGGATGGAACGGATTTGGGTCTGCCCAAAGAACCTACCGTGCAAGAAGCGGTAAAATCCGGAGCGACTCTGGTAACTTTTAGCGGGGACAAATTGCTGGGCGGACCTCAGGCCGGTATTATCCTCGGGAAAAGGGAATTGATCGAAAAGCTTAAGAAAAACCACCTCACCCGGGCCCTGAGAGTGGATAAGATTACCATCTCAGCTTTGGCTGCAACCTTGGATCTATACCGTAAGCAGGAATATCATAAAATTCCGATTTGGCGTATGCTGTCCAAAACTAAAGATGAGCTTTACATAGAAGCAAAAAATTTGCAGGGCCTTTTGCAGGATGTAACCACTGTTAAAGTGGAAATTGACCATGGGCTTTCCTGTGTAGGGGGAGGAGCTTTCCCTACGGCAACTTTGCCTTCCGTCCTTTGCACCGTTCAGCCGCTGGAGTCTTCGGTTACTGAATTGGAAGAGTTTTTACGTTATGGAGAAATCCCCATATTGGCCAGGATTGTCAAGGATAAACTCGTTTTCGACCCCAGGACATTGTTGCCGGGTGACGCTGAGATAATTGCCGCCAGGCTTAAAGAGTGGTAAAATTTTTAAATGTTCAATTTAATTGCCCGGTTTCTTGCTCAATGCTATAATAGTTAGTTGTAAGTATTTGTTGTTTTATATTGTTTTTTGCCTGAACAAGAAAAATATTGTTTGAAATTAAATGGAGTGGCCAGATTTGAGAAAGAAACGCAGTAGATTTAATAGGTTTTTAATTATCTTTGCTGTCCTGGTGGCAGGATTGCTTACCGGAACGGCGGCTTTCGGTTATATCTATTTTACTCAGGACAACAACTCAGATGATCCGGGATCGATCAGTTCACCGATCGATGAAGAAACAGGTGAACCTGTTAAGTTGGATAAAAGGGTCAGCGTCTTGCTTGTCGGCGCCGATAAACGACCCGGGGACACCACTTATAACGCAGATACTTTAATTGTGGCCAGCGTTGATCCGGATACTAATATTATTTCTCTGCTGTCAATTCCAAGGGATACGCGAATTACGCTGAACTCCGATCCGTTTGTGAAGATCAATTCCGTGGTAATGTACAAAGGGATTAATGAACTTGTCCGACAAGTTGAAGACTTGACAGGAATTAGCCTGGACGGCTATGTGGTGACCAATTTTGACGGTTTTAAAGGTATTATTGATACCTTGGGCGGGATCGATATTTACGTCGAAAAGGATATGTATTGGGAAACCGGAGATAAAGTGGACGGAGTAATTGATTTGAAACAAGGTCAACAACGTCTGGACGGTTCCAAAACTCTGCAGTACGCTCGTTATAGGAATGATGAATTGGCGGATATAGGCCGGACGGCGCGTCAACAAAAAGTTATTAAAGCCGTTATCAAAGAAGCTTTACAACCTAGCACCATACCCAAATTACCTCAGCTTTTGTCTCAAGCAATTGGAATGGTCGAAACCAATTTAAAACTTAAGGATATGTTAACCCTTGCCAAAGCTGCGGCATCCTTTGACAGTTCAAACGTCGTCAGTTTGACTTTGCCGGGTGCCGGGATATATTTGGATCATATCAGCTTTTGGGAAGTAAACAGGACCATAGCCAAGGAAACGGTGCATAACCTGTTATTGGGGATAACTACTGACAGAGTCTTCTCAAATGCCGTTGTAGATCTGCTGGATCCGAGTATCAGAGCCCATTTGACCGTACCAGGGAGTAGCAAAGATCCTAACGGGACTGCTTCGCCGGGTCACGAAAACCGGGAGCAGCAGGAGCCTCCAAATCAAGAAGGTTCCGGTTCGGATGAGCAAGATACAGAAGAACCCGGATAGAACGATAACGATTCAGAGGGAACCGATCAGGGACATGGCCAGGACGGAACCGAGCCCGGGTTTGATTCGGGTGATCCTGATATAGAAGAACCGGAAGAACCTGAAGGGATGAATGAACAGCTTGATTCGGATTCCGAACAAGAATTTTTTACTCCGACTCAGATAAATTTTGAGGTAATTGTTGATTGAACTGTGGTTAAAAGTAGCTGTTATAATATTAAAGAATATTCATAATATTGAATTAGTAATTGACAATATATTGAAATAGCCGCTGAAATAAGCGATAATAGTATTACATTATAACTAATGTAATACTATTTTTTAATTTTTCGACAGTTTAGGAGCTCAAAAAGTCAATTTATAACACTGTTATAACGGAGTACATAAGTTAATTTAAAATTTTTAGGAGAATGGTCCCATATCATGCTATTTTACTGAAGCAGATGAGAATTATCGTGTAACTGTTTGGAAATAAAGCAGTTTGGCAAGAAAAGAGGGAGTAGTGTGCGTGAGGCAATAGTTACCGGAAAAAAATTGGAAGAGATTCGGGAGCAAATGGCCGCTGAATGGGCATGTTCACCGGATGATCTAGTAATTGAAGTACTGGAAAAACCGGGTTTTTTGAAACGTAATTGGAAAGTAAAAGTTACTTTGTCGGGGCTGCAGCGGACGGAGGTACAAGAAAAGACCGTTGTCCACTGGGACGGCAGTAAATACATAATTATACCGGGTAAAAAAGTGGAGACTGTTATCCCTTTTGAACAGGCCGGTAAACTGTTTCTGGGAGATAAAGAATTAGTTTCTGAGACAGCGGTCAGGAACGGAGATTTCCTGGAGTTTTATCCGTTAAAAACAAAAGGGGGTCTGACCTGGGATATCAAGGCAGATCCTGAAGGCCATAGAGCTGTAGCTAAAGTAAAACACGGTCATGCAGGAAGTTATAAAATAATTGAAGACATTCCGGATACTACCCGCCTTTATCTGGAAAAGATTACTTATTGGGAACCTTCTTCCGAACCGGAAGAAGTTGTCCACGAAGAAGATTTAAAAAAAGATCTGGCTGACAGAGGTATTGTTTACGGCTTGAAACCAAATCTCTGGATAGACTTTTTAACCGTAGACGGCTGGGCTGAAATCGTGGTGGCGGAATATACACCGCCGGTCCCGACTGTCCAACCCCAGTTAATTGATTATGTAGGCGACCCAGTTGAAAATACTGAGCAAGAGGAAGAAACTGCGGATCTGGATTTTGTCGATTACTTCGGGTCTAAATTGAGGACCTGCCAAAAAGATGAGGTACTGGCTGAAAAAATCCCGGGAACCGAAGGCAAACCTGGGATGGATATATACGGTAATATTATCCCGGTCGAAAAACTGGAAGATTTTCAATTTAAGCTTAAGAAAAACGTATACTTGTCCGAGGACGGCCTACAAGTAAGAGCAGCCTGCGCAGGCACACCTGTCAGATTGAATAAGTTTACCTACATGGTGGAAAATGTTTATTATTTAAATAAAAGCGTGACCCTGGAAACAGGCAGTATTGATTTTCCGGGAGATGTAATTATCGGTGAAGATGTAACGGACGGTTTTTATGTCTATTCCGGCGGCAAACTTGTGGTAAACGGTGCGGTATCCGGCGCTACCCTTAAAGCGGAAACAGGGCTCACCGTTCAAAAAAATATCTTGGCCAGTAAGGTAATAGTGGGTGAGAAGCAAGTCTTCCGTTCCGAACTCCTTAAAAGCCTGCGTGATTTAGTCGAGGATTTGGAGATCTGTCTTATTCAGGCGGAACAGTTGCAAAACGCTTCTGGAAGTGAACATGTCGGCCAGCTTCTAAAAATTCTTTTGGAAAAAAAATTTGTGAAGTTACCCGAAAAAGCCGAGCAACTGGAAGATTTATTGTCATATAAAGACCCGGAGTATATTAATCAGGAGCTTGAGCTCGCAATCCGGACTGCCGAGCGGTTTTTGGTGGGTTTAGGACCCCTTAAACTTAAGAGTTTGGACTTGTTGAAAAACAGTTTGAAAATTATGCAACACTTCTTGACTACCAAAGACGACGTAGTATCCTCCGGTGTTCGCTGTGAAACTACTTATGTCCAAAACTCAGAGATAAGTTGTGCTGGGGATTTTTTGTGTAAAAAGGGAATGTATAATTCTTCCCTGAAAGTTGAGGGCAATATCACGATTAACGGGGTTTTCCGCGGAGGGACGATAAACTGCTCCGGAAACATCCATATCTGGGAGCTTGGCGGATCTTCGATGAGCGCCACAGTAATCAGGGCTGCTAAGGACAGCAAAGTAACCGTAGAGTATTGCCATGCGAATATAGTAGTTTATTTGGGCAAGGAATTGGTTCGTATAGATGAACCTGTACAAAAGGTTGAAATATATCGGGATAAAGGGACGGTGCAGCTTGAAAAATTAAAATGGGACGGCAGAAATTAGCGGAGTTTTTGCAATAAGCGGCTGGCGTAGGGAAGGAGCGGCAGAGCCAAGACAGAGGTTATCAGATTGAATATGGTATGGGCATTTGCCACCTGCCTACTAAGATTTCCTCCTATGAGACTGATTATCTCGGCAGTAAGGTCGATTAGCGGATAGAATATTACCACACCGAAAACATTTAACAAAACATGGAACAGCGCGACTCTTTGGGCCGCGCGGGAGGTAAATACCGATACCAACAGCGCTGTAAAGCAGGTGCCGATATTTGCTCCAAAAATAAAAGCTAAAGAGGCTGGTAAGTTAAACCAGCCTTCTTCCGTTAAAACCATCGCTATGCCGGTGGCGGCGCTGGAAGAATGGAGTACAGCCGAGAGCACGGTGCCTGCCAGAATGCAGTAGAGATAATTATTATCGAGTTTAAGCAGAATTGTGCGGACGAAACTCATTTCTATCAGCGGTGCCATGGCGGCTTCAAGCAGCCCTAACGCACCAAACATTGTCCCCAGACCGGCTACGGCCAAAAGCAGAAATCTCTTGTTGCTTTTAAGCAAAAAATAACCCGCCGATCCTGCTATAACTAACCACAGGGAGATTTCGGAAAGGGAAAAAGCCAATAACTGCGGAGTTATAGTTGTGCCTATATTGCTGCCGAGAATAAGTCCCAACGCATTTTGATATTTTAACAGGCCGGCATCCACAAAGGACACCGCCATTACGGTAAGAGCGGTGCTTGATTGCAAGAAACCCGTTAAGACAATACCGCTTAAAAAACCTTTATTCGGTGTTGAAGTGAGTTTTAGAAGTATTCGGGCCAGATGAGGGCCGGCAAACTTATGCAATCCTTCACGCAAGATATACATACCGGCCAACAGAAAAGTCAGTCCCCAAAAAGTTGTGATAAGAGCCTTTAGCATGGAACTGCTCCTTTTAACAATTCTAATCCATTAATTCTATTAAAAGGAGCCTCTGTTAAGAACAAAAAAAGCTTGCGGTTGGTGTTCCCGCAAGTCAAAGAGAAAAGAGAGGAGTGGGGATAAAATTGGAAAACGTGAGACTATTAAAATTGTGTCCTCATTTAGAAAATAATATTCACTACCGACTCAGATTTCTCAAAAACGGTAAAATGAGCTATTATAATAGAATGAACCATTATATATCCAATTGAAATAATAGCCAATTGAAAACGGAATTTTTATAATTGGGAGGGCAAATATTGGACTCGGACAAGATTAGAGAATTAGTTAAACAAACGGTCTCCGAAGTCAAGCAAGGTTATCTCATCGTTAGGGCTCAGATGCGTAAGGAAATCAGCCTGAAGTTCAGCAACGGCCAGATCGAAAACCTTTATACGGACACTGAAAGCGGGATGGGTGTCCAGGCTTTTACGCCGCAAGGGGCAAGCGGTTTTGCTTCGGCCAACGTGCTCGCTTTGGAAAGGGCGAAAGAATTGGCTCGAATGGCTTTGGAACTTGCTTCCAAGAATCAGAGTATCGACTGCGAGCTTAACACCGAGATATTTTCCGTCAGCCCGACTGTTGCAGAAGTGCCAAGCACGGCCAAATATCCTTTCGAGCATTTCTCGCCGGAAGAATTGCAACAAATTGTTTCCTCTATTCATAACAAACTGTTAAACATAAAACTGGAAACGGGGAGCGTGGCTTGGCAGACGGTTTACAGACAAATAGAAGACTTTTGGTGTATCGGAAGGTCGGACGGCACTTTAGTTTCTTTTACTGTACCGCGAACCGTCCTGCTTCATCAGGGGACGGTAAAGGATGCCGGCTATGGTCAGAGTTTCACTGTCACCCGCAGCGGTGTCGACGGGGAAATACTGCTGGCTGAGCAAGCTGACGGTAGTCTGCATTTGCAAGCCGAGGACAAAGCCCGTTTTATTCAAAGGGTATGTAAGGCGCCGCAAATACCTTCAGGCAGTTATCCATTGGTTATTGATTACGGGTTGGCCAAAGGTCTTGCCCATGAAGCATTTGGCCATGCAGTGGAATCGGATTTGCTGGAGGAATCCGTTCTGGGGTTTGAAGGCAAACTTCGGATTGGAGCGGTAATTTCCAAACCGGGAGTGGATATTATTGACGGCCCGCTGGAAAGGGATTGGGCTTATCAGCCTTATTCCGCTAACGGGCAAATTAGAAAAACTGTGGCGATAGTTAAGGACGGTGTATTGAAACAAGGCTTGGGAGATATCTTTTCGGCAGCCAAAGCGGGCGTCGAAATTACAGACGCTGCCAGAGCGGAATACTTCGGAGTCGTTCCGTTACCGCGAATGACCAATATTAGGTTAATAGTACAGGATAATATCCCGTTAAATAATACTAATAACCTGAATCAAGTCATAAAAAGTATTAGAGAAGCTTTACTGAGCAGAAGGATGTTGGAGAAGGATTACCATTTTTTGCTTTTAGGTTATTGCGGTGGACAAGTTAATAGCAAAACGGGTGATTTTGTTTTTCAATGCGAAGGGGCTGTCAATTTGGCCGATCCGGAGTTGACCGTTTATCAGGCAGGTATATTCAGCGGCAAAATCTTAGCGGTCTTAGAAGCCGTAAAATGCAGCCTGGGTACTCCTCGGTATGATGCAATTGGGACCTGTGGCAAAGCCGGCCAGATGGTGCCTTCAAGCGGGGGAGGAAGTGGTTATATTATGTTGGATAAAAATCAGAATATAAAGATAGGAGGCAGAACCAATGACTGACTGTCTCCGTACCGTCTTGCCGGAAGTACTGGCTAAGGAGCAACAGAATTCTTCCAAGAATTATCGTTTAAAAGACTGGAGGGTATCTTTTCAGCAGTCTCAAATGATTACCCTCGGGATTAAAAATAATGTGGGCGGCAGCGTTTACAGACCTCCGGCCTATAAAAGCACGGAAAGTGTTTCCTTGTTTTTGGTCTGGGATGACGGTAAATGTACCAAAACAAAAATGAACATGCCGGCTGAGGGCAAGATATCTGACTGGGATGAACGAATCAGAAATTGGCGCCTGGCGGCATTTGAAGATCCCTATGCCCAAACGATCCCGAAACCGGCAGTTTTTCCGCAGGTTCAACTCGCTTCCGAAGATATTTATAGGATAATAACCAAAAATAGTGACTATCTTTATGAACAGCAGAAACGAATCCTTGCTGACCGCCCTAAAGAAGCTCTGACAAACAGTAGTATTTCGGTTTTTTGGGGAAGGAATTTTCTTTATACATCCACCGGCATAGATCTTGATTACGAAGAAAGCAGATATGCGTTGTCTTGGGCTTTTGACAGCCAGATAGTTCAAAGTTTCGCCCAAAGGCGTTTGCCTGAAGAGCAGGAATTTTCGGAGTTATGGCAGGAATCCACGGCCAATTACTCCGCGATCCAGAAGATGGGGGAACCTATTAGTGAGCGTACTTCGCTAGTTTTGGCTCCGTCTGTAGTGGAACAAATGATTGGACAGTATTTGCTGCCCAATTTTGACGGAGAAAGGGTTATTCAGGGGCAGAGTAAATTTAAAGTTGAGGACTTTACCAATCAGGTCCAAGTTCTGGCCGAAGGTTTAAGTCTGGAAATTGATCCCTTAAGACCATATCATTGGAATAGCTATTTGACTACAGGTGAAGGAATCCCGGCGGTTCGAACAGTATTGGCCTATTACGGATGTTTGCAATCACCGTACTTAAACGTTAAGAATGCCAATCGCTGGGGTCTTACTCCGACAGCATTACCTACCGGGGCTTCGAGTATTATATTCAAGCATGACAAACAAGTGCTTTGGCAGGAAGCGCTGAGCCAAATTGATGACGGTGTTCTTATTTTGTCTGTGTTAGGGATTCATACCCAAAATCCTGTTACCGGAAATTTTTCCCTTTCCGCGCCCACTTGCATTCGAATAAGACAAGGTGAATTGGAAGGTAAAGTCAGTCTTAGAATAAACGGCAATATTTGGGATATTTTGAACTCTAAAAACACAATTTATGCTAAGTCACCGCTTTACGATGAACCCTATATGCTGGTTGAGTGTAAAGCAGAAAATATCTAAAATAAAAAACAAAAGTATCTTGATAAAAAAGAAGTATCTTGAGGTAATATTAGATTTTAAAATTAAACAATAAAATAATATTTTAATATCAACATAATTATTATTATTTTAAATAGAACAAAAAGATTTTATAAAAATCAAACCAGAAAATATAGAATTGGGACTAAAACTAAAATATCAACTTATAAAATATAAAATTTAACCAGAAAACTGAAATACTGGGTTTAAGAAAATACAAACAATAATAAACCGGATTATTTAATTATAATTAAATAATCTGGATAAAAAACAAAGAAATATTTAAAGGAGTATATTATGCTTGATTTACATGTGCATTTATTGGGTCATTTGGACCGCGAAGCCAACGCCGACAATATTCGCACCTTTTTAGAACAAGCCCGGACATCCAATTTAAAACAAATCGGTTTTGCGGATCATGACATGTATTGGGAAAAACTTAATCTAGGCCTTATTAGAGAAGTAGCAGAGGAATACCCTGATTTACAGGTCAGGGTAGGGTTAGAAGTGGATTATCGGGAAGGTTTGGAATGGCCGATTAAGAGACTTTTAGATTCCTTCCCGTTTGATTACGTGATTGGCTCTGTTCATCAATTGGACGGATGGTTTTTTGATTCGCCGGGAGAAGAGGAAAAGCATAAATGCTGCGATCCGGACAAATATTACCGACAATACTTTGACGCCGTCGAAAAAGCGGCTTCCAGTGGCTTGTTTGATATAATAGGCCATTTTGACTTGATTAAAATCTTTAACATGCGTCCGCATACAGATGTTAGAACTCTTGCTGCCTCTGCGTTAAGAGCCATAAAAGAACAAGGTTTGGTTGTCGAGATCAATACTAATGGACGCTATAAACCGGTCAAGGAATTTTATCCTGAGCTTAAGCTGATTGAAATCATGAAGGAGATGGGCATTCCGTTTACTTTGGGCTCCGATGCCCATGATTCTGTTGCGGTTGGCAGGGATATTTCTGAAGTCTGCCATATGCTTAAAGAACTGAATATTGATTATGTTGTAGGGTTTAAACAAAGGAAACCTCAGAAAATAGCCATTTAACCAATTTCGATAAATTAATTATAATTATTAAATATAAAAATATAAAAAAAGATTTATAAATTTAATCAGAAGTACAATAAATTGTTGATAAAACTATGATTTAATGATTTCTTTGAATAAAAAAGTTATTTTGTTAATTTTTTTTAATTTCTTGTTAAAAATTAAGCAAAATGTTTAAAAAGTTGTTTAATTTTTTTTTATTTGTAAATACTAGTTAATGAAAAGATTAGCATAACTTTGTACACAATAACACAAACGGAGGATTCAAGCTATGATTGAAAAATGTCGTTCTTGTGGACATGAGCATCACGATATTTCCAAAGTTGTTTTTCGACGCAATCATGTGAGCAACAGAATGCTTCCGTATTGTTCTTTCTGTTTGCGTCGGCTTTATAAAGTACCTTATAGACCGACCGATAAATTATAATTATTTAAATTTTCTAAATTTTATTTATTAAAAAATTGTATTGCCTTTTCCTTCACACTTTGATATAGTTTCTTTGGAAACGGCTGAAGGAGGAGGTTTGAACATGTACGTAATCACCGACGAGTGCACCATGTGCGGTACTTGTGTAGATGAGTGTGCAGTTGGCGCAATTAGTGAAGGCGATGACAAATACGTCATTGACCCTGATACTTGTGCTGAATGCGGAGCTTGCATCGATGCTTGTCCTTCCGGGGCAATTACTGAAGAGTAAGTTTTATCTAAGAAGTAATACTTAGTAAGGAAGAGTTTTGGCGGTAACTGTCTTGTTAATGTTTTTGTTAAATCATTAACAAGACAGTTGCTTTTTTTACCGTCCTTTTTTGTTTATAATATAAAGGACTTTTACCTTTCGACTTATATTTAATTCAAATATTTTTCAAAGTTATTGACTTATGGTAATAACAGGCTATATAATAAAAATGTAATTTGAATTTAATTCAAAAAGATAATTATATTAAAATCTTATTTTATATTTTTTATTTATTAATAATTATTATTAATTAGGTTTTGAATAATATCTTTTTAAAGTATATATAAATTGATTCAACGATAAAGCAAACAAAGCTGGACAGCTTTGACGGATGTTTTTAGTTTATTGGGAAAGGAGAGATGAAACGTGGACGCGATAGAAATTCTTAAAAGTTTAAAAGATAAGGGAATACGTTTTACACCTCAGAGGCAGGCGATTTTGGAATATCTTTTGAGTACCGACACTCATCCGACAGCGGAAGAAATATACAAGCAAGTTAAACAGAAGTTTCCTGGAGTGAGCCTCGGGACGATTTATAACACTTTGAATATGTTGAAAGAGCACAATTTCATTCTTGAATTGCCCTGCGGAGACATGTCCAGTAGATTCGACGGTAATCCAGTGAACCATTATCATGTAATGTGCACCAAATGCAGCAAAGTTGTGGATTTTCACAGCGATCTCATTGATATGAATGAGCTCGCAGCCGAAAAAACCGGATTCGAAATCCATACTCATAGTCTAATTTTCTACGGCATATGTCCGGACTGTCAGAATAATATCAATTGATAGGGCGTTTGGATAATAATCTATAAATGCTTTAAATTTATAATTAAATGTTAGTTTTAATGGAGTATATTTATACTGTCTGTAAAACCGGAGTTCTGCCGGTTTTTCTTATTGTCTGAGGATTGCTTGCTTGCAGGTTTTTTTCGACATTTC
>ENA-UPSB01003140-UPSB01003140.1-bioreactor-metagenome-genome-assembly--contig:-NODE-3140-length-13656-cov-12.057349_pt1 | contig 13656 bp, 6 predicted proteins | sample MGYA00238182_ERZ773286 | MGnify/ENA primary metagenome ERZ773286 (study PRJEB29026, sample SAMN07631240) | bioreactor metagenome | isolation source: Switchgrass digestor | place: USA: Dartmouth... | reverse complement strand
TGAATATACGACAGGAGGGACTATTGATTACCGTACATTTCGACAGTACTGATATTAAAGGCAATACCGCAGGCGTTGCCTGTGTTTTTTGCCGTCACCACGTCCCTTGGTTCCCCGCAATTATCACCTGAATAACAGGCCACGATAAACGAAAACTTAAGACTGTCACCGCTATGAAAGGAATTCTTAATTGTCATTGCTGTGAAAAGAGCTCTCTTCGTGTCATCGCGAGGAGCGAAGCGACGTGGCGATCTGTTAACTCACACCGTTAGTTGCCATAGAGATTGCCACGCGCTACGCGCTCGCAATGACACAATTGGGAGCTATTATCCCAGCCATGACATACTAGGGAAGCCGTTTTCACAGCAAAGACATATGAAGGCTATTTTTGCAGCAAGATTTTTTGCTCATCTGCCGCCTCCCTGTCAATGTCCCCAGCAACCAAAATTTTTGTTGACAGTTCGAATTAAATATAATAGCATAATAGTGCACTAGTTAATTAATGCACTAGGTAGGTGATACGCTTGTGAATTTTGATGCGACTCAGCCGATTTACCGCCAGATCATTGATGATTTTAAGAAAAAGATGATTCGCGGGGAATTAAAACATGGGGATCGTATTCCCTCCCAGCGGGAGTACGCAGAGATGGCCAGGGTTAACCCTAATACTGTTCAGAGAGCATACCGGGAGATGGAAGCTATGCATATGGTAGAAACCCTAAGGGGCCAGGGAACTTTTGTCAGCATCGATCAGGAGATGCTGGCCAGAATGAAAGAAGAAATGGCCCAATCAATTTTAAATTACTTTATCAGCGAAATGAATGCTCTAGGTTACCAGCCCAGTGATTTGATCAGGATGCTGGAGGAGTACATGCAGGCTAAGGAGGCGGAAGACCAGTGATTGAGTTTAGACAGGTAAGCAAATATTTTGGTACCGTACGCGCCTTAGACAATTTTCAGGCGCAGCTGGCTTCAGGACGGGTAATTGGCTTATTTGGCCCTAACGGAGCCGGCAAATCAACTACTCTCAAAATGATTGCCGGGTTGAATCGTCCTAGCCGGGGAGAGGTGCTGGTAGATGGGTTGAATCCCTGGATGACCCGGGACCGGGTAGCCTATCTGCCGGAAGTAGATCATTTGTACCCTTGGATGACAGTAGGAAAAGCCGCTGAATTTATAAGCACTTTCTACTCAGACTGGGATCACACCAAGTACCAGGACCTGTTGAATTACTTAAATTTAAATGAAGCTATGAAAATCGGTAAAATTTCCAAAGGGCAGCGGGCCAAAGTCAAATTGCTGTTAACCCTGTCCAGGCGTTCTCCTTACCTGCTGCTGGATGAACCCTTGTCAGGCATCGATCTGCTCACCCGGGAAGAGATCATCAACTCGGTTATCCGGGACTATCGAGAAGGAGAGCAAACCGTAATTATTTCCACTCATGAAATTGACGAGGTGGAAGGATTGGTAGATGAAGTAATATTCATCCGCAATGGGAAAACAGTATTATCCGGCAATGCCGAAGATTTAAGGGAAGAGAAAAACATGTCCCTGGTGGAAATAATGAAGGAGGTAATGCGCAGTGCTCGCTAAATCCCTCTCAAGGTTTGGAGCCCTTTACAAAAAACAAATGCGGGAAATGGCCCCCGAAATGATAATTATAGGCGGAGCAGCAGTACTAGTAAGCCTGGTACTCTACCTGAAACTCGGCTCCGTACGCATTGCTGTTTTAATGGCTATGATGATGGTAATGGGCCTGGCCTGTTTTCTGCCCATTGTATCCTCTTTCCGGCTGGGGCAGGAATGGAATAACCATACCATTTACCTGATGATGTCCCTGCCGGTAGGAGGCGGCATGATCCTGGGCAGTCGCCTGGCAGCCCTTTTAACCCAGTATGTGTTCGGTACCTTGATAGTGGGAATCTGTGGACTGCTGCTGGCTGGAGAATTGGCTCCGGAACTCTATGATAACCTGGACCTGATTCTGCCTTACCTGGACATAGTTGTGCTGTTTTACCTGTGCACCGTAGCCTGGATAGGATACCTGATCTCCGTCAGCTTCTTCAGTCAGATTATCGGCAAGCTGGTCAGCCGCTTCTCAGGGCTGGTCACCATAGTTACGTTTTTTGCCACCCTCTGGCTGTCAGTTAAGATGATGGGCTTAATGTTGGGACAAAGAACCATCGAAGCTCCAGATGTTACTGCTCAGATTTTCTGGCTACTGCTGGGGGTAATTACTCTGGTAGCAGCAGTTATCTTCGCCTTGTCCACTTGGGTATATAACCGGCGGGTGGAATTATAGACCGGGAAACAGGAAAAGCCACAACCTACAGCATCAGTGTAACAATTGATTGTTGCTAATGACTCCGGGACCTCAGGAAAACACCTACATCTTCCTGAGGTCTCTTCCTTGTATTCCGGTAAAGCCCCCGCATAGGTAATCTAGTCCTTCACAACGAGATTTTCGGCGGCTGAACTAAACCAACAAATAATATTAAAATCTTTGATATTACTATCACGAAGTTATATAATTATTATAAATCGACATATCGGCTCAATACGGGGCTGCAGAACAGTCCCAGGGGGAAGGGAATTTAAAGGAAAGGAGAATGTGATGGGATGAGTGCAATTGTGAAGACGGGGATCGGCGTTTTAGACTATTACCGAGAAAATGTGCCAACCATTCCCCAAATGTTTTACAGTACGGTGCGGAATGCGGGCAGTCAGCCGGCCAATACGTTCAAATCCGGCAAGGAATGGCGCACCATAAGTTACCAGGAATGGGCTCAGATATCTGAAGAAATAGCCCTGGCCTTGATCAAGTATGGCGTCAGGAAAGGTGACGATATTGCCATCCTCTCCAGACCATGTCCTCAGGTGGGATGGGCAGATATGGCCATACTGTTGTCCGGAGCCGTAGTCAACGCCATTACTCCTATGGTGGATGATGAAGAGCTCACCTTTATTGTCAACCGGACGGATGTAAAGTACATATTTGTGGAGAACAGGGTCATGCTGCAGAGAACGGAATCCTTGTGGAAGCAGATGCCCTCTCTCCGGGGAATCATCTGCCTGGAGGAAGATTACCAGGGCAATGGCGAGAATACCTGGGGATTGCAGGAGTTCCGAGCAGCGGGCAGGAGCCACTCCCTGCCAGCTTCTGAATTGCCGGTATACTGGCTGCGTCTAAGTCTCGAGGACCGCGCCCGCCTTGATTACACCAAAAGTACTACCGGTGAATTAAGATGGGAACTGACCAGGCACGGTGAATGGATAAAATCCGAGCCCAGGGGACTGCGCCGGATCTTGTCCGAGAACCTGCAGGGCAAGCCCAGCAATGTATATCCTACCATTATGTCCATACCCAACAGCAGCGAGATAATGTACGCTCTTTATGCCATGATAGCAGTGGGAGCATTGATAAAATACGGTCCAGGACCGTCCAAGATCCAAAAACTGCCTGATCTCCATACTCTGCGCCAGGCTGCCAACGGCTAATTAAACCCGCGAAATTTCTTAGGGGAAGGGTTGCTTCAGGGGGCAAACCTTCCCCTGATGACTTTCTGTCAGTCTTTTAATTGGCGTAAAAAATGTATGACTGGTCCCCGTTTTAGGTCTTCGTGGCAGAATTGGTTGCGGTAGTTGCGCAGGCACCCTTGACAGCTGGCATCTCCTTCTTCCCCGCCACATTCACACGCTTCTAGCTTTTCCCGAGTGCGCTCAAGTATTGTCTTTAATACATCCGGTTCAGCCATGCGATAAACATGACCGGCCCCACCCGGTACATCATCGAAAAGAACCAGCTCCGGTGAGTAAAGACCTCCGTTGGGATGATAGATACAACCGTCCAAATCCTGCCGTTCTATGTCCAGCACGCTACTGGCACCTTCCAACAGGCCATATAAAAGGGATAACCAAAAACCACTATCGGTATTCTGGTAGCCTTGAAAGTTTATCCGAAGGATATCGCTATAAAACTGATGACCTAAAGAATAGCGCTTTATTAGGGTACCGCTGCACCTCTGCCCCCAGGGTGTTTGATGAGAAGCAGGAACTTTATCCGTGCCCATACAGGCAAAACCGCAGAGAGGACAAACCCGGAATCCATGGCTGCCTTTATTTATTACCACCAGTTTTCCCTGGGACTCGGCAATGGCCTCAATCCTCACCCGGGGATAGTCAAGGATAACGCTTTTGGGTTCAGTACTCGTATTGCCCGGGGAGAAAAATACCCGGGTCGAGTAAGTACGCTCCGGTTTTTGCTCCCGGGGACGCTGGGGAGGTTCGGGAGAAGAAATAAAACCAAAGTCGGGAATGATAAAAGTACCCTGGTTATTCCCAAAGGGCCGGTCGCAAACCGGACACTTCTGGAGTTTTTCTTCAAACTCGGCTCGCTGCGGATAAAAATTGTGGCAATGCTTGCAAATGGCATAATCATAGGTATCCCATTGCTTACCGGGAGGCAGTTTAATATACCTGGACGTCCACAGCTTTCCTGCCGCCACTACTTCACTTCCCGGAGCATACTCGGACAGGGCAATGCGCAAATCTCTGTCCAACTCCACCATGCGCGCCTCCTCGGAATGGTGAATTATACTCAATTCAACCACATCCACCGGGAACCCATACTTAGGCAGCACATTGCGGGAAGAAAGAAAACTGATCAGGTTCCTTTCTTTTATGGTTCTGATCAGGCGGGACAGGTGATCAATGCCCCCCTGATTATTTTCAAAACGCCGGCGGCGCAGGTTTTCCAGCTCAGTTACATCATTGACTACCTCATCTTCCGCCCGTTTTAGTACACCAGGGTCTTCAAAAAGGTGATTTATCCAGGACCAATCCTCGATTCCCAATATAGGCTGCATATCCCGCGGTACAATCCGCCGCAGGGAATCCACCAATTCAGCCGGGCGGCCTTGCAGGTAATCCAGGAAAAGATCATGGCCGCAAATGTCCGGAGCAAAAAAGAAATCCTGCACCTGTTCAAAATAATCGGGGTATTGTCTCCAAAAAGAGGCCAGAGCCACGGCATTAACATGTCTTTGGATAATTTTGGGGTTTTGCAGCTGAAAATGAGGAACTCCTATCTTGCCTGCCACCATGTGCAGAGGATTGCGAAAATGGTCCAAATCATGGGAACGCCGCTGGGCATAGGTAAGCACAAAAGCGGTAGATTCCACCCGCCGCCCGGCGCGGCCAGCCCTTTGCACATAATTGGCGGCTGAAGGCGGCACATTGCGCAGTAAAACCGCTTCCAGTTCCCCCACGTCAACCCCCAGTTCAAAGGTGGTCGAACAGCTTAATACATTAACCTGCCCTTGGTTAAATTTAACCTGCAAATCAGCGGCGGCTTCACTGGTCAGCTGCGCTGTATGTTCCCGCACGATCATTCTCCGGGGTGTGAGTCCGGTATACAAGCGATAGTAATGATTATCCCGCAGCATTTCCCGGGGATCACAAGGCACCAGAGTCCCGGAACAACGGTAATTGGGACACACGCCCCGCAAGTTATACAGAGTGAGACTGCGGCAGCGATCGCATCTGTACCACTGCAGGTCCGGTTTAACCTGGGTGGGCTGAAGCTCCCACATCTCATAGCGCAGCTGCCGGGCATTTATATCCCGGTTTATTGTCACTTCCGCAAAATAGTCATGTACCTGCCTCCCCAGGCGAAAGTCTTTTTCCCATATTTTCTCCAGGGCAAAACGGCAATCCTCAGGAGTGGGACGCCCTTCCAGCCGTGCTGCCAAGCGGTGCAGATAATCCAGGCGGCTGTTGAGGTGGCGCGGATTCCAGCCAATAATGCCCCACTTGGTAACCTGTGTATTTGAGTGAGAGCGAACTGCTATTTCCCGGTTGCGCGGCTGAAAAAGCTCATCCCTCGGGGAAACATTCTCGGGAAATAGTACCGCTCCCTGGCGTCGCAGACTGTTTATAAGCACCTGAAACAGCATCCAAACTTCATCGCTGCTCAGGTTCCAGGGAGGCCGAGTTAAGGCGGGAAAAGGACTCCAGTCTTCAGGCTTGATCAAGGTAAAGCCCAGCAGCCCCAGCCCTTCCAGGTTGATATGAATGTCCAGACCCAGGAATTCGAACATAACCCAGCGCCACACTTCGTTAAATTGCTCCTGGGGAGTTTCCCTCTCGATGAAAAATCCGGAGCGGCGAGCCTGCTCCACCAATGCCCGGGCCAAATCAGACAGGCGCCATCCGTAGGTGAGAATATCGGAACGGTGTGTTTCCAGGGCTTTCAAGATAAGTACCCGGCGGAGTATCTGGCTGTATGTACGATCCAGGTAAGGAGCAAAGAAAGCCGCGTCCTGTCGGCTGTCGGAAAAAATCAGCAGACGCGGCGGTTCTCTGTTTGCGCTTAAATTCATGACTTCCTCTGGAGCGCTCTCCCAGCCGTCGTCAGTGGAGGCAGGTATTGAGATTTGTCTGCTCAAGCTGGTATTTACAGATTTATCCTGGTCCAACTGCTGGTAGAGGGCAGTGGCCAAAACACTGGCGGTGGCATCCGTACCGGTTAAGAAACGCCACACCATACCAGTCATGCTTCTTTTGCCGCAGGCCAGGCAAGTGGTTACCTTGCCCTCTTCGCTGACCGGCGCTTGCAGCAAATACTGGTAGTGCTCAGGTCCGCAATCACAGGGAGGCAAAACCGAATTAGCCAGATCCATGGTTCCGCATTTGCCGCAAATAACCAGTCTTATTTGTTTATAATCCAGATTGGCTCCGCCGCTTACTTCCGTTTCATCATCTTCGTCCAACTCCTCTGCGGATACTGCTTTGCCCAGCAGATAAAAATAACTGACTTTGTGTTCGTCATCTATGCGGGGAGGCTCAAGCTTGGCCGGAAACTTATCAGTAACTGTCCCGGCCAGGTAGGTGGCCCCGCAGTTCCGGCAGGAAGCCAATTCGAAAACCGGGTAGCGATGTCCTGCTTCCTCAACATAATTGCGCCTTTCCAAAAATAGCCGGGGGATGGGCTCCAGCTGCTGATAAACCCCTTCCACCGCCCGCACAAATAAATGATAGCGAGCCGGAATTAAGGATTGCCAGCCGGGGCTGGGACGGGCCATTTTGGCCAAATCAACCAGGGCAACTACTTTGTCCATCCGATCATGATCATTACCAAAGAGCTCTTGGGCGGCCTCCTCCAGCAGGCACGGGCTTTCCTGCAGTTTCCTTTGCAGATTAATGACCCTTTGATCATGTTTTAACAGGTGATACAAAAAAGCCGGCCAGCCGCTTTCTTGAGCAGCAGTCACAGCTTGCTGAATCAATGATTCCGGCAAACCAGCTTGCCTGCCAATCCTGGCTAAATCTTCAAGAACATCCGTAGCTTCTCCAGACAATATGGTTTGGTACCAGTGTAAATACAATTCCGAATTGTACTCCAGGCTTAGGCAGTCACCCTCAATGCTAACCATCGGCAACCTGGTGGCATAAACCACATCCTGTCGATCCGGGTTACCCTCATCCCACTCAAAAGGCTCGCCGAACAACCTGCTGGCAAAAGCTGCTACTGCCGGGGCGTCCTGGCGCCCATTTCCCAGGGTGGCGCTGGTAGCCACACATTGCAAGTGTCCTTCATCGGATGAGAAAATGCGCTCCTTCAAGCGCCTGATTAGCATGGCCATTTCAATTCCCCTGGCACCCGAGAACGTATGGGCTTCATCCACTACCAGGTATCGCCAGTGACGGGCCAAGGGACCATCAAAGAAAACCGTATCTTTTGGCCTTAGCAGAAGGTATTCCAGCATCGCATAGTTGGTGAGCAGGATATGGGGAGGACTGCTGCGCATTTCTTCCCGGGATATCAATTCATTTTCCAGGGGATCACAACCAAATACTTTACGATAATGCTCCAGGGCATCCTTTTTCCCTTCAATAGTTTCACCAATATAACGTCCAAAGGTTATCTGCGGAAAATCCTTTAATAAATTGCGCAAACGCTTGACCTGGTCATTGGCCAGAGCATTCATGGGGTACAGCAGCAAAGCCCGTACCCCTGGACCCAAGGAACCCTGTTCATGCTCCTGCAACAAGTCACTTAAAATCGGCAATAAAAAGGATTCCGTTTTACCACTGCCGGTTCCTGTAGCCACCACCAGGTTGCGGCGGTTAACCAGCAGTTTGGTTATAGCCTCTTCCTGATGCTTATATAAGGCCATTTCCGGCGATATGGCCGACAGTTTGAGCAGTGATTTGCTTAACACTCCAGAATCCACCATCTCCTGGATGGTTTTGCCCCGGGCAAACTCCGGAGTGGCCTCCAAAATAGGTCCTTTTATCAACCGGCCCGGCTGATTGAGCAGGCTGGTAAACTCCTCTTGCAGAGCAGGGTTTTGGAAGCTGAAAGCAGAAGAGAGATAGCTGATATAACTATCCTGGATGGCCTTGGCAGCATGAAAAGGATTTATACTCATTCCTTATTTACCTCCCCACACAGTTGCAACCATGTTTTTTTCACATTCCCATAATAGCTCAGCAACTTTTTCCCAGGCTGGCGATCCGTTTATTTGCAACCTGCTCCATTCCCCAGCAGTGAATTGACGGATCAGGGGCAGAAATGGGCGATCCAGCTGAAATCTCTGAGGATACATCCTAGCTAAAGCGTAGGATTTTAGACTCCAAACCAAACGGGCGTCCACATCCCGAACTACCCTCAAGCATTTGCAGCTACGGTGATTACTTAACCAATGATCTATATCAAGACAAAACTCTCCCTGGCGCGGGCAGCCAGGTTGACTGCAAACAACCGCATGAGCGACTCTTAAATCTACCAACCCTTCTCGCCTTTTAATAGTTAACTGGTGACCTTTAGGCAGGGTAAATCGACATTCCTGGCCATTTTTCAGTGCCTTCAAAATCGTAGCACTGTATTGCTCAGGCAATGGCAACACTATGGGGTATCTCTTTTCAATCAGCCCGGCAACGGAAAAACATAATAACTCCGCGGGCAAATCATTAGGAAAAGCGGCCGGGGTATATGTATACTCTATGGGAGCAGCCCCCGGCAACAAGTAAAAGCTGGGAGTAGCTTCTCTATGCCGGGGCCAAATACCTATCCAATGATATTTCTCGTCGATATATTCTTCTTCCTTAAACACCTGGTGGCTGGAGGGATAAAACAGGTTCAAGCAGATTTGTCCATGCTTACAAGTTAACCTATTCACCTGGTAAGTAACTTCCCCAGCTCGGGTCCCCAAAAGAATAATCCATACTCTTGCTGCCGCCTCCGGGTGAGAAAGCCATCCAACAATGTTTAGGCCTCTGTTGCTGTAATCCTGTAACAATCCCTGTACTACCGGCGTTTTCCCCCTGATGGAACAGTCATAACAGTTTCCCTGTGGTTCCGCAGGAAATTGCTTTGCTGGTCCTGCATCCCAGGGATCCTCCTGGGTAAACAGCAACCGGTAATATCCCCCGCTTAATTCAGCGCCGTCGATTTCCAATTCAAACTGCCCATCCGGAATAGGAAACTCTTGGGGAGAGAGCCAGGCCTGATCCAGCCGCCAAATATTTACAACCCGGTCAGCAGCCGGCCTTTTTTCCTGCCAGGTAAGCAAAAGTTTACCATCAGACTTTTCGCTTATCTGAAAATTCTGCACTTCCCATTGGCAGTGGATAGTAAATAATAATCCCGCATCAATGGCCTGGCGGCGCTGGTTATATGCCACAATCCCAATATTTTTTGCAGCAGCTCCCTGGCTCAGGGAATCAAACCAAGGCAACAGGTCAAATTCCGCATGATAATCTTTTAAAGGAACTGGGTGCCCCCGGGGCACACCATCTATTTGCAAGGCCACACTTTTAGCTGAAGATAAGGGTACATATACCTGCAGACTAATCCTCTGAGCACCTATCCAGTCAATGAGCCAGTATTCTCCTACCTGGCTGCTCCATTCCTCTCCGTCTTCCAATTTGTGCAGACGCCATTTCACCCGGGGGATTTCCAATTTAACCGGAAGCTGTACATGATTATCAAACAATTCTCCTTGCAACCCCTCTGCCGAAGCAGGAAAATCAATCTCATAGACGTCATCCTCCACCTGACGCAAACAGGCAGGAGGGAAGGGAGTAAAGCGATGATCTATAGGTGCCATAAAAGTCAGGCCCGTCATTTCGTCCGCTGGCATTTCCGGCCAGTACAGTTTTTTTTCATATTCCCAGTCTAGTTCCGGGAAGATTGCAAAACTAATGACATATCCACTCCAACCGGGTCCCCGCAGCCGGAGGCGGTACCATCCGCTAGGTTCGGCAGTAAAGAGCGAAGCTAACGGTATATACACATCATTAGCTTTACGGGCAAACTCAATCTCAGACAGGTTAATATTTTCATAGCCAGAGTTTAACCGGCGTATTCCCACTTCCCAGTCTTCCGGTTCGGTGCCCGCCAGGGGTAGGGTTATGCCTTCCGGCAGCTTAACATACAGAGGATTCCCGTTGATCCAAATACCCGGTTTTATTTGACCTCCCCGCAACTTCACCTGAGGAACTTCCCTAAAAGGCAATGCATAATGGTGACCTTCATTATCCAACAGGACTATTTCACTGGTGCTGGCATTTACCGGATCAATCAGGAACATAATTGCTCCCGGATCGATTTGCGGTACAGGTTCCTCGGCCAGAATGGGTATTTCCGTATGCAAGGTCGTCCCATGCTGCAACAGCAGCCATAATCTGGACCGGGGCAATTCCGGCCTGGCCAGCAACAGCCCGGCTTCATTGAAAACCAGAGCGGGATAAAACCTTAACCCCGTTTCCACTATCCATTCCCGCTGTAAAACATCTTCGATAAGGATTTGCACCCGATAACAGGGGTAAACTTCTGTTATCGGAACAGCCAACGGCCTGGTTTCCAGCCATCCTTCCTGATCCAACGATTTATAGAGGCGAATAGTATGTTTATACAGCAGTGCATTTTCGTCTCCGCCAGTAATAATCAAGGCAGCGGTTCCCGGCAAAACATCTCTTTCGATATGATAAGCTTGCCGGGAAAAGATCATTTCCAGTCTGCCTTCCAGGAAATTCAGCTCTAAATGAGGAGCTCGGGAATACTCCCTGGCAATTGGAGCGGCGATTGGTTCCTGGGAAGATTCGGCCAGGAAATCCCCGTTTAATTGCTCAATTAGCTCCTGCAGTTGCTCCCTGGCCCAATTGGGCAAAACAGAGCTTTCTGTTTCACGGGCACAATCGTTCCCCTGACAGGCAATCACCAGATTAACACTTTCCGCAACCCAATCTTGAGCCCACTCGCCTCCGTAAAGAAGGAAGCGAGCTACCGGTTCGTCTAAGCCTGTAAATATACCAGGCTGATCAAGAAGGCGCTGGTACTTGGCCAGCAACTGTTGCCCTTCTTCCAGCTCCTTTTCCCAGACAGTCATCTGTTCATCTAAAGCATCCCACGGCAGACCTTCCGCAGCACTCATTTGATCCCTTTGCCGGCGCAAATGCTCCAGTTTTTGCTCCAGGCGGATATATTCCCTTAACAGCTCCAGACCAGCCTGCGCATCTCCGTTACCCATAATCTCTAAGAGCCCGGTGACAGCAGTGAGCTCTTTGGTTAACATCATTTGTTTTCTCTTGCATAATATTGAAATAACCTGATAACGCAGGCAACGTACAGCAGCTTGTTCCTGCTGATCAGCTAAATTCTCCAACTCACGGGTAACGTATGCTTGCAACTGCTCCAATGACTGGAGGCAGTCATCCCCTGGCAAAAGGGAAAAGCCTTGCAGCAAGTCTGTTACCTGGTTATTCAATTGAGCTTCAGTTCCAGCAATATGGCAGCCCAGATCCTGGATGGCTCTTTGCTGATCTTGGACCTGCTGGTACTTTTTCTGTAACTCCTCCAGCAAGTAAAGCCAGGAGTCTATGCCCAGAGCACTTTCTCTAGCAGGCATGGGAAAAGGAGCCAGAGCCTGTCTTAATTGGCTTTTAGCTGCCGCCAATTGACCCTGATGTTCCTGGTAATTTTGCCAGCTTTTCCTGAGGCGCTGCTGGGGCGTTAAGGGGACAGCCTGGACTGCGGGAGACTCCTTTGGAGAATCATAATGTACCAATACAGAGGGCTGAAAACCCACAGCAGCCATCTCTGATTCCAATAATTGCTGGCAGGTCAAGGCATGCTGGGCCATGCTTTTATTGCTGTAACTCAAGATAGCCAGAGCCAGGGACAACTCCAGCAAAGAGCGCCCATATCTCAATCTGCAGGAATTATATCTCTGCAAAGCCTTGCGGATGTGCTCAATATCCAGCTGGGTTATTGAACTCAATTCTGGGAAAACTGCATCCTGACCCCAGATCAGGCCAGCCAGATAATAACATTGATCCAGCAGATACTTCTCCTGGGCCTGCTCATCCTCAAGCCTGGCCTTCTGCTCACGCAAAGCATCAACAGCGCTGTAAAGAATTTCCGTTTGCTCATAAACACGGGACAGTTTGCTGTGTTGCAGCCGCAAATTATTAAGAGTCCTCTCTGCCACTGAGCTGGCAATCTGCCAGAAGCCAAATTGATTAGCTGCCAGTTCACATTGGTTCACCAGGCTGTAATACTCCTGAAGGGATTCAGGATTCAGGCCTGGAACCAAGGAGATAAGATCCAGGCTCTTTTCAGTACGTTCTATTTCTTCCCTGAGAGCTTGCAGCTTTTTGGCAGATTTCAGTTTTATATTGGTATGGAACTGTTTTTTCTTCAGTTTAGCTGCCTTTGCAGCTATTTCCTGCCGTCTCTGCTCTCTCTGGCGGAACAGACTGATTTCCTGATACACTTCCTGCCTTTCAACAATATTGCGCTTAATCAAGGGCACCAAGGCACGCTGCAGGATATTCTCCAGGCAGTTTACAGGGATGCCTCCCTGCAGCAGGATGGGGGTCACATAAGTAAGAGAATCCTTAATGACAGGCACGGCTATTCCCTGGCGCCTGAGAATCCTCAGAAAGGTTTGTCCCCAGAAAGCTTTCCAGGCAGGCTCCAGTTCCACCTGCAGACGCCTTTCCACTCCAGACCAGTAGTTGCCTTCCTCATAGTCAAATATCCCCGTAAAAACCAGAAAAAAGGCCAGGCAAATAGGAGTTTGCTGAGCCACCAGGACAGTAGTTGACCAGTCCCCTCGCAACTGCTGTCTGATTAATTCGCCCAATCTTTCTATATCTTCAACCGTCAAAGGCACCCTACCTATGATTTGTTCCCTTTGCAGGCAGGACGAGAGAACTAGTTCACAATCATTTAACCCTGAACAAGCACTAAGGATAGACATTGGGATCCTCAAAATGAATAGTAGTAATTAGGATTATAATCCTAGATTTCGCTGCAAAAGCTAGTTTTCCTTGAGATTTTCCAAAAATAATTATAATTGGACAAATCTTGTCATATGTTCACAAAGCCCTAACATGGTCATCTAAAGACTGCCACTTCCTCAGTCAGGATCACTCCATTATCTGCACCCTTGTAAAATAGTTTTTACTTTTTTTGACAACCAGTCTGATTTCTTTTATCATCTTATATAGAAATTATAAGTATTATGGTGAAATATTTAGTAATGTTGTTATAATCTTATTGATTCGTCCTGTTCCATTAATTTCGGTCTATTTTATTTGATTTTAGAGGAGGTATTCTAATATGAGTAATAAGAACAAGAGAAATGA
>ENA-UPSB01003137-UPSB01003137.1-bioreactor-metagenome-genome-assembly--contig:-NODE-3137-length-13660-cov-5.304814_pt1 | contig 13660 bp, 9 predicted proteins | sample MGYA00238182_ERZ773286 | MGnify/ENA primary metagenome ERZ773286 (study PRJEB29026, sample SAMN07631240) | bioreactor metagenome | isolation source: Switchgrass digestor | place: USA: Dartmouth... | reverse complement strand
CGTCTGCAGGGAAGGCTTATATTCATGCGGCCTATACTCAGACGGAAAGCAGCCGGTCTCTTGCTTAAGTTTGCCCTGAGGCTGGAGGTGTTCAAATACCCCACAGCAACACTGGTCCCATATATTGTCATATGGCCCTTTGCCGTCAATTTCTTGGCTTTCTGGGGACGGACATTCCAAAGGTAATCGGAAAAGGTTTGCTCCATTTGTAATCCCGTTATCCAAACCGGTATTGGCAGATTTTGTTTATTGAAAAAATATATAATTAAAAATTATAAAATGCAAAAACTATTGATGAATAATTTTTATAAGGAGGGACAAAAATGAGCCTTGTACCGTGGAATCCTTTCAGGGAAATGGATAACATCGGAAGGGAAATGGGTCATTTTTTTGATTTCCCGTCAAAATTATTCAGCGGGTCTTCACCCAGAGTGGATGTTTATCAGACTGAAAATGAAGTTATAGTAAAGGCGGAAATACCAGGTGTTTCCAAAAAGGACTTAAACCTGTATATAGATGAGAACTCCGTAAGGATTTCAGGACAGACCAGAAAAGAGAACGAGCTGAAAGACGAGAATGTTTACCGGGCCGAACGCTATTACGGAAGTTTTTCCAGAACAATCCCGCTGCCCGCGGAGGTAAAATCGGAGGAAGCAAAAGCGGAATACAAGGACGGTATTCTGTCAATAACGGTTCCAAAGGTTGAGCCCTCCAAAGCAAGAGGCAGGAAAATAGATATTCAATAGGGCTGTTTCAGCGGGGACATGACAACTCATTGTCCCCGTTTTATATTGTACTGATGCTTTTGCATGATCCTCTCTTCAACAGCACACAGTTGTATAATATATGCTGGGACTTACCCCCCTGTATCATGTCAAACAGTATTTCAATGCTGGACAGAGCCATCTGCTGGGCGGGCTGGTGGATGGTGTCAATGGACGGATGGTAATACTCAGCCATTTCGATGCCGTCAAACCCCACGATGGAAATATCGTTGGGAACGTTCAGGCCAAGCAGGAATGCTGCCTTTGCCGCTCCTATGGCCAAAATGTCCGCATAGGCAAAGACTGCCGTCATATCGCGGTTTCTGGCAAGGAGCTGTTTCATGAGCTGAAATCCCACATCAAATCCTGAAGCTTCTGCTGACGGGTTGGAAGCTACCAGGCCGGGGTCAAAAGCGATGCCGTGCTCTTCCAGGGCACGCAGATAGCCTTTGTAACGCAGCAAGCCGGGAGTTGGAATATCGGACGGTGAATGATGGATAAATCCGATCCTTTTGTGCCCAAGGGATATAAGATATTCGGTGGCGCGGTATCCTTCCTTTTCATCGTCAATGCAGACGCTGGAGTAAAGGGAAGGGTCTACGCCGCTGTCTGCTTTGACCGTCAGTAACACACAGGGAATGTTCAGCTGCCTGAATCTCTCTTCAGTATATGTGAAAGAACCTCCCATCATTATAACACCGCAAAGGTTTCTGTCCTGTGCCTCCTGTATGGCTACATCCATTTCATTTTCGCTGTAGTCGACGTTCTGTATCAGAAGGGGATATCCTCTTAGCGCAACTTCCCTTTCAATTATTCTTATCATTTTATTGAAAAAGGGGTTGGTAATTCCCTTGACCAAAAGCGCGATATTTCTGGATTGGGATATTTTTAAATTTCTTGCGCTGTTATTGGGTATAAAATTATGCTCATTGATGGCGTTCATGACCTTTTTCCGGGTTTTTTCACTGACCGGTCCCGAATTGTTCAGCACTCTTGAGACAGTGGAAATTCCGACGCCGGCTGCCTGAGCAATATCTTTTATCGTAACGCCCACAGTATATCACCACTTTCCTAAGGATAATTTTACTACATATAAACGTCCTGGTAAATAAATAGGGGAGCTTTACACAGATAACTCCCCTAATATATAACACTTTCGCCTCAGAAAATCAACCACAATTATTTGACAGGCTTATGATTTGCCAGCTGAGCCTTAAGATCACTGATTATCTCATCTACACCGGCTTTCTTAAGCTGGTCCCTGTATTTCTGAAGCGCTGCTTTCGGATCATCTACTGTTTTTCCGAGCATCAACTGTATTCCAAGCTGGGAGTCAACATTGGCAACGGAAGACAATTGCGTGGAAACCTTGGTGGAATCAAAGCTGAATCCCATGAACGGATCGTTTATGGCAGTCTTGTTCCATTTTTCTATCAGTTCATAACGGCGCGGGTCTTCAGAAGCGTAGGGAATGTTGAACCTGTCATTGCGCAGAGCCCAGGCTGAGAAACCTCCGGCATCCACGTCAGGGTTAAAGCTTGCGGGTTTTTGTGCCACACCGTTGACGACTTCATACTGTCTTCCTTCAATACCATACTGTATCAAGCGGTAGTATGACTCATCGGTCATGAACTTTTCAATTGCCATTAATGCTCTTTCGGGGTTGTCGGATGTAATACTTATAACGGTTGAGTTTTCAACGCCTTGCTTTTTCTTGATCTTGCCTGCCGCTTCCGCAAAAGTCCAGAAATCTGTTTCAGCATCGGGAAGTTTTTCTTTGAAGGCACCGTAGTTTCCCGTCCAGTCGGTCATATGGGTGATGAATGCACCGGCAAGACCGTTAAAGGCATTATCCTTGTCGTCAATCTGAGCTGACAGTATGTCTCTATTCCAGTAACCCTTATCCGCCCATTCCCGCATCATCACTACCCAGTCTTCAAATTCCTGGGTGAAAGCCGGATGGATTATGTCAGTATAGTTGTCAGGGCTTGTAGCCACCAGGTACAACTGGTTGGATGGGATTCCCGGAGCCTCAATCCATTGACCGGTAAGGTCAACAAACATGTCATAGAGATCCTGAGCCAGGTTTGCTGTGCCGTTTAGAGGAGGGAAGTCCTCATTTTCAAGAACCTTGCCAAAATAGGCGGTCATGGTTTCGATGGAGTTTATCGGTTCCAGTCCATATTTCTGAAGCAGATCCCTGCGGTAGGCAAGGCCGGCCGGGGTAAACTCGCTGTAAAGAGTGGGCACTCCATAAATTCTGCCGTTGAATTTGGTTCCCAGCCATGTGCTTTCAGGTATTTCGGCTTTTAGCTTCGGAGCGGCGCTGTCAAGCATATCCGTTATATCAACCAGTGATCCTTCTGCAGCCAGTGTATAGTAGGAGACGACAGCATTGGGAGAAGCATGGGACATATCGAATTTTTCTCCTGAAGCAAAAAGCAGGGGATATTTTGTTGCGATGTCGCCCCAGTCAATATACTTCACTTCCAGGGTTGCATTGATATCGGCTTTGAGTTTCTTGTTGATTTCAGCCAAAATATCCTTGTTGGCAACTCCTTCACTGCCCCAGAGGTAATAAATGAGCTTTACTTCCTTGGAAGTGTCGGGAGCGCTTGCAGTATTGCCGCCTGTGGCAGAATCACCTGTTGCTGCGTTGCCCGTTGTTGAACCGCCTGTTGTAGAACTACCTGTTGTCGCCCCGTCACCGGAAGAGGATGAAGATTTGCCGCATCCAACAAGCATGCCTAACAAGCTGATGCAAAGCATCACGGCAACAATGGTGGATAAAACTCTTTGCGCTTTTTTCATGGTAAATCCTCCTTAAAAATTTTTTAAATTTTCTTTTTATTAACTGAAAAGTATTATTTATACAATTTTTCAGCCAATATAAGGCATTATTTATGATAATCGCATTTCAGGATGCGAATATCTTACGTTATCCTTTAACAGCACCCACGGTAAGGCCGCTTATAAAATAACGCTGGACAAAGGGGTAGAGCAAAATAATAGGGCCGGTCGCCACTACGGCTGTTGCCATCTTTATTGACTGGCTTGGAAGTTCAGAGGCGTCAATGACAATACCCTTGCTTATCAAAAGCTGCACATTTGCCTGGTTGACCATTTTCTGCAGGAAATACTGTAGAGGAAACTTTTCGGCAGATTCGATATACAGCATGGCGCTATACCACTGGTTCCAGTAACCGAGTGCCTGAAACAGACCAACTGTAGCCAGCGCCGGTATGGACAGGGGCATATATATCTGCCAGTATATTCTGAAATCTCCTGCGCCGTCAATGGTTGCCGATTCGTACATGGAATCCGGAACCGAGCGCATGAAGTTGCGCATCAGGAATATGGACCACGCGCTCATCAGGCTGGGCAGTATCATCGCAAGGATATTGTTTTTCAGGCCAAGGTACCTGACCATAAGAATGTAGCTGGGTATGAGACCGCCACTGAAAAGGGTGGTGAAGTAGATGAAGAAAGAGAAAAAGTTGCGATATTTAAAGTCTTTCCTGTTCAAAACATATCCTGCCATGGACATAAAGAACAGACCGGAGACAGTTCCGGCTACAGTTATTATTATCGTAACCTTGTAAGAGTCAATAAGCTTTTTGGGATTGCTCAACAAAAACCTGTAGGCGCTGGTGGTGAATTTTTTCGGGAAAAGCTTGAATCCTTCGCTTATGATTTCTTTCTCCTCCATAAAGGACGAGGTTATCATCAATGCAAAAGGAAACAGGCACAACAGCCCAAACAGAGTTATAGTTACATAGCAAGCTGCCTTAAGAGCGATATTGTCAAACCCCTGTTTCACGTGGTTTTTACTGTATGTTTGTGAAACCATTTTCATCCTCCTCGTACTGTAACATTCCTGATGTTCTCAATGGCTTGCCTCGTCCGCATAATACTGTGCAATATCAGGCATTATCCTGCGATCATGTTCTAACATGCTTGGATTTTCCTAGAACAGTGCATTGTCAGGGTCAACCTTTTTAACAACAAAGTTGACGGCAAGAACTATTACCAGGCCGAACACAGACTGGTAGAAACCGGCTGCGGCGCCCATTGAAAAGTTATACTGACCGACAAGGCTTCTGAATACATAAGTGTCTATGATGTCCGTCTGTGGATACAAAACCGAGTTGTTTCCGATCAGGTTGTAGAACAGATCAAAGGAGCCTCTCAAAATGCCGCCCAGACCGAACAAAAACAGCAGGATAAAGGTCGGTTTAAGCATCGGAATGGTTAAATAGCGAATTTTTTTCCAGGCGTTTACACCATCAATATATGCGGCTTCAAATATCTCTTTATCAAAACCTGCAATGGCGGCAAGATATACTATCATACCATATCCGGTACCTTTCCATATATTAAATGCTACTATTATATATTTCCATATACTCTGGTCGGAGTAGAACTCATGCCGTTCAAATCCCAGGGAAGTGAGAATCGTGTTTGCGAAACCGTAGTCATAGTTGAACAGATTGTATGCAAAGAAGCCTACCAGAACGAACGAAATGAAATGGGGAAGTAAAATCACTGACTGGGATATTTTCTTAAAAGGTTTGCTGTTTATTTCTGAAAGCATTATGGCAAAGGCCACTTGTACGGCATTTCCCAGTGCGATGAATACCAGGTTGTAAAGCAGAGTGTTTTTTGTTATATTCCACAAGTCACCGTTCCGGACGAGAAATTCGAAATTTTTCAAACCGATAAAAGTGCTTCCGAAAATGCCCTTATTCATCTTGTAGTCAACAAAGGCAATATAGGCTCCGGGCATAGGGATATAATGAAAGACGATAAAGTAAACTACAGTAGGCAAAATCATTAAGAATAACACCTTATTTTTCCAAAGCTCATGAGAAAAACTTTTAATGCCGGATCGAATTTTGTTCATTCTGCTATCATTCCTCTCATTATAGTCGAGCAGTACAGAAATAATCCGTAATGCTCATATAAAAACATAATAAAATACCCTATATGGCTTCAGAATAATTTATATAAATCTGGACATTGATTGTTTTATGCCATGAACCCTCTTGAATCTATTGTAACAACAATCAATCTTCCTTTGCAATCAGCTAAACTCGGATCAATTTTATTTAAATTGTCATCAATTCACTGCTTCAGTTTAGCTGCAATTGTTGATTAAGTTAAGTTAATCATCAAAGTAAGTACGGTATATGCTGCATGCTTTTGTGAAAATTGATGTGAAAACGTTTCTTCTTTTGTTTCAGTGTCTACACCATAAATATAAACAAACTGATTTAATAAGTCAATAGGCAATTTATAAAATGACTGAAATTTTCTGTGAACAGGCAGGTAACTTTGTGATATATTTCTAATTACTGGAAGTTTTTTAGTTTAACATCCGATAAAGTCAGCATTTATATTGACAATAATGAAAAGAAGTTTTACAATTTCAGTAGCATGTTAACATATAGATGGAAACGTTTCTACTATTCTTTTGGAGGTATTATTATATGAGAATTCTGATGCTCGACCTTGACACCTTACGGCCGGATCATCTTCACTGTTATGGATATGAAAGAAACACTTCACCTTCCATAGATTCCATCTGCGAAGATGGCATGAGATTTGACAACTACTATTGTTCTGATGCACCGTGCCTGCCTTCCAGAGCAGCTCTTACAACAGGCATGTTTGGAATACATAACGGAGCAATCAACCATGGCGACACCACTGCGGATTTACACCCCTATGGCAACGGCAGGGGTTTCCGCGATCCGATCCTTGAAAACAACCTTTTCTTTTTATTCAGGAGAGCCGGTATGCATACAGCAACCGTAAGCAGCTTCGCAGAACGTCATTCTTCCTTTTGGTTTAATGCAGGATTCAATGAGGTAATAAACTGCGGCAAGCGCGGAGGAGAAAGCGCTGAAGAAGTCATGCCGTCAGTTCTGGATTGGGTTTCCCGCAATGCCGATAAAGACAACTGGTTCCTGCATGTGAATCTGTGGGATCCGCACACTCCTTACAGAGCACCCTTGGATTTTGGAAACCCGTTTGAAAATGATCCTCTTCCGGAATGGATTGACGAGGAAGTACTGAAGATCCATCTTGCACATGTTGGGCCGCACTGCATCAATGAAATAGGTATGTACACTGATGAACCCTACCCCGAATATCCAAGACATCTGGGAAAGGCCACCAGTTTGGAAGAAGTGAAAAAGGTAATAGACGGGTATGACTGCGGGATCCGGTATATGGATGAAAAGATAGGGGAACTCCTTGCTCTGCTAAAAGAGAAAGGCATTTATGATGACATGGTCATCATGGTTACGTCAGATCACGGTGAGAACATCGGTGAACTGGGAATATATTCGGAGCATGCCACTGCCGACAATATAACCACGCGGATACCTATGATAATCAAGTGGCCGGGGATGAAAAAAGGAGTGGACAAGGGGCTGCATTATAATATCGATCTTGTGCCGACCATGGCCGAATTGCTCGGAATTCCCGAGTATTCCGGCTGGGATGGAGAGAGCTATGCCGAAACCCTGCGTACCGGTGCGGACACGGGACGCCCGTATCTTGTGCTGTCCCAGTGCGCTCATGTCTGTCAGAGGTCGGTTCGTTTTGATGACTATATATATATCAGAACATACCATGATGGTTTTCACCTTTTCCCGACAGAGATGCTGTTTAATATAAAGGAAGATTTCCACGAACAAAAGAACCTGGCAGAGGAGAGGCCTGATCTTTGCGCAAAAGCATGCCGATATTTGCTGGACTGGCATCAGCAGCAGATGATGAAATCCCGAAGCGATGTTGATCCTATGTGGACGGTTATAAGGGAAGGAGGACCTTATCATGCAAAGGGAAACCTTCCTGCATACTGTGAGCGCCTGAAAAGGACAGGAAGATCAGAAGGCGCGGAAGAACTTATGAGGAGGCACCCAGAAGAGTTCGTGAGAAAATGAGGTACAGCTGAATGCCGTGTTTATCGAAATGACGGTATTTGCAGATTCAGAGCCCGTTTTTTGCTTTCAGGGTAACTGCATTACTTCCGGCAGTCAAGGGAGAAATGACAGAATCTCATAGACAAAGCTAGAGCAATACAGCCGGAACAGCCCGTACAATGCATGCCGTAAACAGCCCCATTGTATCTTCGGACAGAGGCTGGATGATGCTTCGATGGCATATACTCCTGATTTGGCATTTGTAAATGCCAAATCAGGAAGTGATTATGCGGATGTCACCATGGTGGCTGAAATTGCATGACTCCCGCACTGTGCAAATACTTTAAGATGGCAAGGATGAAAGGAGATAGCTGACAAGTGATATTAACCCAGAAGGATGACATTATTGTGTTTAGGAAAGGGGAACATGTTTTTGCTTTCCTTTCTACGGGAGATATTTTTGAGTTTACCTGCGGCAACTTTATGATAAATCAGTTTCAGGGAAGTGCCAGGGAAGGCTCTGCAAACAATATATACCTTCGGATATATAAGGATGGAACAATCAGGTTCTATCCGCTCCTCGGAATATCATCGTCGAGCAGGTTGTCCAGAAGTGAAAATGCTTTGGTTTACTCGGGAGAAGTGGAGGACATAGCATATACCGTCACCTTCTATCCTGCCGATGACGGAATCTGGTTCTGGAATGTTGAGCTCTGCGGCAGAGGAACGACGGTGGACGTGGTTTATGGGCAGGATATCGGGGCTGCGGACAAGGGAGGAGTTTTGACAAATGAGCTGTACATGGCCCAGTACCTTGGCCACAGGGTTTTTGAGACCGAAAACGGGTATTGCGTATGCTCCCGGCAAAACCAACCCCAGGATGGATGTTTTCCATATGTTCAACAAGGGATGATAAAAGGCAGAGCCGTTGGTTACTCTACCGACGGAATGCAGTTTTTCGGGCTGTCCTACAAGGAAACCCAGCAACCTGAGGCTTTAACCGGTGATCTGCCAAGCAAAATCTATCAGTACGAATTTTCCTATATAGGGCTTCAAAGTGAAAAGATTGCTTTGGAAGGAAAGCATTCCGTGACCTTTTTCGGAGTCTTCTGCAAAAACCATGAGGACGCCATAAGAGAGCTTGAATATGCCCATGAGGTGAGATCCGCTTTTGATGGTTTTACCAGGCTTTCGGGAGAAGTGTCAGTTTGTCCCTGGATAAAGGTTAGGGATGAATTCGGAAAACCGTTTGCTTCCAGGGAGTGGAGCGAGGATGAGATCGATGCCCTTTTCCCGGAGCGGAGATTGGAAGAGCGGGAAAATGGGCGCCTGCTTTCTTTTTTCACCCCGAAACATTCCCATGTGGTTTTAAAGCAAAAGGAGCTTATGGTGGAACGACCCCATGGCACGATCATTTCCACGATGATAAAACCTGACAGGGTGGACAACAGGTTGATGTCCTCCACCAATTATATTTATGGGCTTTTCAACGCCCAGACGGTTGTAGGAAACACCTCATTCCACAAATTTCTTTCCGTCGCCCGGGGCATGCTCAATGTGCTGAAGAATTCCGGACAGAGGCTTTATGTGAAGATAGACGGAAAATACCGTCTGCTGACTCTTCCGTCGGTATATGAAATGGGACTGAATTATTCCCGGTGGTTTTATTCCATCGGTGATGATGTTTTGAGAGTCACATCCTATGCTGCAGCTGAGAGGTGCGATATAATTCTCCAGGTGGAGAGCACGTCCGGCAAAACTTATGACTTTATAGTAACCAACCAGGTGGTGATGGGGGAAAATGAGTTCCAGCACCCGGCGAGAGTTGAAGAAGTAGGAGAGAACAGGAAAATCTTGCGTTTCAGGCCTGACCCAGAGTACTGGGCTGATAATCCTTACCCGGGACTGCATTATGATGTTTACATTTCTGATCCCGGCTATACGCTGAGCGATGACAGGATTTTCTTTGAGGATGGAAAATCCCGGAATGGAACATTAGTAACCTTGTCCATCCAAGAATCATCGGGATTTTGCCTGGTCATCCACGGAGCTCTCGGGGAGGAGGAAGCAGTGACCTGCCTGTACAGTTTTGAGGATGAGTATGAAAAGTATTGCAGGTTTTATCGGAAGATAAACGGCGGCCTGCAGCTCAAAAAAGACGGCGAGGGAAGAGAGCGGATTGAAAAGCTGAATGAGATCATATGGTGGTTTACCCATAATGCCCTGGTGCATTTTGCCGTACCTCACGGATTGGAGCAGTCGGGGGGAGCGGCATGGGGTACCCGCGATGTGTGCCAGGGTCCCATGGAGTTTTTCCTGATGGCTCAGAATTACCAGCTGGCGCGATCTACTCTGCTTACGGTATTCTCCCATCAGTTTCTGCAAACTGGAGAGTGGCCCCAGTGGTTCATGTTTGACCGGTATCCGCATAATGCCGGAGAATGCCACGGAGATGTGGTTTTCTGGCCTTTGAAGTGCATTGGCGATTATCTGTATGAATCCGGTGATTACTCGATATTGGATGAAAAAATCCCATATGTCAGTGTAGAAGACGGGAGGGCTACCCATGAAACCGCAACGGTGCTCGAGCATATCAAGAGAGCTTATGGCTCCGTTGAAAAGAGATTTCTGGACGGCACCTATCTCATTTCCTACGCCGGAGGAGACTGGGATGACACTCTTCAGCCGGCCGACGAATCGATGAAGGAAAGGCTTGTAAGCTCGTGGACCCAGGCACTGGCATACCAGGTTTTGAAAAGGCTGGCAGAAACCCTGCGGGCAGTGGATGAAGCTTTCTCTGAACATCTGGGGAATATTGCAGGGAAGATAAAAAAGGCTTTCGACGATATACTGGTAAAGGACGGGGTTATAGCCGGTTTCGTGTGCAGGGAAGATGGCGGTTCTTTCAAGCATATGCTTCACCCTTCGGATGAAAGCACATCCATACGTTACCGTCTTCTGCCCATGACAAGAAGCATTATAGCGGGTCTTGTGGACAAGGAACAGGCCTGCAGGAACGTGAGAGTTATCGATGAACATTTAACCTTTCCCGACGGAGTACGGCTCATGGACAGGCCTGCCCGCTATGACGGCGGAAAAAGCCACCTCTTCCGAAGGGCCGAGCAGGCGGCAAATGTCGGCAGGGAAATCAGCCTTCAGTATACCCATGCCCACATAAGATATATTGAGGCCATGGCAAAGCTTGGAGAAAGCCGGAAAGCATGGGATGCACTGTTCAAGGTCAATCCCATCAGGATAAAGGATGAGGTTCCCAATGCCCTGACACGACAGAGCAATATGTATTTCAGCAGCTCCGAAGGTGCGTTTTTGGACAGATACGATTATGAGATCAATTTTGGCAGGCTGCGGGATGGGAGCATCCACGTAAAAGGCGGCTGGCGCCTTTATTCCAGCGGACCGGGGATATATTTGAGGCAGTTGGTTTCGAATATTCTAGGCATTCGGTTTGAAAAGGACAGTTTGGTTATCGACCCGGTACTGCCCGACATGATGGACGGGCTGCAGGTGACCTTGAATTGCTTTGGCAGGGAGACCACGTTTATATATAAAATTGCAAGGGAGCGGAAAGGAATCACAAGGGTTTTGATAGATTCCATGGAGATTACCGGGAAACCGGGCTGCAACGAATACCGGGGAGGCAAAATTGTCATCGACAAGCAGGTATTTTTGCAGGGAAATGGCTATGTCGAAATACATCTGGATTGACCGGTACTCCGCTGATGCACTTAAGCTTCAACGGCTATAAATAAAAAAGAAATAAGAAAGCAGACCTAAAGAAATCCCCTTTTTTCCCTATAATTGAATTTTGCAAAAGGAAATGGAAAAGTGGAAAGGGGACGTTCCTGCACCTATAACCATTTTCAATTATAAAGGGTATGCTGCTTTGCTAAAAAACTTCCCGAATAAAATTTGAGGTAAGCAAAGAGCGTACCTCTTTTCTAATTTTTAGAATGTAAAGAGTGACCCTTTTTCTTGCTGCTGTAACTTTACAAAAATAAAAGAACTTTCTTTCTTTTTGTAGAAAGTAAAAAGCGTCCCTTTTCTTTTGCTTTTTGGAAATTTGACAAAATATGCTCCCAGATGGTAAAATTTCCTTATATTATAAATTTCGATATTTTATGGTATAAAATGTATTTTTATAGAGGAACTTATGAAAGAGAGGCTGCACAAAGGGCATAGGCAAAGAGTAAAAGCGAGATATCTTTCTGAGGGCCTGGATGCTTTTGAGGATCATCAGGTGCTGGAAATGCTTCTGTTCTATTGCATCCCTATGAGGGATACCAATGAACTTGCCCATAAAATGATAAGGGAATTTGGTTCCCTGGCAACATTGTTTGAAGCTGATCCGAAAGATATTTGCCGAAGATGTGGTGTGAGTGAAAATACTGCTGTTTTGCTGTCGCTTATTCCGCCATTGTCCCGAAGATACTTCAAAGGCAAGTGGGGGGAAAAACCTGTCCTGAACAGTTCTTCCAAAGCCGGTCAATACGCGGTGTCTCTTTTTGTGGGCAGGACCTATGAAGCATTTTACTTAATTTGTCTTGATGCTCAAAACCGGGTGAACCATGCTGCACTGGTGCATGAAGGTACGATAAATGAAGCTCCGGTGTATCCGAGAATGATAGTGGAAGCAGCATTGAGGCACCAGGCCAGCAGTGTGATACTGGCGCACAATCACCCGGGTGGAAGTCTGAAGCCCTCTCAGGCTGATATCGAAGTTACAAAAAGAGTATCTACAGCTTTGGGGTCCATCTCCATTTCAGTTGTGGATCATATAATTGTCGCTGGTGACAAATATGCGAGTTTTGCAGAAATGGGTCTGATGGACAGGTAAGTCTTGAAGGAATTGTCTTGCTGGAATGGATGATCGCTGTTTTCTCCTGCCTGACATGCTTTTCAGAAAACCATTTTAAGGTCCAGTTGTTCTATGGTAACATCCGAGGCCTTGTTTTCATCAATATATGAACCCTCGGAATTAACTTTCCAGGTTTTCAAAAGACCGTACTGTGTACTTGAATCCTGCCACCAGGTCGGATTAAGCTTTCATCGGCGTCCTACCGGATATCCGGGGCTGGCCCATGTTCCAAAATATTAACTACAGAAAGCAACAAATGCGATAAAGGCAAGGCCGGACATTACCCGATGAAGTGTACCGGGATGTGAAAGGTGCAACGATGCTAAAAGAAATGAAATACAAGATAGTCATGGGGATATGCTGAGTTTGTCATGAAAACCGTCGCAGGCGTTTTTTCTTTTAACTGGTGCTGCTATGCCATGGCATTATTGATTAAGTGCTTGTTGCTGTTCACTTTTTATAAAGACATGTCATGTTATTATTAAGAAGACAATACTTTTACGTGTGTCGCTGGATGGATATTTCACTTGAAAAGGCAGTCTTTGTGAGGTTAGGACAATTATATGGAACATTGATTTTAAAGAATGTTATTTATGGAAGCAGGCAAATAAATTATCATATACTACGGGGATATTTTCTTTAAAGCTGATTCATGTATAGTTGAATTTCTGGGGAGGTGTTGTCATTGAAAGGCAAAAGCAACTGCGATTACTGCATACATTATGTTTTTGATGAGGCATATAATTGCTATGATTGCCAGATTAATCTGGATGAAGATGAAATGATGAGGTTTATCAGCAGGTCTTATGACAATTGCCCGTATTTCCGTTTTAATGATGAGTATAAGACTGCCAGAAAGCAGATGTGAAGTCCTGGTTACTGCAGGTGCTTTGCTGCCGCTCATGAAACGGAGCACAGGCATTGGGCGGATGCTTATGCTTTGATAAGTGAACCAATAGGAAACGACAGACCGGAAGTCATTGATTTCCAGTGTCATAATATTGTACGATTTTGTCAGAAAATCTTAAGAAAACAGCCACCTTTTTTGTAAGTTAAATGTTATAGCATAATAATGGGCGAAGCGGGTT
>ENA-UPSB01003133-UPSB01003133.1-bioreactor-metagenome-genome-assembly--contig:-NODE-3133-length-13687-cov-3.977333_pt1 | contig 13687 bp, 27 predicted proteins | sample MGYA00238182_ERZ773286 | MGnify/ENA primary metagenome ERZ773286 (study PRJEB29026, sample SAMN07631240) | bioreactor metagenome | isolation source: Switchgrass digestor | place: USA: Dartmouth... | reverse complement strand
AAAACGCGGGGCGAAATGCGAATGGGCGCATAACCGTACGCCATCGTGGAGGCGGGCACAAGCGCCGTTACCGGATTATAGACTTTAAACGTACCAAGGATGGGATCCCGGCCAAGGTGGCCGCCATTGAATACGACCCCAACCGTTCCGCCAATATAGCTCTGCTCCATTACCTGGACGGAGAAAAGAGATATATACTGGCCCCTAACGGCTTGAAGGTCGGAAGTCAGGTCATGTCGGGACCGGATGCGGATATCAAGGTGGGGAATGCTCTCCCCCTGGCCAACATCCCGGTTGGTACCATGATCCACAACATTGAACTCAAACCGGGGAAGGGCGGCCAGATCGTACGTTCAGCCGGAGCCGTCGCTCAGCTTATGGCCAAAGAAGGCAATTATGCTCATATCCGGCTCCCTTCAGGCGAGGTGAGGCTGGTTCATATTAAGTGCCGGGCCACGATTGGTCAGGTTGGCAACCTGGATCACGAGAATGTAAGTATCGGCAAAGCCGGGCGCAACCGCTGGAAAGGTATCAGACCGACCGTTCGGGGTTCGGTTATGAACCCGGTGGATCATCCCCATGGCGGAGGGGAAGGCCGGGCTCCGATAGGCAGAAAACACCCGGTTTCTCCCTGGGGCAAGATAGCAATCGGCGGCAAGACCAGGAAGAAGAAACCGTCGGATAATATGATTGTCAAGAGACGCAAGTAGCTCTGAAAAGGGAGGTTACAAGCAGGAATGGGCAGATCGCTTAAAAAAGGCCCCTATTGCGACGAAAAGCTGCTGAAAAAGATAGAACTCATGAATGAAACCGGCGAGAAACGTGTCATCAAAACCTGGTCGCGGCGTTCCACCATTATGCCTCAGATGATCGGACACACCCTGGCGGTTCATGACGGACGCAAGCACATCCCGGTATATATAACCGAGGACATGGTTGGACACAAGCTGGGAGAGTTTGCTCCTACCAGAACCTTCCGGGGACATGCGGGCAAGTCGGAAAAAACCACTAGAAGAGGATGAGGGGAGGTAATGGTGTGCAGGCGCGAGCAACAGCAAGATTCGTTCGAATATCGCCCTTCAAAGCCCGGCAGGTTGTGGATCTGATCCGGGGCAAGGATGTGCGCGAGGCTCGAGCGATCCTTAAGTATACCAACAAAAAGGCGGCTCCGTTGATCGCCAAGGTAATGAATTCAGCGGTGGCCAATGCCGAACACAATTATGACATGGATTCCGAAAACCTTTATATCGCAGAAATATATGTCAACGAAGGGCCCAGCCTGAAAAGGATTAAACCCAGGGCCTATGGCAGGGCTGACATAATGAAGCGTCGCACCAGTCATATAACCGTAGTGGTCAAGGAAAGGGCGTGATTTAGTGGGGCAGAAGGTTCACCCCAAAGGGTTCAGATTAGGGATTACCAGACAATGGGATTCACGCTGGTATGCAGACCGTGATTTTACCGAACTCCTCCATGAGGACTACCGGATACGCAAGTACATCAAGGATAACTTTTACGCCGCCGGGATATCTTCAGTCGAGATTGAAAGAACCGGCAACCGGGTAAAGGTTTCAATCAATACCGCCAAACCGGGGATCCTCATTGGACGCGGAGGTACAGAAGTAGAAAAACTGAAGGCCGATCTGGCCAAGCTTACCGGCAAAAACGTGAATATCAATATCGTTGAAATCAAACGTCCGGAGCTGGACGCGCAGATCGTAGCCGAGAATGTGGCGGCTTCATTGGAGAGAAGGATTGCCTTTCGGCGGGCGATGCGCCAGGCGTTGGGGCGAACCATGCGCGCAGGTGCCAAGGGCATGAAGATTGCGGTATCCGGTCGCCTCGGCGGGGCTGAGATCGCGCGGACCGAATGGCTGGCCGAAGGCAGGGTGCCTCTTCACACCCTCCGGGCTGATATCGATTATGGTTTCGCGGAGGCCAGCACCACTTACGGCAAGATCGGTGTGAAAGTATGGATTAATAGGGGCGAGGCTACGGCGCAGCCCAAACGCACGACCCCCGTTAAGGCTGGAGGGGAGGAACAAGAATAATGTTGATTCCAAAGCGAGTTAAATACAGAAGGCAGCATAGACCGTTTGTAAAAGGGCACGCCACCAAAGGTAATACTGTGACTTACGGGGAATACGGCCTGCAGGCATTGGATCCCGGTTGGATTACCAACCGCCAGATTGAGGCTGCTCGTATAGCGATTACCCGCCATGTAAAACGTGGAGGAAAAGTTTGGATCAAAATCTTCCCGGACCGCCCGTTAACCGTAAAGCCGGCTGAGACCCGTATGGGAAAAGGAAAGGGTGCACCGGAGTACTGGGTAGCCCCGGTCAAGCCGGGTCGTGTCATGTTCGAACTGGCCGGAGTCAGTGAAGAGGTGGCCAAGGAAGCCATGAGGTTGGCTGCACATAAACTGCCGGTCAGGTGCAGGTTTGTCAAAAGAGATGAAATGGGTGGTGAGGCTGGTGAAGGCTAAGAAGATGGCGGAACTGACCGATGAGGAACTGCAAAAAAAGGTTCGGGATTATAAAGATGAGCTATTCAATCTTAGGTTTCAATTAGCCACCGGGCAATTGGATAACCCCATGAGGATCGGGGAAGTCCGCAAAAACATTGCTCGGGCCAAGACGGTCTTGAGGCAGAGACAATTACAGGGACGTAAGGTCTAGAGGAGGTTGGACGGTGGCTGAAAACAGGGGACAGCGAAGAGTAAAAATAGGCAAAGTTGTCAGCAACAAGATGGATAAAACCGTTACCGTGCGCGTCGAGTCGGTGATGCAGCACAGTCTGTACAAGAAGACCGTAAGGCGGAGCAAAAAATACAAGGCTCACGACGAACACAACCAGTGCAATATTGGGGATTTGGTAAAAATCATGGAAACTCGCCCCTTGAGCAAAGACAAGAGGTGGAGAGTAGTCGAAGTGCTGGAGAGAGCCAAGACCTTACAATAGTGGCTGAAAGGAGGTTGCCGCAGTGATCCAGCCTCAAACGATACTGCGTGTCGGCGACAATACAGGTGCAAAAAAGATCATGTGCATAAAAGTGCTGGGGGGTTCCCTCAGAAGATATGCCAGTGTGGGCGATGTTATCGTGGCTTCGGTGAAAGAAGCCGGCGTCGGAGGAGTGGTCAAGAAGGGTGATGTGGTCAAGGCGGTAGTAGTTCGCACCCGCAAAGAGATACGCCGTCCTGACGGTTCCTATATCCGGTTCAGCGAGAATGCAGCCGTAATAATCGATGACAACAACAATCCCAAAGGCACTCGCATATTTGGACCGGTCGCCCGGGAATTGAGGGATCGGAATTTTATGAAGATAGTTTCACTGGCCCCCGAAGTTTTATAAAGCGGAGGTGATTGCACTTGGGCCAGAAAATGCGCTTGAAAAAGGGTGATACCGTATTGGTTCTAACCGGCAAGGATGCCGGGCGCAAGGGCAAAATCCTCAAGGTCACTCCTGACAAGGGAAAAGTGATAGTAGAGGGAGTCAATAGAGTAAGGAAACATCAAAAGCCTACCCGTGCTTTGCCGCAGGGGGGAATCCTCCGCATTGAAGCAGCAATTGATGCCTCCAATGTGATGCTGGTATGCAGCAAGTGCGACCGGCCGACCAGGATCGGGATGAAGGTACTGGCCAACGGTGACAAGGTTAGATGCTGCAAGAAATGCGGCGAGGTTTTGGAATAAGGCTGAGGAGGCTTGAGCGTGGTACGACTTAAAGAGCGATACTTGAAGGAAATAGTACCGAAACTTATGGAGAAATTTGCGTACCGCAATGCCATGCAGGTACCAAAAATAGAAAAAGTGGTCCTCAACATGGGGGTGGGTGAAGCCATCCAGAACCCCAAGAGCCTTGATGGGGCGGTAGAGGATCTCACAGCCATCTCGGGGCAAAAACCGGTAATCACCAGGGCCAAGGCTTCGATCGCCGGATTCAAGTTAAGGGAAGGAATGGCCATCGGCTGTAAGGTAACCCTGCGTGGTGACCGCATGTATGATTTCCTGGACAAGTTAATCAACGTCGCCCTGCCCCGGGTACGTGACTTTCGGGGAGTGTCCCCCAAGGCCTTTGACGGTCGCGGCAATTACACCCTGGGGATCAGAGAACAGTTGATATTCCCCGAAATTGATTACAACAAGATTGATAAGATACGGGGGTTGGAGGTAGTTATTGTAACTACCGCCAAGACTGATGAAGAAGCTCGAGAACTTCTTCGATTGATGGGAATGCCCTTTAGGGAGCAGTAAGGAGGGAAGGTATGGCGAAAAAATCAGTGATAGCCAAGCAGAAGAGAACCCCCAAGTTTAAGGTTCGTGCTTATAACCGCTGCCGTATTTGCGGAAGACCCAGAGCCTACATGCGCAAGTTTGGGGTCTGCCGAATCTGTTTCCGGCAGATGGCACACCGGGGCGAAATACCGGGCATAACCAAAGCCAGTTGGTAGAGGTAACAGAAGGAGGTTGAACTATGGTCATGACAGACCCAATCGCCGATTTCCTGACCCGGATAAGAAATGCGAACATGGTATCGCATCCCACGGTTGAGATCCCGGGATCGAAGATGAAGTTGGCGATTGCTGCCATACTGAAGGATGAGGGCTATATTAAGGATTACGAATTTATCGAAGACGGGAGACAGGGTATAATTCGTATCTATCTGAAGTATGGTCCCAACCGTGAAAAAGTCATTACGGGCATTAAGAGAATAAGCAAACCCGGACTCCGGGTGTATGTCGACAAGAATAATATACCCAAGGTTCTGGGTGGATTCGGAACAGCAGTCATTTCCACCTCCCGCGGTTTGATGACGGACAAAAGGGCGCGCAAAGAAGGAGTAGGCGGAGAGGTCATTTGTTATATCTGGTAACGGAGGAGGCTAAGCAAGGTGTCACGCATAGGAAAGCGGCCCATAGACCTTCCCCCTGGCGTTGAGGTGACCCTGGATGAAAGAAGTATTACCGTTAAGGGCCCCAGGGGCGTATTACAGCGACAAATCCCGGTTGGAATCACCGTGTCTCAGAACAACGGCCAACTGGTAGTCACCAGAGCCAGCGATGAAAGGAAACACCGTTCACTGCACGGTTTGACGCGGGCCCTGATTGCCAACATGGTCCAGGGTGTTGAAAAAGGTTTCGAAAAGAGGCTAGAATTAGTCGGTACTGGATATCGCGCCACCATGCAGGGGAAAAAGCTGGTTTTGAGTGTGGGTTATTCACATCCGGTGGAGTTCGAACCGCCCGAGGGCATTCAATTTGAAACTCCGGCCGCCAACAAGATAATCATCAAAGGTATTGACAAGGAAAAGGTGGGCAACATGGCAGCCACCATCAGAGAGGTTCGCAAGCCGGAACCCTATAAGGGCAAAGGCATCAAATATGAAGATGAGAAGATCAGGCGCAAGGCTGGCAAGGCCGGTAAGAAGTAAAGGGAGAAGGGAGTGGCACGGAATTGATTAAGAAACCGAGTCGTAATCGACTGCGGAAACATAAGCATAAAAGAATACGCCGCAAGGTGCGGGGAACTCCTGAAAGGCCGAGGCTATGTGTCTTTCGCAGCCTGAATCATATTTATGCCCAGGTGATCGATGATGTTCATCACACGACCCTGGTAGCAGCGTCCACTCTGGAACCGGAAGTGCGGGAGCAAATCCGGGACGGAAGCAAAATGGATGCGGCCAAAGCAGTAGGAACAGCGGTGGCCAACAAAGCTCTGGCCAAAGGTATTACCCAGGTAGTCTTTGACCGCAACGGTTACAAGTATCACGGAAAAGTAGCTGCTCTGGCCGGTGCGGCCAGAGAGGCCGGGCTAAAGTTTTAGCTGCAAGGAGGGAACCATGATCGAAAGGGAGCAAAACGCGCCGGAACTTATTGAAAAGGTAGTAAGCGTAAGGCGAGTGGCCAAAGTGGTAAAGGGCGGACGTCGCTTCAGCTTCAGTGCCGTGGTCGTCGTTGGCGACGGCGAAGGCAGAGTCGGTGCCGGGCTTGGCAAAGCGGGTGAAGTGCCGGAGGCTATTCGCAAAGGCATTGAGGACGCCAAGAAGAACATGATCGAGGTCCCCATGAGGGGAACCACCATCACCCATGATATTATTGGAGAATTCGGCGCCGGCAAGGTTTTACTGAAACCGGCCGCACCCGGTACCGGTGTTATTGCCGGGGGTCCGGTCAGGGCGGTACTGGAAGCTGCAGGAGTCAAGTATGTTCTGACCAAGTCGTTGGGGTCCTCCAACGCCAACAACATGGTCAGGGCTACCATAGAAGGTCTGAAATCTCTCAAACGGGCCGAAAACGTAGCCCGGCTGCGGGGCAAGACCATTCAGGAAATATTGGGCTAGGAGGTAGTTGCTTTGGATAAAATGCTCAAGATAACCTGGGCGAGAAGCACAATTGGACACTGTAAAACCCAGAGAGCTACTATAAGAAGTTTAGGATTAAAAAAACTGAACCAGACCGTGATCAAAAAGGACACTCCGCAGATCCGGGGAATGATCAGCAGAGTGCAGCATCTGGTTACGGTGGAAGAGGTTTAGCTTAAGGAGGTTCAAGATGAAACTTCATGATTTGCAATCTCCTGCCGGCGCGGTTCACAGACGGAAGCGGGTTGGCCGGGGTATAGGTTCAGGTCATGGCAAGACATCAACCAGGGGTCAGAAGGGGCAGAAAGCACGCTCCGGGGGTGGAGTGAGACCCGGGTTTGAAGGAGGGCAGATGCCTTTACAGAGAAGGATCCCCAAGCGAGGCTTCACCAATATATTCAAGAAAAGATACAGCATCGTTAACGTAAAGGACCTGGAAAGATTTGATGACGACACGGTTGTTACCCCCGCTCTGTTGATTGAAAGCGGTTTAATAAAATCGATTCAGGATGGAGTAAAGGTTTTGGGCGACGGGGAACTGACCAAGAGGTTGGTGGTAAAGGCCCACAAGGTCAGCCAGGCGGCAGAAAGCAAAATTGCTGCCAGGGGTGGCCGGATAGAGGTGATATAATTGCTGGGTTCATTACAGCAAGCGCTTAAAATCGGGGATCTGAAACAAAAGGTCTTGTTCACCCTTTTAATGTTTGCGGTGTTTAGGTTGGGAGTTCATATACCGGTTCCGGGGATAAACCCGGATGCCCTGAGTGAATTGCTGAAGAACCAATTTCTCGGGTTCTTCGATGTAATCTCCGGGGGCGCGTTCAAACGGTTCAGTATCTTTGCCATGAGCATAACCCCTTATATTAACGCGTCCATTATCATGCAGCTGTTGACGGTTGTGATTCCCAGGCTGGAGCAGCTCAATAAAGAAGGGGAAGAAGGCCGTAAAAAGATTGCGCAGTACACCCGTTACGGTACGGTTATTCTGGGATTCATTCAGGCCATCGGGATTGCCATAGCCCTGGGGCGTTATACAGGACCCAGCGGACCGGTACTCCAAAACCCGGGATTTGTATCGTATATGATCATCGCAATATGCCTTACCGCGGGAACAGCCTTGTTGATGTGGATCGGGGAGATGATCACGGAAAGAGGGATCGGCAACGGCATCTCGCTCATTATCTTTGCCGGAATAGTGGCCCGGATTCCCAGTGGTGTAGCCGGGGTGTTCGAGTATCTGCGAGCCGGAACCGCCAGTTATGGCAGGGTATTGCTGTTTGTGGTTATAGCCCTGGCTATGATCGCCGCCGTGGTGGCTTTGAACGAAGGCCAGCGCCGACTGCCGGTACAGTATGCCAAAAGGGTTGTGGGCAGGAGAGTGTACGGTGGACAGAGCACATTTTTGCCGCTTAAGGTGAACACCGCCGGAGTTATTCCGATTATCTTTGCCATGTCCATCATGATGTTTCCGGGCACCATAGCTTCCTGGTTCCAGAACTCGGCAGTTAACAGTTGGATAAATGCCTATTTCCATTTTGGAAGTCCCTTGTATAACACGCTCTATGCGCTATTGATTGTATTCTTTACCTTCTTTTATACATCGGTTATATTCAATCCGCTGGATGTAGCGGAAAATATCAAGAAATACGGTGGTTTTATACCAGGAATTCGTCCGGGGAGGCCGACTGCAGAGTACATTGACCGGGTATTGGGCAGACTCACGCTGGCAGGGGGTATATTTTACGCCTTCGTAGCGATACTGCCCAACTTCGTAATCGCACTGACCGGTATTACCAGTATCTGGTTTGGCGGAACTGCACTGCTAATAGTAGTTGGGGTGGCGCTGGACACCATGAAGCAGATAGAGGCTCACTTGTTGCTCAGGAGTTACGAAGGGTTTGTTAAGTAAGACAGGAGATGAAACAGCATGAACGTCATATTAGTTGGACCACCCGGTGCGGGAAAGGGTACCCAGGCCGAAACCATTGTCCAAACCTTCAGGATTCCCCATATCAGTACCGGAGATATGTTCCGGGATGCGGTGCGACAGGGTACGGAACTGGGGAAAAAAGCCCAGGAATATATGAATGCGGGCAAGCTGGTTCCCGATGAGGTTACGATCGGAATCGTAAAGGAAAGGCTGAGCCAGCCGGATTGCGACCGCGGGTTCCTTTTGGACGGCTTCCCGCGTACCGTAGTACAGGCGGAGGCCCTGGACGGGATCATGGAGAGCCTGGGCAAAAGGATTGAAGTGGTTCTGAACATCGCTGTTCCCGATGAGATAATCATCGAGCGCATTGTGGGACGGCGGTCATGCAAAAAGTGCAATGCTGTCTATCATGTTAAGTTTAATCCTCCCAAGGTGGAAGGAATCTGTGACAAGTGCGGCGAGCCGTTGTTCCAGAGAGCGGACGACCGAGAAGAAACCGCGGCACAACGGCTAAAAGTTTACGCGGAGCAGACCAATCCGGTACTTGATTTCTACGTCAAAAAAGGCGTGGTCGTGAATATCGACGGCAACCGGAGTCGCTCTGCAGTTTGGGAAGACGTAAAAAAAGCGCTGGAGTCCTATGATAATAATTAAAAGCAAAAAAGAACTTGAATGTATGCGACAAGCGGGCCTCATCGTTGCTGATACCCTGGAGCGGTTGGCCGGGCTGGTTAAGCCCGGCATAACCACCGCCACCCTCGACCGTTTTGCCGAAGACTACCTGGCCAAACGGGGTGCCAAACCCGCTTTCAAGGGATACAAGGGTTTTCCGGCATCAATATGTGCTTCGGTTAACCAGGAGGTTGTGCACGGGATACCAGGTAAGCGCCGTTTAAAAGAAGGGGATATAATCAGCATTGACCTGGGAGCCATCGTCGATGGCTGGTACGGCGATGCTGCAATTACGGTACCAGTAGGTGAGGTCGATCCCGAGATTATGCGTTTGTTAAAGGTTACCGAGGAATCGCTCTATCTCGGTATCGGAGCGGCCCGGCCGGGGGTGAGGCTGGGTGTGGTCTCCAATACCATACAGAAGCATGTTGAAAAAGCCGGTTTTTCTGTGGTGAGACAGTATGTGGGACACGGGATCGGCCGGCAGATGCATGAGGACCCTCCGGTGCCCAATTTCGGGCGGCCGGATCGGGGGCCGTTGCTGGAAGAAGGCATGACCATTGCCATTGAACCCATGGTTAATGCCGGAGGATATGAAGTTGTGGTTGCCCCCGATAACTGGACCGTAATTACAAAGGATGGCAGTTTTTCGGCTCATTTTGAGCATACCATAGCCATTACCAGTAATGGGCCGGAGATTCTTACCCGCAAGTAACGGAGGTGCTTACATGGATGGATGATTTGGTCGGCCGGATAGTTATCTCCAAAGCTGGTCGGGATAAGGGAAAGCCATTTGTTATTATTGAAGTTATTAATGACAGATTTGTGCTGTTGGCGGATGGTGACCTGAGGAAAGTGGATAATCCCAAGATCAAAAACATCAAGCATCTTCAAATTACCAATAGGGGATTACCCGAAGTAGCTGAGACTCTTGAGCGAGGAGAGGTCCTGGAAAACCACCGCTTACGGAAACTGTTGCGAAGTTTGTGGTCCGAATACCAGGAGGAAAATAGGGAAGGGGGGTCCCTTGGTGACCAAGGAAGATGTCATTGAGGTTGAAGGTAAGGTGATTGAGCCGCTTCCAAACGCCATGTTTACCGTTCAACTTGATAACGGGCACAAGGTGTTGGCTCATATCTCCGGTAAGATGCGGATGCACTTCATCAGGATCCTGCCGGGGGATAGAGTTACGGTGGAGCTCTCACCGTACGATTTAAACCGAGGTCGCATCGTATACCGGTTCAAATAAAAGGAGGACCTATAAATGAAGGTAAGACCGTCTATTAAACCCAGGTGCGAGAAATGCAAAATCATCAAGCGCAAGGGTAAAGTCATGGTAATCTGTGAAAATCCCAAGCACAAGCAGAGACAAGGTTAGGTGGAGGTGAAATTGTTTGGCCAGAATAGCCGGTGTTGACTTACCCCGTGATAAGAGAGTCGAGATAGCTCTTACCTATATTTACGGAATCGGGAGATCATCGAGCCGCAAGATATTGGCGCAGACCGGTATAAATCCCGATACCCGGGTGAAAGATTTAACCGAGGAAGAGGTTGCCAAGATAAGGGAAGTAATCAACAAGAGCTATAAGGTGGAAGGAGACCTGCGCCGCGAAGTCAGCATGAGCATCAAACGGCTGATGGATATCGGTTGTTATCGAGGTCTCAGGCACCGCCGCGGGCTTCCGGTGCGCGGGCAACGTACGAAAACCAATGCCAGGACCCGCAAAGGTCCGCGCCGCATTATAGCGGCCAAGAAGAAGAAGTAAAGGGGGAGTGAGTAACAAGTGGCGCGTCGAGGAGCTACGGCAAGGATCAAGAGACGAGAGAGGAAAAATGTCGACTACGGCATTGCTCATATCAAGTCTACATTCAATAATACGATAATCACCATCACTGACCGGGAAGGCAATGCGATTTCCTGGGCCAGTGCGGGAACCGTCGGTTTCAAGGGCTCGCGCAAAAGCACTCCGTTTGCGGCTCAACAGGCGGCGGAGCAGGCGGCTCGTGCAGCGATGGAACACGGCATGAAAGAAGTCGAGTGCTATGTTAAAGGCCCCGGGTCGGGCCGGGAAGCGGCTATCCGTTCCCTGCAAGCGGCCGGCCTTGAAGTAAGCGTTATTAAGGATGTTACACCGATACCGCACAATGGATGCAGACCACCAAAAAGAAGAAGGGTTTAAAGGGGGTTTTTAATCAGTGGGAAGATATACCGGCTCGGTTTGCCGCCAGTGCAGAAGAGAAGGGGAAAAGCTTTTTTTGAAGGGCGACAGGTGTTATTCTCCAAAATGCGCGGTGGACCGTAAGCCCTATGGACCTGGACAGCATGGACAGGGGAGGCCGAAAAAGCCGACCGAGTATGGGCTGCAGCTGCGTGAAAAGCAAAAAGCCAAGAGGATTTACGGGGTGATGGAGAAGCAGTTTCGCAACTACTTTGAAAAAGCGGAACGCCAGCCAGGTATCACCGGGGAGAACCTTTTGATTTTATTGGAAAGACGTCTGGACAATGTTGTATACCGTTTGGGATTGGCCGCCTCACGTAAAGAAGCTAGGCAGCTGATTAACCATGGGCATTTTACGGTGGATGGGAAAAAGGTTAACATTCCTTCGTTCCTGGTGAAACCGGGAATGGTAATAGAAGTAAGAGCCCGCAGCAAAGAATCCCCAAAATTTAAAGAGATACAGGCACAAGCAGCTTACAAAACTCCTCCGGAGTGGTTGGAGCTTGATGTTGAAAACATGAGAGGCCGAGTGCAGGCACTTCCAAAACGGGAAAACATCGAAGCAACAATAGCCGAGCACCTGATCGTCGAACTCTACTCCCGATAGGTTCAGGCTGTGTCCTATCCAGCCGAAGGAGGGTGAAAGATGCTTGAGATAGAAAAGCCGAGAATCGAGTGCGTTGAGAGGGATGCGGATGCTCATTATGCAAAGTTTGTAGTTGAACCTCTGGAGAGGGGTTATGGAATTACCCTGGGAAATTCACTGCGCCGCGTGCTCCTGTCATCACTGCCCGGTGCCGCTATCAGTTCCATCAAAATCGACGGTATTCTGCATGAGTTTTCTACGCTGCCCGGGGTTTTGGAAGATATCACCGAGGTGATCCTGAACCTCAAACAGGTGGTTCTCAAATATGAAGGAGAGCAGCCCAAAGTCCTGCGGCTTGAACAGAAGGGCAAAAAAGAAGTTCGCGCCGGCGATATTGAGCGGGATGCCGAAGTTGAGATTATAAATCCCGATCTGCTTATTGCCACTTTGAATGAAGACGGCGAACTCAACATGGAGTTGACCATTGAAAGAGGCCGCGGGTATGTAAGTGCCGACCAAAAGAAGAAGTCCGACGAGATCATCGGGGTTATTCCCATTGATTCCATTTTTACCCCGATAAGGAAAGTCAACTTCACGGTGGAGAATGCTCGCGTCGGACGTATTACCGACTACGACCGACTGATGCTTGAGGTGTGGACAAATGGTACGATTACGCCGGAAGAAGGCATCAGCCTGGCATCCAAGATCCTGATCAATTACCTCAAGCTGTTCTCGGAGATGGATGACAGCCATCCCGAGATCGAGATGTTGGTTGAGAAAGAAGAAGAGAAAAAGGACAAGATCCCGGATATGCCTATCGAGGAGCTGGAATTGTCGGTACGAGCCTCCAATGGTTTGAAGCGGGCCAACATCAATACCGTCGGGGATTTGGTGCAGAGGACCCGCGAGGAGATGGCAAAAATCCGGAACCTGGGACAGAAATCCCTTGATGAAATAGAGTCGAAGTTGAAAGAACTGGGACTGTCATTTAAACAGCCGGAAGACTAGCAGATAAGGAGGAAATACAGTTGGGATACAGGAAACTGGGAGTAAGAGGTGACCACCGGAGAGCCTTGCTTAGGAATTCGGTTACCTCGTTGCTGGCCCATGAAAGGATAACCACCACCGAAACCCGAGCCAAAGAGATCAGGCGAATGGCGGATAGGATGATTACTCTGGGCAAGAAAGGGGATCTGCACTCCCGCCGACAGGCTCTGGCGTTTCTGACCGATGAGGATGTGGTCCGCAAGGTGTTTGGCGAACTGGCCCAGAGATATGATGATCGACGGGGAGGCTACACCCGGATTATCAAGTCCGGATTCCGCCGGGGCGACGGTGCACCCATGGCCATTATTGAACTGGTTAAATAAGGATGATAGAGGTTTCAGGGGTAAGTTTCTGCTACCCCGGGCTGGAATCGCCCGTTCTGCATGATATAAACTTGGAGATCAAGCCAGGAGAATTCCTGGCTTTGCTGGGCAGAAACGGCTCGGGGAAATCCACTTTTACCAGGCTGTTGAACGGGCTGTTGGTGCCCACCGACGGTGATGTGATCGTTGACGGATACAATACCCGTGACGGCAGCCACCGGCTCCGGATCAGGCAGCTCGTGGGCCTGCTGTTCTCCAACCCGGACAACCAGTTGGTTGCCGGTATTGTGGAAGAGGATGTGGCCTTCGGCCCGGAAAACCTGGGCCTACCTCCTGCAGAAATCCGGGAACGGGTTGAATGGGCCCTCTCGGCAGTCGGCATGCAGGATTACCTCAAGCATCCCCCCCACATGCTGTCGGGGGGGCAAAAGCAGAGGATAGCCATTGCCGGTGTGCTCGCCCTCGAGCCGAGTTACATGGTGCTTGACGAGCCCACCTCAATGCTGGATCCTCGGGGACGGGAAGAGGTGCTGCGTACCCTGATGGATC
>ENA-UPSB01003130-UPSB01003130.1-bioreactor-metagenome-genome-assembly--contig:-NODE-3130-length-13689-cov-5.664075_pt1 | contig 13689 bp, 15 predicted proteins | sample MGYA00238182_ERZ773286 | MGnify/ENA primary metagenome ERZ773286 (study PRJEB29026, sample SAMN07631240) | bioreactor metagenome | isolation source: Switchgrass digestor | place: USA: Dartmouth... | reverse complement strand
GTCCTCGACTACCGCACGCTCACCAAGCTGAAGGGCACCTACGTGGACGCCCTGGGCCAGCTCATCGCCCGGGACGGCCGCATCCACACGACCTTCGCCCAGACCGTCGCCGAGACCGGCCGCCTCTCCAGCAAGGATCCCAACCTGCAGAACATCCCGATCCGCATCGAGGAGGGGCGGCGCATCCGCAAGGCGTTCGTCGCCCGGCCCGGCCACGTGCTGCTGTCGGCCGACTACTCGCAGATCGAGCTCCGGGTGGTGGCCCACTTCTCCGGCGACCCGGCCCTGCGCGAGGCCTTCCTGCACGACCAGGACATCCACACCCGCACGGCAGCCGAGGTCTTCGGGGTCCCCATGGACGCGGTCACCCCCGACATGCGCCGGCAGGCCAAGGCCGTCAACTTCGGGCTGATTTACGGGCAGACCGACTTCGGCCTGGCCCGCTCGGTGGGCATCTCGCGGGCGCAGGCCAGGGCGTTTATCGAGACCTACTTCACCAAGTTCGCCGGCGTCAAGCGCTACATGGAGGAGAAGAAGGCCGAGGCACGGGAGAAGGGGTATGTCACCACGCTCGACGGCCGCCGGCGCCCCCTGCCCGAGATTACGCACCGGGTCTTCACCATCCGGCAGAACGCCGAGCGGATGGCCATCAACACGCCGATCCAGGGTACCGCCGCCGACCTCATGAAGCGGGCGATGATCGCCGTGCGGCGCGCCATGCGCGCCGAGGGGCTCTCGGCCCGGATGATCCTGCAGGTCCACGACGAGCTGGTCTTCGAGTGTCCCGCCGGTGAGGTGGACCGGCTGGCCCGGCTGGTGAGGCGGGAGATGGAGGGGGCCATGAAGCTGGACGTGCCGCTGAAGGTCGAGGTCAAGACCGGGCCGGACTGGTACTCGGTGGAGCCGTACGAGGGCGATCGGGATGCCTGAGTTGCCGGAAGTGGAGACCGTCCGCCGCACCCTGCGCCCGCGCGTGGTGGGGCGGCGCATCCGGTGGGTGGAGGTCCTCACCCCCCGCCAGATCTACCATCCTGACCCTGACACGTTCGCGGCCGAACTGGAGGGCGCGGTGTTCGAGGACATCGAGCGGCGGGGCAAGTACCTGCTCTTCCACCTGGGGCCCCTGCTGCTCGTCGCCCACCTGCGCATGAGCGGCCACCTCTTCGTCTGCCGCCCGGACGAGCCCCGGGAGAGGCATCTGCACGTGGTCTTCCACCTGGACGACGGCCAGGAGCTGCGCTACGCCGACCAGCGGAAGTTCGGCGGTTTCCACCTGCTGGGTCCCGACAGGCAGGGCATGCCGACAGGACTGGCGAAGTTAGGGCCGGAGCCGCTTTCGCCTTCGTTCACGCCGGAGGCGCTGGCCGCCGCGCTCGCGGGGCGGAGGACCTCCATCAAGGCCGCGCTGCTCAACCAGGAGCTGGTGGCGGGGCTGGGCAACATCTACGCCGACGAGGCCCTGTTCTGCGCCCGGATCCATCCCGCCCGGCAGGCGGCGTCGCTGACCCCGGACGAGGTGGCGCGGCTGCACGGCTGCATCCGCCGTGTGCTGACGCGGGCGATCGAGCGGCGCGGCACCACCTTCTCGCTGTACCGCGACGGCGAGGGCTACGAGGGCGACATGTACGACGAGCTGCAGGTGTTCGACCGGACCGGCGAACCCTGCCCCGTCTGCGGCACGCCCATCCAGAAGGTGGCGGTGGCCCAGCGGGGGACCCACTTCTGCCCCCGGTGCCAACCGGTGCCCGAGGGCGTGGCCCTGGCGGCCCGGCGGGCGAGGCCCGGGCGGCGGGGCCGCACCGTGCGGGTGGCGGCGGAGCCGCCGGGGAAGTATCGGTGAGCCCCGGTATGCAAGAACAGTTCGGAGGGTGAACCCTGTGCAGTATCTGGTGTTCGAGTTCCCGAGCGAGAAAGAGATGCGCGATACGGTGAAGAAGCTGTGGGACGGCTACAACGTGTCCGGTGAGATGGCGATCCGGCCGTTGAGCGGCGGCAAGTGGCGGGTCGAGGTGTACACGGAGAAGGAACTCCGGGAGTCCACCCTGGACAAGTTCGCCGACTACCGTATCGAGGGCGACTAGCATGCGCATCATCGGGCTGACGGGCTCCATCGCCAGCGGCAAGTCGACCGTGTCAGCCATGCTGCGGGAGATCGGCGCGCCCGTGATCGACGCCGACGCCATCGTTCACGACCTGCAGCGTCCGGGCACGCCGGTCCTGCAGGCGATCGCCCGGGAGTTCGGGCCGGAAGTGCTGCGGGCGGACGGCTCGCTGGACCGTCAGGCCCTCGGGCGCATCGTCTTCGCCGATGCCGGGCGGCGCAGGGCGCTGGAGGCCATCGTGCACCCGGCTGTGCGCGCCGAGATCCGGCGACAGATGGACCTGCACCGCCAGGCAGGCAGCCCGGCGGTGGTGCTGGACATCCCGCTGCTGTTCGAGAGTGGCTGGGATCGCATGGTGGATGAGGTCTGGGTGGTCTATGTGGACGCCGCGACGCAGAAGGCGCGGCTGATCGCACGGAGCGGCCTGTCGCCGGAGGAGGCTGAGGCTCGCATCGCCGCCCAGATGGACTTGGAAGAGAAGGCCCGCCGGGCCGACCGGGTGATCGATAACCGCGGCACCCCGGCCGAGACGCGCATACAGGTGGTCGCGGCCTGGCAGGCCGCCACGGGCAGCGCGGGAGCTGGCCGGAGCACGGCCCGGTCAGCGCACTCGGGAGCAACGCCGGGCGAAGGCCCGGAGACAACGCCAGGCCCTGAGGTGGGGCCGGAAAGGCAGGCAAGGGGGACGTGAGTTCAGGGAGCCGCATCCGGCGGGGGCTGGCGATCCTGCTGGCCCTGCCGCTGCTCGTTTTGGCCTTCAGGGCGGCGCTGATGCAGGGGTATCCGCTGAAGTACCGGTCGGCGATCTCCGACTGTGCCGAGGAGCACGGGCTCGACCCGTATCTGGTTGCCGCCGTGATCCGGGCGGAGTCCCGCTTCCGGCCGGACGCCACGTCACCCCAGGGAGCCCGGGGGCTGATGCAGGTCATGCCCGACACGGGGCGCTGGGTCGCCGGGAAGATGGGTCTGCCCTACGACGACGCTTACCTGTACGAGCCCCTCTACAACATCCGCCTGGGATGCTGGTACCTGGCCGCCCTGCTGAGGGAGTTCGCCGGCGATCCTGTGCTGGCCCTGGCGGCCTACAACGGTGGCATGTCCAACGTGTACCGCTGGCTGAACGAGCAGCAGTGGACGGGCGAGCGGGACACGCTCGCACAGATCCCCTTCTCGGAGACCCGTTATTTCGTGGCCAACGTGCTGCGGGACCAGAAACGGTACCGCCTGCTCTATGGTGTATGGAAGCCTGCAGGAACAGGAGGCGACGAAGATGCGTAACTCGGACGGCGACGAACTGGCCAGGCGCAGGGCCGAGCGCAGGCGTGAGGCCGGAGACGACGACGACATGCCCAAGTTCACCTGGACCGACACGCTGGCGATGATCATCGCCGCCTACCAGGTGCTCATGCCCGTCGTGCTGGTGATGGTCGGCGTACTGGTGGTGGTCTACTTCCTGTTCCGCCTGCTCTTCCACTAACCGATCTCCGCATCCCGCAAGCCCTGGCCCGGAGGTAGGCCAGGGCTTTCATCAGCCCTACGTTCCGGACCCTAGTCCCTGCACAGGGTGTCCGGTGCCCAGCGTATTGAACCCCTTCGGCAATCACACTAAACTCAAATTACCCTATATTGACTGTCGCTTTCGGGGAGGGTGATGGGGTGAGAGAACGGACTCGGGACTGGCGCCCGCTGTTGTTCATCGTGCTCGGCGCGGGCGCCGTGCTGGCTGCACACTTCTTCCTGCACACGTGCTCCGATCACGGTCATTTCGTCGAGACGGCCTCCGGCGCCCTGATGCCGATGCGCTGCCACTGGTCCGAGCGGGCCTTCCAGGGGGTGGGGGCCCTGGTCGCCTTCGCCGGTCTGGCGATGTACTTCTTCCCTGATGCTTCCCGGGGGCTCTCGCTGGCCGTGGCCGGCGCCGGCCTCCTGATGATCATCATTCCTCTGTGGCTGGTACCCACCTGTGCCATGCCCGGGATGGTCTGCAACCTCAGCTTCAAGCCCGGGGCGTTGCTGGCGGGCGGCATTACGGTGCTCTCCGGCCTGGTGGGCACCCTGCGGCTGCGCCGGCTGGATGCAGCGGAGGGAGAGCGGAGTGCGGTATAGCGAGAGACCGGGGATCCTCCGGCTAGCTGCCCGGAACCTGCTGCGGAATCCGGGCCGCACCCTGGTGGTGCTCCTGGGGGTCATGGTGGTGGCCGGCACCGCCTTCGCGGGCGGGCTGATCGGTCGCGGGGTGTCGTATGCCGTCAGCCGCGGGCTGGACCGGCTCGGTGCGGACCTGATGGTCGTTCCCGAGGGCGCGGCGGACCAGACCCACACCGCCCTGGTCATGGGGCTGCCCGCCGCCTTCTACATGGAAGGGGCCGGGCGGCTCGCCGCCATCCGGGCCATCGAGGGCGTGGAGGCGGCCTCGCCGCAGATCTTCGTGGAGACCCTGGCCTCGTCGGCCTGCTGCACGGGCCACCTGATGCTGGTCGGATACGACCCCGAGACTGACTTCACGGTGAAGCCCTGGCTGCACCGGAACCTGAATCGCGAGCTGGCTCCCGACGAGGTGCTGGTGGGCAACCACATCCTCGGCGTGACCGGCGATCCGCTGCTGTTCTACGGCTCCACCTTCCGCCTGGCCGCCCGGCTCGATCCCACCGGCATGGGGATGGACGAGACGGTCTTCCTCCCCGCGCCGGCCGTGTGGGAGATCGCCAGGCGCTCCCACGAGCTGGCCACCGAGCCGCTCGAGATCCCCGATGGCCACGTCTCGGCGATCCTGGTCAAGCTGGCGGGTGGGGCAGACGCGGGTCAGGTGGCCGCGGAAATCGAGCGCCGGCTCGAAGGGGTCACGGTGATCACCGCCGGCGAGATCGCCCGGTCGGTGGCCGATGACCTGTCCGTTCTTATGGCCAGCCTCCTGCCGGTCACGGCCTCCCTGCTGCTGGTGGCCGTGCTGCTCTTCGTCGTCCTGTTCTTCGCCATCGCCCGGGAGCGGACCCGGGAGATCGGCCTCCTCCGGGCGATGGGCGCGACCGCCGGGCAGGCGACCGGCGCGCTGGTGCTGGAGGCGGGGCTGCTCGGCGGCCTGGGCGGCCTGGCCGGCGTGCTGGGCGGGGCTGCGGTTTACGGCCTGTTCAAGGAGGCCATCATGGTCTCGTACACCCTGCCGTTCCTCTACCCGCCGCCCGACGAACAGGGGCTGCTGGCGGCGGCCGTCGTGCTCATCGCCACCGCGGGCGGGGCGCTGGCCGCGGCGATCCCGGCCCGCCGCCTGGCCCGGCTGGAGCCTCACGAGGCCATCCACGCGCGCTAGAGGAGGAAGATGCCCCGTGATTCAGCTCTGCGAAGTCGCCAAAACCTACCAGACCCGAAGTCAGCGCGTGGTGGCTGTGGCGCCCCTCAGTGGGCACATCGCCCGCGGCGAGTTCGTGATGATCACAGGCCGCTCGGGGGCAGGGAAGTCGACGCTGCTTTCGCTGATGGGCGGGCTGACCCGGCCGGACGAGGGCCGGGTCAACGTGATGGGCCAGGACCTCTGGGCGCTTTCCGATGCGGAGCGCGCCCGCTTCCGCGCCCGCCACATCGGCTTCGTCTTCCAGTTCGCCAGCCTCATCCCGACCCTCACCGTGCTGGAGAACCTGCTCGTGCCCGCATCGTTCCTGCCGCCCGGGGAGGGAGGCAACCGGAAGCGGGCGCTCGAGCTCCTGGAGCGGGTCGGCCTGCCCGACTGCGCCGACCGGCTGCCGTGGCAGCTGTCGGGCGGGCAGCAGAAGCGGGTGGCCGTCGCCCGGGCCCTGCTGAACCGACCTGAGCTGCTTCTCGCCGACGAGCCCACCGCCGACCTGGACGAGGAGACGGAGCGCGCCATCGTCGACCTCTTCCTGGAAGAGAACCGCGCCGGCACCACGGTCGTGATGGTGACGCACAGCCGCGAACTGGTCCCCGTCGCCAGCCGCCATCTGATCCTGAATGCGGGGCAGGTTCACCTTGCGTCGTGAGGTTCGCCCGCCCGGGCTTTGGGACCTGATCTGGGCGGGGCTGCGCCGCTCACCGGGGCAGACCGCAGCGGGCCTTCTGGCCGGGTTCCTGGCGGCGCTGGCGCTTGTGGGCGGGCTCAGCCTCTTCCAGGGGATGAGCCGCATGCTGGAGCAGGGGCTGGACGTGCTGGGCGCGGACATGGTGCTGGCCCGGCCGGAGCACAGGCAGCTGGTGGAGCAGTGGCTGTCCACGGGCACGACCGGGCCCATCCCGGTGACGATCGAGGTGGCGCGGTGGCGGCAGGGGATCGACGAGGCGCAGATCCTCGGGTTGATCGGCGTGGAGCCGGTGGATCTCTCGGCCGGCGGCAGCGGCGCGCCGGCCGGCGAGCGCGCCTCGCTGCTCGTCCTGCGGCTGGAGTTCTGGGCCTCGTCGATGATGGCCCGCGCCGAGCTGGCCGAAACCCTGCCTGAGGCCGACGTGGTGGTGGGGGAGCAGGCGACGCGCCACGTTCTGACCGACCTGCAGCCGCTGGTGCGCCACCTGGGGCGTGCGGCGGCCGTGGCGGCGGTGGGCGCCGCTCTGGTGGCCGGGATGCTCGCCTCCATCCGGGTGGGCCAGAGGCGGGCTGAGCTGGGCATGCTGCGGGCCATGGGGGCCACCCGCGGCTACCTGGTCGCCCTGACGCTGGGGGAGACAGCCGCCCTGGCCCTGGCGGGAGCACTCGCCGGAGGCCTGCTCGCCGCCGGGGTCATGTGGCTGATCCCCGCCACCGCCGGCATGCTGCGGTACTTGGGTGTCCTTCCACTGCTCGCCCTTTTGGTCCTGGCCGCCGCCGCCGTCACCGTCACCTCCGCCGCGGCCTCGCTGCCGCCGGCCCTGCAGGCGGCGTGGCTGGATCCGATGGATGCGGTCCGGCGCCACAGGTGAAGGCGCCCCGCGGTTCAGTCCTCGGTGTTCTGGCTCCTGCTGGCCGCCTTCCGGTACCGCTCCGCCTTCTGTTCGAGGAAGCGGATGACGTGCCAGCGGTCCTCCCTGAAGCCCCGGAAGCGAAGGCGATGGCCCAGCGCCCGCAGGATCCTCTCACAACTCAGGTCCTCCGCCCACAGGACGATCAACTCGATGCCTTTCTCCTGGCACAGCGCGCGCTTGAAGAGGTCACGCCTGCGCTGCGCATGGAACTCCTCGACGCTGGGATACAGGTCGGTTGGTCCGGCGTGCTGGCTTCCGTTGAACTCGATGGCGAGTTTGTGGCTGGGCATGTAGATGTCCACCTGGAGCCGCCCGCCGGTCTCGATGTTGTCGAGGCCGGTGATCTCCACGTTCTCCAGGACCTCGACCTCCGGGAACAGCTCCCGGACCATGCGGGCCAGCACGTACTGGCCCTGCGAGTAGCCGGGGGTACTGCGGGCGGCCTGCAGCCCGAGCTCCAGTTCCCGCCGCTCCTGCGCCCGCTGGATGGCATGCGGGTTCGCCCCGCGGAACGTGTAGATCACGCGCATGCCCCGGCGGTGCGGCCCGCCCACCAGCCACCGGTTCTTGATCAGGTGCTTGACGTGGTTGCCCAGCGTGTCCTGACTGTACCCCGTGGCTGCCCGCAGCTCCCGGTACTCGAACCTGCCGCCCATCCGGGAGATGAGCCCCCACGTCCAGCAGGCTCCCCGGGGGAGACGCCTGTCGAACAGGATGTCGGAGGGCAGGATCAGGCAGGGGCCGTCCTCAGGCACAACAGCCCGGCAGCGGACCACCCTGAGGCTCACCCGCTCATACGTCAGCCATCCCGCCTTCGACAGTCTGTCCAGATACTTGTGCAGGCTCGGGAGGCTGATGCCCGCACCCTGGCGCATCTCTTTGAACGTGAACTCGCTCCGGAGGTGCGCCAGGGCGAGGATGTAGCACCAGACCAGCTTGGCGCCTTCCGGCATCGTGCGATCGGTCCACAGGCGATCCGGGACTCTGACCAGCCGCAATCGCATGCCGCCCATCACCGAGAGGAAAGATTCGCCAGAACTGGGCAAACTTCCTTCCGAGCGGAGAGCGCTTGTTCGATTTTCTCCGAGGGTGTGTTCGGATCGTGCGTTCCCACTGGTCCCCGAGATTGCTTGCCCCGGCTCCGGCCATCGGCATGAGCGGGCGGTGGTGCCCGCTCGACCATTGCCCGGCCGGCGACCGCTAAGGTTTCACTTACGTTCGGTGGCTCCAGGTCGAAAACCGGCGGATGCACGGGGCGAGCGGGGGGGCTCCCCCGAGTTCGCGCCGCCTCGGACCGAGCGCCGCTGCTGGCCAGCGCACCCCGGCGATTACCTGCACGCACAGGTAGAAGCCCCGTTTTGGGAGGGTCGTCGCACCTTCCATCCGACGTGCCGGGCGCCGCCGGGTGGGCAACTGCGCGAGCGACCGCTGGATTTCGACTTGCCATCGGGAGCAGAAGTCGAAAACCAGCCGACGCTACCGGGCCAGTGCCTGCCCAGCCTCGGTTGGCGCCGCTTCCGAACGAGCGCGGGAGCTAGCGACGAGCGCCCCGGCCCTGGCGATGGTGCGATCGGCGAGGGGAACACAAAACACTTCCGGGGCCGCCCGGGCAGAGTGATCTGCCCTCGGGCGAGCCCCGTTGTTCCAATCAGATTCCGTACTTGCCCCATCCCCACGGGAGGATCTTGAAGTAGTAGCTGGGAACGAACTTCGAGAATCCGGACATCTTGGTGGCCGGAAACTTGGACCCGTAGAGCACGCAGGCCACCTCCTTCATGGGCTGTGAGCATGTTCCACCATGCTTTGCGGGTCGTCAGCACGGCCCATCATCTGAAGCTTATGCTCCTGCCCACTCAGTGGTCACAGCGGACGCAGGCCCGGTCATCTCAGCTGTCCAGATGTTGCGCGAGTTCGTCCCAGGTTGCCGCCGGCGGCGAGCAGGTGAAGTTGCGGCAGACGTACGCCGTGGACCCGTTCACGGCGATCTTGCCGGCCCAGATGGGCGCATCGTCCCGCGGCGCCAGGATCCGGGTGAGCACCAGGTTCGGCTCGTACCTGCGCCCCAGTTCGGACAGCCAGGCCTCGGGGGCGTCCCCGACCAGCGTGACCTCGGTGGGACCGCTGAGGTAGAAATCGAGCGCCTGCAGCAGTGCCGCCGTGGCGCCGGGAGCCCGGGCCATCAGGTCGCGGTGGGCGCAGAAGACGGCCTCGGCGACGAGGCGGAAACGATCATCGCGGCGGTAGGGCTGCAGCCGCATCAGGTTCATGACGGCCACCGCGGCGCCGGACGGCACCGACGAATCCGTCGTGTCCCGCGGGCGGTGGATCAGCGATTCGGCCCCGGCCTGCGTGAGGTAGAACGATCCGGCGCCGTCATAGAAGCGGTCGAGCGTCGCCTCCGTCAGCCGCAGCGCCTCCTGCAGGAACCGCTCCTCGAAGGCGGCCTCGTACAGGTCGATCAGGCCGGCGGCCATGAAGGCGTGATCCTCCAGATAGCCGGGGATGCCGGCCTGGCCGTCCTTGTACCGGCGCAGCAGGCCGCCCCGCCCGTCGGACAGGTGTGCCAGCACGAACTCGGCGGCGCGCCGGGCGGCATCCGTGTACTGGGGCTGCCTGAGGGCGCGGCCGGCCCGGGCCATGGCGGAGATCATCAGCCCGTTCCAGCCGGCAAGGATCTTCTCGTCCCGAAACGGCGGAACCCGCCGGGTCCGGGCGGCGAGCAGCCGTTGCCGCCCCTCGGCCAGCCGGCGTTCCACCTCATCGAGGGGCAGGTTCATGCTGGCCGCCAGGGCCTCGGCCGGCTCGGCGATGTGCAGCACCGTCTTGCCGGTGCGCTCGAAGTTCCCCGTCTCCGTCACGCCGTAGTAGTGGCAGACCAGGGCGCCCAGGTCGGGGCCGAGGACGGCGGTCACCTCCTGCGGGTCCCAGACGAAGTACCGGCCCTCCTCGCCCTCGGAGTCGGCGTCGGTGGTGCTGAAGAAGCCCCCGTCGGGGTGGGTCATCTCCCGCAGGACGTAATCCAGGGTCTCCGCGGTGATACGCCGGAAGAGCGGGTCGCCGGTGGCCTGCCAGGCGGAGAGGTAGACGGGGGGCAGCAGTGCGTTGTCGTAGAGCATCTTCTCGAAGTGGGGCACGGCCCAGCGGGCGTCGACGGAGTAGCGGTGGAATCCGCCACCCAGCTGGTCGTAGATGCCGCCCTCGGCCATCCGGCGCAGCGTGAGGGTGACGAGGTGCAGGAACAGGTCGTCGCCGGTCGCTTTCCAGTGGCGCAGCATCAGCTCCAGCGCCGCGGCGTTGGGGAACTTGGGCGCGCCGCCGAAGCCGCCGTGGCGCCGGTCGACGTGGTCGGCCAGCGCCCGGGCGGCGTCGGTGATGAGCCGGCGGTCGGGCACGGGGCCGGTGGGGGACAGCACCGCGTCGGTCTGCGCGATGCCCTCCGCCCAGTTCGCGGCGACCCGCTCGATCTCGGTGCGCTTCTCCTGCCACGCACGGGCCAGCGCAAGCAGCACCTGCCTGAAGCCCGGCCGGCCGTAACGCTCGGTGGGCGGGAAGTAGGTACCCACGTAGAAAGGCTTCTGGTCCGGGGTGAGCCAGACGGAGAGCGGCCAGCCCCCGGAGCGGGTGACCATCTGGCAGATGGTCTGATAGATGTCGTCGAGATCGGGCCGCTCCTCCCGGTCCACCTTGATGCAGACGAAGTGCCGGTTCATGATCTCGGCGACAGCGGGGTCGTCGAAAGACTCCCGCTCCATGACGTGGCACCAGTGGCAGCTGGAGTAGCCGATGGAGAGGAAGATGGGCTTGTCTTCGTCCCGGGCTCTCTGCAGGGCTTCCTTGCCCCAGGGATACCAGTCGACGGGGTTGTAGGCATGCTGTTGCAGGTACGGCGAGGCCTCGTGGATGAGGCGATTGGGCCGGCGGATCCCTTGCAGGGGGTTGACCTCCTTTCAACGGCAGGCAAGCGGCGTCGGGTCTGGTGGCTGCGTGTGGCAGGACTCACCTGGACTCGCTCCGCTGCGTTGGCATTTGCGCCTACTGTTACTCTACCGCTGATCGGGAGTGCGTATGTCCACCACACGAGCGGGCGGGTGATATCGTCCATGGACTCCCTTCCGCCCGGCCCGGTCCGCCGGGAGCACAGCACCCAGCCCGTGAAGGGCTGGCCGCTGGTGGGAAGCAGACAGACTACCACTCCTGCCACGTTAGCAGCACGGTCCGGGTGCGGGAATCAAAGGTCGGAGTGATCCAGAGGAACCTGCCGATGTCCCGCAGCGGAAGCATGACTTCGTTACCATCCATGTATGGTGCCGCATCAGCCTCATACTCCTCAGGAGCTTCACTCATCCAAGTAAGCACCCTGAAGGAAGTGCTGTCCAGAGTCATGTACACCTCATTGGTCGTGGCATTCTCGCGGAAGTGACGCACCACGGTAGACTCGCGATCGTTCTTAAACCGGATCGCTACTCCGGCGTGTGCCAGGAGCGACGCGGGGACAGAGACGCGATGGTTGCGAATGACGGGCGGGACCGTCATGGGCACCGCGTTGCCGTCCAGCGTCGCAGAAGCAGGATCCAGGCTGAGCACCGTGGTGCGGTCCGTGACGAAGGCAGCACCGGCTGCCACCGTGGTGGAGCTTCCTTCAGAACCGTCGGTCCTGACCGCTTGCACCACCCACAGATACGGCCTGAGCCGCGTCACCGAGCGGTCGGTGAGGGTGGTCTCCGTGACAGCGAAATCGTTCAGGGGGATCTGCTCCCAACGGGAGTGGTCCTCACCGTACACGGCATACCTGTACACGTTGTAGCCCTGGTCGGCGTCCGGAAGCGGGTCCCAGGAGAGCTCCACGGCGCCGCTGCGACCATCCGCCAGGAGGAGGCTCGTGGTCGGCGTGCCGTAGAACACCAGCACTTCCGAGGAGCTGATCGCCCAGAGCTTGGCATAGCTGCCGTCGGGCAGCTTCGCCAGATAGAGGGATTCTCTCTCGAAGACTGCTGAACCGGTATACCCGCTTGTTGGGGCCACATCAGAGCCAAGAGCATGGCAGAAGTTGGCGATCCTTCGCGGCAGCTTCAGCAGCTCGGTCCCGTTCAGGCCTCGATCCTGCCCTGGTTGATCCGAACTTCGGCCTTGCCGTCGCGGTTCAGGTCGCGTTCCTGTCCGGTAAACCAATCATCGGGAATGGGGTGGAAAGCGAGGAGTGTGCCGTCGGGCTTCGGCCGTAGCACATCTGTGCGAGGAATCTCGGGCCGGGAGACCTCCGTGACGACCCGGCCCCGCACCACATCTGCCGAGGCCGGCTGTGCAGCGATCAGCGCCAGTAGAGCAACCCACAGGAAACCGAGCCACCGCCGCATGGCCATGGATGTACCTTCCTACGCTTGGTTACGTTCCATCATATCATGTGCGATCATTGACAAGTTCGACGCGACGCAAGTAAGCAAGATAGTCACCAGGAACTCCGCACCGGCTCGACCGACGCGGCGCCTTGGCTCACGACGGTGGCGGTCCCGGTGTGACAAGTCGGCTTCGCCGCACCGGAAGGCGTCGACGGCGAAGTGCGCAGAGGCCGGCGAGCTCCCCCGGCCGACGGTTTTTCACTTCGGTCCTGGACCCTAAGTCGAAAACTGGCGGACCCTGGCCCGGGGGATGCTCAGGGTCGCCCCCGGCGTCGGGCTCGCGGTGGCGTTACGTCAACCTGCGTGCCGCGTTATGTTACCGGCACCGCGTCCGAAGGCGGTGATCCCGACGTGTGATGTCACCTCCGCCGTTCCGGACCGGGTAGACAGCGAACCTCCCAGGCGGCCTGCTTCCGCTGACCGACGGTTTTTCACTTCGGTCCCGAATCCCAAGTCGAAAACCGGCGGTTGCTGGCCGGAACATGCTCAGCGTCGCGTCTGCACAGCGTAACAGGCGCCCCCGGTGAGCCGCATATCGGATCACCGGGGGCGCCTGTGTGCATGGGCGCATGACCGTGCGCAGCCACGTTCGCTGAATCGAGAGCCGGTGACGCGATTCACCCGCCCTGCGCCCTGCCGCATACCATAATGCACACGCCCATGTGAAGGAGGGACGCGCAATCGGCCGCATCAAGACCTCGAGGCAAGACCTGGAACTGATGGCGCGACTCATGCGGGCGGAGGCCGAGGGCGAAGGCGACCTCGGCATGCTCATGGTCGGAAACGTCATCACCAATCGCGTCTACGCCAACTGTGCAGAGTTTCAGGGTCTGCGTTCGGTACAGGACATCATCAACCGCGACCTGGCCAACCAGTGCCGAACCGGGTTTGAGGCGGTGTGTAAGCCCTACTTCTGGCAGGGCGCTCGTGAGCGCGACATCCGCCTGGCGGAGCGGAACGCCAGGGGTGAACGGCAGCATCCGGCCACGTTCGCGCTCTGGTTCCACAAGCCGCCGGGCCAGGCGTGTCCCGCTACGTGGTGGGGCAGGCCGCTGGCCGGCCAGTACAAGAACCACTGCTTCTACCTGGCGGATGCGCAGGTGTGTCCGCGAGTCTTCTACTAGGTGAGGTGGATTGATCTGAGCGGGATGATGCCGATGGGCGACATGATGCCCATGGGCGGGATGACGCCTATGGGCGGGATGGGTCACATGGGCCAGCCGGTGATGCCGCCCGGGAGGATGGGC
>ENA-UPSB01003127-UPSB01003127.1-bioreactor-metagenome-genome-assembly--contig:-NODE-3127-length-13704-cov-88.161697_pt1 | contig 13704 bp, 9 predicted proteins | sample MGYA00238182_ERZ773286 | MGnify/ENA primary metagenome ERZ773286 (study PRJEB29026, sample SAMN07631240) | bioreactor metagenome | isolation source: Switchgrass digestor | place: USA: Dartmouth... | reverse complement strand
AGATATTGAAAAACAGAGGCTACAGGCTTGAAGCTCCATTAAATGCTACCGGAGATTTCCTGAAAAAATAGCACCCCGAAACATCACATGTTTAAAGATGTACGGGGTGTTTTTGTTTTGTTTATACTATTCCAGTCTTACATCCTTGTTTCTAATTTTAAGCATAATAACAATCATTTCATTGTCAATCCTTTATTTATTGCTTCCTGGATGATCTTATGGTAGCAAACGCCCATTGGATTATTCTCTTTGCAATTAGAATTTTTTGGTATATTTTCCTACTGCTTCGCCTTTATTATTGCAGACAGGGCAAATCTCTTGGTTTGAGCTAAATCCTGCGAACAGCATCCGCAACTGCACGCATTATTGTTTTTTATCATGGTAGCATCCCCCACTACTTTACTTTTTTGATTTTCAAGCATGTCTTTAGCAGATCATTCCTAAAGTCAATGTCAAATTCCCTGTAATGCTGGCTTTCTCCCCATTGCCGCATTGATTCATGTTCCGGATGCTTAAGGTCATTCCATGCTTCAAGAAATTCTTTGTAACCGCCAAAACCACCTACATCTTCCGGCGGACAAGCCCCCGCGCCTGCAAGTATTATAGGGTAACCAAACTCATAATCTTCAATGGTTTTTTCCAGTTCAATTTTATGTCTCCAATAATCGCCAAAGTCATAAATGTACTCAAGGGTCTTATATTTTTCCAGATAGTTATCAATTTTGACCGTTTGAGGCTGTCTAACGGTTGTTTCAATTATCCTGGCTATAATGCCATGAGGGTCTTCCTTTTTTGTTGGCTTTTTGTTTTTATACTTGGCAAAGTAAAATTTGAATTCTTCATAGGATTCTTCGTCATTAGTAATTCTAAGTTTCTCCTGCGGGAACTCAAACTCATAAAGATGATAATCCCGCCAACCCATTGAAAATTGTATTGTGTCATGCAGGCGTCTGAAGGTAACATCCGCCGGGATAACTACCCTTCTCCATATTAGTGGTTCGGAATCAATTAATTCGATTTTTATCTGAAAGGCTTTCATCACTTTCACCTGAATTCCTTTCCGGTTATTCTTTTAATCATCTTGCAGAATTGCTTCCATTCTTCCGGAAACTTATTGTTGCCATACTTTTTTACGGTTCTCCCGCTAGTAATTATTTCAATGCTCCATTGAGTACCATCACAGATTCCGGGTTCTATGTACCTGGCTTTCCAATTCAGCAAATCAATTTCTTTTAAACACTTAATAAATTCTTCTGCTGTTTTATTTCGGATGGATCTTGTACTGGTTTCTTCAGAACCGCCCTCGTTGAATAGCCATGTAGTTTTAAGATTTGTCAAATCAATAGTTACATGATAATAACCGCCGAAGTATCCACCCACTGATGCTTTAAGCCCTTTGATCTGGCCGTATGCGATGTCAAGCGCCTGTTACCCGTTCCACTCATTGTTACAATCCTTGCAGTGGTATTCCGGACCGCCTTCTATAATGCAACAGCCGCCCAATTTTACTTTTCCGGCTTCAGCTTCCTGAAAAAGCTTAAAACTCGGCATGCCATATACAATTTTAACCGAATTCTTAGACCCGCATTTAGGGCATTTTTTATAATTAACAGCCACTTTTCCGCACCTCTTTGCTACAATAAACTAATCGCCCCACATTACAAACCTTGTTGAGCTCATTTAGCCCCATGCCTCTCCATGCTCGCCGGTTTTGAGCATTCCAGACATATCTTGCTCATCATCTTCTCTATGCAATCATCATCCTCCAGAAAAAGCACATTCCTGCTTTCAAACTCAGGTCTCTTAACTCCAAAATGGGAGCTGGCATCTGCAGCCGGTGTGCCGGACATGATGAAGGAATTCAAAATAATCTGCTTTTCGGTGCAGGTCGGCTGTAACTGGGCTTCCTTTTCCTTTATAGTCTTGTAAAATTGTATTTTGGGGTTATTGATATTCTTTTCCAGCATCATTATGCCCTTGGGATCAATAAAGGTTATATACTGCTTGTCATCTTCGGCAATCCACATAATAAAGTCCGGGTAAAAATTACCTGCTTCAAAAAAGCCAATACCAACTTTGCTCTTATTGCGGAGCAAATACAACCTCTTTTCTATAAAAGCAGATGGATTATCATCGCAATATTTCTTAAGCCTGTCAATAAACAGCTTTTCATCGCTGTTTAGGCTTACAGGCGAAACCTCGATACGGATTCCTTTATCTATAGAGATAAGGGGAGTGTAAAGGTGGTTGTAAAAGTCAAAGTAGCAGAAATTCAAATGCTTATCCTCGTACTTGCCCAAACGCCTGTTTTTTTCCAAAGCCTCTCTGATTCCCTCAATCAGCTCTGCAAATTCGTCGAATTTCTCTTTGTTAAAAAGAGTAATATTATACGCATCGATAAAATTCTTATCACTGGATTTTAAGTCCCCGTAAACCAGGTGCGGCGCTTCCCATTGGGCCTTATGATATTTAAGAAATCTGTCCAGATAGTTTTTTAGAAGCATAACACATATATCATTGATTCTGCCGATTTTATCAAAACTATCGATTTCCATCAGCGCCCTGGGGACAAACAAAGTGTACCAGCCCTTCAGCTTAAGTATTTCCGGCAATAATGACTTTTCGATGCTGATATTGTAATAAGCCTTTTGGTTTTTGTATTGCAGCAGTTCGGCATAAAGCTTATCCACATCTAAGAACGCGATATGATGTGGCTCCAATACAGCCTCGTCCTTTTGATATTTTACATCTTCACTCCTGGTAGAAGTAAGACTTTGGATGGCAGCATTATAATCAACCTTGACTTTATTTTTGACCAGGTTGTCCATAAAGCCGTCTGAAGGAGTGGTAAGGATCAGCCGTTTCGACTGCTTTTTGAAATTGATGCCGTCCTTGACCTTAATCACCTTCAGTTTATCCTTCGCATCATGAAAACGGCTTACTACAGGGAGCTTGAATTCTCTGATGGAGTCATTCAGATCCATATCTTCCTTTTCAAGATATTCTTTGAATTGTGCCATATAATCGGCTTTTACCCCAAATATAGTTAAGGTTTCTATTTTGTTAATATACCTCGGCACTTCAACAGGGTAGTCCAGTTTGGAACTGCGCTTGAGACAGTTTCCGTAACCTTTAAGTCTTACCCCCCTGCCAAAAAGCTGGATGGCCTGAGAGCCTTCGCCTTTGGCAAAGTTAATCAGCCCCATGGTGGAAACCCGCCAGCTGTTCCACCCTTCTGTAAACTTTTTAGAGCCTATAAGTATATTAATCCTGGAATTTTTATCATTTATTCTTTTAAACAGGGACTCGTTCTCAAACTGGTTTTCATCGGTAACAATCCCGGTCTTCCCTTTTTCAATATTCTTAATCAGCTCGCTGTCACCGCCGGCGCCAACATTGATAACCCCGAAAAATTCATTGTCACTGCCAATCCGTAAACCAATTTCTCCGCCCAGCTGTTTTAAATTTACCAAGTGCAACCTGCCTGTGGAAGTTGTCTCAAAAACGATTTTTAACACATCGTCATAAACAGAGCCGGCATCTCGCTGAAACAGATTTTGCAGATAGGAAAAATCGCCATAAAACAGCTCCTGTCCTCTTTCATCAAGGAGCCCGGTATTGTCATCCAGCAGCATTTTGATCCGGCTTACGGCCTTTTCTTTGTTTGCCGTAAAGCCGTTAATAAAGGCCAGGACTTCCTGCACGTCGGTTAATTCGTCCTTGCTGACGGTTTTATTCACGCTGTTACCCACAAATACAAGCAATGGCTTTTCAATATTGAAGGGGACAAAGGCCCCTCTATCGCTTTGGTAAATTTTCATTTGCTGATAAAAACTGAGTAAACAACCCGTTAAATACAGCTCCTGCTGTTCTCTGGAAAGACTCTCTTTCAGGTTATAAATACGGTATTCCTTGCCATAGCCGTCGTTATAGAAGTACTTATAGGAATAGTCAAATATAATGGCCTTGCCGTACTGATGAGCAAGAGCCTCAGCTTCCGATTTTGTTTTTTCCTCCTTGATAGCCTGCTTAAAAGTCGCCGAATACTCAAAGGAAAACCCGTTTTCCGACAACCGGCTCCGAAAATCGTACCACACATTCCCGGAGAGACCTTTATGCCCTTCATCAACAAGGACAAGGTTGTTCTGCTCAAAACTGTCCACAGAAACAGTCTTCACCTTCCCCTGCTCTTCCAGCTTGTTAATGTCGATAACCAGCACTTCATTTTTTTCCTGCAGAGTATCCTTTTCAAAGAGGCGACAGCGAATGCCTGAAAGCTTCATTTCCTCAATGTGCTGGTGCGATAAACCTTCATTAGGCGTAAGAAGAATGATTTTATTTAGTGTCAAGCTTTTATTATATTCCTGTGCTCTCTTAAAATAATGCTGGTATTGCAGGATATTGGCATGCATGATTAACGTCTTGCCGCTACCCGTCGCGCACATAAAGGCCAGCTTGTTCAAGCTGTCCGCTGTATAATCTGAAATTGTTTCTCCATCGCTTCCAGAATTGAATTCATGCAGGAAATTATTTAAGTCGGCAACAAAGTTCTCCCTATCCAGGAAGTACCGATCGAGATACATCTCGGTAAAAAGAAGGGCAAGATATTGGAAATATTTGAGGGTAAGCCCACCCCGGCCCTCGCCGATATGCTGGACATAACGGAAGATGTTTTCATCATATTCCTTCAGCTTGTCCTTATTTAAAAAGCCCAGCTTAACATACTTGCGTACTATAAATTCATGGAAATAGGAGGTGTTCTCTTCGTTATACCCTTCCAAATCAGCAGACCTCATGTCTTCCGCCAGCTCTCTGAAATCCCTTTTGCCAAAGAGGGAAAGGAAGTATTTATTGAGCACCAGGCAGTCATTGAGATTGATGGCTTTATTTGCTTTCTTGGTCCTTTTTGCCCCCATCATCACACCCCCTCAAACATCCTCTTCTTAAATTCAAGCTCGATTAAATGAACCTTCCACTGCTCTTTTTCGCTCTTGAGGTTTTCCAGATTGTTATCTCCATTAACATAGATAATGTCGAACTCTCTGTTCTTTGTTTCTGCGCGGTATTTCACAAAGAAAGCATCCAAAGCAGCGTTATCGGCTGCCAGATCGTTGGTAAGATTACGCCAGATAACAAGAGCTTTATCCCCATTGGGCATAATGCCTTCCACTGTTTTAAAGATATATTTCCCTTCCTTGTCTTCTGTGAGCATTACTGCATTTTCATATTCACCCTTAGGATCAGGGACGGCATTAAAACGGGCAGCAGCTTTTTGTCTCGTAACAGTAAGGCCAAGGAGGTAATTAAAGGTTTCCACCAGGTCAATGGTTGTTTCTTTTGTCTCGTTGTTCTCGGCAATTTTCATTTTATAGGCAAAAGGCTCCTTAAAGCGGTCAAGGTTTAAGAGGCTGCCCCTGCTTTCAATGTCCAGCATATAGGATACAAGGTACTCGTTAAGGAATTTTGCATCCATCCTCAGCTGCTTCTCCTGCTCAGGCGTGCGGCTAAGCTCGATATTATTCAATGTATCCTCATAGCTTTCCAGACGGATGTATTTAAAAATCTGTGAAACACCGGTATTTCTGTTTTGTGGCTTGCCGTCCTTCCAATCTTTAGCGTAAACAACCTTTTTAATCCTCGGCTTGGTAACTGTGTTGAAATAATTGCCCATTTCCACAAGGATATATTTACGATTGCCTCCGTCTTCGCGGTTGAGGTTTATTACTGCATGACCTGTTGTGCCGGAGCCGGCGAAATAGTCTAAAATTACACTATTAATATTGGTTGTATGAAAAAGTAATTTCCAAATTAATTTTGTTGGTTTAACGGTTTCAATTGTACGACCAAAACCAAAATCAGAACGTACTTCTGAAGCACCAGCTTCTGCTGTACCATAAACATCTTTATCAAAAAAATGTGACCAGAATGGTGAGTAACGTGATTCATCTTCATCATCAGGCCTAATTTTCACCATTGGCTTATCTCCTTGCATTATAAGCTTTCCATTTTTTATAAGTCTTTCCACTTCATCTTTACCTAATTTCCATTGCATACCTTCTTGAGGAAAAACACCATTAATTGCAAATATCATTGTCTGACGACCTCGAATGCCTTCTGCAGCCATTTGTCCTACCTCTTGAAGACGGTATAGACCCTCCTCGTCACTATATGGATATTCTTTTGTTCCAGCAACCTCAAGTCTAAATCTTTGCTGACCTTTTCCGGTTCTAAGCGCTAAGATATATTCTATTTTTGACTGAAGCATTCTCCGAGCTGTTTCAGTATTTTGCGCTTTTGTCCTTTTTTCCCAAGTAATCGTAGGAAGTTTAGAACAATACGGTATAGCCATTTGTATTAACAGTATTAAGTTATGCACTTCATTATCATCAATAGAAATAAAAAAATATGCATCTTCATTAAGAAAATTCCCCCCAATAGCAATACGATCAAAAAGCATTGACAACCAACAAGAGTGCTGATAGTTATCTTTATAAATAAATCCATCATTTCCTGTATTATAAGGAGGATCAATATATATTCCAGAAATCTTTTCCCGATACCTCTCCTGTAATAAATTCAATGCCTGAAAATTCTCACTGTGAATTAAAAGGCCGTTTGTCTCCTCATCTAAATTGTCAATGCTGGCAATCAGCCGCTCCTTGAATTCAGTAGTAAAATGCTTTGTATCCAACACTAGATTTTTATTCTGTTTTAAAAAATCTACGGTCAGCGGATTGGAATAAGCCACTGTCATCAAGTCCCCGGCAATCTCATCAATGGCATACAGTTCCACCCATTCCTGCCGTTGTGCATCATTTGCAGATATTTCAGGATAGAAACTCTCGTCAATTTTATCAAGGGTGATACACCAGTTTGTCTCAACCACAAACTTTTTCTTGAGCCACAGCTTTTTCTGAAAGTCCTCTATTTGCGCCAAAAAGTCAATAATGGTGCGGCCTACCTTTTTAATGGCCTTCACCTTGGCCAGGTAGGCATTTACTTTCACTTCATTGTCGGTATCCAGGTCGTCCAGGTGCATTATCTCGGCTTTTATGTAAAAATCCAGTTCCCTGTTCAAGAAACTGCGCAAATCTTTGTGAATAAAATAATCGAAGGTGTTCTTGGCAACATAGGTTTCCAGGTGCTTTTCCAGAATTGTGCGGGTCTTATTTTTATCTGTTGGAGCAGGCATGTTTATGGCCCAGACAAAGCGCTTTAAGTCGGCATTTTCTGAAACGGCGCCTTTAATTTTATCAACGGCGGATTTATTTAATTTAGTATTATCTTTCAGTTTGTTTACGCTATCCTGCTCACTTGCAGGAACACGATATTCAAATTTTATTGTAAGCTCATTACCCTCCGCTTCCAGGAAGTTTTCATCCAGCAGAATAAATTCGCGCTTTTTGTCATCACTTTCTTTGTTGTTATTTTGCTCGGTATTGGCGTCAACCAGCTTAAAATGAATCGTATACTTTTCTCCATGTACATCCACCTTAAAGGAATAATCCCTGAAGTTTTCGCTGGTTTTGATATAGTATTGGTCATGGTTGGCCCAGTAAAGTTTGACTTCTTCCCCCTCATAGGGAATAGCATAAACACCTTCTTTGTAGCGGCGTTTGCTGATGAAATCTCCCTCATCATAGTAACGGCTGAAAAAGTTATATAAAGCTGAATAAACATCACTTTCCAGCTCGGCAACTCCCGTACCGGAGGCAAGCAACGCCTTATATTCGGCATATTCTTCCCTTAGCTTGCTGTCCTCTACCTTAACCCCTACGCTTTCACACTGCTTCTCAATTTCTTCAATACGCTTTCTAACCTGGCTGTTGTCGGTTGCATATTTCGATAGTATGGAATTAACTTCACTGGCAAGAGTATTTTCAATGAAGTTATTGATCTCATTTTTTCGGATATTCATGATGCGGTATATGCCAAAGTCAAGATCTGATTTCTCCAACTCAAACATGTCCCTTAAAAGTTTGGTAAATCTTGTTAGTTTCTCGCTCATTTATTATAATCCTCCCAGATTTTTATTTCATCCTCTTTGTCAGCAAGCTCGTTTATCTTTTGGCTTCTATCGCATTGGTTTGTCATTTCAGCGGTATCAAGTCACCTTATTACATCATAGCAATACTCTATATAAAACTTATTATTTGGTAAATTATTGTCAATGCTCTGTTTCCTACTCAATATTTGTTATTTCAATTTCGGTTTCAATTTCTTGTTCAACCTCGACAGGAACTTCAACCTGTGCAAACGGCACATATATAGGTATATCGTTATTGATGGCTTCAAAGCTAACACATAATGAATACTTGGCAGCATGTTCACCGTTTGTACACCAGCCTTTATGACCAACAACGGCAATGCAAAATTCTTCCGGCAACTGATACGCTTCCATTTCTGCCCAGTCTTTTTGAGTTGCGCTTCTGCTTCGGCTTATATCTTTTATAATGCCGTGATTGTTTCTTGCACCAATTATCCAAGGAATACCATTCCCTCTATCCTCATCAGTATCTTCGGTTAAATCCGTTTCTTCAGGGGTACTTATTATCCTACGGGCAAATGTTTCAAGGTCTTCATTAAATCTACTGCTCATCCAATCAACCCAAGTAGCAAAATACCCCCTGAATCCTTTTCTCGTTCTGCGCGGTTTTGATGAAAACGCAAGCGTAACATCAATTCTAATCTTGTTGTGCATATTTCGTATATTTTCCGGCACTTTTACACGATAAATATGTACATAACCGGCCTGAATAGTTCTTTCTCCTACAGTTATAAATGTTATTCTATGCTCATTGTTAGTTGTTGCTCTATCAATATTAGGAAGACCGTAACCCATAAGCCTTAAAATATCTTTTTTTCTATTTTCGGGAAAAGCTTCAGCCCAGCTTGTCCAGCGTGCGGATTGTACTATTAACGCTCTGTAAAGCAATGCCGACTCATTCGGTAGCATTTTTTGAAGTTCAGCCGCAATATTAGCTACTTTTGGAGCAGCATATGAAGTCCCGATATCATCTTTCGCATAAGCAGGAGGTGATACTCTAATCAGCTCAGAACAGGTTGAGGGAACAGTTTTATATATATGATTATTTTTGTTTTTCACAATGTCTCCGCCATACTCAACAACTTCTGGCTTAATTGCCCCCCATAAACCTAAACCCGAGCAAGAATATGATGAAATAGCCCCTCGTTCTCCGAATGAAATCCAATCATCATCCTCATACCCATTAACGCAAAGCGCGCCAACCGTAAGAGCTTGCATACTTTGAGCAGGGTTTGGAATACGACAAGAGTTTTCTAGCAGATAGTCAGGATAATTTCTTCCTTGTAGGAGATGTTGTGTTATTCCAAGTCTAAATGTGTTTGAATTATCACACTTTAAATTACCAGCTGCTTGTATAAATAAAATATCTTTTTCGTGAACAGAGTTATCAATTGTTGCTGCCCAAGAAGACATATATTTTGTAAGGCACGGATACATTGCAGAAACTGAATGGTTAAATAACCGAATACCATTATCCACTGCATACTCTTTTACTATTTCGCCAATAATCTTTGAGGGTAACAAGGTTCTAGGCATTCCGCAATTTTCATCCAATATTCTAGCACTTGCGATATAACACGGAAGTTCATATTGCCCCTTTATACTCGAAACGCCATTTGGGTATAAAACTGCCCCTGCAACTCTTGTCCCATGCCCTCCATCAGACACTTGGTCTGCTACATCTGTCCTTGCGGGTAAGAAGCATTTTGAAAGCTCTGGTTTTACTGCTTGTGCTATATATGCATGTCCCTCTTGAATACCACTGTCAATAATACATACAGTTGCTGCATCTTCTTTTGGTGGTACTATTTTAAACTCAGGATTAGATAGTTCAGTGCCTACAGGGCTAGATATACGACTATCAATATCATCAGGATATTTTATTTCAAAAACAAACGGGTAATTTAGTGCAATATCCACCAAACATTTATGTGGAATTTGCGCTTTAATTTCAAAGCTGTCCTGGACAGAAATATCATCAATAAAATCGAATATTTGAACTATCTCCCCACCATAATTGGATATAATTCTCTCTAATTCTGCTTCACGTTGGCGGCATAATTCATCCCATTCTTCGTATGCCTTGTTCTTACGTTCTTCCCATCTTAAAAGTCTATTATTGAAGTGTTCTTCAGTTTCACCATCAGATTTTTTTGGTTTTTTTCCGACGACAATCGTTCCTTGACATTCAATGCTCATCTCAACAAGTATTATGTTTTCAGGTGAAACTACAATACTATCCCAGGATAATAATAATTCATCCGATAAAATACGATTAAGTCGTTGTTGCTTCGTTTCTTCAACAACTAGATCATTGATTTTTGCAACATTTCCTGAACCTCTTATTTCATTTGCAAAGTCTTGTATCTTTTGTATTCCTTTTTCAAACTCTTCAGGTTTCGTTGCAACGATAACAAGTCCATCTTCGTACTCACAAACAACTTCAAATCCAAAAGTACTACGGAGATAATCAATGTCTATATATTCGGCTGGAATTTTGATCAGTAGTGGTTTCTTATCAGATAATACTGGCATCCCATTTTGCGTTCTATCTATATCTTCTTGTGACCAAATATCAACTATTGCTCTTGCCTGACCATACAATTTGCTACTATGTTGTTGTCTGTTTGCAATATTGTTTACTACACTCGGTGGAGTAGGTATTTTTATTTTTTTCGGAACAAGCTTTTTACCATCTCTTTGCAAAACCAATTCAAGATGTTTAAATTCATTAGCTTTAGGCATTATTACACCCCCATTTCCTAGTAATTTCTAATTTCACTGATAGCACGTTCTATATATTCTTGACTTACCACACTGGTTGAATCAAGAACACTCATTTTGGCTGCATTTTCGCCTATAGCAACAATATTGGCAGCTGAAAATCCTTTTACCTTTTCAACAATCATATCCCAGTTGATGTTTGCAGCCACATTGAAAGCTGATAAAGTAAATTTAAAAAGAGCTAATATCTCTTTTTCAGTTGGGCGAGTTACTTCTATAACCTCATCAAATCTTCTAAAAAGTGCTTTATCTAAAGAAGATTCAAGATTAGTCGTTGCCACAAGTAATCCAGGAGCTGAATACTCATCTAGAAGCATAAGAAGCATATTGACGATTCGAGGAACTTCTCCAACATCCTGACCCAGCATTCTTGATTTTCCAATAAAGTCGCATTCATCTAATAATAAAACACATGGCTTTTCAGCACTCGATTCGAAAATAACCCTTAAGTTTGCTGCCGATTCACCAAAATAAGATGAAATTATAGCATCAAATTTAACTTTCATAAGGGGTAAGCCTAGGTTCCATGCCAAGCGTTCTGCTCCAAGTGTTTTACCACATCCGGGTGGACCATATAAAAGTATTTTTGAACGAGGCTTCAAATTAAACTTTTGGAGGCGTTCTCTTGCCGCATATTCTTTTTCAATTTGGTCAAATCGCTTTTCTAAAGCTTCAGATAGTATCATGTGGTGCTTAAGTTTCTCTCTTGGAATCACTGTTGCCAATGTTTGATTGTGACGCCTACTTACAGGAAGAACAGTCATTTCATTAACTACACCTTTATTGGACTTTAGTTGCTCAGCTTGCTTCGAAACACCATTTGAGTTAATAATATCTTCTAGTTGTTTAGCCAATCGTTCGTGGCCTTTTTTCTTTTCTTCTTCAATTATCGTTTTAGCGATTTGATATAATGAATTGCTATCATTTAATACAATTGCCTGTATTAACCTATTAAGCAATTTTGCATTCATATTTACTCACCTCGTTGATCTATTTTTTCTATACCTATAGCTTACAAGCTTTATACATTTCTAACCTATCTCTCGTATATATCTTTGCCTATCTCAATTCCTTTGCTTTGGCAAAAATCATAAAAATACTTTCGAGTAAGTTTATTTGGAGATGTTTTTCCGTTTTCCCAACGGTTTATGGTTGCAAAGCTCACATTTAATGAATGAGCTAAATCTTCTTGACTTATTCCCAGTCTTTTACGTACTTCCTTAACAACATCAGCAAAAGTCATAAAAATCTACTCCTTTCCATTATCAATATAACACATGCTATAGCACGTGACAAGTGATTATGGAAAAATATACTCTTTTACTATGAGGTGTGACTGAGAATACATTCCGATAGAAGTGAACAACACACCTCTGAAAATATGCCCCAGGAAAAACTTCCGCTATGCTTTCTATCAAACCAAGACACTTATCTCCTATAAATAATTGTGTACCTTTTAACCCTCTCTCTTTGAGGCTCCTAAGGAAGCTCAGCCAGCTTTCCTTATCCTCTTTAGCACCTTCACAAGCTCCTATAATGTCACGGAAACCTTCTGAATCAACTGCGAGAGCCACTAGGACCGATACATTATCAACTTCTCCACCCCAGTTCCGTTTCAAATAGATACCATCAAGATAAACATATGGGTAATTGTCTTTAAGTGGCCTATTTCGCCATGTTTCAATATGTCCATATACCTTTTTATTTAGATTACTTACCGTTCCTGCTGATACTCTGGTACCCCAAAGTGCTTCGGTTATATCTTCTATTCTACGAACGGATACACCGGCTAAATACATTTCAATAAGGGCTTCCTCTATGCTACTTTCCCGTCTCTTATATCTCTCTATGATTGCTGTTTCAAGAGGAAGATGCCTTAACCTTGGAACCTTCAAATTTACTTCTCCTGCCTTTGTTAAAAGCTTTCGTTTGTAGTAACCTGCCCTGGTATCCTTTCTTTCTTCGCTTCTTTCATAACGTCCTGCATTTGCGATTCGATCGGCCTCTTCTTCCAGAAGCTTGTTTAGTGTTTCTTCGACCGTTCCTCGTACTAATTGGCTAAGTTGGCCCTTTATGGCCTCTTCATTTAGGTGTATAATGTTTTCAGACATTTGGACATCCTCCTGGTTAAATTTGGTTTATTGTCAATTCTAAATTTACCACTTGAGGATGTCCTTTTGCAAATGTGCACAATTTATTTTATGTTATCTTTCTCTAGACAAGGAGATGGTTCTCCTGTCTAAATCCTCGAGTTCTATTCACCTTATTGTTCAAACGTGTAATAGCAATAAAATTCCTTTTTCTTTACACACTGATAAGGCATACCTAAGCATTGTGGTTGCATACCCTTATTTCCTTTCAGACGGTCTCACTCCATAACCTATATGACCGTATTTTTCGGCAAGATACTTAGGTAGTCCATATCGAATGTAATAAACCTATTAATTTACCCTCATCAATGCAAAGGTATAACAATGATTTACCCCATATCTCATCGCCGACCAAAGCATTTCTCCGTATCTTCTCAACCCATTCACCATACTCAGAAGTCGCAAGTTCTAAACTCGCATTAATGCTTGTTTCTCCATTATCGTAATGTTCTTGAATATATTCATGAAGCAGAGCTTTATCATTTGCTTCCGGAAGTCTATATATCATATCATACACCTCGAATACTGCAAACCATGATAGACGGAAACAGAATGAATTAATACTTTACATCCACCCTATCTCCTCAACCCTATCAAAAATGTCCATTATCTAATCTGTCAACTCAACCCTGCCTATTTTCGAGCCCAAATTTCGCCCCAAAAGTACTCCTCGATATGTTTCCATGTACGTATTTCGCCTCTTTAGGTTGAGTAGACAACTTA
>ENA-UPSB01003120-UPSB01003120.1-bioreactor-metagenome-genome-assembly--contig:-NODE-3120-length-13748-cov-4.320602_pt1 | contig 13748 bp, 14 predicted proteins | sample MGYA00238182_ERZ773286 | MGnify/ENA primary metagenome ERZ773286 (study PRJEB29026, sample SAMN07631240) | bioreactor metagenome | isolation source: Switchgrass digestor | place: USA: Dartmouth... | reverse complement strand
CCTACATCGCACTGAGATTCTCGTTTTTTCGCTCTTGCTAACCGCTAATCGCTGACAGCTAACCGCTGCTTTACCCCTTCACCGACCCGGCCATCAGACCGCGAATGAAGTAGCGCCCCAGGAAGATGTACACGGCCAGCGTCGGCAGCGCGGCGACCGCTTCCGCCTGCTCCTCTGCCGCCTCACGGTTGAGGTCGCGCAGGCTCAGCGCGGTAAAGACCAGCACTGCCAGCAGCCCTACCACCGCGAGAACCTCCACGGCGAGCAGCAGTGTGTCGCGCGTGGTGCGGCGGCGCGGCGCGGGCTCGTCGTCCAGGTAGGAGTGGTAGGGCAGGGGCTCGGCGTCGTCCCCGCCTGCTGGCAGCTCGTAAGGCAGCGGCAGGTCGCCACGCCGCCGGCCAGTGCGCTTGTAGCGCTCCAGCCGCGCGAGGCGGGCCTCCCGCTTCTTCATGAGCAGGATCTGCTCAAGCTCCTCAATGGTCAGGTCGTCTACAGAACGTCGGTCACGCATGTCAGCTCGACGCAGTTTTTCACAGCGTACCTGGTCATGCTTACGTTGTAGCCTCGACCGGCAGCGCGTACTCGACCGGCGGCATATCGCGCTCGGACAGCCGGTCTTCGAGGCGCATGTAGCCCCGGATGGCGGCGCTCGCCACCCAGCGCAGCGGCTCGCCCGGCCAGGGGATCGTCCGGCGGTTGACGAAGAACACCTCCGTTAGCTCGGTCTGCTCCCCGCGCAGAAGCTGCGCGATGGTCAGCCCGTTGAGATGGGTCAGCGAGACGCCGTGCCCCATGCAACCGAGGCTGTAAATCACCCGTTCGTCGCCCACGGTGCCGATGGCGGGCACCATATCGACCGGTACGGAGATCGGGCCGCCCCAGCGGTGGGTGATGCGCACGTCGCGCAGCGCCGGAAAGACCTGCGCGATGTGCTCGGCAAGGTGCCGCCACGTGCGGAAGTCGGTGTCACGGCTCATGTCCTCGCCGTAGCTAATGCCCACATCGCCACCGCCCATCAGCAGGCGGTTGTCGGGCGTGAGCCGGTAGTAGTGCACCAGATTACGCGCGTCCTCAAGCCCCTGCCGGTTCCGCCAGCCGATGGCCTCGAAGTGGCGCGGCTCCAGCGGCTCGGTCAGCACGATGTACGTCCATGCCGGAACCTGCTTGCGCCGGATCTGCGGGATGAGGTGCGACCACGCGTTGGTCGCCAGCACCAGCCGCTCGGTGCGGACCAGCCCGCGCGGCGTGGTGACAAGGATGTGCTCCCCGCGCTTGATCTCCATGACGGGCGTCCGCTCGTAAATCTCGACGCCCAGCTCCAGGCAGACGCGGCGCATCTCGCGGGCTAGCTTGGCCGGGTTGACGAGCGCGCAGCGCGGCTCCCACCACGCGCCGAGGTACAGCGGCGAGTACACCTGCTCGCGGAGCTCGTCCGCGCTGAGCCAGCTTATCCCCTCCAGGCCCAGCCGGCGCGCCAGCTCGATCTCCTCCTGAATGCGCCGGGCGTAAGTTTCGGTCGTCGCCACCCGCAGGAAGCCGGGGCGCTCATAATCGCAGTCAAGGTTGTGCCGCTCGACAAGCTCGCCCACATAGTCGACCGCGCGCTCCATGTAGCGGTGCGCCTGGGCGGCCTTCTCTGCCCCGAAGAGTGTCTTGGTCAGGCTGAGCGTCAGCCCGAAGAGCGTCATTGCGAAGCCGGCGTTGCGCCCGCTTGCCCCGAAGCCGACGACGTGCGACTCCAGCAGCACGACGCGCAGGCCCGGCTGCGCCTGCTTCAGGTGGTAGGCGGTCGAGAGGCCGGTGAAGCCCCCGCCGACGATGGTGACATCCGCCTGAACAGACGACAGCAGGGGGGGCTGCTCCTCATATGGGCCGGCGGTCTCCAGCCAGAAACTCTTGTCGGCGTAATCTGGCCGAGCGCTCATCACATCTCTCCTCCGTAACGGCAGCGGATCATGACTGGCCGGCGCTTAGCGCTTCCACGCAACGGCGAATACCTCGCGCTCGAAGAACCAGTTGAACGGCGGCCAGTTAAAGGCAATATGCCGCAGCGTGGCAAGGAGGCGACCCTCGTCACGGTTCTGCGGCGGCGAGTCGAGCCATACCCGGCAATCAAACCCGGCGGCGCGAAGCGTCCTGCGCATGCTGAGGATGTTCTGCTCGTTGACGTGTACGTGCTCGTTCACCGCGACGCCGAACTGCCGGGGGTTCTTCGGGTAGAGGTCCCCCTGACCCATGAGGGTCCGCACCAGCCGCACGACGGGGTAGGCGTAGGCGTCGTACCACTGGTTGGGCGCGGTGTGAACGATCAGCCGCCCGGTGGGCTTGAGCACCCGGTACACCTCGCGCAGGGCGTCCTGCAGCTCCCAGGGGTAGAGATGCTCCACCACGTCGAACATCAGCACCCGGTCGAAGACGGCATCGGGGTAGGGCAGCTTCTTGGCGTCCGCCCGGGCGACGCTCATCGCGCCCGGCGGCGGGTCGGCCTGCTCCGCCTGGATGAGATCGCGCGTCATGCGCACCGCTGCGTCGGCGTAGTCGTGCCGTGCGCGTCCGCGCCGAGCCGGGCGCAGTGCCGGATGATCTCTCCGCGCCCGCAGCCGATGTCCAGCACGACCATGCCGGGCTCGACATTGGCAACCTCAAAGGCGGACCTCAGCCGCCGCGAGAGGTGTTCGCCCTCGCTGCGCTGCCATTCCTCGTAGCCCTCGCAGGCGGTGAGGAAATACTCCTCGGTGTACAGGTCAGAAGGGAGTGATGGACGGTTGTCTTGCTTCACGGGCTGGCGCCCCCCTCAAATCATCAGGCCCGGTCTGGAGCCGGTGGTGTTCAGGTCTGCTCAACAATGCGCACGAGCGTCTCGCGCGCATCGGCGGCTTCAGCACGAAGCTGGGTTAGCGATAATGGCGGCTGCCAGCGCACAATCAGCGTCAGCGCACCCGCCACATGTACAGAGTATAACCTGCCCGCCTCGTCGTCAAAGCGAATGATCTCACGGGCAGGGTGCTGCTCGCCCTGCTGCCAGGCGCGCGCTGCCTGCTGCGCCATATGTGACGCCGCCGCGTCGGAGATGCCCCCTGCCGCACACACGACCTCTCCCTGCTGGGCCAGCACGACGGGCAGCCCATCCAGCGCGGCGCTGAGATCGTCGATAATCCGCAGGGCTTGCTCGCGCTGGACGCTGGATAACTGCCGCCGCTCGCGCAGGGCGGGCGGCTCGTCAGGCAGCCGGTACTTGGTCGATAGCATGGGGCATTCCTCACGTTAGCCGGGTGCGGACATTTTACAGCAGCCCTTGGCGTGTCACAAACATTGTTGGGGCTGTAGTCCCGGCCCCCTCATCCCGCCGACCATTGCAGGTGGTCGGCGCCCTTCTCTCACGAGGGGGAGAAGGGGACTATGCATCGAATCCGGTTTGTTGGGATGCCGCGGATAAACTTCGCGGCTGCAGTTGGCCCTTCCTGTGGCGGCAGCACCCACACGCGGCTATACTGCGTGGCGAGGTTTCCATGAGCTTCTTCGACAACATCAAGAAACGCATTACCGGGGTGCGTGGCCGGGTCACGGGCTTCTTTGGCGGCGTGAACCCGTTTGTGTGGTACGCCATCGTCGGCCTTGTCGTGCTGATCGCCGCCGTCGTGCTGCTCTCCGTGATGCCGAGCAGCACCGACCCTGCCATTGTGCAGTTGACCATCGACGCTGCCGTTGCACAATCCGACAACCTCGCCCCGACGCTTGTCAGCCGCCTCACACAGACGCCACCGCAGCTTGCGCTGACCGGCTCCGCGCCGACGCTCTCCATCGCCGGGCGGCGTGTGATCAACCAGTACGCTGCTTCCGCCGAGGCGACCAGCCAGCGCGGGCGCCTCGATTATGGCGCGGTGCAGGCTGTCGGGCCGCCCAACACGCCCACCTGTGGCGACTTCCGTACGGCGTGGGCGTCGGAGATTCCGACGGAAATCGCGACGCTGACGCTGTACTTCCCCGAACTGGTGCGCCCGAGCGCTATCCGCATCTATGAGACGTACAACCCCGGCTTTATTACGATGGTCGTGTTCCGGGACGTGTTCGGCGACGAGCACATTGTCTACGAGGCGGCACCGCAGGCGTCGCCGCAGTGCCCGCTCATACGCGAGATACCGATTGAGAACCTTGAACTGCCGGGGAACACTGTGCTCATCACCGTGAACCAGACCACCAGCATCGGGGGCAGCAACCAGATCGACGCGGTGGAACTGATCGGGATAAAGTATTAGGCCGTACAGGGCAAGCCCATAGACTACAGAAGCCGCGACGTTTAGTCGCGGCGAAGGAGTTAGCACAAGCACAAGCGGAGTCAATGAGAACCCCCACCCGCGCGCTGGGCGCGCTTTCTCCCCCTTGCAAGGGGAAGAGGCAAGCCGGAGCCGCGACGTTGAGTCGCGGCGGGGTAATTCATCGCGAGGAGTCTGATAGTTGATCCACGAATGACATTAATAATTTTATTCGTGTAATTCGTGTCATTAGTGGACAAATCATTCGTGGACAAATCACCCAACCTGCCAGACCAACACATCCGGAAGGAGAACATCAACCCATGTTCCATGAGCGCGTAACGCGATTGCAGGCCGAACTCCAGGCTCGGGGCGTGCAGGCGGCGGCGCTGATGCCCGGCCCGAACCTGCGCTACCTGACCGGGCTTGACTTCCACCTGATGGAGCGCCCGACCGTCGGCTTCTTCCCGGCGGAAGGTGCGCCTGTCTTTGCCGTGCCGGGGCTGGAACAGGCCAAGTTCGATGCAGGCTCGCCGCTCGACTACGAGGTCGAGGTGTTCACGTACAGCGACGAAGAAGGCCCGGCGGAGGCCTTCCGCCGCGCGATGGACGCGCTGCCTGAGCTTCACGAACTGGCGGTCGAGCATTTGCGTATGCGCGTCGCGGAGCTGAGGCTCGTGCAGCGCCACGCGCCGAACGCCGTCCTGCACAACGCCGACCCCATTATGGACGCGCTGCGTGTGCGTAAGGACGCCAACGAGATCGAGTTGATGCGGCAGGCCATCGCCATCACCGAGAAGGCGCTGGCAGAGGTCATCGCCGGGGTGCGCCTGTTCGACACCGAGCGGGCTATTGCCGGGCGGCTGCGGACCGCACTCATCGAGCACGGCGGGGAAGCGCTGCCCTTCGAGCCGATTGTGCTGGCCGGGCCGCGCGCCGCGCTGCCTCACGGCGTGCCGTCTGACCGGCCCGTCCGCATGGGCGATGTGCTGCTGATCGACTTCGGCACGAGCTATGGCGGCTACATCTCTGACATCACGCGCACGTTTGTCGTCGGGCTGCCGCTGGAGGGTCGCAACCGCGACGTGTACGAGGCGGTCAAGGCCGCGAACCAGGCCGGGCGCGAGGCGGCCAGACCGGGCGCGACGGCTCAGGATGTGGACCGGGCGGCTCGCAAAGTCATCGAGGAGGCGGGCTTCGGCGAGTATTTCATCCACCGCACCGGGCACGGCATCGGGCTTGATGCGCACGAGGGGCCGTACATCGTCGAGGGTAATGACGTGGTGCTTGAGCCGGGCATGACGTTTACCGTCGAGCCGGGCATCTACATCCCCGGCGAGATCGGCGTGCGCATCGAGGACGACGTGCTCATCACGCCCGACGGCGCGGAAAGCCTCACGACGTTCGACCGCGAGCTTATCCGGCTCGACCCGAGGGAGCGCCCACCTTTTGTGTGTGAGAATTAGGCCGTATGACCGTTGTTGTTCACGCTGACGTTCTGCTGGACCGGCGCGCGCTGGCCGCGCAGATGCCCGCCGCTCTCGCCGCCGCGCTTGCCGAGCGGGCGGGCGGGTCGGTGCAGGCGTGGGAGCTTGCCTACCGGCGCATTGTGGACGACTGGGACAGCTACTGGATCGACCTTGACCTGAGCGGTGACGAGTCGCTAGCACACTGGCGGGAGGGCCGCTGGCGGGTGACGCGCGCACACTTCCGGGTTGCAGGGCACAGCGCCCCGCTGCTTGAGGAGATGCCGCTGTACCTCGATGTGCTCCCGCGAGAGGTCGGGCGGCGCGTCGAGGTGTGGCAGCCCGGCGCGCTGGATGCCCTGTGTGATCTGGCGGCGTGGCGGCGGGTCGCAGTGCTCGCGCCGTACACCGCGTCGTCGCTGGTGTGGGGGATGCTCGACGCGAGTGGCGCGGCGGAGGTGGTCGGCGCGGTGCTGGGGCCGGATGAACTGGGACAGGCCGGGCTTGACGGGCTGACCTGGGCGACTGTTGAGCGGCTGGCGGGCGCTGCCCCGGCGTCTGCCGTGCTGGTCGCAGGCGGAGACCCGATCCCCGGTGCGCCGGTGCTCCAGCCGCCCGCCGACCTGACGCAGCTTCCCGATCTCCTCAGGCAGGAGGAGCCGTAGCACAGGCCGCACCTGATCGCATATAACTAGGCACATTCTAAGCCGCCCCGGTCTGTAAACTGCGGGCGGCTTTTTGCGTCCCTACCATGACCAATTTCTATTGTTCTGCGATTCTGTCATCAGTATAGTCAATAAATGTTTAGCGCGGCAGAGTATCGAACCTTGCGATTCGCTGGATAGATGGGCGTAAAGCAGACCCTTCGCCGGTGCAGCAAACATCACCGGCAGACGCGTTAACGGAGGCGGGGGCGAGCTAACGCAGAAGGAGCGGCTGCTTGATCAACTGGCGACTTCTTTCCAGGCAGGTTGTGCTGTATCTTGCCGTCGGCGGATTGGCGTTGTATGCGGTCTGGCCCTGGCTACCAGGTGCGAACCGCGCCCAGCCGCGCACGATCGTTGTCTATGGCTTCAGCATCCTCGGCGAGGTGATGAACGACGGCGTCTTCCCGGCGTTTCAGGAACACTGGAAGGCCAGGACGGGCGAAGATGTTGAGTTCATCTCCTCGTTTGGCGGCTCCGGGACGGTAACCAACCAGATCATCCTCGGTGTCCCGGCGGAAGTCGCTATCCTTTCCCTTGAGCTGGATGCCCTGCGGCTTGTCGAAAGCGGGCGGGTCGACGGCTCTACCTGGCGGGAGTTGCCTCACGGCGGCATCTTAAACCGCACACCGTTCATCATCCTCGTCCGGCCCGGCAACCCGCGTCAGATCACCGACTTTGCAGACCTGACACAGCCCGGCGTGGGCATCATCCACCCCGATCCGCTGACGTCCGGCGGCGCTCAGTGGGCCATTCTTGCCGAGTATGGCAGCGAGCTTCGCGAGACGGGTGACCCTGCCCGCGCCTACGAGCAGCTTCTCGGTATCTGGCAGAACGTCACCAGCCAGGCTTCCTCGGCACGAGCGGCCCGAACCCAGTTCCAGAGCGGGTTTGGCGACGTCCTGATCACCTATGAGCAAGAGGTGACGTATGACATGCTGCGCGGTCAACTGGAAGGCGAGATCGTGTACCCCAAGAGCACAATCCTCAGCGAGCACGTGGTCGTCGTCATCGACGACAACATTCCGCGCGCCGACCGCGAGTTGATCGACGCCTTCGTTGATTTCCTGTGGAGTGAGGAGGCCCAGCGCATCTTTGTCGAGTACGGCTTCCGCAGCGTTGACGAGACGCTGAATGTCGACGTCCCCTACTTTGGCGTCATTGACGATCCGTTCACGGTGGCCGATATGGGCGGCTGGCCGGAGGCCAAGCGCGAGATCATCGACGCTATCTGGAAGGATCGTGTGCTTCAGGAGGTTGGCAATGAATGATAGTCTGCCCCGCGTGCGCCGCCGGAGTGCGGGCTCAGTTCTCCCGGTTTCGCTGCTGCTGCTTGTGCTGCTACCGCTGCTCTTGATGCCGCTGGCCGCGATTTACATCTTCGCAGGGAGCAGCGGCCTGGCGGGGTTCTGGGAAGCCCTCCGCCAGCCGGACGCGCAATTCGCGCTGCGCTTCTCGGTGCTGATTGCCTTCGCTACGGCGATTATCAACGGGGTACTCGGGACGTTTGCCGCCTACGTCCTGTCGAAATACCGGTTCCGCGGGCGTGAGGCGCTGCTCGTCATCGTCAACCTGCCGGTGGCTATCCCCACCGTTGTCGTCGGTACCTCCCTGTTGCTGCTGTGGGGGCCTATCGGCCTGCTGGGGCGCGTCCTTGACCCGCTGGGCATCCAGCCGATGTTCATGCCTGCTGGCGTCCTGCTGGCCCACCTGTTTGTGACGTTCCCCTACATGCTGGGCGCGGTCAAACCTGTGCTCGACGAGCTGGAGGTCACGTATGAGGAGGCCGCCTACACCATCGGCGCGAATCGCTGGCAGACGTTCCGTTTTGTCATCCTGCCTGCGCTGCGCGGCGGCCTGTTTGCGGGCACGCTGCTGACCTTTGCCCACTCCCTGGGCGAGTTCGGCGCGACCGTGCTGGTCAGCGGCAACCTGAGGCTCCGCACCCAGACCGCGCCGCTCTATATCTTTGCACAGTTTGAGGCCGGCAACATCGAGACGGCTAACGCCGTCGCAGCGGTGCTGGCTACGCTCTCGTTCGTGCTGTTCCTCATCCTGCAACGATTCACGCAGCGGGTTGTAGAAAGGCCATCGTAGTGTCGATAGTCCTGACCAACCTTACCAAGCGGTTTGGCCGCGTCCTCGTCGTCAACAACGTCTCGCTGTCGATACCGGAAGGCGAGTTGTTCGTGCTGCTCGGCGGGAGCGGAAGCGGGAAGAGCACGATCCTCCGCATGATTGCCGGCCTGACGGAGGTCGATTCCGGGCGCATCGAACTGGGCGGGCGCGACGTCACCGACCTGCCGCCTCAGGCCCGCAACGTGGGCTTCGTCTTCCAGAACTACTCGATCTTCCGGCACATGACGGTTGCCGAGAACGTCGAGTTCGGGCTGCGCATCCGTGGAGCCCCGGCGGCGGAGCGGCAGCAGCGCCGGGACGAGCTTCTGGAGCTTGTCGGTCTGACAGGCCTCGGCGACCGGTACTCCAACCAGCTTTCGGGCGGCCAGCAGCAGCGTGTGGCGCTGGCCCGCGCGCTGGCATACCAGCCCGAAGTGCTCCTGCTCGACGAGCCATTTGGAGCCCTCGACGTGAAGATCCGCGCCCAGCTCCGGGCGAGCCTGAAGGAGATTCAGAAACGGCTGGGCATCACGACGATCCTCGTCACGCATGACCAGGAGGAAGCCTTTGAGCTGGCCGATCGAATCGGGCTGATCGAACGCGGCTCTCTGATCGAGGTCGGAACCCCGCAGGACCTTTACTACCGGCCCCAGACAGAATACACAGCAGTGTTCATCGGCGGGGGCAATGTGCTGGTCGGGCGCAACGTCGACAACGCGATCAGCCTCGGTTCTGTCCGGCTGCCGTTCCCGGAAGAGGCGCCTGTGCACGAACCGGGCGCGCCGGTGCGGGTCATGTTCCGCCCGGAGACCGTTGTTGTCAAATCCTCGCCGGATCAAATGGGCCAGGCCCACGTGCTTGGCCGGGGGCGCGTGATTGAGCAGGTTTTTACCGGCCCGGCCCGGCGTATGCGTCTGGAGATAGAGGGCTTGCAGGGGGTGCGCCCCCTCGTGCCGCCACCGGCCTACGGCCAACTGGCTGCCCATATTGAGGCGCTCGTTCCCGGCAGCGAGGCAGAGGCTATCTCCTCATCGGCAGTGGGCGAACTGTGGGTGGGCCTGACGGATTACCATGTGCTCGCTCCCACCGGCCCGAAGATCCTCATCTGCAGCGACGGCTCTGCGGTTGACGAAGCCGCCGCCTTTGGCATGCGGCTTGCACGCGCGGCACACGGCCCTGCGACGCTGCTGGCAGTCGTGCCTGCGTCCGGCGAGGTCGCAGCGGCCCGCGCCCGGCTTGAGTCCCTGATCGAGCAGCAGGGTATGCAGGGCCATTCCCAGCTTGTGGCGAGCGTCCGCCAGGGGATCGCTCACGCCGAAATCCTGACGGAGACCCAGGAAGGCTCCTACGAGATGGTGGTGCTGGGCCGGTCGCCCGACGCAGCGGGCAGGCCGCTGGGCATCGGCACGACCGGGCAGGAGATACTTGCGCAGGCCCGCGTGCCGGTGATGCTCGTATCGTCGGGGCGCAGCACCATCGAGCGGATTCTGATCTGCACGGCGGCGGGCGAGCCCGGCAAGAGCGACGTCCTGTTTGGTGGCCGCCTCGCCCGCTGGACGGGCGCTTTCGCCACGATATTCCACGTCCATGCTGCCGGGGCACCGGCTCATGAGCGCACGCGTTCCGAGAAGCACTTGAGACAGGCCCAGCGCTCGCTGGAGATGCTCGGCGTCAAGAGCGAGTGCGCCATCGGGGATGGCGAGCCGCTGCGGGTGATTCTCGAAAAGGCCGAGGCGGGAGATTACGACCTGCTTGTCATCGGGGCGCCCGCGCCGCGCGTCCCTCAGCGATTTGTCTGGCGTGACCTGGCGACCCAGATCGTCGCCGGTACGCAGCGGCCCGTGGTCGTCGTGCCGATGCAGGAGCGGTGAGCATAGCCTACCGCCGCGCTACCCGCCGCTCGCGCTGAGCACGGCCTCCTCGCAGAGCGGTTCCGCCGAGCAGGTGGGGACGACCGGCGCGCAGGCGATGTTCACCGGGATGCCGAGGTAGCGCGACGGGTCGATGGAGTTGTTGAAGTCCAGCTCGTTGGAGTAGTTGCCGTTCCCGTCGTCGCGGATGATCGAGAAGTGCAAGTGCACCCACACGCCACGCGCCGAGTTGCCGTTGTAGTTGCCGGTATAGCCGAGCAGCGTGCCCCGCTCGACGAACTTATCCACCGTGCCGGGCGGGAACTCGTCGGAGATGTACACCTGCTCGCCGGTGCGGTCGGCCATATGTGTATAGTACAGCCATATTTGGCGCGTTGGATCGAGTGGATCCTGCGGTACGCGGATGATCAGCGAGCTGGTCCAGTGCGGCTCGCGGGTGACGTAGCCGTCATAGGCGGCGTAGACCGGGGTCAGGCCCGGCCCACCGAGGCTGAAGATATCGATCCCCTGGTGGGGGCGGCTGGGCGAGTACGGGCTGCGCGGGTCGGCGTACATCAGGCCGATGAAACCGTCGGCGGGCAGGATGAACGGCGCGCCGGGGCAGGGCTCGGCGTTGCGGATGGTCATCAGCGCGAGGCGATCTTCCTCGTCGCCGGTTCCCCACGTGATGAACGCCTGGTCGCGGCTGGGATCGACAAGCTGGAGACGGCGAACCGCCCGGTAGCCGAGCGCCGCGATGCACAGCACGGCTGCGCCGAGCAGCGCAAATGCGATCCAGGCGCGCCGCCCCGGCGTCAGCCACTCCCTTACCCTCTGAATGATGTTCGTGCTCATGCCGCTGATCGTATGCTTCCAAAACGTGCTCGGACGTGATGATAGTCCGCGGGGTTGGCGATCGCAACAAAGAGGGCAATCGTCAGGAAAGCGGCGCGGCGGGTGCGTATACTCTCCCCGTCAGGACACTCTCAGTGTCAACAGGCCCCGTGCCCTGCTGGGGATAATCCGGTAATTTTTGCGCTGGCGGCGCGAATCGACGCGACTCTGATAGCGCTGCCCGGCAGGGCACAGGTATACTTGGCGCTGGGTACACCCAACAGCCCGAGTCCCGCTCATGCGCTTATCACGATTTATCTTACAACTGAAGACTGTAGACTGGCAGGCCGCCCGGCAGGCGCTGCGACTGGGCGTGGTGCTGCTTGTGCTGCTCGTCGCCGTGCCCGGCTTGCGCCCCGACCCGAACAGCCCGGCGTTCCAGTCGCTCGGCTACGCGCGAGACTACCTGTTCGACTTCGTCTCATGGGAGGCGCAGGCACTCTTCGACAAGCTGACCAACGCCATCATCGCGCCGCAGCGCTTCATGCCGCCGGAGGAGCAGACTCGCTTTGTGCGCGACTACCTGGCGCTCGTCGCGGAGATCCAGCGGCTCGAACAGCACGTGTTCGAGATCTACAGCGACCCGATGGTCGAGGACCCGGAGGAGGCCAGCTACTACATCCGCGTGCAGCGTGACGAGATGCGCACCGAGCAGCAAAGACGCCAGGCCATCGCGGAGGCCATCGTTGAGGCACAGGTCGCTGAGGTGCTGGTCGACTACGGGTTTGGCCCCCGCAGCGGCGTCTGGCCGCCGGTGGCGATCCGCTTCACGCAGCTCCCGACCGTGCTGATCATCTCCCCGCGTGACCGCATCGAGCGTATCGGCGGCTACCCGCTCCAGCATGGCATCACCGTCGAGGAGCGTGAGCGCATCGAGGCCAACGTCGACGCCGACCTGGGCGTGTCGTCGCTCGTGACGCCCATCGGCGGGTTGGCGATGTGGCCCGCGATGCTGGTCGAGACGAGCTATCTGCCCGCGGCCTATGATGTCAGCGCGCACGAGTGGGCGCACCATTACCTGGCCTTCTACCCGATGGGCTTTAACTACGGCACGACGCCGGAACTGTACACGCTCAACGAGACGGTTGCCAGCATTGTCGGCGCGGAGATTAGCTGGGCTGTGCTCGACCGCTACTACCCCGACCTTGCTCCGCCGCCGCCTGACTACACCCCCATCGTAGAGGAGGTCAAGCCGGTTGAACCGCTCTCAGCGGACGAGCCGCCTGTGTTCGACTTCCGGGCCGAGATGCGCGAGACGCGCATCCGCGTGGATAACCTGCTTGCCGAGGGGCGGATCGAGGAGGCTGAGCGTTACATGGAGATGCGGCGGCAGCAGTTCGTCGCCAACGGCTACCAGATCCGTAAGCTGAACCAGGCCTACTTCGCGTTTCACGGGTCGTATGCCGACGCGCCGGGCGCAACCGGGGCGGATCCCATCGGCCCGGCGCTGCGCGAGCTGCGCTACTATAGTGGCTCGCTCGTGGACTTCGTCGCCGAGGTGCGGGACATGACCACCTACCAGCAGGTTGTCGCTGCCCTTGAGTCACACCGCGCGCTGGCGGCAGCAGAGGGCTATGGCACGAACTGAGGCTCTACCCGAAACTATCGCCGGGGCGCTGGCGCTGGGGTATGAGTGCAGCCGCACGCCGGGCACGCCGCTCACGTCGACGACCGCGCAGGCGCTACTGGCGCACGTCGTCGGGCGGGGGCGGGCGTGGCTCTTTGCGCACTCGGAGGAGCCGCTCAGCCCGGCGGACGCGCGCCGCTTTGTCGACCTGCTGGAGCGGGCGGCGGCGGGTGAGCCGCTGGCTCACCTCGTCGGTGAGCGCGAGTTTTACACCCTGCCGTTTACCGTCACCCCCGACGTGCTCATCCCCCGCCCGGAAACCGAGTCGCTGGTCGATGTCGTGCTGGAGTGGGTGGAGCGGCGCGATCTGCGCGCCCCGCGCATCGTCGATGTGGGTACAGGCAGCGGCGCGATCGCTGTGACGCTGGCCGTCAAGCTGCCCGCTGCGCATATCGCTGCCGTCGAGATCTCCGAACCGGCGATCCGCGTGGCGCAGGCCAACGCCGCCCGGCATGGCGTCGCCGACCGGGTCGGGCTGGTGCTGGGCAGCCTGCTCGATCCGCTCGCCGGGCCGTTTGACGTTATCGTCGCCAACCTGCCGTATATCAACCAGGAGGAGATCGATGCGCTGGAGGTAGGGCGCTGGGAGCCGCGCGTCGCGCTGGACGGCGGGTCGGATGGCCTGAGGCTGATCGCCGGGCTGCTGGAGCAAGCGCCGGAGCGCCTCGCGCCGGGTGGGCTGCTCGCACTGGAGATCGGCTACGATCAGGGGCCGCGCGTCGTGCAGATGTGCCGGGCGGCGTTCCCTGGCGCGCGCGTCACCCTCCTGCCCGACCTCGCCGGGCTTGACCGCATTGTGAAGGTAGAAACCGATGCCTGATTGGATGCCCATCGAC
>ENA-UPSB01003112-UPSB01003112.1-bioreactor-metagenome-genome-assembly--contig:-NODE-3112-length-13799-cov-5.539363_pt1 | contig 13799 bp, 13 predicted proteins | sample MGYA00238182_ERZ773286 | MGnify/ENA primary metagenome ERZ773286 (study PRJEB29026, sample SAMN07631240) | bioreactor metagenome | isolation source: Switchgrass digestor | place: USA: Dartmouth... | reverse complement strand
AATTTGCTCCGCCAGCCGCCTCGCCGCCGGCTGCATCGCCTCGATCAGCTCGGCCCGAGTCTTCACCAGGGTCTGGCCCAGGATGTCGGTGAAGCGCACCGAATCGGACGTACCGGTCTTGCGCTTGACGGCCTCGCCGACCTTAAAGTCAAGCAGGAAGGTTTCCGAGAGCGCCTCGGTAATCTCGTCGCCGGCGATGGGCACCATATCATAGGCCAGCACGGCGCCGCGGGCGGTGAGGGCGATGTCGGACGTGCCCGCGCCGATGTCCACGAGCGCCAGGTTGAGGTGCCGCATCGATTCGGGAACGGCGACGCTCAGGGCCGCGATCGGCTCCAGAGTGAGGGCCACCATCTCGAGGTTGCAGGCCTCCAGCACCGACTGCAGCGAGTCGACCACGCCTCTGGGCAGGAAGGTCGCGATGACCTCGACCTGGGCGTCGGTGCCCCGCTGGCCGACGAGGTTGCCGAGCGGGAAGCCGTCCAGCAGGCACCGGGTCACCGAATGGCCGACGTAATGATAATCCTGCGGCCGCTCGCCCTCCCGCAGGACCTCGCTCAGCGCCCCCTGCGCCGCCTGCACGGCCTCGAGCTCCAGACTGAAGACCTCGTCGGCCGTGAGTTGCGTCAGTCCCGAAAGCTGCCGGTCGGCGCGGCCGCGCACCGTGCGAAGGGCGCGTCCGGCCGCCGCCACCGCCACCTCGCGCAGCGTTTCGCCCGTTCGTTTCTCCAGCCGTGCGACGATCCGCGCGACCACGTCCGCCACGGCGGCGACGTCGTGAATCTGGCCGTCGAGCATGGCGCGGGTCGCGTGCTCCATGACCTCCGCGGCGATGATCTTCAGCCCCCTCGGACCGGGCGCCGTCACCAGCCCGGCCACCTTGCGGGTGCCGATGTCGAGTGTGAGAAGCGGGCGAGCTGACAACTTCAGGACCTCCTCGCACCACGCGCTTCCGGGGGTAGGCAAAACTGGATATTGATTCGACACCGATTTCGGTTGCTCCTTCGTCTTTGGTCCCCGACAGCCTGCGGTGCCGCGGATTGGTAGACATAATGACGGCCACGGCGACGGACACTAGGAGCGTAAAACCGCAGGAGGTGGTGCTCCGTGGCTCAGTTCACGCCCACCCGCCGAGTTTTACCGCATGAGCTCCTGGACCGCTTCAAGTGGGAGGTCGCCGAACAGGCCGGCCTCACCGAGCAGATCGTGCAGTACGGCTGGCCCCAGATGAGCTCACGCGACTGTGGCCACATCGGGGGCCGGATCGGCGGCCGCATGGTGAAGGTGATGCTGAAGTACGCCGAGCAGGCCCTCGCCGACGGCTCCGCTACCCTGAAGTAGCGGGGCAGCCTACCAGGCGGGGGGCGCGCACCCCGCCGATGACATAACGAACAGGCCGGCTGACACGCCGGCCTGTTCCGCTTATGCGCCAAGCGCCTGGTTGTAGGTCTGCAGCGCCTCCTCCGCGCGGCCGAGCCGCTCGAGGCACGCGCCGATGGACCAGAGGTACTGCTTGTTGTTCGGCTCGGTGGCCACGGCGAGCCGGTAGGCGTTGAGCGCCTGCTCGTACCGCCCGAGTGCGAAGTAGCAGGCAGCCTGGTTGGCGCGGGCCGCGGGGTCGTCCGGCGCCCGCTTCAGCGCCTCATCGAAGCAGGCCAGCGCCTCCCGGTACTGGCCGGCCTTCAGCAGCAGGTGCCCCTTGTTGTTCAGCAGGGTCGGATCGCCCGGGGCCTTCTGGAGCGCAGCGTCCAGCAGCCGTGTGGCCTCGGCCGCCATCCCGCCTTCGAAGAGTGCCGCCGCCAGGTTGCCCAGGGTCAGCGGGGAATCGGGTTCCAGGGCGCTCGCCTGCCGGTACGACTCGATGGCCTCCTTGGTGCGCCCGGCCCTGAGCAGGGTGTACCCCACGTTGTTGAGCAGGGTGGGATCAGAAGGCCGCAGCCGCACGGCCCGGAGCAGCGCGCGCAGCGCCTCCGCCGTCTGCCCCGTCTTCTGCAGCGCCAGCCCCAGGTTGGCCCAGACCGCGCCGTCGGTGCGCAGCAGCTGTGCGGCCTTGCGATAGGCCTCCGCCGCCTCCTGCAGCCTGCCCAGCTCGTTCAGGCACAACCCGCGCAGGTTCCAGAGGGCGCCGCTGCGCGGCCGTCCGGCCAGGGCCCCGTCGATGAACACAAGCGCCTCTTCCATCCGTCCCAGAGCCAGCAGAGCGCGCCCCTTCGTGACCCACAGCTCCGGCAGGTCGGGATTCACCCGCAGCCCGGCGTCCAGGTGTGCGATGGCGGCGTCGGGCATGCCGCTGCGCACCAGCGCCTCGCCCATCCAGCGCCGCAGGTGCGGATGGTCGGAATCGCGCTTGACGGCGGGCGCCAGGTGGTCCACGGCTTCCTGAACGGCCGATTCGCCGCCGGCCTGCACCAGCATGACGCCGAGTCGCGCCTTCAGGTCCAGGCGGTCCGGCAGCGCGGCGACAAGCGTCCTGCACCGGTTCATGGCCTGTTCCACCCGGCCGGACACCAGGGAGAGCGCAACGGCCGCCCAGCGCGCGGGAGGGCGCTGGTGCCAGGGCAGGGCACCCAGGTCTGTCAGCAGACCGATACCGCTCGTCCGTGCGGACCCAGAGGCAGCAGCTTCTGTCATTGCCGTTTCCTCCCGGAATTAGCCTGCTGCCCCCTATATTAGACCCGGTTTGTCCCCATTCCTGCCCATGCCTGCCAGAAATCGGTCGACACGGATGGCGAACCCTGTCAGTTCCTGTCGGAATCGACGTCGATCAGGCGCTGTGTGCGGTATCCGGCCGCCGACATGCCCTCCAGCACCCGCAGGGCGGCGTCGACCCCACCGGGCGCATCCAGCGGGACCATGATGATCGCGCCCGGCTGCAGCGTGCGCAGGGCCTGAGCGGCCACCCGCTCAGGGCCGGCGCCCCCGTCGCCCGGTCCGACGGCGTTGGACCAGAGGACCGGGCGCATCCCCTCCTCCTCCGCCATGCGCATGAGCTCACGGTCGAACCGGCCCAGAGGCGGCCGGAACAGCACGGGGGACTCGCCCACGGCCTCCGCAATAGCCTGCCTGGACCGGCGCAGTTCCAGCCGTGCGGCCAGCGCAGGCAGGTCCCGCATGTCCACCCCGCGGTAGCCGAGGCTGCCGACGTCGTGGCCCGCGGTGCGGACGCGCTGGAGGTCGTCCTGCCGCTGCCCGGCCTCCACGCCGGTGACGAAGAACGTCGCCCGGGCGCCGTGCTCCTCGAGGCGCCGGAGCAGCGCCGCCAGCGACTCGGAGTCAGGCAGGTGGTGGAACGTCAGCGCAGCGGTCCGGGCCCCCGCCACCGGCATGGCCACCGCACCTCCCCCGCCGGCCGTGCCGGCGGCAGCTACCCCGGAGGCCTTGCCATCTGCAGCGGCACTCGCTGAAGCGGCCTCGTAGACTACCAGGCCTGACGCCGTCACCGGTTGGGCCTCACGCTCAGCGCGGGCAGCGGGCGGCGCGGTCGGCGGGGGCACCGCCTGCGGACGGACGCCCAGGGCGCCGACGGTCATGCGTCCCGCCAGCCCGTCCACCTCCAGCCCGTAATGGCGCTGGGCCGCGATCACCGCAGCCTCCGTCAGCGGGCCGAAGATTCCGTCCACGGGGCCGGGGTCGAAGCCGCGTTCACGCAGCAGTTCCTGCAGCTCGGCGACGGCAGGTCCCCGGTCGCCGAAGCGGAGCGCCCGTTCGCTGACCGCCGCGGCCAGCGTCGGGCCGGACGCAGCCAGGTACGCCGCCGCCGAGGCCGGCAGGGCGACCAGGAGCGCCAGCGCCGCCAGCCATGCGAAGCTCCTCACGGGGCGTTCCTCCCTTCCAGGTTCTCTCAGCCTGGAAGTCTGCCCCGTCCACACCTTTCGTAAACCGGGCCGGTCACCGCCGGCGCAGGCTCACCGCCCCCATGCCGGCGGCTGCGCCTGTCGCTGCTCCCAGCGCCAGCCCCCTCGCCAGGCCGAGGACGCCGGGGAGGTCCCGGAAGATGCCGATGAGCACCGTCACGGCTGCGACGAGGCCGATGCCGGCCGCAAGCCCGTGGAGCAGCCCGCCCCGCCCGGCGACCCACGCCGCCCGGAGCCCCGCCAGCGCGGCGGCCCCCCCCTGCACGATCAGGGTCCGGGCCGCCTCGGCCTGAGGCTCGGGCGGGAAGCGGAAGTCCAGCACCCCCAGCACCAGCGCGCTCGCCACCATCAGCAGCAGCCCCCACAGCACGCCCGAGGCCAGCGCCCCCCAGTCGAAACGGGCCTCCTCTCCTTCTCCACGGCGCACGTCTCCTCACACTCCCCCTCGAAGGGCTTGACCCATTTATATGGGTGCCGGTTGAGGGGTATGCAAAGGCCCCGCCGGCCGGCGGGGCCTCCTGGTGACGGGTGATCAGCGCCGGTTGGCGCCGGCGAGCCAGGGCTGAACCTTCTCGTCCCACTTCCTGAGCACGACGAGCCACGGCCCCAGCACCACGTAGGCCGTGAGCGGCATCAGGATGACGGCCCAGGGGTTCCAGCCCGCGGCGTACAGCAGCACCCCCAGGGCCAGCACCGGCCCGACGACCGGCCAGAACTGGAGGCCGGCCCCCTTCGTGCGCTTCTTGAAGTCGGGGTACGGAATGGAGGACGTCATCAGATACCCCAGCAGGACCATGACGCCGGGGATCACGTGCGGCGGGGGCGGCGCGGTCGACTCCTGCAGGAAGTAGAAGGCCATGGTGGAGAGCAGGCTGCCCGCCGCCGTGATGGGCACGCCCAGGAAGTAGCCCTCGTTGGCGAGGATGTTGAACCGTGCCAGCCTGAGGGCGCCGCACAGCGGAAAGAACAGCGTGACCGCCATGCCCAGATACCCCAGCTCCCGCAGGCTCATCTGGTACAGCAGCACGGCGGGGGCCACGCCGAAGGCCACCACGTCGGCCAGCGAGTCCAGTTCGCGGCCGAAGGCTCCGTCGGCCTTCATCAGCCGGGCCAGCCGGCCGTCGAGCCCGTCCGCGATCAGCGAGCCGACGACCATCAGCGATGCGGCGCGCCACTGGCCGTCCATGGTCAGCAGGAGGCTCCCGACGCCGAAGGAAAGGTTGGCCAGGGTGAACAGGTGGGGCAGGCTGGAAAGGCCCTTCTGCCCCCTCTCCCTGAACCACTTGCCGCCGCGTATGGCGCGAACGCGCCACCGTGGCTTATGTCGCTTTCTGGCAGCCGATGCGTTCACTGTGGAAGCCTCCCTATCACGGTTTCGCCACCTACTACCCGATCGCCGCGGTTCACGAGAACCTCGCTGTCCGGAGGGAGCCAGATCTGCGTACAGGAGCCGAACCGGATCAGCCCGAACCGCTCGCCCCGCTCCAGCCGGTCGCCCACCGAGGGCCAGGTCACGATCCGGCGGGCCAGCAGCCCGGCGACCTGGCTCACCAGCACCCGCCGGCCGCATGCCGTCACCAGTCCGAGGTAGGACCGCTCGTTGACCTCGCCCACCGACTCGTCCCAGGCCGCCAGGAACCTGCCCGGCACGTACTCGCGGTACGTCACCTCGCCGGCCACCGGCGAGCGGTTGATGTGCACATCGAAGACCGACAGGAAGATCGAGACCATGACCGCGCGGCCGCCGACGAACCGCGGCTCCTCCACCTCGCGGACGAACATGACCCGCCCGTCGGCGGGCGAGACCACCAGTCCGTCCTCCGTCGGGATCGGCCGCTCCGGGTCCCGGAAGAACCACATGACAAACAGGCCGAGCACGGCGAGAGCAAGAGTCAGGCCCCAGTGCACCAGAAGGGCGAGTATGGCAAGCACGGCGAGCGTGCCGACAAATGGCCAACCTTCACGAGCGATGATTGGTCGTCTCATGCCAAACACTACTCTCTTCTATATGAATTACATGATGGCTGAGGTGTTCGGCAACTCCACCTCAGAAGGAAAGGTTCCACCCACGCAGACGTTCCATCTGGTCGTAGCGGGTGAGGTCGAGGTGAACGGGCGTGACCGAGATGTATCCGGCCTCCACCGCGGCCACGTCGGACTCCCGGTCATTGCTGACCTCCTCCAGCTCGCCGGCGAGCCAGTAATACTCGCGCCCGTGCGGGTGGACGCGCCGGACCCACTGATCGCGGTAGATGCGCCGGCCGACCTTGGTCACCCGCACGCCCTTGATCTCGCTGCGAGGCCGGGCGGGGACGTTGACGTTCAGCAGCGTGCCCTCGGGCAGCCCCTCTTCCAGCACCTTCAGGGCCAGTTCGGCCGTGAAGTCGGCCGCGACCGAGTAGTCCTGCGACGTGTGCGAGTCCAGCGACACGGCGATGGCCGGGATGCCCAGGATGGGCCCCTCCAGCGCCGCGGCCACGGTCCCGGAGTAGAAGATATCGGTGCCCAGGTTGGCGCCCCGGTTGATGCCAGAGATGACCAGGTCGGGCCGCCGCGGCAGAATCGCCTCGATGGCCAGCTTCGCCGAGTCGGCCGGTGTGCCCGTCACCGAGATGCAGGGCGCCACGGCTCCGGGGATGTCGACCCGCACGGGGAAGAGCGGGCGGTACATGGTGATGGCGTGCCCGCTGGCCGACCGCTCGCGGTCGGGCGCCACCGCCCACACCTGCAGGCCGGGGATCTGCTCCATGCGTGCACGCAGTGCGTTGATTCCGGGGGCGTAGATCCCGTCGTCGTTGGTCAGGAGCACCAGCGCCATCCGTCTACTCCTTCCGTCTGACATGTGTACTCCCGTAGTCTCTCCGGCAGCGCTTACCCCTCGTCACCCAGATTGAGCCACGCCATGGCCCGGCGGAGCACCTCGTCGGTGCTGCCCCGGAAGACCGAGGGGCCCGGCAGCGACCGCAGGAACTGCTGGCCATAGCGGGTGACCCGCGGCGACAGGCGGTTATCCAGCACAATGACCACGCCCCGGTCGTTGCGGGTTCGGATCAGCCTGCCGAATCCCTGCTTGAAGCGGATGACCGCCTGCGGCAGGCTCAGGTGCACGAAGCTGGAGAGGCCGCGGCTCTCCAGGTCTTCGATTCGGGCCTCCATCACCGGGTCGTCCGGCGGGTTGAACGGCAGCCGCACCAGGACGACGGAGGAAAGCTCCTCGCCGGGGATGTCGACGCCCTCCCAGAAGGAGGCCGACCCGAAGAGCACCGTGCGCTCGCCGGCGCGGAACTCGGCCACGAGGCGGCTGCGGGACCCGTCGAGCCCCTGCCCCAGGAGCAGCATCCCCTCGCCCTCCAGATCCTCCTTCAGGGCACCGTACACCTGGCGGAGTTGCCGGTGGCTGGTGAAGAGCACCAGCGTGCGCCCTCCTGCCTGCAGCAGGAACCGGCGCAGGAACGCCACCGTGGCCTCGGTGAAGCCGGTGCCCTCCTTCGGGTTGGGCAGGTCCTCGGGCACCAGGAGCAGCGCCTGCTCCCGGTAGGAGAACGGCGAGGAGAGCACGCCTTCCCGCAGCCGGTCCGGCGGGAGGTTCGCCAGCCCCAGCCGCTGCTTCAGGTGGGCGAAGCTGCCGCCCACGGCGAGGGTCGCGGAGGTCATGATCACCGACCGGAGCCGGCCGAACAGCTCCGCCCGGAGCACGTCGCCGACGTTGATCGGCGCCGACCGGAGCGCCACGCGCAGCCGGTCGCCCCGCTGGGCGGACTCGATCCAGGTCACGTCGCCCTCTGCGGGTTCCAGGAGCACACTGTCGATCGCTTTGGTACTTTGAATTAGAATACCATTCTGCTTGTGTATGTCAACCAAGAGCCCGTCGACATCCGGCAGGGGCGGGTCCCGCATCTCCACCGCCTCGGCCAGGATGGCCAGCCCGGCGGACAGCGTGCGCAGGCGGTGCACGGTGTTGGCCCGTGCCTCCTCGAGGGCGTCCCACAGCGGCCCGGTCCGCACGGTGTCGGTCAGCCGCAGGGCCCTGGCCCCGCCCTCCTCGTCGCTTCCGCCGCGCGCGTCCACGAGGTCCGCGCAGAGGCGGAACAGCTCGTCGGCCGCCGCGCGGCAGTGCTGGGTGAGCCCAACCAGCTTGTCGATCAGGTCCTCGTGGGGCAGCCCCACGGGCGGCCGGGCGGGAATGACCTCCCCCTTGGGCAGCTTGCGCCTGAGCTGCGGCAGCAGCCCCTGCCCCGGCGCCCGGAACAGGAAGAGCAGGGCGGCGGTGATGTCCCAGTTCTCCAGGTTGACGCCCAGGTTCTGCGTGGCCACTGCCTCCAGGTGGTGCGCCTCATCGATGATCAGTTGCCGGAAGGGAGGGAGGATCTGGTTGCCGGTGGCCATGTCGGCAAACAGCAGGGCATGGTTGAGGACGAGCACCTGGGCGTCCTTCGCCCGGCGCCGGGCGCGGAAGGCGAAGCAGTGGTGACGGAACCACTTGCACTTGGGGCCCAGGCACGTCTCCGTCTCCGACTCCACCGTGCGCCAGAAGCGCTCCTCGTCGGACAGCAGGTTCAGTTCGGACCTGTCGCCTGTCTGCGTCTCGGCCAGCCAGGCAGCGAGGCGGATCATGAACCGGCGCTCCTCCGGGGAGGTGACGAAGTCGGCGCCCACGGCCGCCTCCTCCCACTTGCGCAGGCAGATGTAGTTGCTCCTCCCCTTCACCAGCGCCGCCTCCACCCCCTCCAGCGGCGTGCCGGCGAGGGCGGACTGGAGGAACGGGATGTCCTTTTCCCACAGCTGTTCCTGCAGGGTGATGGTGTGGGTGGAGATGGCGACCTTCTCGCCGTTGGTCCGGGCCCAGGCGAAGGCCGGCACCAGGTAGGCCAGGGACTTGCCGGTACCGGTGCCGGCCTCCATGAGCAGGTGGGCGCCGTCGTTGAACGCCCGGGTGACGGCCTCCGCCATTTCCAGCTGCTGCGGCCGGTGCTCGTAGTGGGGAAAGGCCTCGCTGACCACACCGCCCCGGTCGAGCACGGCGAGCACCAGGTCCGGGTCGATCGGCTCCGGCTCACCGGTCTCGGACTCCTGCTCCGGCCGGTGCAGCGGGCCGGGGAAGGGCCTGATCCACTCGGTGAGCGGGCTCGGCCGGTCGCCCCGGGCCTCCCGCACCGCCAGTTCGGCGCGGAAGAGCGGCGCCAGGGACCATCCCGCCGGCTCGCCCACCGCGAGCACGAACTGCAGGAGGCCCATATCCATCTTCCCCAACCGGTCGCAGAGCGCGAGAAACAGGCGCCCGCAGGTGCGCGCGTCATCCTCCGCCCTGTGGTGGTGCTCCAGGGGCAGCTTCAGCAGTTCGGCCAGGGTCGCCAGCCGGTGGTTCCGCGCCAGCGGCAGTGCGATGCGGGCGAGCTCCGCCGTGTCGTAGCTCCAGTTGGGCAGGCTGCGGCCGCAGCGGGCGAAGGCCGCCTCCAGGAACGCCACGTCGAACGGGGCGTTGTGCGCGACGAGCGGCAGGTCGCCGATGAGCTCCGCCAGGGCGGGCACGACCTCCTCGATGCGCGGCTTGCCCTCGAGCATGGCCGGGTGAATCCCGGTCAGGTTCTGGATGCGCTGCGGCACGCGACGGCCCGGATCGATGAGCTGGGAGATGCACGCGGTTTCACGGCCGTCCTCAAAACGGACGGCCGCCACTTCGATGAGGCGGTCGTGCTCGGGCGAGGTTCCGGTCGTCTCGACGTCTATTGCGACGAAGGAGCGCAGCCCCATGCGGGCTGTACCCCCTTTCTTCATGCATACCCGTCCCTTAGTCTTTCGAGTTCGCCCCTCACAACTCCTCCGGCATGCGCTGCGCTGAGTCCGGCTCCCCCCGGAGCCGGCCAGCCGCCGAACTCAGTCAAGCCGCTCCCAGAGCCATCCCGCCGCGGCGCCGGATGCGGCCAAGGGCGCGGCCACCCAGAGTGCCGAGGGCCAGAGCCTCGGCAGGGTTCCCTCCCATCCGCCCCATGCGGGCAGGTGGGCGGAGACCAGGACGGCCATGTAGCAGGCGGCCAGCACGGTACCGCCGATCACGCCTGCGGCGGCCGCCGGCAGGCCGTAGAGGCCGGCCAGCGCCCGTGCGGTCGCGACCGTCCCCGCAGCCAGCAGCACGAAGAACAACACCAGGCCCAGGAAGGCCGGGGTCACGGCGAAGGCCTGAAGGGCGCGCCAGTACTCCGGCGGCCTCTCCGCGGCCGCGGCGGCCAGGAGAACGCCGCCCAGGGAGAGCAGAGCGCCGGTCACGGTGCACGACAGGAAACGGGCCCACCGGGGCATGGACAGACACCTCCCCGATGAGGGTATGTCGCGCACCGGCCAGGCAGTACGAGGGCGGAACCCGAACTGCAACCAAGGCCGGGGCCCGGATGGCCACCCGCCGCCCGGCAACTGGTCCCACCGGCCCGCCGGGTGTATAATGGCAGTATCTGCTTCGGCGGGAGGCCTGAACATGCGTGCCGACGTGTACCCGACCGTGGTGAACATCCCCCCTGCGGAGGAGCTGGCCGGCAAGGTCGCAGTGGTGATCGACGTCCTGCGGGCGACGACCACCATCTGCACCGCCCTGGCCAACGGGGCCGACACGGTGGTGCCCATCCTCACGCCGGAGGAAGCCTTCCAGGTGGCGCGCGACAACCCGGAAAGGAAGTTCCTCCTGGGCGGCGAGCGCAAGGCGGTGCTCATCCCCGGCTTCAACTACGGCAACTCGCCCCTGGAGTACACCGAGGCGCACGTGAAGGGGCGGCCGATCCTGTTCACGACCACCAACGGCACCCGCGCCATCCGGCGTGCCGCCGGCGCCGACCGCGTGTACATCGCCAGCCTGCTGAACGCCCCGGCTGTGGCGAAGGAACTGGCCCGCCTGCAGATGGACGTGGCCATCTGCTGCGCCGGCACCCATGACCAGTTCTCGCTGGAGGACACGGCCTGCGCCGGGGCCATCCTGGAGTTCATGGCCGGGCCCGACCAGCCGGTGGAGACCAACGACATGGGCCTGGTGGCCCGGGAGCTGTTCCGACGTTACCACGGCCGGCTGGCCGATCTGCTGCACCTCTCGTCCCACGGTCAGAACCTGCTGAAGCTGGGGCTGCATGACGACCTGATCTTCTGCGCCCAGCTGGGCACCATGACCGTCCTGCCCGTCTACACGGAGGGACAGGTCGTCCTCCCGGAGGGACAGTGAAAGCTGTGCGGGTGTCATGCTACAGGCCGGTGCGTGAAGGCGCACCGGCCTGTGGGCGTTTTGCGGGGTCGGTTCACACGTCTACTTAGTGAACGGCAGGTCGACGTCGACCGCCTCGCCGATGATCTTGTACACGTCGCTCAGCAGCCTGCCGAGCCGCTGCTCGGCCATCAGGTACTCCCGGATGTCCAGGTCCTGCATGAGCACGTTGTACAGCCTCTCCAGCCCCTCCTTCTGTTCCTGGGTCAGCTCCTTCCCCTGGAGCACCTCGGTCTGCAGGTCCATCTGGCGCTTGTGGAAGTCCGCGATCATCTTCTCTGCGGCAGGCTTGCCCTTGATCTTCTCCCGGGCGGCCAGAAACGTCCGGTACTCCTGGCACTCCTTCAGCGCTCGCGCCAGGCTGTGGGCATGGTCGTAGACGTTGACCATCGTGGCGCCACCTCCCAGCGGATAGTTTTCGCCTGCTGCCAGCGATTCCCTTCCTGCCTTTCCCGGGCCGGCCTCACTCCCACTGGTAGACGTAGATGTTGGAGGTGAAGCCCCCGCGGGCCCGCTGCTGGGCCGGCGTCAGCGAGAGCCGGGAGACCAGCAGCTTCGTGCCATCGGGCGAGAAGTTCGGGTGGAAGAACATCGCCCTGGAGTCGTCGGGCAGGACGCGCCGGACTGTCTTCGTGGCGAGGTCGAGAACGTAGATGCCGGTATCCGTGCGGGGGTTGCGGTAGGCGACCAGCCGGCCCCCGGGGTGCAGCCCGGGCATGATGCCGCCTCCGGTGGTCAGCCGCTCGGGCTCGCCGCCGCCGGCGGGCAGCCGGTACAGCTCGTACTCCACGCCCGTGGCCGTGCGGGGCCCGCCGCCGAAGAGCAGCCACCGTCCGTCCTGCGAGACGGCCAGCCCCCCCGAGATGAGCTCCCACCCCTCCGGCGCCCGGAAGACCTCTTCCCTCCGCCCGGAGGGCAGGGCGATGCGCACGATCCGGTCGTTGGTCGTGTAGTACAGGGCGTCGCCGGAGGGATCCCACGCCAGATAGCCGATGGCCCCCGGCTCGGCGGCCAGCGCCCCGGGCTTCTCCGCCGGGCTCAGGTCGGCTGCCAGCGAAAGCAGCATCACCTGCGACCCGCGGTCGACTGTGGAGAGACGCACGAACGCCAGCGCACGGCCGTCTGGCTGCCAGACGGGGCCTGCGTCCCACGCACCGGGCTGGGTGGTCAGCACCCGCACCGGCCTGCCCTGCGGGGTGGTGAGCAGGATCTGCCCGTCCCGCATGAAGGCGATCCACCGGCCGTCGGGAGACCAGACGGCGAAGCCGTCCATCGCCGCCGTCTGGGTGAGCGGAGTGAGCCGGGCCGCCCACTCCGCCTCGGGCCGGGCCCCGGCTGCCCCGTCCGGGCCGGCCGAGGCGGGCACGCTTCCCGCGGGCACGGCGGCAGGCCCGCTCCGCAGAACCCCTCCCAGCAACAGCGACAGGCCGAGAAGGAGCAGGAAAACGTAGACCGGACCGCCGGCCGTTTCTTGCCGCGAATGGCTGCTGTACATCCGTCGTCGCCCCCCTGTCCCTCTCTGGCATATTCAGCCTCCCGGGGGGCTAGTACACCCGGCATGATCCACGGGTGGACGGGCGTATGGAACAGCAGGAGGATGTGCGATGGGTTACCTGCTGTTCCTGGCCGGAGCGGTGGGTCTGGTGGCGGCGGTGCTCTGGCTGGGAGCCGACCGGGCCGACCGCCTGAGCCACACCCTGGTCCGCCCGGCGGTCATGGCCCTGCTGAGCCTCTTGCTCCTCGTGCTCCTGGCCGAGGCTGAGCTGTGGGCGTACAGCCTGGCGGCGGCTGCCGCCGCCGTGGGGCTGTGGGAGAGCTACACCGGCGCCTACCAGCTCATGTCCGCGCCCGTCAGCCGCACCGGGCCCGTGGCGCAGGTCCGCACCACGGGCCGCTGGCTGCTGAACACCCTGGCCAACCTCGTCCTGCTCAACCTCTCGGCCCAGCTGGCCTTCCCGCATACGTTCGAGTGGCGCGACATCCCGGCCTCGGCCCTGGACGTCGCCTACTTCACCCTGCTCACCTTCGCCTCCGGCGGGTACGGCGACGTGATCCCGGGAAGCCCGCTGGGCAAGGTGCTGGCGATGCTCACCAGCCTGAGCGGCCTGCTCTTCGCGACGATCCTGTTCGCGGCGCTGTTCCACCGGCTGCGGGCGGAGTGAATCCTGACCGGTGCACCGGGGCTGTCGGCACGGCACCACGGAGGCCCGAAAAGCGAACCGGCCGGGCGTGACCCGGCCGGTGGAGCGGCTCAGCGGACGAACGGCTCCGAGAGCTGCGTCACGCGGTCCATGACCTCCTGCGGCAACTCGACCTCGCAGGCCGTGACGTTCTGCGCCACCTGCTCGGGCCGGCTGGCCCCGACGATGGCGGACGTCACGCCCGGGCGGGCCATCACCCAGGCGAGGGTGAGCTGTGCCAGCGTGAGGCCGGCCTCGCCGGCCACCTCCTCCATCGCCTCCGCGAGGTCGAAGTTGGCCGGGGTGAACCAGCGGTCGGTAAAGCGCGTTCCCTGCTTGGCCGCCCGGGAGTCGGGGGGCGGCGCCTGGCCGCGGCGGTACTTGCCGGTGAACAGGCCGCCGGCCAGGGGGAAGTAGACGATCTGGCCCACCCCGTCCGCCAGGCCGGCCGGGATCACCTCCTGCTCGATGCGCCGGTTGACCGGCGAGTACTCGGGCTGGTTGGAGATGAACCTGGCCCACCCG
>ENA-UPSB01003110-UPSB01003110.1-bioreactor-metagenome-genome-assembly--contig:-NODE-3110-length-13805-cov-381.115273_pt1 | contig 13805 bp, 16 predicted proteins | sample MGYA00238182_ERZ773286 | MGnify/ENA primary metagenome ERZ773286 (study PRJEB29026, sample SAMN07631240) | bioreactor metagenome | isolation source: Switchgrass digestor | place: USA: Dartmouth... | reverse complement strand
CATTTGCATCTACATAGTACTTCATGGCAACCTCCTTGTTGTGATGTGTGTTATTGAAAGAATGCTTAACTGCATTATTCATTATATTCCATGATTTCGCAGGTAACAAGATACGGGACGGTTCAAATATTATTCTGCTCAGGGTTTTGAATCTGATACCTGCGGCGGTCTTGCGATTGCAAAGGCGCTCTTCTTTGGCTTCGCAGGCATTGCAGCCTGTCTATGTGGGATCTTGCCCATCACCTGTCGTACCACTGGGCCTGGATGGAGTAGAGACGCGCATACTCACCGTTGCGCGACAGTAACTCGTCGTGGGTGCCGTCTTCGACGATCTCGCCGTCCCTGAACACGACTATCCTGTCTGCGAGCGATGCGACGCTTATCCTGTGCGTCACCATTATGACGGTTTTGCCTTCGGTCATGGCTATGTACTTTTTGAATACCTCGGCTTCGGCAAGCGGGTCCAGGTTGCTCGTTGGCTCGTCCAGTATGTAGAAATCACGGCTGCGGTAATACGCACGCGCTATCGCTATCTTCTGCCATTGACCGTATAATTATGCAGCAAAATGAAAATAGTGTTAAGTTAGTGCGGTTCCTGGCACCATTATGATATAATACGTTGCGGTGGTGGTTTGAATGAGCATGCAAAAATGCGGGATAAAGGATAAGGTCCTAAATGCGCTTGCTGAAAAGAAAATGTGCTATTTAGCAACTGCCGGCAAAAATAACGTTGATAATGCGATGGTGGCATATTGTTCGGACGGGTTCGACCTGTACTTCGGTTCATTTTCTGATACATTGAAATGCAGGAACATCAGCGTTAATCCCAATGTGGCAGTATGCATCGACAATATCCAGATCCATGGCAGGGCTCGGCAGCTCGAATACGGAAGCAGCGAGTATTTGAAATATAAGGAGAAGTACCTGGCGAAATTCCCGGGCTATAAATTCTATTTCGAACTCGAAAACAATGAACTGTATAAGATAACGCCTCTTGTGATATGGTATTACGACTCTTCAAAAGGGACGATGCACAGGGATGTGATCGTCTTTGACGATGGGTATTACAAAGAGATCGCTCCTTATGAACCTCCAGGGGAGTTAAAAAAAAGAAGTTTAAGTAATAGATCTGCTTCTCCCGTATAATCATACGAGAGAGGCAGGGCAATGGAGAAATGGAAGAGGATACTGACAGCATCAGGCGTCTTTACTCTGGCTGTGCTGGTTACCGTTTTGGCTGTAATGGCAATTGAGAACAGTTTTTTACTTGTACATCAGCTTTCTTTATATGTGTGGGATATGTGTGAATCTTAACAGGTTCGACATAACAGATATATAATTCTTACAGGCAGGGGAGCGGGGAACATGCGAAGCGAACAGGAAATGATGGATCTTATTTTAAGCGTGGCCAAGGCTGATGAACGTATCCGGGCAGTGTTGCTGTCAGGTTCCCGGGCGAACCCTGCCGTACCGAAAGATATATACCAGGATTATGATATCACATATTTTGTTGAGGACGTAACGCCCTTCCGGAACGATCCGGCATGGGCCACTGAACACTTCGGCAAGCCGCTGATTATGCAGATGCCGGAAGCAATGCGCTATCCGGAAGGTGACGGTACTTTCGCTTACATGATGATCTTCCCGGATGGAGTCCGCATCGACCTTACTTTTGACTGCAGGAAGTACGCTGACAGCGGGGAGCCTGCAGTCGTCCTGCTCGACAAGGACAATGGCAGAGGATTCCTTCCGCCCCTGCCGGCTCCAAGCGACAAGCACTGGCATATCGAACCGCCGTCGCCTCTCTTCTATTACTCCTGCTGCAACAACTTCTGGTGGTGTCTGAACAATGTCGCCAAAGGCATAGCGAGAGATGAACTGCCATATGTCATGCATATGCTCAATGAAGTGGTCCGGCATGAATTGCACGACATGATAAACTATTACATTGGTGCAAAGCATGGGTTCAACCTTTCCACGGGCAAAAACGGCAAGTACTTCAAAAAATATCTGCCCCCGGAACTTTATGCACAATACGCAGCTACATATTCCGGCAGCGATTATGCCGACATCTGGGGGTCTATAGATGCGATGTCCGATATGTTCCATACGTTGGCTCTTGAGGTGGCGGCGCATTTCGGCTTTACTTACCGGCAGGAGGAAGAAGACGGGATCAGGGAATATCTGAGGATGGTGAGGGAGCAGGTCCTGTAAAATGATAGTATGATTGCAGAGCATGGAAATCATAAATGCTGGGAACAGGATAAACGATAGCTACCTCATAAAGCTGCAGGACGGATATTTGCTGATCGATACGGGATATCCGGAGCAGTTTGAAAGCTTTAAGAAGAAATTGAAAAAACGCAATATCGATGTGAAGGACATTGCATATATGCACAGGATTGACGCGATGAAACAGTACTCCTTGATGTAAAGACTGGTTGAATAATCAGGGAGATTATGCGTAATATTTTCCAAAACCGTTACGTTTCCCGGTTATTGTATGTATAAAGTATTGAATTCTCATTTTGACACGCCGGAGGGTCAAAAGTGGATGACAGGCAGATAGTAAATCAGGTGCTGAGTGGCAATACTGAAAGTTTCAGTCTGCTGGTGGACAGGTATTACAGAAAGATACTCGGCTTTATATGCAAAACCGGAATTCCGCGCGATGACGCTGAAGATTTGGCACAGGAAGTATTCATAAGGGCATTCAGGAATCTGTTCAGATATGATGCCAGCTGGAGTTTTTCCACGTGGATTTTCAGGATCGCCGTAAACCTGAGCAAAAACTATCTATTGGCGATAAATTCGAATTCACAAAGAAAGACCCATGAAGGAATCCGTAAAAGACCTATAAAACCTAAAAAAGTAAAGCGCTATCTGCGTCAATGGGCAGGACCTGCACGGGTCCTGCCTTAAGTTTTATTATCATTATTTTATAAAATATCCGGATAATGTACATGGTATGGTTCCCGTCGATGTTCATGCGGTTTACGCCATTACGACTGGGCGATCAATAAAATAAAGCGGCAGATAAAAATGCTGCGCTGATATGTTATGATAATGGTAAAATCCATACGCCTGCAGCAAAAAGCACAAAAAGTCGGGCAACGCTTTCCAATGCATAATATAATTGAATCGCAGCCGGGGAGGAGAACATGTCGTGACAGGGTGGACGGAAGGTATACAGAACGCCATCGAGTATATCGAAGAGAACATCACGGAGGAACTGGATATCCATAAAATTGCTGAGAAGGCATGCATTTCAGCATTCCATTTCCAGAGAATGTTCAGTGTGCTTTGCGGTTTTACCGTGGGAGAATATATCAGGAACCGCAGGCTCAGCCTCGCAGCACAGGAACTTATCCGATCGGATGCAAAAGTGATCGATGTTGCAATGAAATACGGATATGATTCTCCCGACAGTTTTACCCGCGCGTTCACCAGGTTCCACGGCATATCACCTTCGGCTGCCAAAATGAACGGTACAAATCTCAGGTCATTTGCACGGGTCAGGATCAAACTTGTATTGGAGGGCGGAACCATGCTTGAGTACAAAATCGTAAAAAAAGAACAGTTTACCGTTATGTGCAGAGTAAGGACTTTCAGCGTCGACACTGCTTATATCGAGATCCCGAAGTTCTGGGACGAACACAACCGGAGCGACCACAGCAAAATAGTCTGCGGCATGTACGGAGTCTGCATGGACGGTGACGGGAAGAAATTCGAATACATGATCGCAGACAACTACCTGCCGTGGAATGAGATCATGGAAGGCTATGTAACCAAAGTTATACCTGCCGGGACATGGGCGGTATTCCCGTGCAGGGGCGCGCTGCCGAAGTCATTGCAGGAAGTCAATACGAGGATCTGGAGCGAGTGGCTGCCAAGCTGCAAGGACTATAAGCTTGCAGGGAACTATAACATCGAGTTGTACACACCACCCACCGAAAACCCGGATGACTATTACTGCGAGATCTGGATCCCGGTAGAGAAAGTCTAGCATTGTCCTGCTAGACCGGAAACAGCGACCAGGAAAGTTGGCAAACAGCAACTGACTTACAGTAAGTCCCCTCAGGAATGGCCGTCAAATTTCTTTTGACGGCCATTTTATTTTTTGTTATTTTATATACATATATTGGCAGCTTTGGATTGATGACAAGCCCAATCGGATATCAATTATCAGACAGGAGGTCCGAGATGGCTGTTACGTACAGAAAGGCAACGCATGAAGATATTGAATCGCTTGTCAGGCTGCGGCTCGACTACATGGCCGAGGACCGGGGAGAACTTGACAGCGACACAACGGAAGCGATCGTCCGGCAACTGCGCGATTATTTCGCACGGCAGCTCAACAATAATTTTATTGCGTTTCTGGCCGAAGACAACGGCCAGGCGGTTTCGACCGTGTTCATGGCAGTCGCGGAAAAGCCTGCGAACCCATCATTTATAACAGGCAAAACAGCGACGATACTGAATGTGTTCACATACCCCGGATACCGCCGGAAAGGGATCGCTACGAGACTGCTCACCATGATGATCGATGAAGCAAAAGCAATGTATATATCATATCTTGAGCTTTCTGCCACTGATGCCGGCAAACCTGTATATGAAAAACTGGGGTTTGTTCGGAAGCAATCAAGATACACAGAGATGAAACTTGAGCTTTTGTGATGCGGAACGATTACGGAAAGGAGTCTGTGAAATGAATAATCAAATTGCCTATTGCGGGCTTGCCTGTTTTCTGTGCAGCAAATATGAATCATGCGAAGGCTGCAGGAGCGGTGGTTGTGAAAACAGGGAATGGTGTAAAAATTTCAACTGCTGCCGTGAAAGGAAACTGGCCGGTTGCTGGCAATGCCCGGAATTTCCCTGCTCCGGAGGCATGCTTGACAATATCAGGATCCGCGCCTTTGCCAGGTTTGTCAGGGAATGCGGCGAGGATGAACTCATTCGATGCCTGAAACGAAATAACGAAAACGGCATCGCATATCATTATAAAGGTCAGCTTACCGGTGATTATGATAAAGGACAAACCGAAGAGGAGATAATTGAAATTATCAAGTATGGAATGCGGGGTGCCTGATATGTTCGATCCAAAATTGGTGCGCCGATTTTACAATGACTATGGCGAGAAGGAATGGAACCGTCTGGATCAATCTGCGTATCACAGGCTGGTTTACCATAACCACGTGAAATTCATGGAACCCTGTATTGGACCCGGGAAAAGGGTGCTTGACGCCGGCTGCGGGCCAGGAAGGTTCAGTATCCATATCGCGCAAAGCGGCAGCAAAGTGACCCTCCTGGACATATCGGAAAGCCAGCTCACATTGGCAAGGCAGAAAATAAATGAACGAGGCCTGGACGGCCAGGTAGAGCGGTATATCAGGGCTGATGTGACGAACCTTGATATGATCCCGGATAGTTATTTCGATACGGTTATTTGTTACGGAGCAGTATTGAATTACCTTTTCAGTAGTGACAGGAAGGCGGTCGATGAACTGAAGAGGGTCACGAAGAATAATGGGGCGCTGATATTCAGCGTCAACAGTTTGTATGGAGTACTGCGCCTGTGTGCTGTCAACGAAGGGATGGTTCCCGAAACTTTCTGGGGCAGGCCTGGTTACTGGAAAATCCATGAGGTAGCCAGGACCGGCGACTTAATACATCCTGATGTTGCCCATCCTTCCCGCCATTTATATACTGCGGCTGAACTGAAAAAACTGCTTGAGGATGCCGGGTTGGCTGATATTGAGTTGGGAGCGTCTCCTTCGATCATGTCAGGATTGAGACCACAGGCAGAGCTGCTTGAAAAGGATGAAACTGCGTGGAAGACTATACTTGACATTGAGGATTTATCCTACTGTGTCGGGCATCTTGCGGATGCGGGCGAACATTTGCTGGCGAAAGGCAAAGTCCGGAAAGGCAGCAAACCTGAGACGGAAGACGCCGGATCTGCTGCTGCACGAAACGGCGCTCCTGATGCCGTGGACAGTGGAGACGGTGTCCGGAATCCTGATATCACGATAGAAACAGACAGGCTCATTTTAAGGGAGTTCAGGGAAGAAGACTGGAAGGAAATACACCACTATTCCTCTGACGAAGACGTAATACGGTTCATGCCGTGGGGACCCAATACCGAAGAAGATACCCGGAATTTTGTAGGCAGGGCGCTGAGGGAAAAGGGGAAGGTTCCCCGTAAAGAATACCACCTGGTTGTGACAGAGAAAAGCACGGGCAGGCTGATCGGAGCCGTCGAGATCACACTCGGAGGACACGACGACTTACAGGGAATGATTGGTTACTGTTACTCGAAGAGAGCCTGGGGACAGGGGTATGCCACGGAAGCGGCCGGAGCGCTCATTAAGTTCGGCTTTGAAAAACTGAACCTGCACCGGATATGTGCATACTGCGACGTTTTCAATATTGCATCGCAGAGGGTCCTTGAAAAAAACGGGATGCGCAGGGAAGGATGCTTCAGGAAAAACTCCTTCATCAGGGGCGAATGGCGGGACAATTATCAATACGCGATCCTGAGGGAGGAATGGGAAGAAAAGTAAAAGTGAAAATGCCATTATAGGTACTTTTCATTTACATAATCATATTATGTACAAAGAAGTATTTAAGGCAGTGATGATTATGTATTCAGGTACTACGGGAGCATACCCTTATAATTATGCATATATGCCAGGGATGCAGTTCTTACCCTGCCAGTATGTCTCTCCAACCGTGATCAGTAAATCGCGACTCGCTTTGAATAATCATCTGCGTTTGCTTTGGGAGCAGCATGTCGTCTGGACCAGGTTGACGATCATCAGCATGGTTTTTGATTTGCCGGATGTTGATCTGGTCACCGGCCGTTTGCTGAGGAATCCTAAAGACTTTGAAGCGTTGCTGAAGCCGCTTTATGGGGATAGAATAGCTGCCAGGTTTGCAGATTTGCTTACTAGTCATCTTGTTATCGCCGCCGAGCTGGTAAAAGCAGCTAAAGCAGGTGACACCGGGGCCGCTGCGGATGCAGAGAAAAGGTGGTATGCAAATGCTGACGAGATCGCTGTTTTCCTTGGAAATATAAACCCTTACTGGTCAGCACGGCAATGGCAGACCATGCTGCATGAACACCTGGCATTGACCAAGTCCGAAGCGGTTAACATGTTGACCGGGAAATATGCTGAAGGTATAGCTGTGTTTGATCAAATCGAAAAGCAGGCCCTGGAGATGGCCGATGTTATGATAAATGGCATAATCGGGCAATTCCCCAATATTTAAACCATTTTGGTTATTTAAAGAGTAAAGCAACCAGATAGTTTTCATTATTCTTCTCTTAACGGGAACTTCTGAATGCAGATCGAGGGAAACCCGTTCTCTTTTACCTGTTTTTGCTAAGCGTTGCTCGGCACGTGCAGAAACGCGCTCGAACGCCTTTCATGGGCTATGTATGATTACCCGCAGAAAAAACGCAGCGAAACGGTCGAGCCAAAAGTGGTTGGCAAGGAGCGTCAGGATTATATGTTTTGTCCGGGTGTTAGCTTTCAGCCGTATTATTTCCATGGGAAATAGTGACCAGGGTGTACAAAAATCGAATTGTTGTGTGCGGGAATTTCATTTGTATTGGGAACTGTCAATATACAAGTTATCATAATGTGGCGTATCCTTGCTTTATGGTAATCTGTACTCGAAAAGCAATCAGGAATACAATGTTATGTAAACACAACAATTCAAATTTTGTACACCCTGGTCCATGAATAGTGGAGGATGCCCTTTTACGATGCCTGGGATCAGTAAATAGCTGCTGATTCCTTCATATTTACAGGAATATCGCTTCAAAGCAGGGTATCCCGGACACAGCCTGATACTTACGGAGGGATTTAAGCGACGTTGACCCAGATATTTCTTGTTACTATAATTCTCCCGTATACAGTTATTGATTTTATTATCCGACATGTTCCGTTGAGTATTCGGCTCTTTCTTTTGAAAATGAACAGACGACAGGAGGGCAAGAATAATGAAAAGCAATGAAATATGGAAGAACGACAGCAACTATACAAACTGGGAACTTCGGCAGCCCAGGTTTGCAGAAGAGATGCGGCCGGTATTCTTTCAGTATCTCGGGATCACCCCTGGATCTCATGTGCTTGACGGCGGTTGCGGCACGGGAGTGTTTACCCGGTATTTAGCACGGGGACTTAAAAACGGCAGGATCACCGGATTCGATATTTGCAGGAACTATGTCGATTATGGAAATGCCAGGATCGCAGAAGAAAACCTGTCGGATAAATGTAAGCTGGTTTATCTGCTGATCAGGGAACTTGGCATAGATGGAAACTCAGAATACATCTTTACCGTGGACGATGATTATGTGTTCAGGAGGCTGGATCCATAGTGGATCCTGCCTCAACTGCTTTCCCGTTCAGTACCTGAACAGGAGGATAGTTCACCTTCGCCTGGCTGATTCGGTATAGCCAGCTTCTCATAATGCTTGTACAATGAATGGAACTTCCCGCTGTAACCTTTTCGCCAGGGTTTCTTCTTGCCGCAGAAATGGATGAATACCGTGTTCCTGATGACAAAGTCCATGTCGCACTTGTTGCTGGTTACCATTTTATAATAGTTGTAGAACCTGGCGTCGTAATTATATATCTTCTCGTCAAGGCACTTTATTTTATCGGCGTAGAGCGCGTTTATGATGTCCTGGTCAGGCATGAAAAGTTTTGCGCGGTTCTTTTCTATAAAAGTATAAATTGCTTCCTCATCTATGAGCTTTCGCTGCAGTTCCAGGTTCATAAGCAGTACGCCCGAATTTATGTATGCATTGATTTTGTATGGATACAGGCGGATCTGGTTCAATCCTTTGACTGCTATTACATCGTGGAAAGCCGCTGCATAAAGGAACCCGTCAAGGTCTGTTTCGTAAAATTCACGGACGGGGTTGAGGACCAGGATATCCGGGTCCAGGTACAGGATCCGGTCCAGTTCTCCCGGCAAAAATTTATAAGCCAGCAGCCGGTAGTACATTTCTTTTGTGTAATGAAATACTACGGGCGCATCCTGGAAGTAACTATTATCTATTTTGATTGCTGACAGTTTTTGGCCATAGCTGTCCACGAATTGCCCGATATCGGCTGTCTCATCATCTTTGATGCTTGAATGGACCAGGTAGACGTGAAAATCCTCCTCCGGATTGTTGATGAACATCGACGTCAGCATTACCTTTAACGGCCTGATGTACTTCGAATCCAGCGTTACGAGCAGGTTTATCCGCATTTATCACCCCTCCGTCGATCCCTGAGTCGTTTTCATTTTTAAATCAGAAAATAAACTGTTTGTAAACTTCAAAACCTGGCAGGTGATAAAAGGCCAAATATCAACTTTCCGATTGTATCTCTCGCATGATTTATTTTAGCAATACAGAACCATGTTGTCCATATGGTTTTTTGCCGGACCTGGCATCTGTTAAGCGAATAATGTTAACGGGATTTTAATACGTCCCAGTTGGTATTCCTGGGATCAGTAAATAGCTGCTGATTCCTTCATATAATATATTATTGTTTCTGACAGTGATATAATAAAGGCAAATACTGTACCGTAGCAGCAAAAAGTATGAACAATACACTATTTATTCATATCGATACGCTTAACAAAAATATCACGAGGGTGGTGTACAGCCACTCGGAGGAAAAGCCTGGGAACAGCATCCTGGTCTCGGATGAGTTCAGGCCGGACAGAAAAGCACTGCCCGGACAGTATGAAGTCAGCGGGGACAGGGTCCTGTTCAGGAACAGGCAGGGCGAGACCGTTTTGCAGGAAACGGGCCATGAACTCATCGAAAAAGAAGTATTCCGTTATTGCATGGACAGTAAAGCCGTTATAAGTCGCAAACAAACGGCGAACGGCGAGGTCTCATATACGGAGGATATCCGGCAGGTGCCTGCCGGTAAAGCTTTTGAGGGCAGGCTCATGTTTTCTGTTTCCGAAGATGAAAGGATCTACGGGCTGGGCCAGCATGAGGACGGCATTTACAACTATAACGGCAGGAGAGAATATCTTTACCAGGCGAACATGAAGATATCGGTCCCATTTGTCATATCTTCGCGAAACTACGGGATCCTGGTCGATACGGAAAGCGCCGTGATTTTTGACTGCGCCCAGGGGAAAATGACATTTGTGATAGATACGGCAAATAACCTTTCTTACTATGTAATAACAGGAGACAATTTCGATGAGATCATCGGGCATCTCAGGGATCTGACAGGACGGGCGCCGATGCTTCCCAGGTGGGCTTTCGGGTATATACAGTCCAGGGAGAGGTACCGTTCAGCCCGGGAGTTGTCAGAGACCGTTTCAATGTTCAGGAAATCGGGCATACCGATCGATTGTATCGTCCAGGACTGGCTGACATGGGAAGAAGGCCTGTGGGGCGAGAAAAAGGTCGACCGCGCCAGGTATCCCGATCTGAAATCGCTGGTAAAAGAACTGCATGAGAACAATGTGAAGCTCATGGTTTCCATCTGGCCAAATATGGCCGAAGGCGGAAGCAATTATAACGAATTCAGATCCGCGGGCAAACTGCTTCCCAATTCCAACACATATGATGCTTTTGACGAAGAAGCAAGGGCCATTTACTGGAAACAGTGCAGCGAGGAATGGTTTTCTGCCGGGACGGACGCATGGTGGTGCGACAATTCCGAACCGTTTTCCGACGCAGACTGGAACGGGGCGGAAAGAAGGCCTGAAGAACTGAGATACAGGCTCATCACAGATGAAACCAGGAAGCACATGGACTGGACGAAGCTCAACACATACGGCCTCATGCATTCCAAAGGGATTTACGAAAACTGGAGGAAAACGGACCCAACGAAACGGGTCGTAAACCTGACACGTTCTTCGTACATTTCCGGGCAAAGGTATGGCGTCGTCTGCTGGTCGGGCGACATCAGCGCCAAATGGTCGGTGCTCAGCAAGCAGATCACCGAAGGGATCAAGTTCTGCATGAGCGGGATGCCGTTCTGGACCCTGGACATAGGAGGGTTTTTTACTGTAAAGGATAAATGGGAGAACAGGGGATGCGGATGCAGCGGCAATGACCAAAAGCTCTGGTTCTGGGACGGAGATTATAATGACGGAGTCGATGATCCGGGATACAGGGAGCTTTATGTAAGATGGCTGCAATTCGCTGCGTTTCTACCCATGTTCCGCTCGCACGGGACAGACACCCCGAGGGAGCCCTGGCATTTCGGGAGCCCCGGCGATATTTTCTACGATACGATCCTGAAATTCATACGCTTGCGCTACAGGCTGCTGCCTTACATTTATTCCGCTGCCGCGGAGGTGCATTTCCACAATGCGACCATGCTCCGCAGCCTCATGTTCGATTTTGCGGCGGATGGGAATGTCAGGGATATCAGCGACAGTTTCATGTTCGGAAAAGCATTCCTCGTTTCTCCGGTCACGGAACCGATGTACTATGGTGCTGGAGGCGTGGAACTGGAAGGCATTGAGAAAACAAAGAGGGTGTATCTGCCGAAAGGGGCCGCCTGGTACGATTTCTGGACGAATAAAGTATATAAGGGCGGCCGGACGGTCACATGCGATGCGCCGCTTGACAGGATGCCGCTTTTTGTCAGGGCCGGCTCGATAATCCCTGTTTCGGACCCGATACAGTATGCAGACGAGAGAAAGGGCGAGGTTTCCGAGATACTTGTATATGCCGGGGCTGACGGGGAGTTCACTTTGTACAACGACGATGGGGACAATTACTCATATGAGAACGGCAATTACTCGGCCATACCCCTGGCATACAGGGAAAAGGGGAGGAAACTGACCTTCGGGGCGGTGCGAGGCAGTTTCCCGTGCCAGGAGAGTTTCAGGATCACGTTGATAGAGGACGGCCGTGTTGCCGGAACCATCAGTACCAGTTACGACGGCAAGAAGAAAACTGTTCTGCTGTAACATAGATTGTTTTATCCTTAGCTGTGAAACGGAAATCCGAGCTTGTCCAGTCCACCCTTATAACAGTTAAATTATATCATCATGCCGAAGAAAATCGGAAAAATTGGATATAAAGTTAATTGAAAAAATAAAGTATTGACCGGCTGTCAGGTAAAACGTTTGACTGCGTGAATCCATGAATTTATAATATAATCTGTACAACGTTCAAAGGAGTGTTTGTGATGACAAAGAAAAAGCAAGGATTCAACCCCTATCTTCCTTCCTGGGAGTATATCCCCGACGCTGAGCCGTATGTTTTTGACGGCAGGGTCTATATCTACGGGTCCCATGACCGGTTCAACGGTTATGTGTACTGCCTGAACGATTATGTATGCTGGTCTGCGCCTGTTGACGATCTCACCGACTGGCGCTATGAAGGCGTGATCTACAGGAAGACGGACGATCCGCTGAACCCGGACGGGAGCATGTGCCTGTATGCCCCCGATGTCACTGTAGGTCCCGACGGGCGGTATTACCTGTATTATGTGCTCGATAAAGTTCCTGTGGTGTCCGTGGCCGTCTGCGACAAACCCGCGGGCAAGTACGAATTCTACGGCTATGTACATTATCCCGACGGGACACGCCTGGGTGAAAGGGAAGGCGATCAGCCCCAGTTCGACCCGGGAGTGCTGACCGAAGGCGACAGGACATACCTGTATACGGGATTCTGCCCAAGGGGCGACAAGTCCAGGAAAGGTCCCATGGCTACGGTGCTGGGCCCCGACATGCTCACAATAGTCGAGGAACCGGTTTTCATCGCTCCGAGCGAACCGTACAGCAAAGGCAGCGGATTTGAGGGCCATGAGTTCTTCGAAGCACCGTCGATAAGGAAAAGGGGAGACACATACTATTTCATATTCTCTTCTGTCGTTTTCCATGAGCTGTGCTATGCCACCAGCAAATATCCGACAAAAGGTTTCACATACCGCGGAGTTATCGTGAGCAACAGCGACCTGGGCATAGACACATATAAGCCGGCCGACAAACCGATGTTCTATGGCGGCAACAACCACGGCAGCATCGTTGAGATAAACGGCCAGTGGTATATTTTCTACCACAGGCATACCAACGGTACGAACTTCAGCAGGCAGGCATGCCTGGAACCTATAACGTTCCGTGAGGACGGATCCATAATACAGGCGGAAATGACATCCTGCGGCCCCAACGGAGGCCCTCTCGCGGGACGCGGGGAATATCCGACATACATTGCCTGCAACCTCTTCTGCAGTGAAGAATCCGTTTATACCGACTGGACCGCATCATGGATGAACAACCAGTTCCCGAAGATAACCCAGGACGGAAAAGACGGGGATGAGGAGATCGGATATATCGCAAACATGAAGGATTCAGCAACTGCGGGATTCAAGTATTTCGACTGCAGGGGGGTAAAAAGGATAAAGATAAAAACGAGAGGATATGCAAGGGGCGTCTTCGAGGTAAGGACAAAGTGGGACGGACCGGTGCTCGGCACGATCCCGATCGAGTTCTCAAACATCTGGAAAGAAAACTCGGCAGACATAGCCATCCCTGACGGGGTGCACGCCCTGTATTTCACGTATAAAGGCCATGGAAGCGCCCATTTCGGGTCGTTCACGCTGGAATAAGTGACGGAACCGGCTGTCAGGCATGTCAATCAGCCGCTTATTGAACAAAATCCTTCCGGTATTCTGCGGACACAGTTGCCGGAAGGATTTTCATGTATGTCATGGTTGATATACCGGCTATATATCAACCGTCCAATGATCTGCCTGGCGTCAAAATACTTAGAGTAAAATTATCGTAGGCAAATTTAATAAAAATATGGGAAGAACCCA
>ENA-UPSB01003109-UPSB01003109.1-bioreactor-metagenome-genome-assembly--contig:-NODE-3109-length-13806-cov-6.529925_pt1 | contig 13806 bp, 12 predicted proteins | sample MGYA00238182_ERZ773286 | MGnify/ENA primary metagenome ERZ773286 (study PRJEB29026, sample SAMN07631240) | bioreactor metagenome | isolation source: Switchgrass digestor | place: USA: Dartmouth... | reverse complement strand
AGCGTGGCGACGGCGGACTCCGCCGCCAGGATCTCCTCCCCCACCGACGGGCCCTTCATGGCGAGAAACCGCCCGCCCACCCGGGCAAAGGGCAGGCAGTACTCCGCGAGCACCCGCAGCTCCGCCACCGCCCGGGCGGTGACCACGTCGTACTGCTCACGGTGCTCCGGCTTCCGGCCGAAGTCCTCCGCCCGTCCCCAGAACACCTGGTAGCCCCCGCCCCCGGTCAGGGGGCGCACCACGGCCTCCCCGGCTTCCTCCAGGAAGCGGCAGCGCTTCTGCAGGCTCTCCAGCAGCGTGAGCTCAATGCCGGGCACGAGGCACTTCCACACCACGCCGGGGAAGCCGGCCCCCGTGCCCACGTCCAGCACACGCTGCCCCGGCTCCAGGTGCAGCAGAGCCAGGCCCGTGGCGGCATCCAGCGCGTGCTTGATGACCATCTCCCGCGGTTCGGTGATGGCCGTGAGGTTCATGCGCTCGTTCCAGTCCCGCACCATCTCCAGGTGCCGGAGAACCGCCTCTATTCGCTCCGGCTCCGCGGAAACGCCCAGCCCAGCCAGGCCCTCCTGGAGCAAGTCCCTGCACGCTGCCGCATCCATCGCTCCGCTACGCCTCCTCCGCTTCGTGCCGCGATCGCGCCATCCGCTCCAGGTGGACCAGCAGCACCGCAACGTCGGCCGGGGAGACGCCGGAGATGCGGCTCGCCTGGCCCAGCGTCTCGGGCCGGATCTTCGCCAGCTTCTCCCTGGCCTCCATCGAGAGCCCCGTCAGTGCTCCGTAGTCCAGCGACGGCGGGATCCGCCGGGCCTCCATCCTGCGCATCCGCTCCACCTGCTGCTGCTCCTTGGCGATGTACCCCGCGTACTTCACCTGGGTCTCCACTTCCCGCAGGATCGCCTCGCCCAGCTCCGGGCGGCCCAGGCCCATCTCCACGAGGTGTTCGTACCGCACCTCCGGCCGCCGCAGAAGCTGCTCCAGCGTGGCGCCGCTCCTCAGCGGCGTCGACCCCAGCCGCTCCAGCACCCGCTGCACCTCCGGCACGGGCCCGACGGTCGTCTGCGCGAGCCGGTCCCGCTCAGCCGCGATGCCATCCCGCAGGGCCACGAAGGCCTCCCAGCGGGCGTCGTCCACGAGCCCCCACTTCCGCCCCTTCTCGGTGAGCCTGAGGTGGGCGTTGTCCTGCCGGAGCATCATGCGGAACTCCGCCCGGGAGGTCAGCATGCGGTATGGCTCGGGCGAGCCCTTGGTGACCAGGTCGTCGATCAGCACCCCGATGTACCCCTCGGAGCGGTCGATCACCAGCGGTTCCCGCCCCTCCACGTAGCAGGCGGCGTTGATGCCGGCGATCAGCCCCTGGGCGGCCGCCTCCTCGTATCCCGACGTGCCGTTGATCTGGCCCCCGCAGAAGAGCCCCCGCACCAGCTTGGTCTCAAGGCTGGGCTTCAGCTGCGTGCTGACGACGTAGTCGTACTCGATGGCGTACCCGGCCCGCATCAGCTCGGCCTCTTCCATCCCCGGCACCGTGCGGACCAGCTCGACCTGCACCTCCTCAGGCAGGCTGGTGGAGAGGCCCAGCACGTACATCTCGTGCGACTCCCGCGACTCGGGCTCCAGGAAGACCTGGTGGCTCTCCTTGTCGGCGAACCGCACGACCTTGTCCTCCACCGACGGGCAGTACCGGGGCCCGCGCCCCTGAATGACGCCGGTGAACATCGGCGCCCGGTGCAGGTTCCGCCGGATCAGCTCGTGGCTCCGGGGCGTCGTGCCCGTCTGCCAGCAGGGAAGCTGATCCCGCTCGTCCCTGGGCGACAGGTAGCTGAACCGGTGCGGCTCGGGGTCGCCGTCCTGCCGCACCATCCGGCTGAAGTCGACGGTCCGCCCGTCGACACGGGGAGGCGTGCCCGTCTTGAACCGTCCGACCTCGAAGCCCAGCCTCCTCAGGCTCTCGGTGAGCCCCACCGCCGGCGCCAGCCCGCCCGGGCCCGACTCCCGCTGCACCTCGCCGACGATCGTCTTCCCGTGCAGGTAGGTGCCGGTGCTCAACACGACGGCCTTCGCGGCGAAGAAGAGTCCGGTGGCGGTGATGACCCCGCACACCCGCCCGTCCTCCACCACGACCTCCTGCACCATGCCCTGCTTCAGGTCCAGGTTCGGCGTGCGCTCCAGCACCAGTCGCATGGCCCAGGCGTAGGCCCGCTTGTCGATCTGCGCCCGCAGCGCCTGCACCGCCGGCCCCTTCCCGCTGTTGAGCAGCCGCATCTGCAGGAAGGTGGCGTCGGCGGTGAGCCCCATCTGCCCGCCCAGGGCGTCGATCTCCCGCACCAGGTGGCCCTTGGCCGGGCCGCCGATGGACGGGTTGCAGTTCATCGCCCCCACGTTGTCCAGGTTGGTCGTGAAGCAGGCCGTGCGCATGCCCAGGCGCGCGGCGGCCAGCGCCGCCTCGATGCCGGCATGCCCCGCGCCCACCACGATCACGTCGTACTCCTTCGTCAGGCCCATGCCCCTCACTTCCCAATGCAGAACCGGCTGAAGATCTCGTCCAGCAGTTCCTCGCCGGCGGTCTCGCCCGTCACCTCGCCCAGGGCCATCCAGGCGGCCCGGATGTCAATGGCCACCAGTTCCACGCCGAGCCCGCTGGCCAGCGTCTCCTGCGCGTCGCGCAGATGGCCGGCCGCGCGCCGGATCGCCTCGGCCTGGCGCGCGTTCACCAGCAGCTCCTCACTGGCATCGAAGGCCCCGGCGAGGCGGGCGATCTCCGCCTCCAGCGCGTCCAGCCCCGTGCCCCGTTCGGCCGAAACTGCCACCACCGGGGCGCCGCCCAGCGCCTTCTGCAGCTCCGCCGGGTCGAATGCCGGGTTCAGGTCGATCTTGTTCGCCACCCCGATGCGGGCCGCGCCGACCGGCAGTTCCGCAATCCACTCCTTGTCCTCCGGCCCCACGCCCTCGGCGGCATCGATCACCACCAGCACGAGGTGCGCCTGCGCCAGGGCCTCCCGGGTGCGCGCCACCCCGATGCTCTCCACCGGGTCGTCGGTCGGCCGCAGGCCCGCCGTGTCGAGAAGCTGCACCGGCACCCCGCCCAGCTCGATCCACTCGGAAATCACGTCGCGGGTCGTGCCGGGGATCGCCGTCACGATGGCGCGGTTCTCCCGCACCAGCCGGTTCAGCAGGCTCGACTTACCCACGTTGGGCCGCCCGGCCAGCACGGCCCGCAGCCCCTCCCGCAGGATCCGGCCCGTGTGCGCTCCGCCCAGGAGCCGCTCCACCTCCGCGAGGCATTCCGCGCAGCCCGCGGCCACCTCCTCCCGGGTCTGCACCTCCAGCTCCAGCTCGGGGAAGTCAATATCCGCCTCCAGGTGGGCCATCATCTCCAGAAGCCGGGACCGGATACGGCCGACGGCCTCCCGCAGGCTGCCGCCCAGGTGGGCGACGGCCGCGGCCATCGCCCGGTCGGTCTTGGCCCGGATCAGGTCGACGACCGCTTCCGCCTGGGAAAGGTCCATCCGCCCGTTCAGGAAGGCCCGGCGCGTGAACTCGCCGGGCTCGGCCAGGCGGGCGCCGGCCCGCAGGGCCTCCTCCAGCACCCGTCGCACCGCGAGCTGGCCGCCGTGGCACTGCAGTTCCACCACGTCCTCGCCGGTGTACGAGTGCGGGCCCCGCATGACGAGGGCCAGGGCCTCATCGATCCGCTCGCCGCCCGGCGTGACCACCCAGCCGTACGTCACCGTGTGCGAGCGCCGGCTGCTCAGCGCCCGTCCGCGCCGGGGCCGGAAGATGCGCTCCGCCACCTGCAGCGCATCGGGCCCGCTCATCCGCACGATCCCAATGCCGCCTTCCCCGGCGCCCGTCGCAATGGCGGCGATGGTCTCCTCCCCCAAGGCTGACCCCCCTTTCAAGCAAAGTGGCCGGGTAGCGTCGCTACCTGGCCACCGGCATTTCGTCTAGTCCTTCTTATATATGACCACCCTGCGGAACGGGTCCTGCCCCTCGCTGGCCGTCGTCACGCCCGGGAAATCCTGCAGGGCCAGGTGTATCACCCTGCGCTCCTGGGCGCTCATCGGTTCCAGAACCGCCCGCTCGCCGGTGCGCGCCACCCGCTCCGCAAGCCGTTTGGCCAGGTTGGTCAGGGTTTCGGTCCGGCGTTTCCGGTATCCTTCCACGTCCAGGACGACCCGCTGCCCCTGGCGGCCGGTGCGGGCAGCGACCAGGTTGGTCAGGTACTGGAGCGCATCCAGAGTCTGCCCGTGATGGCCGATCAGGATGCCGGCCTCCTGGCCGGTGATGTCGACATGGATATACTCCTCGTCCTCGCGGATTTCCATGCGCACGCCGACGCCCATGGCCTCGCAGACGTCGCCCAGGAAGGCCTCCACCCGCTCGGCACGGTTCTCCTTCACAGTCACGCGAACGGTGGCCGGCCGCGCCCCGATGCCGAGGAAGCCCCCCTTCCCCTCGTCCAGGACCTCAACGGTGACCCGGTCCGACGGCACGCCCAGCTCCTCCAGCGCCAGCGCCACCGCCTCGTCTACCGTGCGACCGCTCCGTTCCACGCTTCTCATGTCGGTCACGCTTCCCCTTTCGAGCCGAGGCTGCCCTTAAGCCGGGGGAACCCCGGGTAGATTGCCTGCTGGATCAGTCCGAAGAAGGTGCTGACCACCCAGTAGAGCACGATGGCCGACGTCGGCATGGTGAAGGCGATCCAGCCGAACATGATGGGCATGATCCAGGTCATCATCCGCTGGTTGGGGTCCGTCGCACCCACGCCCGTCAGGTACTGCTGCAGGATCATGGACACGACGGTCAGGATGGCCAGCGGGATGTCCCGCTGACTCAGGTCGGCCCAGAGGAACTGATAGGTGTAGTTGAACTTCGTCGGATCGAACGCGTTGAAGACGGCGAACAGCGCGTAAAGGATGGGCAGCTGAATCAGGAGCGGCAGGCAGCCCGAGAAGGGGTTCACCCTCTCGCGCTGGTACAGGGCCATGATCTCCTGATTCATCTTCTCCGGGTTGTCCTTGTATTTGTCCTGAATCTCCTTCATCAGCGGCTGCACTTCCTGCATCCGCTTCATCGCCTTCGTCTGATACACCGTCAGCGGCAGGATGACCACGCGCACGACGAGGGTCAGCAGGATAATCGCCAGGCCGTAGTTGCCCGTGAACTTCAAGAACACTTCCAGCAGCTTCGTCATGGGCTGGACCAGCCACTCAGGAACCAAGAACGAGGTGATCAATATAAGGAAACCCCCCAAAAGAGATCGGGATGTGGTCAGCTATGGAACGGGATCATACCCACCCGGATGGAACGGGTGGCACCTCAGCACCCGGCGCACGGCGAGCCACGTCCCTTTCAGGGCGCCGTACTTGCGGAGCGCCTCGTAGGCGTACTGGGAACAGGAAGGGTAAAAGCGGCACGTCGGTCCGCCCTTCAGCGGGGAAAGGTACCGCTGGTAGGCCCGCACAAGCGCCATCAACACACGCGTCATGGCCGTCTATCCTTCCCGCTGCATGAGACCAGCTCGTTCAAACAGTTCCTCCACTTTCTGCCGGAGTTCGGGGAACGGCATGTCCAGCGCGGCCTGGCGTGCAATAACCACAATGTAGTATCCCTGCCGGACCCGTGGCCACAACAGGCGCACGGCCTCACGCAGGCGCCGCTTCACCCGGTTGCGCACCACGGCCTTGCCGAGTCGCCGGCCCGCGGCGAAGCCAACCCGGGTAGGGGTCCCCGCCTGCTGCTTCAGCACGTGGACCACCGCCGCCCGGTTCGCCACCGACCGACCGTGTGCGTAGACCGACTGGAAAGCCAGCCGTGACTTGAGCCGATAAGCCTTCTTCATCGCACCGGGAGAGGATTCGCCTTGCGACCGGCGCTTCCCTCTCCATCCTCTCCTTTTATGGAAAAAGAGCCACGACGGGAGGCCGTCGCGGCTTATACGGTAAGGCGCTTCCGACCCTTCAGGCGCCGGGCCTTCAGGACCCTGCGGCCGCCCCGAGTGCTCATGCGGCTCAGGAAGCCGTGAACCCGCTTGCGCGAGCGGTTATGCGGCTGGAACGTGCGCTTCAAACGGAACACCCCCTAAACGGCACCGCAAAAAGACACACGCGGATTATACCGAAGACAAGTACTGCCCGTCAAGCCAGATCGTGCCGGGGCCGGTGCCCTTGCGCGCGCCGGGGGCTCGTCCCCAGTTTCCACACACAGTTCATCCCCAGGAAGACGCGCCTGTGGATTCCGATTAACAGGATATCCACCCGCGAGCAGGAGGTTATCCGGAGTTTGCCGTACCTTTTCCCCCGGAGAACCAAACAAGTGGGGATACCCCCGCCAGAGTTTGTTGATAACTTCCCTGCGCTCTGGTATGATGAAGGCAAGCCCGTCCACTTCCGCGATTGCGGGAGTTGGCACTGGCTCACATCTTTTTATGCACAAGTTGTGGACAAACCTGTGGGCAAGATGTTGATACGACGTGGTCGTGTTGGCGATATTTTCCGTACCGAGGGGGCCACTGCACTATGAAGACGGAGTTGTCCGAAGTATGGCAGCAGTGCATCGACCGCCTGGAGCGACATACCTCCAAGACTGCTGTTGAGAACTGGGTGCGGAGCACGCGCCCGGTGGCAGTGGTGGAAGACACGATCATCGTGGGCGTGCAGGGGGAGTTTGCGAAGCACCGCATGGAGTCGCGCTACGCACCCCTGCTGCGCCAGGCCCTGCGCGATCTCACCAAACGCAACATGCAGCTGAAGTTCGTCGCAAACCCCAGCGTGATCGAGGAGCCGGCCTCAGACACCGCGGAAAGCCTCAGCGTGGCGGATCTTCCGGCCGGTCCCGGCGCGCCCGCCGCCGAGCAGCCAAACAGCCGCCTTTTCGGCTACATCAACCCCAAGTACACCTTCGAAACCTTCGTTGTAGGCAACAGCAACCGGTTCGCCCATGCGGCCGCCCTCGCCGTCGCCGAAGCGCCCGCGCGCACGTACAACCCCCTCTTCATCTACGGGGGTGTCGGACTGGGCAAGACCCACCTCATGCACGCCATCGGCCACTACGTCCTGCAGCACAACCCCACCGCGAAGGTCGCGTACGTCTCCACCGAGACGTTTACGAACGAGTTCATCATGGCCATTCAGAAGGGCTCGACCACGGCTTTTCAAAATCGGTACCGGAAAGTCGACGTGCTGCTCATCGACGACATTCAGTTCCTGGCCGGCAAGGAGGCTACCCAGGAGGAGTTCTATCATACATTCAACGCCATCCGCGAGGCCAACAAGCAGATCGTCATCTCGTCCGATCGGCCCCCGAAGGAGATTCCCACGCTGGAGGACCGCCTCCGCTCGCGCTTTGAGTGGGGCCTGATCTGTGACATCCAGCCGCCCGATCTCGAAACCCGCACGGCAATCCTGCGGAAGAAGGCGCAGAATGAAGAACTGTACGTACCCGACGAGGTCACCAACTACATCGCAACCAACATCGAGACCAACACCCGCGAGCTCGAGGGGGCGCTCACGCGCGTCGTCGCCTACGCCAACATGCTGAAGTGTCCGCTCACCTACGACCTGGCCGTGCAGGCGCTGAAGGACATCCTGCCGCCGCACCGGCCGAAGCAGATCACCATCGAGACGATCAAGCGGGTCGTGGCCGAGCACTACAACATCCGCATGCACGACTTCGAGGTGCGCAACCGCTCCCGCGCCGTCGCCTACCCCCGGCAGATCGCCATGTACCTCGCCCGGGAGCTCACCGACAGCTCGCTGCCCAAGATCGGGGAGGAGTTCGGCGGCCGGGATCACACCACCGTGATCCATGCCTGCGAGAAGATCGCGAACGATATTCAGAGCGACGCGGCCTTCGCACATACCATCGAGCAGCTGATCGCGCGCATTCGCGCCGAATAGCGACGCGTCCCCAGAACATCTGTAAGGTGTGGACGCATCGCGCGGCAATACTCACAAGTTGTCGCGCCCCGCGACCCGTACCGCTCTAGTTATCCACCGCCTTTTCCACATATCCACAGCCTCTGCAATGATCATTGCTACAATGACCATTGTTACTAACAGGTTGGCCGTGCACCGATGACCCGAAAGGTGCCACATGAGGGAGGGCTTCGAGTGAAGATCCTGATCAGCCAGGAGAGCCTGAATGCGACACTCGCCACGGTAGCCCGGGCGGTCTCGACGAAGAACACCATTCCGGTGCTGTCCGGCGTCTATCTCTCCGCCCGCAACGGAAACCTCACCATCCGGGCCACCGACATGGAGCTGGCCATCGAGGCCGTCACGCCCTGCGAGGTGATCAGCGAAGGCGAGATCGTTCTGCCGGCCCGCTATTTCACCGATCTGATCCGCCGCATTCCCTATGGGAACATCGAGCTCTCCGTGGACTACAACAACTACGTGGCCACGCTGCGCTGGGGCCGCTCGCAGTACGCCATCCACGGCTTCTCCGCCGACCAGTTCCCCGCCCTCCCCGACGTGGACGGGGCGTCGGCGTTCACCGTCAGTCAGAGTCTATTGCGCGACCTTCTCCGTGAGACCACCTTCGCGGCCGGCCACGACGAATCCAAGCCCTGGCTCACCGGCGTGCTCTTCAAGCTGCGCGACAACACCCTGACGGGCACGGCCACCGACGGCGTCCGCATCGCCTACGCCGAGTCCGCGGCCGAGAACACGCTGAGCCACAGCTTTTCCGTGATCATCCCCAGCCGGTCGCTGAACGAGGTGACCCGCCTCCTCACCGGCGACGAGGAGAGCAAGGTCAACGTCAACGTCACCGCCAATCAGATCTTCTTCGACCTGGGCAACATGCGGGTGGTCTCCCGCCTCCTGGAGGGGCAGTATCCCGACGTCATGCGGCTGGTGCCCCAGAACTACCCGACCGAGGCCGTCCTGCCCCGCGACGAGTTTATGGAGGCCCTGGAGCGCGCCACCCTCATCACGAAGGACGGCGCGGTCAAGATCAGCTTCCAGCCCGAGAAGGTGACGATCACCTCCAACACCCCCGAGGTCGGCCACGTCTACGAGGAGCTGGCCGTCGCCAGCATGACCGGCGACCCGCTGGAGATCGGGTTCAACGCGCGCTATCTGCTCGACTTCCTGAAGGTCCTCGAGGAAAAGCAGTTCCGCTTCCAGTGCTCGGGCAGCCGTAACCCGGCCCGGCTGATGCCGGCGGACAGCAACCAGTTCCTGTACGTCGTGCTGCCGCTGATCACGCTCTAATTAAGGAAGCCCGAAATGGCCGAAGAGATTGTCACGATCCAGACCGATTACATCACCCTGGATGCCTTCCTGAAGTGGACCGGCGTGGCCGCAACCGGCGGCCAGGCCAAGGCGCTCATTGCCTCCGGCCTGGTCTCCGTCAACGGCGAGGCCGAACTCCGGCGCGGGCGCAAGCTCCGCCCGGGCGACCGCGTGCGCCTGGAAGGCGGCGGCCTCTGGCTGATCCGCCGCGAGGGGGAATAAGGGTGCATCTGGCCACGCTGCAGCTGGGCTCCTTCCGCAACTACGAGACCCTGACCATCCAGTTCTCGCCCGGGCTCAACGTTCTTTACGGCGACAACGCGCAGGGCAAGACCAACCTGCTCGAGGCGATCCACTTCCTGGCCACCGGCAGGAGCCACCGGACCTCTCGCGATCAGGACATGATCCAGGAGGGGAGGGAGGAGCTCCTGGCGCGCGCGGAGGTCGTGCGCAGGACGGGTTCCATCGAACTGGAACTGCGCTGTGGCCTCACCACCCGCAAGCAGCTCAGGATCAACGGCATCCCCGAGCGCAAGATCGCCCGCCTGGTCGGGAGCCTGGCGGCCGTGCTGTTCTCGCCCGACGACCTGCAGCTGCTCAAGGGTCCGCCCTCCGGCCGGCGCCGCTTCCTGGACCTGGAGCTCTCGCAGATCTCCCAGACCTACCTGCACCACCTCATGGCGTACAACCGGCTGGTGGCGCAGCGCAACACGCTGCTGAAGCAGCCCGTCATTGACGAGGGGTTGCTGGCCGTCTACGACGACCAGTTGCTGGAGACCGGGGCCCGCCTGGTCGTCCGGAGGGCCGAGGCGGTCCGGCGGCTCTCGCCCATTGCCTCCCGCTACCACGAGATGCTGGCCGAGGGCCGGGAGGACCTCCGCCTGGCCTACCAGAGCCAGGGGGTCGGCGAGGAGGAGGAGGCGGACCTGGAGCGTGTGCGCGAGCGGCTGGAGCGGGAGCTGGCTCGGGTCCGCCAGGAGGAGCGGCGGCGTCAGGTGACGCTGGTGGGGCCGCACCGGGACGACGTCGGCTTCTGGATCGCCGGGCGCGACGCGCGCCTCTACGCCTCGCAGGGCCAGCAACGCACAGCCGTCCTGGCGCTGAAGCTGGCGGAACTGGAGTTCATGACCGAGGAGATCGGCGAGCCGCCCCTGCTCCTGCTGGACGATGTCGCTTCGGAGCTCGACCCCCACCGCCGGCACTACCTCCTGTCGGCCGTGCGGGAAGGGGTCCAGAGCTTCATCACGTGTACGGACCTGGAAGACCTGATGGTGCGCGAGTGGCCCGAGAGCCACCGCCTGTTCCGTGTGCGAGCCGGAACCGTAGTCCTCGATGACAGGGGGTTGGGTTGATGTACCTCCACGTGGGAGCTGACGAGGTGGTGGCGCTGCGGCAGGTCATCGCCATCCTGAACCTGCGCACGGCCAGACGAGGTGGCGCGACGCAGGAGTTGCTCGACAGACTGAGACGGGAGAACCGCCTGGTCCAGGTGGAGGGCGGGGAGCCCCGAAGCCTGGTGCTCACCGACACCGGCGGCATCCTCTCGCCCATCTCCGCCATGACCCTGAAGCGGCGCAGCGAGTCGGCGGCGCTGCTCGGGTAGCCGTCCGGGGGCGGGGGAGACGGTCGCTTGTGAGAACTCTTGCGATGTGTTAGCATTGTTCTGTTATTGAAAGCGCTACCTAAATGAGGGAGGAACCTCTGTGGCGGATGAAAGGACCAGCACCCAGCCCGAAATGCACCATATCAATACCCACGGTACGGAACAGTATACGGGGGAACAGATTCAGGTGCTGGAGGGCCTCGAGGCGGTGCGCCGCCGCCCGGGCATGTACATCGGCGGCACCTCGCAGCGCGGCCTGCACCACCTGATCTGGGAGATCATCGACAACGCGGTCGACGAGCGGCTGGCGGGGTACTGCGACAAGATCGTCGTCACCCTGCACAGCGACGGCTCGGTGTCGGTTTCGGACAACGGCCGCGGCATCCCCGTGGATATACATCCCAAGACGGGCATCTCCACCGTCGAGACCGTCTACACCATGCTGCACGCCGGCGGCAAGTTCGGCACCGGTGCCTACAAGGTCTCCGGCGGCCTGCACGGCGTGGGCGCCGCGGTGGTCAACGCCCTTTCCCAGAAGCTGTACATTCAGGTGAAGCAGAACGGCGGCGTCTATGAGGTGGAGTTCCAGAACGGCGGCAAGGCGGTGTATCCCCTCCGCCGGATCGGCGACACGAAGGAGCACGGCACCTTCGTGCGCTTCTGGCCGGACCCCGAGATCTTCGAGACGGTGGAGTTCGATGTGGAGGCCATCCTCACGCGCCTCAGGGACACCGCCTTCCTCAATCAGGGGCTCTTCATCCAGTTCCTCGACGAGAAGGCCAATGCGGAGTACCGGTTCAAGTACAACGACGGCCTGCAGACCTTCGTGCAGTACCTGAACCGGTCCCGGGAACCGCTGCACACCAAGCCCATCTACATCTTCAAGGCGTCCGACACCCAGGAGATGGAACTGGCCATCCAGTACACCGACGCCTACAGCGAGAACATCCTCAGCTTTGCCAATAACATTCGCACCGTGGAGGGCGGCACGCACGAGACCGGCCTGAAGACCGCCCTGACGCGCGTCATCAACAACTATGCCCGCAAGTACAAGCTCCTGAAGGAGAGCGAGGACAACCTCTCGGGCGAGGACATCCGCGAGGGCATGACGGCCATCCTCTCGGTGAAGCTGCAGGAGCCGCAGTTCGAGGGCCAGACCAAGACCAAGCTGGGCTCCTCCGAGATGGAGACCTTCGTCGCCACCGCCGTGAGCGAGGGGCTGGCCGAGTTCCTGGAGGAGAACCCGACCGTTGCCAAGCGCATTGTCGAGAAGGCGATCAGCGCCTCGCGGGCCCGGGAGGCCGCCCGCAAGGCGCGGGAGCTGGTCCGGCGCAAGAGCGCGCTGGAGATCACCGCGCTGCCCGGCAAGCTGACCGACTGCTCGTCCCGGGATCCATCCGAGTCGGAGCTGTTCCTGGTGGAGGGCGACTCTGCAGGGGGCTCCGCCAAAATGGGCCGCGACCGGCGCATCCAGGCGGTCCTGCCCCTCCGGGGCAAGATCCTGAACGTCGAGAAGGCCCGGCTGGACAAGATCCTCGCCAACGAGGAGATCCGCACGCTCATCACCGCCGTGGGCGCGGGCATCGGCGACGACTTCGACATCTCAAAGTGCCGGTACCACAAGGTCATCATCATGACCGACGCCGATGTGGACGGAAGCCACATCCGCACGCTGCTGCTCACGTTCTTCTTCCGCTACATGCGGCCGCTGATCGAGGCCGGCTACCTGTACATCGCCAACCCGCCCCTGTACATGATCAAGAAGGGCAAGCAGGTGTACTACGCCTACTCCGAACAGGAGAAGGACCAGGTCATCGCCCGCATCGGCGGTGTCACCGACAAGCCCCAGCGGTACAAGGGCCTCGGCGAGATGAACCCCGAGCAGTTGTGGGAGACCACGATGGACCCCACCAAGCGGATCCTCTACAAGGTGACGATGGAGGATGCCGCGGAGGCGACCGCCCTGTTCGAAACCCTCATGGGAGAGAAGGTTGAGCCCCGCAGGGAGTTCATCCAGCGGAACGCCCACCTCGTCCAGAACCTCGACACCATCGGTTAGGCGCTGGAACTCCCGGTTTAGGAGGATAAGCTTGTGGCCGGAGACTTCGCACAGCGGATTCTGACCAAAGAGATCAAGCACGAGATGGAGATGTCGTACCTGACGTACTCCATGTCGGTGATCGTCGGCCGGGCCCTGCCCGACGTGCGCGACGGCCTGAAGCCGGTGCAGCGCCGCATCCTGTACTCCATGTACGAGAGCGGCAACACCGCGGACAAGCCGTACCGCAAGTCGGCCAAGACCGTCGGCGACGTGCTCGGCAAATACCACCCGCACGGCGACTCGGCCGTGTACGACACGATGGTCCGCATGGCACAGGACTTCGTGCTGCGCTACCCGCTCATCGACGGGCAGGGCAACTACGGCTCCATCGACGGCGACCCGCCGGCGGCCATGCGCTACACCGAGGCTCGCCTGTCCAGGCTGGCCAATGAGATGCTGGCCGATATCGAGAAGAACACCGTCGACTTCGAGGACAACTTCGACAACAGCGAGAAGGAGCCGACGGTGCTTCCGGCGCGCTTTCCGAACCTGCTGGTCAACGGCTCGACGGGCATCGCGGTGGGCATGGCCACCAACATCCCGCCGCACAATCTGGGCGAGGTGATCGACGGCCTCATCCGGATGATCGACCAGCCGGACGTCACCATCGACGAGCTGAACACCATCATCAAGGGCCCGGACTTCCCCACCGGCGCCCTGATCCTCGGCCGCGAGGGCATCCGCAAGGCGTACCAGACCGGCAAGGGAACCATCATCCTGCGGGCCCGGGCGCAGATCGAGACGCTGCAGAACGGCCGGAACCGCATCGTGGTGACGGAGCTGCCCTACGGCGTCAACAAGGCCCGGCTGATCGAGCGCATCGCCGAGCTGCACCGCGACCGGAAGATCGAGGGGATCACCGACCT
>ENA-UPSB01003108-UPSB01003108.1-bioreactor-metagenome-genome-assembly--contig:-NODE-3108-length-13808-cov-5.959791_pt1 | contig 13808 bp, 13 predicted proteins | sample MGYA00238182_ERZ773286 | MGnify/ENA primary metagenome ERZ773286 (study PRJEB29026, sample SAMN07631240) | bioreactor metagenome | isolation source: Switchgrass digestor | place: USA: Dartmouth... | reverse complement strand
ATTACCCTAAACCGGGCCGTTTCTTACCCATGCACCTTTTCAACACCACGAATGTCGAGTTGTTCGCGTGAAACTTGAGCTAGTTGACCCGGCGGCTGTACCCGGCCCAATAGGGTTCCCTCAGGACCCGCTTCAGCACCTTGCCCGTGCCGCTGAGGGGCAGGGAGTCCCTGAACTCCACGGACTTCGGTTTCTTATAGGAGGCGAGGTGCTTCCTGCAGTGGTCGATGATCTCCTCCTCAGTTGCGCGCCGACCGGGGTGGAGCACGCAGATGGCCTTGATCGCCTCGCCCCACTTCTCGTCGGGTACCCCGATGACCGCCACCTGGGCGACCGCTGGGTGCTGGAGGATGACGCGCTCGATCTCCACGGAGAACACGTTGATCCCACCGGTGATGATCATGTCCTTCTTGCGGTCGACGATATAGATCAGCCCCTCCTCGTCGACCGTGGCGAGGTCGCCGGTGTAGAACCAGCCGTCCTTCCAGCAGGCCGCCGTCTCCTCGGGCATCTCCCAGTAGCCCGGACTCACCTGGTCGCCGCGGACGATGATCTCGCCGGCTTGGCCGCTTCCCCACGGAACATCGTTGCCTTGCTCGTCGACCACCCGGACCTCGATGTTGATCATCGGGTGGCCGGCGGAGGTTAACCGTTTCCGTTGCTCCGGCGTTCCGTCGGGTATGAGGTACTGGCGCCGCAACAGCAGCCCGCTGGAGTAGGTCTCGCACATGCCGTACTGCGGGAAGAGGATGCTGCCGAAGACCTCCGTGCAGCGGCGGACCAGCGCCTCCGGGACGGGCGACCCGCCGGTGATCATCGCCTTCAGGCTGGAGAGGTCGTACTTCTCCACGTCCGGGTGATAGACCACCCTGCTCAGCCTCGTCGGCACCATCATGGAAAACCAGGGCCTGTGCCGCTCCACGTGCTGCATCCAGGCCACGGGGTCGAACTCGGGCAGGACGATCACGGCGCCGGCCTTCATGAAGGGGATCATGCTCGCCGGGCCCCCCGGGTTGAAGAACTGAGGCGTCGTCTGTAAGTACGAGCCGAACTGCGGCCAGCCGAGCTCGGCATACCAGATGAGCATCGCCGTCACGGCGTTGCGCTGGGTGAGGATCGCAGCCTTCGGGACGCCGGTGGTCCCGCTGGTGGACCCGAGCACGTACGTGTCGTCGGGCGACACCGACGCCTCCGGCGGCGTCTCGGGATGGGTCAGCACCAGCTCCTCATGGTCCAGCGAAAACGGATGATCGCCGCCAAGGCCGATGACCCGTTCCAGCCCGGGGACCTCCCACTGCAGTTGCTCCGCGGCCCCGGCCAGGTTCGAACTCGCGACAAGGGCCCGCGGCTTCGTGTAGCGGAGGTAGGAGACCAGCTCCGGGACCGCCAGGCGGACGTTCAGCGGAACCCCGATGATCCCCGTCCTGGCGCAGGCAAAGAACATCTCGGGGTACTGATAGCAGTTCTCCGACAGGATGGCCAGCCGGTCGCCCTTCCGGAGCCCGAGTCGCAGCCACGCGTTGGCCAGGGCGTTGACCCGCCTGTCCACCTCAGAGCAGGACAGGGCCAGGTCCCCCTGGATCAGGCAGGGACGATCCGGGAAGAGACGGGCGTTCTGCAGCAGGATGTCACCGATGAGCACGTCCTCTCCCCCTTTGCTGCTGTCTTCACGGTGAGGCCTGCGCCGGTGGCCTCCGCCACGGCGGCTGAACCGGCCGCGGCCAAGAAGGAGGGCCCGGCCTAGGACCGATCCAGAACCTGCTGAGCAATGGCCAGCCGCATGACGGCCGCCGTGCCCCCGCCCAGCCCGAACAGGATGGCGTCCCGGTGCAGCCGCTCCACCCCGACCTGGCGCACGTACCCGTGTCCGCCGTGCAGGTCGATGGCGCTCAGCGTGTGTCTGCGCACCATCGTCGCAGCGAAAAGCTTGGCCATTGCGGCCTCCTTGACGTAGTTCTTGCCGGCATCGGCCAGGCGGGCCGCCCGGTAGACCAGGAGCCGGGCAGCATCGATCTCGGTGGCCGCGTCCGCGAGCGTGAACTGGATCCCCTGGAGCTCCGCGATCGGTCTGCCGTAGGCCACCCGCCGCTTGGCGTACCGCACGGACTGCTCCAGGGCCTGCCGGGCGATCCCCACGGAAAGGGCGCCGGCCCCAATGCGGGCCATGTTGATCGACTGCAGGCACGTCCTGAGGCCCTGCCCCTCTTGCCCCAGCAGGTTCTCGCTGGGCACAAAGCAGTTTTCCAGGATCACGTCACCCGTATCGAGGCCGCGCTGCCCCATCAGCCGGGCGCGCGGGCCTATCTTCAGGCCCGGGGTGTCCGCATCGACGATGAACAGGCTGATGCCCTTCTCCGTCCTGGCGGCCACGAACAGGGCGCTGGCCACGCCCGACAAGGTGGCGAACACCTTGTGGCCGTTCAGCACCCAGCCACCCTCGCACGGCTCCGCCCGCGTGGTGATGGCCCCTGCATCCGACCCCGCGCCGGGCTCCGTCAGCGCGAAGGAGTTGAAGGTCATCCCGGTAGCAGCCGGAACGAGATACTTGCTCTTCTGCTCCTCGGTGCCGTGCAGGACGAGCGGCAGTTGGGAGATGGTCACAGCGTTGTGGTAGGCATCCGCCGTGGCGACGCAGGCAGCGGCCAGCTCCTCCAGCACGATAGCCATCTCCATGGCGCCCAGCCCGGCCCCACCGTACTCCTTCGGGGTGAGAATTCCCCGCAGCCCCTCCTCCGCCAGCCTCGCCAGGTTTTCGGCCGGAAACGTCTCCGTCTCATCCCAATGAGCCGCCCTGGGGGCAAACTCCTCCTGGGCGAGCCTGCGCACCCGCTCCTGCAGCGCCCGCTGCTCATCGGTCAGGAACAGCGCCATCCGCGGATCCCTCCTTCACCCCCAGCCGTTCCATCGCCAGCTCGCGCAGCTTCACCTTGTCGGGCCGCCCGGCCCCCAGCATCGGCCATTCCGACGGCCCCATCAAGAAGACATGCTTGGGGATCTTGAAGCTGGCGATCCGGCCCCGGCACGCCTGGCGGATCTGCCCCCCGGTCATGGTCGACCCGGGCCTCAGCTGCACGAACGCCACTACCGCCTCCTGCCAGAGCGGATCGGGGACCCCGACGACCTGAGCGAACTCGACGTCATCGATGGCCTCTTCCAGGAAGATCTCCACCTCGCGCTGGGAAACGTCCTCGCCGCCGGTCTTGCGAAGCCGCCGACGATCGTGCACCCTTCTCGCTCCGCGGCCGCGGTCACGATCCCGGGATCGAAAGCCCTAATCAGGTGCGTGGCGGCACCGCAGGAGTGCGGCATGTGAATGACGCAGACGACCCTGCCGATGTGGAACGTGGGGAACGTCTGTAGGTAGCGGTCGCGCTCATTCATGCGGAACGCGAGGGCAAGAGTGCGGGTCGTTGGCCAACTGTATCAACAGGCGCGTTGGTACCAGTGCAGGCGGCGTGTCGAACTGGCTTGAATATCATCATAATTATCATATAATTCGGTGTCAACCACGAATATGCGGTTTGTCCGGCTAGTTGGTTGGGATTTTACCGTTTGTCCGTTTTCATCCGATGTTCCATGCCACCGCCAAAAATCTGCGGCTCTAATCAGACTTTTCCGCATACGATAGAGCCGGGCTCGTCTCCGGATCGGAGGCGGGCGACTATTCCTCGTCTGAGGGAGGCGGAAAAACATGTTTGAGAAGGAAAAGACTATCGTGCGGAAATGGGCGGAACTCATGTTCGGCGGGGAGTCGTCCGTGAAGGAAGGCTACGCCCTGATGTTCGCCGACAACGCCACGTGGACACTCATCGGAACAACCCCGGCCTCGGGGAAGCATGTGGGTCTGGATGCGATCATGAAGAACCTGGACCGGTGCTTCCAAGGGGACGGCCGTCCGGGTTCAAAGGATCAGGGGCTGGATTCAGAAGTGGGCGTGAAGGTAACCATCAAGGACATCCAGGCGCTCGAAGACGGCCGGGTTCTCATGCTGGCCAGCACCAAGGCCGTCGGGAACAACGGGCTGCCATACAATAATGAATATGCTTGGATCTTCCGCGTAGAAAATGACAGGATCGTCGATTGGCTTGAGTACTGTGACACGGTCTGCATCGAGACTGCGATGTTCAACAAGCGGGTCGTCCCCGCAGAGGAGTTGCCTGCACACCTGCGGTAGCCGGCCGGGCCCGCTGAGGGCTTTACGGCCTGCTCGGCCGACGCGTCGCGCACCAACCTGCGTGACGAAAACCCAAGTGGGGGAGGCGATTCCATATGGGTCTGAATGGACGGCTCACGAAGGACAAGTTCGGTTACTCGATGCCGGTTGACGATCCCCTGTACCGGCCGCCTTTCCAGTACCGGGACATGCACAGCATCACGGTGTCGTACGAAACCGATCCTGATGCCGCGCTCGACCTGCTCCCGGAAGGGCTGGAACTGTCGCTGCCTGCAACCGCACGAATCGTGGTGGCCCACATGCCCTTCACCACCTTCGGCCCATACGAGGAGGCCTACCAGGTGATTGACTGCCTCTGGCAAGGGGAGCCCTGCATGTGGCCCCTGCGCATCCTGCTGAACCAGGAATGCGCACTGACGGCCGGGCGCGAGCTCTGGGGCAATCCGAAGAAGCTGGGCCACGTCGAGTGGAGCCAGGAAAACGAAATCGTCCAAGGAGTCGTCGAGCGGCCCAAGGGCAGCCGCATCTGTACGGTGCTCATGCGGCCGGAGCGGCAGATCGAGATGCCGGCGTACGAGATGCGGCCCATCGGGCTGCGGATCATCCCCAGCCCGGAGGAGGGGGCCCCGCCCTCGCTGGCCGAACTGATCCTGAACCGCGTCCACGTGCGGCCCACTCAGGCGTTTGCGGGCCAGGGCTGGGTGTCCTTCGGCGTCGAGTCTCCGATGGACCCGTGGCACAAGCTGCCCGTGAAGCGCATCATTGACGCCGTCTACATGCGCTGCGACATGGACGTCGCACCTTCCGCGACGATCGTCAAGCGGTACTAGCGCTCTCCCAACGCGACAGCGGCGGTCCGCCCCACACACTGGGGGCGGACCGCTGCCCGTGTTCCCGCTACGCACCGACCACGGCCCTGAGTTGCTCGATCAAGGTGGGCAAGACGGTCTTGTAGTCGGCGACGATCCCGATATTGGCACGCTTGAATATCGGGGCCTCCGGGTCCTTGTTGATGGCGATGACCGTGCGGGCACCGGCGATGCCGGCGATGTGCTGGCTGGCCCCGCTGATACCGATGGCGATGTACAGATCCGGCGCGACAATGGTGCCGGTCTGACCCACCTGCATGCTCGGCGGCACCCAGCCGGCGTCGCACGCCGCCCGGGAGGCCCCGACCGCGCCGCCGAGCAGGTCCGCCAGTTTCTGCAACTCCGCAAACGGCTCCGGCCCGCCGAGGCCGCGGCCGCCTGCAACGACCACGCGGGCCTCCGCCAAGTTCACCCCGCTCAGAGTCGCCTGGATGCGCTCAACCACCCTCGCGACCGCGGTGGACTCGTCCACGGTGAAGTCCACCGGTACGACCCGGCCGCTGCCGGACCCGTCCAGCACAGCGGGCTCGTGCATCTTGGCACGCAGGCCCACCAGCGCACGCTCCCGCAGCTGCTGATACACGGCCATGGCCTTGCCGCCGTACACCGGGCGGATCCACTTGACGACCTTGCCGTCCACCTGGAAGTCGGTCACCTCGGTCACCGCGGCGGCGTTCAGGCGGTAGGCGAGCCGCGGGAGCAGGTCGCGTCCGGCGCTGTCCAGCGTGAACACAACCAGGCGGGGGTCAACCTGCCTCACCGCGGCCTCCGCGGCCGCGAGGTACAGGTCGGCCTGGAACTCGGCGAGGATCGGGTTCGCCACCGTGAACACCGCGTCCGCCCCGGCGGCAATCGCCTGGGCAGCCGCCCTCTCCACGTCGGCACCGACCACCAGCGCCAACAGTTCCTCGTTCAGCGCCGACGCGAGCCTGCGGCCTGCCCCCAGCGCCTCCAGAGCCGCGCGGGTAAGCTGTCCCGCCTGCTGCCCCGAGAATACGAGAACGCCCTGCATGGTAAGCACCCCCGCTACAGAATCTTGCGCTCGCGCAGCAGCGTGGCCAACGCCGTGGCTTTCGCCGGCCCGTCGTCCCCCTCGACGAACTCGCAGGTGCTGTCCATCTCGGGCACGTACAGGTCAGTCAGGACCACTCCCGGATCCATCCGGGACGGATCCAGCTGCAGGTCGCCGGTGCCGAGCACCTTGACGGGCTTGCGGGTGGCCATCATCACGTCCTTCACCTTGGGCAGGCGGGGCACGTTCGCCTCGTCATTGGTCACGGTGAGCACCGCAGGCAGCGGCACCTCCACCGCCTCGTACCCGCCCTCAGCCTCCCTGCGGACCCGCAGGCGGTCGCCCGCAGGTTCCGCCCCGGTCGCCACGGTGACGCACGGCGCCCCCAGTTCCTCGGCCAGCATTGGCCCCACCAGGCCGCGCTCCACGTCGCCCGACTGACGACCGAGCAGGACCACATCCGCCCCGCCCGTCGCCCTGATCGCCCGGGCGAGCACGTGGGCCACCGCTGCGGCATCCAGTTCCTGCCAGGCCGGGTCCCACGCCCGAATGGCTTCGTCTGCCGTGAGCGCAAGTGCGCGGCGCAGCACCTCATCGGCGCGCTTGTCGCCGACACAGACGGCGACCAGCTTGCCGCCGCTTTTCTCCTTCAGTTGAATGCCCACTTCGAGGGCGTTCTCCGAGTAGGAGTCCACCACCAGCTTCGCGTTGCCCTGGATGGGCCGCTTGGTGGTCGGGTCAACCCGGAAGTCCTTCGCCGGGACTTCGGGATCCAGGATCTGCTTCAGGCACACGACAATCCTCACCGGCTCTCGCCTCCTTCGGTCACGGGCGGTTCAGGGGTCCGACCGCCCAGTGCGATCCGCCGGGCGAGGCGCACCCGCCTGGGCCAGTTGACCAGCCGCTGCACGACGACCTTCTGCGCCTGCGGCGACCCGGCGCCGTGCATGCACTCCACGATCGGCGTGGCGCCGGTCATGTTCTCGATCAGCCGTCCCAGCCGAATGCGCTCTTCCACCGGCACGTCCGGCTTCGTCGCGTAGTACTTGCGCACCCAGTGCTTCAGGCGCGGGTTCTCCAGCTCCCGCTCCGACACCATCGTGGCGATGAAGCCGCCTGCGAGGTCCTGCGCAAGGCGCGTGACCTCGGGATAGAAGCGCGCGGTGTTCAGCTTGCTGGTGTTGGCCAGCAGCGGGTCCGCCAGGGCGCAACCGCATGCCAGAAGCTGGCACTCATACGAGCAGGCGAGCGCGCCGGAGTACATGGTCTCGACCAGGTGAGCCATCTCGGCCAGCTTATCCCGGACGTGGCTGGCCTTCGCCGTCCCTTGCACCTCCGCCAGAGCCATGGAGGCCCCGATCAGGACGTCGAGGTTACCGCTCTTGCAGGCGCCGTAGTTCTGCCGGTGGTAGGCGGTGAACCGCTCGACGAGCACCCCGGCGAACTCGTACTCCCCGCACATGAATACCCGGTCCCAGGGCACGAACACGTCGTCGAAGATGATCAGCGCCTCGCCGCCGACCACGCCGTAGCCGGCGTTGCCCTGGTCGATCTCGCCCTCCCACTTGCGGCTGTCGTTCACCTGCCGGCCAAATACCATCACGACGCCGGGGGCGTCAGCCGGAACGGCACAGGCTACCGCGTAATCCTTATCCCCAGGTCCGAGGGCCTGGCCGGGCATGACGATGATCTGGTGCGAGTTGACTGCACCGGTCTGGTGCATCTTGGCCCCCCGGATGACAATGCCGTCGTCCCTGCGCCCGATGACCCGTACGAAGAGGTCCGGATCGTGCTGCTCGCTCGGCCGCTTCGATCGGTCGCCTTTGGGGTCGGTCATGGCGCCGTCGGACATGAGGTCGCGGTCCTGGGTCTCGATCAGGAACTTCTTGAAGCGTTCGTGATACGCAGTCCCGTACTTCTGGTCGATGTCGTAGGTGACGGAGTACAGCGTGATCAGGGCATCCATGCCCACGCACCGCTGGAAGCAGGTGCCGGTGATCTGCCCCGCGACGCGCAGCATCTTGACCTTCTTTACCAGGTCGTCCTGGTTCTGCGGGATGTGGGTCCACCGGTTGATCTTCCTGCCCGTCAGGTGCGAAACGGCGGAGCCGAGGTCGGCAGTCTCGGGCATCGTCGCCAGGTCATAGGTGACGGCGGCGGCGTTGATGTGCGGCCGGATCGCCGGGTGATCGACGACGTTCTCGATTCGCTGACCCATGAACCAGACCTCGGTCTTCAGCGACCGCAGACTCTCGATATACTCAGCACCGGTCATCATCGCCCGTCAGCCTCCCTTCAGCGGCGCTCGAGCTGGTTGGCAATGACCATCTTCTGAATTTGGTTCGTGCCCTCTACGATTTGAAGGAGCTTGGCGTCGCGCATCATCCGCTCCACCGGGTACTCCTTGATGTACCCGTAGCCACCCAGCATCTGCACGGCGTCGACGGTGACGGCCATGGCGGTGTCGGTCGCGAACAGCTTCGCCATGGCGGTGAGCCGGATCAGCTCCGGACCGTTTTCGTCCAGTTCGCGGGCGGCCCTGTGCAGCAACTGCCGTGCCGCCTCCAGCCTCGTGGCGTGCTCCGCCACGAGGAACTGTATGCCCTGGTTCTGCAGAACCGGACGCCCGAACTGCACCCGATCCCGCAGGTAGCTGCGCGCGTAGTCCAGCGCCCCCCGGGCGATGCCCACCGCCAGGCTGGCGATGGCCACCCGGCCGTAGTTGAGGGTGCGCATGGCGATCTTGAAGCCGTCGCCCTCGTTCCCAAGCCGGTTGGCGACAGGAACCCGTACGTTCTCCAGGAACAGCTCCGCTGTGGGCGAGCCGCGGAAGCCGAGCTTCTCCTCAAGCCGCCCCACCGTGAGCCCCGGGGCCTCGCGAGGCACGACGATGGCCGACAGCCCGGCCCGCCCGGCAGCCGGATCCGTGAGGGCGAAGACCACGATGATATCGGCGATGTTCCCCCACGTGATGAACCGCTTGGAGCCGTTGATCACGTAGTGGTCGCCATCCCGGACCGCGGTGGTGGCGATCTGGCTCTGGTCGGAGCCGGCCTGCGGCTCGGTGAGGCCGAAGGCGCTCAGCATCTTGCCGGCCGCCAGGGCGGGCAGCCAGCGGCCCTTCTGTTCCTCACTCCCGGCCAGCACGATGGGGCGTATGCCCACATCGTGCTGGCTGATGAGGTCTGCGGTGTTGGCGCATGCGGAGGCGAGTTCCTCCAGCACCAGGGAGAGCACCTGCCAGCGCAGCCCGGCGCCACCGTACTCGGTGGGGATGGTGAGCCCCATGAGGCCCAGTTCCCGGAAGAGCCGCAGCATGTCAGTGGGGAACTCGCCTGTGCGATCGATCTCCGCCGCCCGGGGGGCCGCCTTCTCACGGGCAACCTCCCGGATGACATCCAGGATCATCTGTTCGTCGCGGCTCAGTTGCATGTCGGTGCCTCCGTTCGACCGGTGGCCGCTGCGGCCTCCACTCGTTCCTTGATGGCTACCGCCAGCCTGGCCACGTCGCGCGGGAGCGTCTTGGCCAGCAGGGCACTGATCACCGGGCCCATCAGGCCGCCGGCCTCCAGCGCCAGGGTCAGGTCCACCTGCGTGGCGCCGTCCGCGGTGGGCGCGGCGGTGAACGATCCCGCTCCGTCCAGTTGCTCGTCGATCCCGTGCAGCGTGAACTCCACCCTGGTCGGCGGCTCCCGCTTCGTGACGCGGGCGTCGAAGGTCACCCGCTTCTGCAGGATTCCGGCGTCGCCCTTGAGCTGCCACACCGAGTGGTCAGCGTCGATCTCCCGGAAGTCCTGGTAGCCCGGCATCTCCGTCGCCCAGTTGCGCAGGTTGTTGACGAAGGTCCACACTTCTTCAATCGGAGCCTGAATAACGATCTGCTGCCTGACTTCCGGCATCTCCATCCACCCTTTCCGGTGTCAACGTCCGGCGGCGTGCAGCGCCGCCTGGTACCCCTGCACCATGCCTCGGGCGTTGGAGATGCCGCTCTGGTAGCCGGCGCCGATGTCGAGGAAGGCAACGGCGTTGCCGGCGGCATAGAGCCCGGGGATGGGCTCCCCGCGGAGGTTGATCACCTGGGAGTGCGTGTTCACCTTCAGGCCGGCGGCGTTGATGCCCATGCCGGTGATGGTGGGACGCACGCCCCAGAACGGCGGCTTCTCGAGCGGCGCCATGTTGGGGTTGGGCTTCACCTTCATGTCGCCGTCAAAGGTGTTGGCCCAGGGGTAAGAGCCGCGGCTGAACTCCGGGTCGTAGCCGTCGCGGGCGTACTGGTTGTAACGGCGCACCGTCTCCTCCAGCCCCTCCCGGTCGATGCCCAGCCTGTCGGCCAGCTCGCCGATGCTGTCAGCCTTGACGGCGAATCCTTCGGGCAGCGGCTTGCCCGGCCCGATGGCGCAGAACGGATACTTGTCCCGGTGGTTCTGGTCAAAGATGATGAAGCACGGCCAGTTCGGGTACGACTGCGTCTTGCCGTCAAACGTGCGGACCGCCGTCATGAAGGCCCGGTAGAAGGACTCGTCCGCGAAGCGGTGGCCCTGCTTGTTGACCAGGATGGCGTGCGGCAGGCCTGCCTCCGTGATCACGCCGCGGAACAGGGGAACGCCGTCGTGCTCCTCGCCGGGCACGTTCATGCCCAGCATGGCGGGAAGGCCCACTGCGGGCACCGAGGCCACTATGGCGCCGACCTCGCCGGCCATCACAAGGTGGTCGCCGGTGACCTCCGGCGGACAGGAGGAGTTCCACTCCGGCAGCTGCTCGTAGTAGTGGGCCATCTCCCGGTTCCAGTCGTATCCACCCGTGGCCAGCACCACGCCGCGCCGAGCGCGCACGAGGAAATCCCGGCCGTTCTTCTGGGCCCGCACCCCGATTACACGTCCACCGTCGCGGATAAGTGCGATCGCCGGCGTCTCGAGGTGCAGCGGAATTCCGCGGTTCAGCGCCGCCTTGACGAAGTAAGCTGCCAGGGCCGGCCCGAAGGTGCGGATGTCCTCCGCCACCCGCTGGCCGTACAGCTCCCAGTTCCAGCCGCGCAGGTTCGCAGCGTTGCCCCAGCTGAACATCTCGTCGTGGGTGATGCCGCTGGGCATGAGCGGCGACATCCGGGTCTTGGAGGCCCACTCGCCGAGCAACGCACCCGGGAACGGCTCCGGCTCCAGGAACCGGCCCTCGGGTTTCGAGCACTCGCCGGTCGGGTAATAGTAGTCAGAGAAGTCCTTGATGATCTTCAGCCGGAGGCCGGCCTTCTCCGTGAAGTATTGCAGCGCCTTCGGCGCGGTCTCCACGAAGTTGCGCATCAGCTCCTCCTGGCCGTAGTGGGCACCGAGCCACTTGAGGTAGGTGATGGTTTCCTCCACGGAGTCCGCAAGGCCGGCCTCCTCCTGCAGGTGGTTGGCCCCGATCCACACCTCGCCCATCGAGTACGCCGTCACGCCGCCAAGCAGGCCCGCCTTCTCCAGCACCACGGCGCTCAGGCCGCAGTCGTGGGCCGTAATGGCCGCGGCCAGGCCCCCGATGCCCGACCCGACCGCGACGAGATCGACCTCCAGATCCCAACGATCCACCGCCATGTGCTCCCCCTCCTCACAGGCCCATCTGCTTGGCAATAATGTTGCGCTGAATCTGGGAACTGCCGCCGAAGATCGTCCCGATGATCGACTCCCGGGCGAGCCGGTTGATCTCGTACTCGTCGGTGTACCCGTACCCGCCGTGGATCTGCACGCCATCGAGGCAGACCTTCTTCGCCACCTCGGTGGCCTTCAGCTTCGCCATCGAGGCGTACATGCTGGCGGGCTGGCCGCTGTTGGCCAGGCAGGCGGCCTGGTACGTGAGGAGCCTGGCGGCCTCGATCTCCGTCTTGGCGTCGGCCAGCAGGTGGGCGATGGACTGGAACTTGCCGATGGGCTGGCCAAACTGCTCTCGCTGCCTGGCGTGCTCGATGGTCACGTCCAGCGCCCGCTCCGCCAGGCCCACCGCCTGGCAGGCAGTCAGGATGCGTTCGTGGTCGAGCAAGGAGAGCATCATGTGCCAGCCGCGGTTCAGTTCGCCGATGAGGGCGTCCGCGGGCAGCCGCACGTTCTCATAGGCGACCTCGCAGGTCTGCACGGCGTTGCCGCCCATGGTGCGGAGCGGCCTGGGCGTGATTCCGGGGGTCCTGGCCGGCACCAGGAAGCAGGAGATGCCCCGGTGCTTGGGCGCATTCGGGTCGGTCCGGGCGAAGAGGATGATGTAGTCGGCCATGTGGGCCCCTGTGCTGAAGATCTTTGCGCCGTTGATCACCCAGCCGTCGCCGTCCCGCTCGGCCCTCGTGGTGAGCGAGGCCACGTCGGACCCCGCGTTGGGCTCCGTCATCGAGAGGGCGAAGCGCACCCTCCCGGCGATGACCTCGCGGGTAAGCTGCCTCTGCTCGGGGCTGCCGAACTTCTGCAGGAACGTGCCCCCGAACAGGGTGCACATGCTGTAATAGTGAGCAAGCGAGTTGAAACCGTAGCTGATCTGCTCGCAGATGAGCATCTGGTCGAAGAAGTCGCCTCCGCCGCCGCCGATCTCCTCGGGGAAGGGCAGGCCGAGGTACCCGTACTCGGCCAGCTTCCGCCACACGTCGAACGGGAAGGTGGCGCTCTCCTCCCACTCCGTCACCTGCCGCGGCGGGCACTCGCGCTCCATGAACTCACGGACGGCGTCCCGCAGCATCCGCTTTTCTTCCGGGAGTCCGAACTGCACACCGACCGCCTCCTCCGCGCTGCACTCAGGCGTTCTCGTACTCCCGCCGGAGCAGCTCCTCGAGGTAGGCCAGCCGCTCCTTGCCGCTCCTGAAGTCGAACTCCATGGTCCCGTACGGGTCAATCTTCGTGCGCAGCAACTCCACCTGCTCCCGGGTGGGCGGCTCCGTCTCCCAGATGTTGGGCGAGGCCACCACGGGGAAACTGGTGTTCTCCTGCACCATCTCGAGGGTCACGCCGGGGTGCAGGCTTTCCACCATGAAGGGATCGCCCCTCCGTTCCAGGCTCATGACGCACAGGTTGGTGATGAACCGGATGGGCCCGGGCTGCAGGCCCGCAGCCTTGCGCTCCTCGGGGCTGTACAGGTACCGGGTGCCGGTGACGAAGTCCACTTTCTCCACGAAGGTCTGCTTGGTGTGATTCGGGAAGTAGCCGATCATCTTCTTGTGCATCTTGATGACCTCGGCGGCGCCGGCCCCGCCGGGCAACCGGACGATGGGCTTGTCATAGGGGCCGATCACGGAGATGTTGATGTCGCCGAACCGGTCGACCTGCGCGCCGGAGACGGCCTCGACGTCGCCCTTGCCCTTCACGTGGATGGAGTTGATGCACTCCGTCATGGACCACAGGGCGGCTGCCCCGCGGGTCGCCGCCGCTTCAGAGGTGAAGAAGGACATCTGAAACGGGCGGGCGTCGACAGCGCTGTATGCGACGTACATCATGTTCGGCGCATGGGTCACCTTCGCCAGCATATAGGCTGCATAGGCCAGGGGCGTGAACGAACCCAGGATCACCGTGTCGCCGTCTTCGATCTCACGTGCAATGCAGACGGCCATCAACTCGGAGATCTTGTAATCGGTCGCGTACATCACAGCAGCACCACCTTTTCCGCCAACCGCTTCAGCTTCTCGGCCTTCTCACGGCCGCCTACCTTCTCCAGGTAGGCGTCCTCGCCGCCCATTACGTACTCCTGAATGTACTCCGCCACCGTCTCCGGCTTGGCCGCGGCACGGGCGTACTCCAGCATGTGG
>ENA-UPSB01003103-UPSB01003103.1-bioreactor-metagenome-genome-assembly--contig:-NODE-3103-length-13821-cov-4.235871_pt1 | contig 13821 bp, 16 predicted proteins | sample MGYA00238182_ERZ773286 | MGnify/ENA primary metagenome ERZ773286 (study PRJEB29026, sample SAMN07631240) | bioreactor metagenome | isolation source: Switchgrass digestor | place: USA: Dartmouth... | reverse complement strand
GAAGCTGCAGCGCCATATCTTTAAACGCGCAAGTCGGGCCATGCCAAAGCTCCAGCATATAGGTTGACGGATCAAGCTCGTAAAGCGGAGCGATACTTTCTGTTTCAAACTTTTCCATTGTGTATGCCTTAGATACACAATCATTTATTTCTGTTGAGGTGTAATCTGTGAGGAAGCGGCTCAGTACATATGCAGCACGAGAGACATAGTTCTGTTCCGCCAATTCTTTCATATCATTATAGGAGAGCCATGGCATACTCGCTGGGACAAACAGTCCTCCTTCAGACGAAATTCCCATACTGATTGCCTGCGCAGAAGTGACAGAAATAGAACTGTCTCTTGTACTCTTATAAATCATAGAGCTGCCCTCCGTTTTACCATGTAAATGTTAACTGCTTTTTAATGAGCATTTATAATATTATTACAACTTTAACGACAGTCAAAACATTTTTCAAAATTCGTTGTAAGCATAAATTTTAATGTGTTATTTAAATAAAGTGGATAAGCTATAATCCAAAAGCATTCTCAATTAGATTTATTTGTTTAATTTCTTTATTTTTTGAGGCTATTACCTCAATAACATCAAATCTGGGCTGCAATAAGCCAATTTCATGCGAGGATATATACATAAGCGCTGCTTGAATAAGCTTTGCCTGTTTCTTTTGGTCAACAGCTTCGCGGGGAAGGAACAGCGAATTTTCCAATCTTGTTTTTACTTCGACAAAAATAATATAGCCCCCGAAAGTAGCTATTATGTCTATTTCACCTTGTCTTGTGTGATAATTTCGTTCTATGATATTCCAGCCTTTATCTGTCAGAAATTCTGCTGCTACATCCTCGCCTATTTTTCCGGAACTATTTCGCCCCATATGCCTCAGCCTTTTCTGACAGATTTTTTAAAAAGCTTTTTCTATGTATCGGCAATATTCCATGTTTTAAAATCATCTGATAATGAAGTTTTGTCGGATACCCTTTATGCTGGGCAAATAAGTAATCGGGGTACCGTTTGTCAAGCTCATCCATGAATCTGTCACGGCTGACTTTTGCGAGAATTGATGCCGCCGCAATTGAAGGGCTTTTTCCGTCCCCACCAACAACGCAAAGGGTAGGTATGCCAAGCTTTGGGTCACGATTTCCGTCTACAAGGGCAGCATCGGGAGCTATATTTAACTTCTCAACTGCCCTTTTCATTGCCAAAAAAGTGGCGTTTAGAATATTCAATTCATCAATCTCTTTTTCAGTGGCCCAACCTATTCCGTATGCGATTGCCTGAGATTTTATCAAATCAAACAGAACGTCACGCTTTTGGGGAGTTAGTTTTTTTGAATCGTTTAACCCCGGCAAATCGGCGTTTTCAGGCAAAATAACTGCCGCAGCGCAGACAGGGCCAGCAAGCGGCCCTCTCCCCGCCTCATCTATACCGCAGATATTCTGAAAACCCGCAGATTTTAAATTATTCTCATAAAATAGGTCCATTTACTGCCCGCTTTCTGTCATATCTGGCTTTTCGAGCGAAATTCTGCCGATTTTGCCGCTTCTGAATTCATCAAGCACCACTGCTGAAGCGCGTTCAGTATCAACTTCTCCGCCCGAAATCAACATGCCTCTTTTGCGTCCGACAAGCGCAAGAAGCTCCGCGCCTTCCTCTGGAAGCTCACCGTTCAGTTTATATCTTGCCCTTAGAAAATCAGGATAAGTTTTTGCGATGGTTTCCAGTAGCCGGCGTGCCAGCAATTCAATATCTATTACATCATCTTTGACCGACCCGCAAAACGCGAGATTCTCACCAACGGTTGGGTCTTCAAATTTCGGCCAAAGCATACCGGGGGTGTCCATCATTTCAATACCGGAACCAAGGTCAATCCATTGAGTACCGCGTGTCACACCTGGCCGGTCTTCTGCTTTCAGCTTTTTTGAACCGGCCATCCTGTTGATAAACGTAGACTTCCCGCAGTTTGGAATTCCGGCCACCATTACTCTGATTTTTTTCCCCGACATGCCTCTTCTTGCATTTTGTTCAATCTTATCCTTAAGCAATTCCTTGACAAGCGGGAGAAACTTATTCAATCCGCGTCCGCTTTTGCAGTCAACTGCAAGCGGCATTGCCCCGCTCTTTCTTATATACTCAACCCAACGCTCTGTTATTGCGGGGTCTGCAAGGTCAATTTTATTAAGCAGCACTATTCTTGGTTTTGAGGAGCAAAGAGCGTCCAATTCAGGATTTCTGCTGCTTTTCGGAATACGGGCGTCGATGATTTCAGCCACACAGTCGACAAGCGGCAGGCTTTCTTTAATAAGCCTGCGCGTTTTTGCCATATGGCCCGGAAACCATTGTATAGAAACCTGCTCTGACATTTTTACTCCCATTTATTCCAAATTAACTATTAACTAAAGTAGTCTTGTCTTGCTTATATTGAAAGCCATTGTTAATCCAGTGCCAGTTTGAGCATATTGTTAAAATTTTATTGCAAGAAACCGAAACCGCTGAAAGGCAATATGCGAAATACAGCACGCCCAAGAATATTCTTAACCTTAACAGGCCCGATTTCTTTATATCTGCTGTCAAAACTATTGTTGCGATTGTCACCCATTACAAATACGCAATCATCAGGCACTGTCAGCTCAGTCGGATAGAAGTCACTACCTACACGTGGAGCCATCGGTTCCTTTATCGGTGCGACAAACTCTTTGCCATCAACATAAACTTTGTTGTTATCGTAGTCTATACGCACCTTTTGACCACCGACCGCAACGACACGCTTAATTATTGGCGCTTTCAGTTCTTTTGAATTAGGTATTGAAAGAACGACAATATCGCCCTGTTTCGGTACATAATTTATGTTGTAAATAACAACTTTGTCACCGTTTTTAAGCGTGTCCATCATAGATATGCCTTCAACACCGACGGGCCTTAATAGGAACGTGAAAATGACAACGACGAAGGCGAGGGCAAAAACAATTGATTCCACCCATTCGTATAATTCCGAAGTAACACTGATTTTTTGCTTTTGCTCATTCAATACTTCTGGATTTATCTCATTGTTTTCGCTCATTCCCATTTGCCCCCATTCGACGCTGCCTATCCTTACATACTGACTAAGCGCAACTTTAAAATAAATAGTTTCGAATATAATCAAAAAAGGGACAAAAAGTCCCTCTTTTGAAATTCAGCAAATTATAAGCGCTCTTTAACTTTGGCTGCCTTACCAACTCTGTTACGCAGATAATACAGTTTGCTTCTGCGAACTTTACCGCGGCGGACAACCTCAACCTTTTCAACATGCGGCGAGTGGATCGGGAATACCCTTTCAACACCTACGCCATAAGAAATAGAGCGGACTGTAAAGGTTTCGGAAATGCCTCCGCCTCTACGGGCAATTACTGTGCCCTCGAAGACCTGAACTCTTTCACGGTCTCCTTCTTTGATTTTAACGTGAACTCTGACGGTATCGCCGATGTTCACTTCTGGCAACTCGCTCTTAAGCTGGCTGCTCACCAATGATTTTAAAGCATCCATTTATAATTCCCCTTTTTCTTTAGGCATTCTTGTCGTCAATCTATAACGCAGAGGACTGCCCGTTTAATTTCCGGTTTCCCGGCAATTAACCCTCACCTGACGGAAAAAAACGTCGGCGGATATCAAATGCCTAAATATTTTATCACAAACGGCAGAAATAGTCAATGCTTTGAATAAGTATAATTTAATTTATTTAAGAAAAAATGTTCATATCTTTTGTCAGCAACCTTAATCTCCGCACATTTTCGAAATCAGGTTTTACTCCATATTTCTCAAAAGCGGTTGCAAAGAAAGCCGGATTGAGGTTTTCCGTGGGGCCGGCAGGTACAGTTACATCTATCCTTATTAAACCGTCCGATACCACTATATCTGCTGATTCAAAATACTTCTTCACATCAAGTTCGACTGTACGATGTTTTGTTTTCTTCTCTATTATTATCTGTTCATTCGACATGACCTTTGATAGCATATCTTCTAAGTCCTTTTTTGCCATACCGTCGAACTCAAGGGAAAGTTGATATGAGGCAAAGCAAATATCCGTCAGTTTATGCTCTGGACGTTTTACCGCAGTTATCTCAATCCCCTCTGGCATTTGCTCGGACAGCCTTTTTTTGACTTCAGAAAGACTCATATCGCCGTCAAGTCTTGCGTCCATGACTTCACAATCGCTTTCATAAAACAACGAAAGCGGCAGTCCAAAAGCGATATATGGATGAGGGTTAAACCCCTGTGTCCTCCATACCGGAATACAGGCACGCCTTAATGCCCTCTGCATAACGCGGTTTAAATCAAGGTGTGAGATATATTTCGCACGGCCTTCCTTTTTAAAGAATATCCTAATCGGCTGCATTGCAAACACCTCCTGTCAATATTGAGGCTCCGCAAGCGCCGCATTTTTCACGGCAATTAAATGAAGTTTCATTCCTGTATGCTTTTTCGTTTTCTCTCTGCAAGAATTTCTTGTTAACACCATAGAAAATATGGTCCCATGGCAAGACTTCATCAAAGGAACGTTTGCGATTTGCGTAAAACGCAGGGTCAATGCCGCATTTTTTGAACGCATCCATCCATTTATCATAATCGAAGCCTTCGTCCCAACTGTCAAAATGGCAGCCAGAACGCCAAGCTGTTTCTATTACATCAGCCAGCCTGCGGTCTCCCCTCGCCAAAACGGCTTCAAGAAAGCTCGTGTGATTTTCATGGCAGCTGAGCGAGATCTTTTTACTCTTTATTGCTTCGCGCAAATGCTGCTGCTTTTCAATAATCATTTCTGAAGTGTCCTGCGCTTCCCACTGGAAAGGCGTAAAAGGCTTTGGCACGAATGTTGCAACGCTGATCGAAACATTTACCGATTTGCCTTTCGGCCGATTCGGCATTGAGTAATAAGTATCAACAATACGCTGAGAGAGTTCTGCAATACCTTCTACATCCTTCATTGTCTCGGTTGGAAGACCCAGCATAAAATAGAGTTTTACGCTTGTCCAACCGCCTTCAAACGCAAGCCGGCAAGTTTTGAAGATTTCATCCTCGCTTACGTTCTTGTTAATGGCGTCCCTGAGCCTTTGCGTACCCGCTTCTGGCGCGAACGTAAGGCTGCTCTTTCTCACTGAGCTGATTTTTTCCATAAGGGAACGGGAGAAGTTGTCGACACGCAGCGATGGCAGCGAAAGGCTCACGCCTTCTTTCTCAGTCCAATCCATCAGCTCAGGCATAAGTTCGGGAAGATAGCGGTAATCACTTGTCGAAAGAGATGAAAGCGAGATTTCATCGTAGCCGGTGGTTTTGCACAACAGCGACGCTTGACGATTCAAGGTTTCTGGTTTTCTTGAGCGGATTGGGCGGTAAATAAATCCTGCCTGGCAGAAACGGCAGCCGCGGATACAACCCCTGAACAACTCAAGCATAGCCCTATCGTGCACAATATCAATATACGGCACTACAAACTTGTCCGGAAAATACGCCTTGTCAAAATCCTTTACAACGCTTTTTCGCACAATGGCCGGCGCTTCGCTGACATTTGGCGTCACCGCTTTAACTGTTCCGTCTTCATTGTAATCAACATCATAAAAAGACGGTACATAAACACCATTTATCTTGGCAGCTTTTTTCAAAAACTCAGTTTTTGAAAGTTTATTAATCTTGCACTTCCTGTAAAGTTCTATTACTTCACATAGAGTTTCTTCGCCCTCGCCGAGGCATACTATGTCGGCAAACGGGGCGAGGGGCTCAGGATTGCATGCACAAGGGCCGCCCAATATCACTATAGGCGACAAATCCTTTCTGTCTGCGGACCTTATCGGAATGCCAGCAAGATCAAGCATATTCAAGACGTTTGTATAACTCATCTCATACATCAGCGAAAAGCCGATGAAATCAAACGTGCTGATATCATCGCCGCTCTCAAGTCCGTAAAGGTGTATACCATTACACCTCATCTGCTCCTCAAAATCAAACCAAGGGGCAAATACTCTCTCACACCAGACATAATCTATACTATTCAGCAGTCCATAAAGTATTTTCCCGCCAAGATGCGACATGCCGATCTCGTATATGTCAGGAAAACAAAAGGCAAATCTAACATCTACATTATGCTTGTCCTTTATAACGCTGTTAAGTTCCCCGCCGGTGTATCTTGCCGGTTTTTGAACTTTTCGAAGCGCCATTTCAACTTTTTTATCCAACGCCGTACCTCCGTGCGAAATATATAAATGGCAAATAATTATCACGATTCCATAATACTATAACCCAAAACCGGCACAATTTCAACGGCAAGAGAGCTTTTTGCCGCTTTTTATAACAAGAGCTACAAAAATATAAACTGCTGCTGCCGCAAGCGAGATATTGTATCCTGTCTGCATTACAATATAAAACCCAGCCGCAGCAGTCGGTATCAAAAATATAAGCGATAAGATCATTATTATTCTTTCTGCTTTCTGATAGTTAGTTTTTAAGCACAAATAAGACTCAAGTGCCCGCCCGCCGTCAAGGGAAACGACCGGCATAAGGTTAAAACCGCCCAAAAGCAGATTAAATAATAACAATGTCCCCGTGAATTTACCGCCGATTCCAAATTTGTATAGCACATATAGAGGAATACAAGCGAGAAGATTCGCAGCGCATCCCGCCAAAGCAAGCAATATTTCCTGCCTGTAGCTTACAGTCGTCCCCTTTTTTAAAACAATATTGATGCCGAACAGTCTGAATTCAATCCTGTCAACCTGTATTTTCAATAACTCAATCGCCATAATGTGCCCAGATTCGTGTATTAAAACGCATAAAAGACCAAGCCCCGCAAGACCTGATCTGTCAAGTATCAATACACAAGCAACGAATACCGCAAAGTATATACTAATTGTCAGATGTTTCTTTATATTTCAATACCCCCGAGCAGCTTTATTCCGAGAGACAATATTGCGGGTCCACATAAACTCCGTTGATACGCACCTCGAAATGCAGATGGTATCCGGTAGACATCCCGGTTGAACCAACACTCGCAATCGTTGTTCCGGCGCTGATCTTGTCGTTAGATTTTACGTTTATAGTCCCGCAATGGCCGTAAAAAGTTTCGATACCCCCGCCGTTGTCCATCAATACATAATTCCCGTAAACCTCAGAAACTCCGGTTTTCTCAACTACCCCGTCATATGCAGCCTCTATCGGTGTGCCGGATGGGGCAGCAATATCAATACCCGTATGAAAACTCTGTGCGTTAGTGATAGGGTTAATCCTGTTGCCGAATTTAGATGATATATTGCCTTTAACCGGCTCAACCGGTTTGACAGACAACTTATACGGTGTCATACTTATCGTCTTTTCCACTGGCGGGCTGCCGGAAAGGACCTTTGTTATTTCTAATGGCTGGTCCCCTTCCCCCTGATAAGACAGTGTCTGTGGTTTTAAACCGGTTTTTATAGCTGCCGCGGCATCAGCCGAATTATCGTCGCCTACATCAGACGATGTAGTTGCATTTGATGAACTGTTCATATCTGAACTTGATTCAGTTTTTGATGACGTGGATTTTGATGAATTAGCAGTGGACGAGGCTTGATTTTTAAATACTTCCTCGGCACTTGGAAAATCCCCGCTGATAGATTTGAGCGCTTCGGTTATATCTTCTTTCTTGATACTATTGTTATATGCGTCTTTTGCAAAAGCCCTTGCAGACTGATAATACTCACCGCCATAAGTTTTTAATGCAAACGCCGTTATCAGGCATATTATGCAAATTACCGTTTGGGCCCCTGTGAGAAAAAATCCGCCTTTCTTTTTGACAGTCCTGCTGTTTCTAATGTCACTCAGCCTCGGTCGGACGCGATTGGGGCTTTCATTCACAATACATCCCTCCTTTGCAAATTATATGCAAAAGAGGACAGGTTTTATTACGGTATATTTTGGAATGTCCGTTTTATACTGCCAGCCGCTGTGGTATAATTGTAATAATTAAATGGCTCCAAGCACTTGAATGACGGAGGACACTGATGAAAAAAATAAAAGTCATGCTGGTTTTCGGCACACGACCGGAAGCCATCAAAATGGCGCCTCTTGCCCTCGAACTAAATAATGACGGACACTTTGACGTTAAAATCTGTGTAACCGCCCAGCACAGGCAGATGCTTGACCAGGTTCTCTCGATTTTTAATATAAAGCCCGACTTTGACCTCGACATTATGAAGCCTTCGCAGAGCCTATCTCATATAACCAGCAGCGTACTGCATGGTTTGGACAAGATTCTTTCAGAAGAACGCCCTGACCTCGTCCTTGTTCACGGGGACACAACAACAACTTTTGCTGCGGCGCTCTCGGCTTTTTATGCTAAGATACCTGTGGGGCATGTCGAAGCGGGGCTGCGAACATATAATATTTATTCACCTTTCCCGGAAGAAATAAACCGGAGGCTGACTTCGCATATTTCAACTCTTCACTTTGCTCCTACACAAAGAAATAAAGAAAATCTTCTGCGTGAAAACATAACAGATAACGTGTTCGTTTGTGGCAATACTGTAATAGACGCCATCAAATTGACAGTAAAAAAAGACTATAAATTCAAATCATCTTCGCTCCAAAGCTTGCATGACTGCAAAAACCGTATCGTCCTCGTCACCGCGCACAGGCGTGAAAACCTCGGTCTCCCACTTGAAAACATCTGTGCCGCGGTAAAGCGTCTTGCGGAAGATTTTCCAGACGTAAAAATCGTTTATCCTGTGCATTTAAACCCTTCGGTACAAAAAACAGTGTACTCCATGCTTAGCAATATCCAAAATGTTATATTGTGTGAGCCGCTCTGCGTTGAAGACATGCACAATCTTATTGCGCACTCATACATCGTTTTGACAGACAGCGGAGGGCTTCAAGAGGAAGCACCTGCTTTGGGCAAACCTGTAATTGTCATGCGTAATGAGACAGAACGGCCTGAGGCGATAGACGCCGACACAGTCAGAATAGCCGGCATAGAAAAAGATAATATCTACTCGTTGTCAGCAGAACTGCTGACAAGCACAAGCGCCTATAAAAAAATGTCTCACGCAGTCAATCCTTACGGTGACGGCCGCGCGAGTAAGCGTATTGCTGAAGCTATTCTCTATTATTTCGGAATGGGTGAAAAACCAGAAGAATTCGTATATAACTCTTAGATTTAATAGGCTTAATTTTAAGACCCGACTAAACTGCATAAATAAGGATAGGGACCTCAGCTAAAAAATACGCTAAGGCCCCTATCCTTTTATATTATTCAGTGCCTCTTTATTAATTTTCTGATTTTTAAACTATATAAAACAATAATTTTTGAAACTGCAATATCGTAAATTATAAAAGTCACATTGAACAAGATTATCGTTAGAAGCAAACCGTATTTGAGTGCGTTGACATCAAAGTTCAGCAGGAAAACTGAAATTAGCAGTGTCAAAGCGCAGCAGATATTGAAAAATACAACTTTCACTGCCCATTTTATAACATTGTTCTGAATCCTTTCAATATAACTTTTTACAATCGGATAATGACCCAAAAAGAGTATATAATACACTGCCGAGCTTTTTTCTATAGGCAGCAGCAGAGACAGGATTCCGACCGCGGCAAAAATGAGGAATGCCCGCTTTTCGCCCATTTCAAAAACGGCGGCAATAAGCAGGATACCTGCCATACCGGGAAAAACAAATTCTGCAATCGGGAAAAGCGCAGTCAAAAACATCAGCGCTACCGATAACGCTGCCAGAATGCCGCCAAGCGCAATCGAAAAAGTTGTAATTTTCTTTTCCAATTATCAACAGCCCCCGTTGCACAGACAGTCGGCACAGGCTAATCCGGCGCAGAGGTCACAGGCGGTACAGCCAGAATTCTGCATTCCTCCGGGATAGTACCCGCCGTACGGATTGAAACCTCCGTTCATCTGCTGTCGGATTCTTTCAAAGGCCTCGCGGTACTCACCGTTTCCTCCGTCCATCTGCACGGCATTTTGGAATTCGAGATATGCTTCATTGACCCATCCGAATCTATAAAGCACACAACCGCGTAAAAAATGCCATTCTGCGTTTCGCGAAGCCGGAGGTACAGCGTTCAGTGCTGCTTCCGCTTCAGCCAGTCTTCCAGCGTTTATAAGCTCCCTTATATTGGGGAAACTGCTGTTTGTATATCCACCGGAAGAATATGAACCTGAGCTTGAGTAGTCGTTATAACCTCCGGAATAACCACTGTTCCCACCGTTTTTGCGCATTTTCATAATCTGATCATACGCCATATTAATCTCTTTCATTTTTTCCGCGGCAAGATCCGCCAGTGGATTATTAGCGTATGCATCAGGGTGATACTTTTTTGCAAGAGCCCTATATGCAGCTTTTATTTCTTCATCATTTGCATCAGGTGATACTCCTAATACTTTATATGGATCCATTTATAACTCCTTATTTTTAAATCTTTAATCTATGAACAAAACATAATTATATTATCCAATGTATCAAACTTGTTGTCAATTAATAATTTCAAATTCTATAAACAGCCGGGAAACGCTTTATACGCTCCTTCTTATCCAATCCAGACAAAATAGCTTCTTTAACCTTTGGAAGCCCCAAATAAACTACATTATTTATGATTTCACCAAATCTGTTAACCTGCAGGAGTGAAATTGCATTTCCAATTTCAAATATACATGAATTTAAAAGACGTTCGGCGATTTTCATGCCCTCGCTGTATTCCTGAGCGACAAATGGGTTATATGCGCCGCTTTTTTTATCGTCTTTTAAGTCATCCGCCGCGTCGGCAAAATATATCCATCGCCCGATAAAATACCCTGCTCGGTCGAGCACGCGCCTTTCAGTTTCATTCTGCGCATTCTTCGACAAAAGCTTTGACATTAATTCAGCAGTTGGCTGGGCCGCCTCGTCAACCGAACGCGTATTCTTTTCTTCTACGGCTGTCTGCGCTTTAATATATTCTTTCGCGCATTGAGCGGCGAATGGGTTGTTTTTCGCCGCTTTTTTGAACAGGTGCTTCATCACGGGCAGGATAGGCAAAATAGCCGCTTTCTTTAAAAATCCGCCGTCCTTGTAGTTATCCAGCACTTTATAAAAGGCGAGTATGACGCTGACATCCGCCCAATATTCCAATGCCTCATTTTCGTTTGCAAAATCACATTTTTTATACGGTTTTACCGGGCATCTTCCGCTTCTGAAACCTTTGCAGGCGCTGCCTCTCGACATGTCAATTATGCACATCAGCGTTGCGTCATAGGTCAGAATATTACGGGCAATGAAACCATACCGTTTACCAAGTGTATTGCACAATCCACAGTAAACGGCCTTATATATCGAATAGTCTTTTACTTTCAGCTCAGGCTTATAGGGCCTTAAATATCCAAACAATTTTCTGCTCCTTATGCAGTATTAAGATAAATAAATTCTAATTCATATTTTAACGTTGAAGTAAATCAACAACTTAATTGTATAACATAAAAATAGATAAATGCAAAACAAATTGTAAACTTTCTTATTTAAAACCTGCTTGTATCTCCTTTTTTGACATTTTACGCAATATTGCTGTTGTAATATGTCAGTGACGGGAGGTACAAATATGAAAAAAGGAATTTCTGTTATCCTGTCTGCTTTGATTCTTAGTTTATTTGTTTTAACGTCCTGTAGTTCGGATATTTCAACGAACAGCAGCAATTCTTTATACGATTCAGCTTATAGTTCGGACATATCGTATAATACTACATATAGTGAAGAATCTTCAGACACATCATCCGCCGGTTTCTTATATACACAAACCGATAATACAAATGACAATACAACTGTATCAAACAGTTCGTCTTCAGAATACAAGAAAACCACTAATTCAGCCGATCAAAGCAACAAGTCTACCAAAAAAAGTTCCAAAAAATCAGAAGATAAGAAATCAACCATTGTCTATATAACGAAAACCGGGAAAAAATATCACTGTTCAGGATGCAGATACTTAAAGCGAAGTAAAATAAAAATCTCACTCAAAGAGGCAAAAGCGGCAGGCTATACTCCATGCAGCGTATGCTGTCCGCCGCAGTAATTGTTTTGCAAATGGACAGATTTAGACATTTAACAATCAAAATTCGGGATAATTCGGTAATTATTTTTAATACTTCATATTGTCAGAACAACATTTTACTGATAAAATTATATTAATCTTACAGGAAAATTTTTAACAAAGGTATGATTCAATGTCTTTATATAAATCCTTTTTTTCATTTGGAATAGTGGTTGTGTCCGCTATCATTGTCTGCTTCCTATTATATCCGCTTGAATCAACCGGGGAAAAGCCAAACAAAAAGGTTCAGACAAGTACATTGGAGTATACTCCTAAGACCATTCTCACACAGGACACTTCAATTGAGGATTATGGGCAAATTGTTTACGGCAAAAGCGGGTTAGGCGCAGATTTGGTATGTACTAAAATATCTCCGACAAATGTGGCAAAGCACAAAGTATTAATGGGTTTTGAAATTCACGGCTATGAAGATTTGGCCCCAAAAGACGGACAAGTCCTCGTCAAAATCGGCAACCAGATAGCAGACTATTTTAAAAACAACAGAGACAAACTTGGCAATACAGAGTTATATATAATCTCTTCTTTAAATCCGGACGGTCTATCAAACGGCAAAACAAACAACGGTATCGGCAGATGCCAAGTCTCATTAGGGGTTGATATGAACAGGGATTTTGACTACTGCTTTAAAGTCTACAACCAAAAGCGCAATCACACCCTAAAGAAACCCTTCGCCACCCCAGAAACGCAGGCACTCAAAGAATTAGTCGAGTCATTGAATCCAGACGTGGTTATAGACTGTCACGGATGGGGCAATATGTTTATTGGTGACGCTTCTTTGGCGAAATACTTTAAAGACAGTTTGAAAATCACTAGTCAGCGCAACTTCACAAGTTCCAATCACGGATACTTCAGCGCCTGGGCCACTACTACAGGGGCCAAAGGTATGCTGATTGAATATCCCAAAAAAGCATATTCACACAGCGAGGAATATGCGAATCGAACTATTGAAGGTATAAAAAAATTAGTAAAGAGTTTCAATTGATAACTTTAATCGATATTGCATACAGAAAGCACCGGCATAGTTTCAATTATGCCGGTGCTCTTTATTTTTTCCCATATATCATACATTTTTAGTTATACTGATATATTTTTTGAGGGGAACATAAAGCAGGGCTCCCATTATAAGGCAAAGCGCAAGCTCCGGAATTAAAAACGAATTATACACAATAGAATATATAAGCGGGTTTGAGAAGTTTTCCGGGAGTGCTGAGCCGAAAATAGCTACACCCGATATGACGTGGAAAAGATAACGGAGCGCAACCGCAAAACTCATTCCGCCCATGTACTGCCATAACTTTGTTCCAAATATGCCGGCAAGTCCGAGGCTTGTAAAAGCAAGCACATAATCAAGAAATATGCTGGCTATCAGTGCTTGTGCGGTAAGACCCCATGAAAGCAAATCTCCATAAACAAACATGCTAATAAACATATGTACAAGCGAATATGCGAAAGCACTGCCTAAGCCCCACTTCACCCCATGGCGATACGAAATGAGCATTACAGGCAGCATGCTGCACAATGTAACCGAGCCTCCGTATGGCATGTGATACAGTTTGACATTGCTAAGGGCAATAGCTAATGCGATAAGGACACCAGTTTCAACAAGTCTTAAAGTTTTTTGGTTCATTTCCCATTTCTCCCTATAAAAAATTGCCGTGCCGGAAACCCGGCGCGGCAATAATTCACTACAAAGCAGCTCCCTACGCCGGCATTATCCGGATCAGGTTCATGGGTTG
>ENA-UPSB01003099-UPSB01003099.1-bioreactor-metagenome-genome-assembly--contig:-NODE-3099-length-13853-cov-16.639513_pt1 | contig 13853 bp, 13 predicted proteins | sample MGYA00238182_ERZ773286 | MGnify/ENA primary metagenome ERZ773286 (study PRJEB29026, sample SAMN07631240) | bioreactor metagenome | isolation source: Switchgrass digestor | place: USA: Dartmouth... | reverse complement strand
TTTTTAAATGACCCAACCAATACCTCTTCGGTTACATTTTAGATGACTTGACGCGCTTAATTGACAGTAGGAAGTGTAACATTATAAAATAGTTATAGATTAATTATGGTTGCGCCCGTAGCTCAATTGGATAGAGCGACGGCCTCCGGAGCCGTAGGCTGGAGGTTCAAATCCTCTCGGGCGCGCCAGGATTACAAACTGAGTATTTTTAGCCTCTTGTACGAATTTCTTCTTCTCTTAACCTCAAGCAGATAGCCATAATTTTCTCTCTTAAATGGCTTAATGAGGAGAAAAGAATTTCAATTTATTTTCTTTAGCTCTTCCACTATTTCTTCTATAGGAGGTTTCTCTGAGGTGGGATATACTTTCACCCACCGAATAATTCCTTCTTGGTCTATTATTATTACTGCTCTTTCGGAAAACCCTTCGGTTTCTCTGAAAATGCCATAGGCTTTGGCTAACTCCCCATGAGGCCAAAAATCGGAAAGGAGGAAAGTTTCTTTTACCCCAATCTCTTTAGCCCAGGCATGTTTTGCCGGAACTGGATCTACGCTTATCCCCAGAGCGATACTGTTAAGTTTGTCAAAATCCTCTTTATGTTTTTCTAAATCTTGCATCTGATAGGTACAGACTCGAGTAAAAGCTAAAGGATGAAAGGAAAGCACTATATTTTTACCAGCAAAATCTTTTGTGCTTACTTCTTTGCCATGTTGATTTTTAAGCTTAAAATGAGGAGCTTTTTCTCCTACCTGGATGGCCATATTTTTCACTCCTTTGAAGAGAATGTTTTAATTACAACCCAGAAGGAAGAAAATTTATTCTATAGAGACATGGTTTTGTAGACTTATCATCCAGTTTTCCTCTCCCCTTCCTCTTGAGGAAAAGAAAGAGGGAAAATGTGAAAGGAGAAAGTTATCACGGTTTTCGATATATCTTAATCTTTTCCCACAATGAGAAAGATAATTATTTCTGAAACAGCAATATTTTCTTATAATGGCTCAAAAATTTGCAAATTATTGAAATTGGGGACTGCCAAAAATGTTGAAACAAGGCAAAAGATAGAGAAACGAGCTGGAGTAAATCTGGTATTTACTTCTTGACTTATATAGGTAAATTAGATAGCATATTTATAAAGCGATGGTAAGCTTACCAGTTTGACTTTATAGAAAGGGAGGAAAATGATGAGGAAAAGTAGTTTTATTCTAACTTTAATAATGGTAGCAGTTTTACTAGTTTTTACTGTTTCGGCTGGAGCACAAGACAAAATCAAAATTGGATTTTCTCAGTATACCTTAGGTGCTCCGTATTTTAAGGCACAAGTCGAGGCAGCTAAGGCAAAAGCCGAAGAAGTAGGTGTAGAATTAGTTGCGATTGATGCTCAAGATGATATGGTTAAGCAATTAGGAGATGTAGAGGATTTATTGGCTCAGGGTATTGATGTGCTCATTTTAAATCCGAAAGACCCCAAAGGATTAGTGCCGGCTACTAAAAAAGCTACCGCTGCTGGTGTACCGGTGATAATTATTGATAGCTCAATTGACCCTTCAGCTGACTTTGTTACCACGGTTCAATCTAACAATGATGAAAATGGAGAAAAAGTGGGTGAGTGGCTGGTTCAGGAAATGAACAAGGTTATGCCCGGGCAAAGAATAAAAATGGCTCTTATAAGTGGAGCTAAGGGTAATCCTGTTGGAAAAGCCCGCAGAAATGGTGTGTTTAAAGGGATACTTGAGGAACAATTAAGGTCCCAGGGCCAAGCTGGCTTTGATATCCTTTCCCAGGGATGGGGTAACTGGGAACACGAAGGCGGACTTGAAGCAATGGAAGATATACTTGTTGCTCATCCTGATATTAATGTGCTTTTAGCTGAGAACGATAGCATGGCGCTAGGTGCTATGAGAGCTATTGAAAATGCAGGACTCACGCCAATGAAAGATATTATTATCTGTGCTGCAGCCGATGGCCAAAAAGAAGCTCTCCAATTGATCAAAGAAGGAAAATACGGTGCTACGGGTATGAATAGTCCGGTTTTAACCGCGAATATGGCTGTGGAAATTGCTGTAGAAGTTGCTCAAGGAGAAGAGAAAGAGTATCCTAAAGTTACCTATACTCCTCCTGTCTGCATTACCAAGGATAACGTTGACGAATACTATGATCCAAATGCAATATTTTAAGTAAAAGTTAATAGTTATTTAGGGCAGTTTAAGCAATAATCGGCTTTTTGAAAAGCCGATTATTGCTTACATTTAGTTGAGATTGTTATTCCCCTCTTCCCAAATCAAAGATTGGAAGTTATAGTTAAAGATAATTGTTTTTTAGAAGAAAGTTTACAGTTTAATTATTTTGGATCTAAAAATGTCGGTAGATTTTTAAGCGTAGATTACTAGTTGTCAAAGTTTATGGATTCTTTTTACTGTTTCTATATAGCTTGGGGGAGAGAATTATTAGGGGGCAGGTTAAAGATGGCTACTTATAGAATAGAAATGAATAACATAAACAAATCTTTTGGTGGTGTACGAGCACTAAAAGGGGTTACATTTAAGGTAAAACCAGGCGAAATTATGGCTCTGGTGGGAGAAAATGGAGCGGGAAAATCTACATTAATGAAGATTTTGTCGGGGGCGTATACCAAAGATGAAGGAGAAATATTAATTGATGGTAAGCCGGTTGAAATTAACAGTCCCCAAAAAGGAAGAAGTATAGGAATAAACATTATTTATCAAGAGCTGACCATTGTCCCTGACTTAACAGTTGCTGAGAATATATTTTTGGGCAATTTACCAGTGCGTAATGGAATTATACAATGGTCCAAGTTAAACCAAAAGGCGGAAGAATTAATTCAAAGCATAGGCTTCAGCCTAAACCCTAAAACAATTGCTGGTAATCTTAGTGTTGCTCACCAACAGATAGTAGAAATCTGCAAGGCCTTATCTCATGATGCAAGAGTGCTAATATTGGATGAGCCGACTGCTGTTTTAGCTCCTAGAGAGGTTAAAACGTTATTTGAGATTTTGAAAAATCTCAAAGAAAAGGGAGTAAGTATAATATACATTTCTCATAGGTTGGAAGAAGTTTTGGAAATAGCTGATCAAATAACTGTTCTTAAAGATGGCGAGGTTACGGGAACAGGTACGCCAAAGGAAATGGGCAAAGACAATATTATAAACTTGATGATTGGTCGAAGAATAACCGATATGTATCCCCAAAGAGACATCCCAACCGGAGAAGAAATATTTAGAGTAGAAAATTTGAATAATGACAAGGTCGAAAATGTATCTTTTGTAGTTAAAGCTGGAGAAGTCTTTGGTATTGCAGGGTTGGTGGGTAGTGGCAGGACAGAAATTGCTAAGGCCATCTTTGGAGTTGATCCGGTTCAGACGGGCATAATCTATTTGGACAATAAGCAATTGAAAAACAAGTCTCCCAAGGAAGCTGCATCGAAAGGGATAGGAATGGTCCCAGAGAACAGAAAAGAAGAAGGAGTAATCCTAGATATGACAGTTAGGGAGAATATAACGATAACAAATTTGAAGAACGTCAGTCAGCTGGGATTCATAAAAAGCAAAGAGGAAAGCGACTTTTGCCGGCAGCTGGTTGAAAAGCTTCGAGTAAAAACTGCTACCATAGATGCTCCTGTTAATAGTTTAAGCGGAGGCAACCAACAAAAAGTTTCTTTAGCTAAATGGTTTGGAATCACTTTAAAACTAATTATACTTGATGAGCCTACTCGAGGAATAGATGTAGGAGCAAAGGTAGAAATTTATAAACTCATAAACGAACTTGCTCGTCAGGGATTGGGTGTGATTATGATATCTTCCGAAATGATGGAAATAATAGGTATGTGCGACAGGGCAGCCGTGATGCATAGAGGTAAAATGATTGGTATATTAGAAAAGGACGAATTAACTGAGGAAAACATCATGAGATTGGCAACTGGGGAGGAAAAAAACAATGAAAAGAAGTGAGGGCTGGTCAGCAAAAGCCTTAGATATATTTTTGAAGTACAATACAGAATTTATTCTGCTGATATTAATTGTGATTTCTAGTTTAATATCAAGTGCTTTTTTTACTGAAAGAAATATATTTAACCTTTTGAGGCAGGTTTCGGGAACCGGCATCATAAGCATGGGTATGTTGCTAGTTATTTTGACCAGTGGCATTGATTTATCAGTTGGCTCCCAATTAGCCCTTGGAAGTGTTCTTTCAGCTTACTTTATGACTATGTATTCTTACTCTCTGCCGGTATCAATTCTTTTGACTATCTTGGTCTGTACTTTCTTCGGAAGTGTAAGTGGTTATCTTGTTTCCTTCAGGGGTATGGCACCTTTTGTTGCCACTCTGGCTTTGATGACAATAGCCAGAGGATGTGCTTTTATTATTTCTAAAGGCTCTCCTATAATAGTTGATAGCGCAACTCTAACGAATTTTGGTAGTAAATACTTCTTGAGAATACCTTATCCTGTTTTATTAATGTTGGGAATTTTTATTGTTGTACATCTAATACTTAGATATACAATCTTTGGTAGACTGGTTAAAGCGATTGGTAGCAACGAATTAGCTGTAAAGCTATCAGGAATAAATGTTGCTTATTATAAATTTGCTGTTTATGCGATTTCAGGGGCTTTTGCGGCGATTGCCGGAATTATTAGTACTTCCCGAACTGGTGTAGGTTCTCCTTTAGTTGGTGAGGGACTTGAATTAGATGCCATTGCTGCGGTAGTCATTGGTGGAGCAAGCCTAAAGGGAGGTAAGGGCACTGCTTTTAAAACCTTGTTAGGAGTGTTGATTCTTGGTTTGATAGGTAACATTATGAACTTAAAAAATGTGCCTGCCTATCCTCAGCAAGTTATCAAGGGATTAATTATTATTTTTGCTGTGCTTTTCCAGGGTATAAAAACGGGATACGGAAGCGAAAGTTAACTGAATTCGCTTTGGCGCTTAAAGTTAGTTAGATGAGACAGCATAAGCTCCTAGGGGAAAACTACTCCCCTATCTCCTAGGAGCTTGTTTAACGTATTATTTTCCCAGCGTCTATCTTTGATGGAGTTTTTATGGTGAGTAGTAAAATCCCTTTAAACTTCTTTCTTCTATCTGGCGCTGAAGGGAGGTTTCCCTTATGTTTAGACCTCTCGTAGAAGCATTCCAGGGTGAAGTCTCTTTTCTGCGTCATGTTTGGAGTTTTTATCAAGCATCTAAAAACTATAGACCCCAGCTCGAAAGTCGCTGGGGTGACTTCTCCTCTTTGTCATTCCCGAAATCTTTTATCGGGAATCCAGAGGTTTTAAGTACTCTGGACTCCTTGCAGAGACATTCAAGGATGACGAACGGGCCGATAAATACCTTCAAGGATGACGAATTTGTGTAAATTCCACCCTCACTTCCACTCTCACTTTCGCCCTCACTCTCACTTTCACCCCTAGGCTAATGCGGCACAGATTTTACTTTTATTTTGGTTTGACAGGGGGCTTGGTCACCCCTATAATCTTATTGAGATAATCAAAATTATATAGTTTGGGAGTGATTAACATTCGCTTTTCTACTCGTTCTCGTTATGGTTTAAGATTTATGATAGAGTTGGCTACTTATTACGATAAAAAAGATTTAGTCTTTCTCAGCGAAGTAGCAAAAAGAGAAGGTATTTCAGAAAAATACTTGGCTCAGTTAGCTATTCCCCTTAAAGCTCGGGGTTTGATTTCCTCTCGGCGAGGAGCAGGAGGAGGATATCGTCTCTCTCGTCACCCGGCACAAATTACGGCTAAAGAGGTGATAGAAACTTTAGAGGGGGGAATTTCTCCTGTAGATTGTATGGAGAGCCCTAATATCTGTCCTCGGACCTCTTTCTGTGCCGCGAGGAAAATGTGGGAGGAGCTTCAATTTGCTATTTCTCAAACTTTAGAAAAGTTTACCCTGGAAAAATTAGCTCAGATGTCTGTTAATAACCCCAGCGCACCTTTAGACTATTCTATTTAAGTAGAGCGATGAAAGCAATTGGTCTCCTATCCGGGGGTTTGGACAGTGCCTTGGCAGTTTTTTTGCTCCAAAAGCAAGGAATAGAAGTGGTTGGCCTTCATTTTAGAAGTCCTTTTTGGAAAAACCAGGATACGGTGAAGCAATTGGCTCAAGAATTGAGGATAGAACTTCGGGAAATAGAAGGAAAAGAGGAATATTTGGAGCTGGTTAGAAACCCTCAATTTGGATACGGGAAAAATTTAAACCCTTGCATCGACTGTAAAATCTGGATGCTCCAAAAAGCTAAAAAGGAAATGGAAAAAGAAAGAGCCTCTTTTGTTTTCACCGGTGAAGTGGTAGGACAACGTCCTAAATCTCAGCTAAAGAATACCTTACGCCTGATTGAAAAGCAAAGTGGGCTGGAAGGTTATCTTTTGCGTCCTTTATCGGCTAAGCTTCTTCCTCCTACCATTCCCGAAGAACAAGGTGAAGTAAAAAGGGAAGAGCTTCTCGATTTACAGGGACGAGGAAGAAAAAGACAGTTAGAGTTGGCAGAGAAATGGGGAATAAAGCATTTTTCTCCTCCGGCAGGAGGCTGTCTTTTGACCGACCCCCATTTTTCTCGGAGATTAAAAACTCTGTGGGAGAGCGGAGAAGCCTATAATTTAGAAAACGTAGAACTCCTCAAAGTGGGAAGGCATTTTCTCCTTCCTTCTTTGAGGCTAGTGGTGGGGAGAAATCAAGTAGAAAATGAGAGATTGGAAAAGCTTACCCGGGAAGAGGATATCTTATTTTTCCCCGAGGAAGGGAAAGGTCCTCTGGCTCTAGGTCGGGGAAAAGTCGACACCGCTCTTTTATCCAAAGCGGCTTCGATTCTTGCCTACTATATTCGCTCTCCAGAAGAGGTGGTTTCTGTGGGAGTGAAGCGGGGCTCATTTAAGGAGACACTAAAGGTTGAGAGGATGAGTGAAGAAGAAGTTAAAAAGTGGATGGTTTGAGAGGTGGGTTATGAAGATAAAAGATAATATCACCCAATTAGTGGGAAACACTCCCTTGGTGAAGTTGGGGAAAATAGGCAAGGGTTTGCCGGGAAAATTGGTGGCCAAGTTAGAATTTTTTAATCCTTGTGGTAGCGTAAAAGACCGTATTGCGGTAGCAATGATAGAAGAAGCAGAAAAAAGGGGCGTTCTTAAACCCGGGTCTTTGGTAGTGGAGCCTACGAGTGGCAATACTGGTATCGGTTTGGCTTTTGTATGTGCGGAGAGAGGCTATCGTCTCCTTTTGGTTATGCCCGAAAATGTATCGGTAGAGAGAAGGAAAATTTTGACCCGTCTGGGAGCAGAAGTAGTTCTCACTCCTGCTTCTCAAGGTATGCAGGGAGCGATAAATAGAGCTCAAGAAATGGTAAATAATACCCCCGGGGCTTTTATGCCTCAGCAATTTGAAAACCCCGCTAACCCTCGCGCTCATCGAGAGACTACAGCCCAGGAAATTTGGGAAGATACCGATGGTGAGGTAGATATAGTGGTTGCCGGGGTGGGAAGTGGAGGAACTATCACGGGGATTGCGCAAGCTCTTAAAGAGAAAAAGCCCTCTTTTCGGGCGGTAGCGGTGGAACCTCTTCGCTCTCCCGTTCTCTCGGGAGGTTCTCCGGGGCGACATGCCATTCAAGGGATTGGGGCAGGATTCATCCCTCCAGTTTTACAATTGGAGCTTGTAGATGAGGTGATAACTGTTGATGACGATGATGCCTTCTTGATGTCAGAGCGCTTGGCCAAGGAAGAAGGAATATTAGCTGGTATCTCCTCAGGGGCAGCTCTGTGGGGAGCACTCGAGGTAGCTAACCGAGAAGAGAACCAGGATAAACTAATCGTAGTCATCATTCCTGATACTGGGGAGCGTTATTTATCTCTTTGGTGAGGAGCTTGAGAAAAAAAGTATTGGTGGCTATGAGCGGAGGGATAGATTCTTCTCTATCTGGTGCTCTGCTTTTAGAAAAAGGGTGGGAAGTAGCTGGAGTCACTATGATTTTAGGGGAGGATTCCAGCTCTTTTAACGAGAGAGCCGTTGAAGATGCCCGGCAAGTTTGTCGTTTTCTTTCTATTCCCCATTATGTGGTAGATTTGTCCCCGGAGTTTGCAGAGCTGGTGATGGGAGATTTTATCTCTCAATACTTAGAGGGTCGGACTCCTAATCCCTGTGTAATATGCAATCGGCGTCTCAAATTTGGTAAGCTCTTAGAATATGCTCGCCATAAAGGATTTGATTTTTTAGCTACTGGCCATTATGCTCGAGTGGAAGAAAAAGAGGGGAAGTATTTTTTAAAAAGACCGAAGGACCGAAAGAAAGACCAAACTTACTTTCTCTATGGTATAGGAAAGGACAGCCTCCCCTATATCGTTTTCCCCATGGCTGATTTTACCAAGGAAGAGGCGAGGGAATTAGCTCGGAAATACGGTCTTCCAGTGGCAGAAAAACCAGAAAGCAAAGATATATGTTTTCTTCCCGGAGGCGATTATCGGAAATTCTTAGAAAAAAGAATTTCCGGTGATTATTGCGGTTTTATAGTTACGAGGGAAGGTGAGATAGTGGGTAAGCACGAGGGGTATTTTCGCTATACCATTGGTCAGAGGAAGGGATTAGGAGTGGCTCATTCTCGGCCTCTTTATGTGGTGGCGGTGCATCCTGAGAAAAATGAAGTGGTGGTGGGAGAAAGAGAAGCGCTGCAAGCTCAGGGGTTGGTAGCTTCCCATTTTCAATGGTTAACTGATGAGCTTCCCTCGTCTTTGTTTGCTCAAGTGCGCTATCTCCAAAAAGAAAAACCTTGCGAGGTAAAAATTATTGGCCCTGAGGAAGTTAAGGTTATATTTAAAGAGAAAGTAGAAATGATTAGTCCTGGCCAATCGGTGGTGTTATACAGCGACGATACGGTTTTAGGTGGAGGGGTTATCGAAAAAGCTTTTTAGGATTTTCCTATGGAGGTGAAAAGAATGGTAGACTGGAGCGAAGAAATTAAGAAGCTAAAAAAAGAAAAAAATGCCGTAATTTTAGCCCATAATTATCAACTCCCCGAAGTGCAAGATATTGCCGATTTTGTGGGAGATTCTTTAGGGTTGAGCATAGAGGCCAGCAAAACTGATGCTCAAGTTATTGTGTTTTGTGGAGTTTTCTTTATGGCGGAGACAGCCAAAATCCTCTCTCCTCAAAAAATGGTATTAATCCCTGAGCCAGAAGCGGGATGTCCTATGGCAGATATGATTAGTGCTTCTCAACTTCTTGACCTCCAAAAACGTTATCCGGAGGCGGTAACACTTTGTTATGTGAACACTAAAGCAGAGGTAAAAGCAGAATGCGATTTTTGTTGCACTTCGGCCAATGCCACCGAAGTAGTGGAGAAGGGACTGAGCTCTGCTTCTTCCATTATTTTTGTTCCCGACCAGTATTTAGCTAATTATGTTTCGCGAAAAACAGGAAGAGAGTTCATAACCTGGCCAGGATATTGCCCGGTGCATGCGGCAATCAGCGAAACAGATGTAGAGAGAGCTAAAAAGCTTCATCCCGGTGCAGAAGTGCTCGTCCACCCTGAATGCCGACCGGAAGTGACCGAGAAGGCCGACCAGGTGCTTTCCACAGAAGGTATGTGTCGCTATATAAAAAGCTCTCCTCGTGGTGAGTTTATTATTGGAACAGAGGTAGGCATTCTCCATCGCTTGCAGAAAGAAAATCCGGATAAACATTTTTATCCGGTGAGTGAAGAAGCGATATGCCCAGATATGAAAAAAATAAATCAGGAAAAAGTAGCTTTGGCTCTTCAGGAGATGAAATATCAAGTAGAGCTACCAGAAAAAATTATTCAAAGAGCAGCTCAGAGTATCGAGAGAATGCTCCAGTTTGTCTAAGAGCTCCTTAGCTCTTTCTGCAGCTTTTGGTAGAGAGAGTTGCTACCACTCTGGTAGAGGAAAGCGATTTTGTTATGAAAAAGAGGCTCATCTGGGGGTAGATTATTGATTTTATAATAATCAGGAGTGGAGGGGATAGGAGAATAAAGAGAGAGGCGAGGCTTCAATCCCCAGCTCTTTACATATTTGATGGAGCTTATCATCTCCTCTTCAGAGATACCTGGTAAGCCAAAGAGTAGATATACTTCTATATCCTGGGGAGCGAAACCAGCTTCTAAGAAATATTTCGTAGCCCTTTCCAAAGCATAATTATTCACCTTTCCTCCTGTTTTTTCTTGCCACCAGGGAGAAGCAGTTTCTAAACTCATCCGCAAGGTTTTAAATCCTACCTTCTTCATTAGTTGGGCGATTTGGGGAGTAACATAGGCGGGGTGAATAGAGTTAGGAAGATGGAAGTGAAGGTCGAGGGATAACTCTGCTAATTTTTTTAAGAGGGGGAGGAAATGTTTCTCTGCCTGAAAAAGGAGAGCGTCGTCATAAAAAGCTATATCTTTTATCCCATATTGTTCTTTAGAAAATAAAATCTCTTCTATTACCTCTTCGGTGGGACGGTGCCAAAAAGAAGAATAAAGTTTTCCTGATGCACAATAACTGCAGTGAAAAGGACAACCTAAAGAGGTAAGAAGGACAGTATAAGAGAGCTGAGGATAAAGAAAAAAAGCCGGTTTTAAGGAAAAGAAGTCTTCATAGCTTTCCACTTTAAAATCGGTTCCTAAAATCCCTCCCAGCTCCTTCATTACTAACACAGGGTCAGCAACTTTTACTACGTAGTCAAAACCCCAGTTATCGGCATGTTCAGGGCAAAGAATGGGATAGATGCCTCCCCAAACTGTTTGGGCCTCTGGCCAGACTTTTTGGGCTAACTCCTTAGCTACTACTGCTCCGGGATACCAATAAGTCATACCGGTAGTTATAAATACCCAATCGGGAGATGGTAACATCTCCATTCTGGATTTTATCTTATCCAGAGGTAAACCAAACCTTCCCCAATAGCGAGGAATATGGCGGAAAAAAGAAGGGCGAGGAAGAATCTCTTTATAATAGCTGCCACAACCTGCTTCCCGTAAATAGCGAGGGCCACGAGAAACAGGTGGACAATCAGGGTCAAGGCGATTTAAGCAATCTAATAACTCCACCTCATATCCCCGATTCATAAGGTGAGAGGCAAGATACAAAAGCCCCAAGGGTTTGAGCCACAAGTCAAAAGCAGTGAAATCATAAATCCAGGGATTGATTAAAACTATTTTTTTACCCATAAAAAGATTATAACAGACTATGAGGGGGCAAGCCCCCTCATAACCCCCAGAAAGGCAAAGGAAAAAGACAAAAACTTAAGAAGCAAAAACAACTTAAAGAAGCAAAAACAACTGAGGAAGGAGAAACGTCTTCCTCAGTGGGGCTTTGCCCCCTCATAACCCCGAACAATAAAGGGGAGAACCCCTTTATAATCCCCCAAAAAGCAAAGGAAAAAGACAAAAAACTTAAAGAAGCAAATAGTACTAGTGGGAAAAGCTCTACCAGTACGCTGGGGGAAACTGCCCCAGCGTGCCTACGGCGTAAGACTAAAAAGAACAATAAGGGGGGCAAAAACCCCCTTATAATCCCCAAAAAGCAAAGAACATTTACAAAATCAAAAAAGACAAATGCAACCGAGGAAGAAAAACACTTCCTTCAGCCTACGGCGTAGGATTAAAGACTTAAAAACTAAAAGCAAAAAGAGTAAGCATAAAAAACTACTGGAAGAGAAAAAGCGTCTCTTCCAGTACAAAGGGGAAAGAATTCCCGGCAATAGGGGGCTTGCCCCCTATAACCCCCCGGAAAGACAAAAAGACAAAAGAAAGAGAACAAATAGAACACGGAGAAAAGACCTCCGTGTTCGTCACCCCTTTAATGTTCCTATCATCCCGTTGCTCGTCATTCCTGAACGTTTCTATCAGGAATCTGAACTATACCCCTATCACCCCCAAAAGCAAAAAACAGACAGCCTACGGCGTAAGATTAAAAATTGAAAACATAAAAAGAATAAAGACTACTGAGGAAGTAGAAGCATCTTCCTCAGTATAGGGGGAAACTGCCCACTTATCAACCTAACTATAGATGGGAATTTTCCCCCTATAACCTCCGGAAAAGGAAAAAAATAAGGAATATTATCTCGGTTTTTAGAATTTCTTCTCCCTCCGAGGGGGGAAGCAGTAATCAGTGACGAGTAAAGAGTGATGCGCGATGCGTGAGGGTGAGGGTGAAATGAACTCCAAGAACCTCAGGTTTTCATTGTTATCTGGTGCTGCGAAGCAGCATGGGGGGTCTATCCTAAAAGCGTATCGCCGGAGTACATCATCAACCGACAGAATTTACAATGGCCCTAACTCCGTTCCTCTCAAGCCGGTATATCGCTTTAGAATGTGACTACCTTCGTTTCGAACCTTGCCAAATAGACAAATGAAACCCACGGCCAATCAGCCAGTTACATTTCCTCAATTGGAAAATTTGCAGCAACATCTCCTGCTATTTATACGCTTTCACATGAACACTCGCGAAAGCGCCATCCAATGCATTTTCATCCAGATTGGAATAGATATCGTCAAGCTTTTTCCCATCCACAATGCTTCTAATAGCTTCCTTTGTATAGATGTTGACAGGGGTAATCTCTATATCCTTAAAACCGACTTTTTTGAGAATCCCTTCATATTCCTCAATGCTTAGCGCTCCGGAAAAGCAGCCAACCCACATTTGGACGCTCTGCTTTATCTCATCCGGGATGGTTTTCAACTTGACAACGTCTGCAATCGCGAGCCTTCCACCCTTTTTAAGAACTCGATAGGCCTCCTTCAAAGCATCTTCTTTGCTTTCAGTTAGATTTATAACGCAATTGGATGTGACAACATCAACGGACTCATCTGCCAGCGGGATATCCTCAATATATCCTTTAATAAATTCAACATTTTTTACCCCGCTCTTTTCCTTGTTGTGGTTCGCCAATTCCAGCATTTCATCCGTCATATCCAAGCCATAGACTTTTCCCCTCTCACCTACAAACTTTGCGAAAATTAACACATCAATTCCGCCACCACTGCCCAAATCCAGCACTATTTCACCTTCTTGCGGATTTGCAAGGGAAATTGGGTTTGCACAGCCTAATGATGCATTAATAGCTTCCTCAGGTAGTCCGGCAATATATTCTACAGAATATAGGGTGGAGTCATTAGTGGCGTTTCCACAACAAGCACCACTACCACAACAGGAACTTCTTGTAGTTTCAGAAACTTTCTTAGCAATGCCACTATAATGTTTTTTGACTTCTTCTCGAACGTTCTTTACCATAATGATAACCTCCTTAAAAGATTGATGGTGATAACTTGGTTTTTATCAGCAACATTTGTTTTTCCTTACTGCATCTATTAAGAGTGTTAGACTTTCTAGCGCTTGACTTTTTTTGTCCTCGGGAATTGAATCAAATATGCTCTTGTAATATCTTTCCATACTTTTCTCTATGATTTGGAATACACTCCTGCCCTTTTCGGTCAACTGAATAACAATGTATCTTTTATTTTCATAGCCCCAATCCCGAGCGACTAACCCCGCTTCCACAAGATTGCTTACCGTTCTGCTCATGGTGCTTTTATCTACACCTACTAGATTAGCAAGATCGACCAAAGATATTTTTTCTTTTCGGCCAATCTCAACGACAGTACGACATTGCGCGATCGTAACGCCGCAGCAGGAGGCATCACTCCTTTCCAGAATACATAGGTCCTTTACAAGCATATGGATCAATTCTCGAAGTATTTCACTTTCTTGGTCAATCACATCATCACCTCGACATTCATATTTTAACTTACAACAGTTGTATTTTGCAACAATAACATACAATGACGAATGAGAACCATAAGGGGGTTTCACCCCCTTATAACCCCCCGGGAAAGCGAAAAACAAAAGACAAAAACT
>ENA-UPSB01003095-UPSB01003095.1-bioreactor-metagenome-genome-assembly--contig:-NODE-3095-length-13860-cov-5.130388_pt1 | contig 13860 bp, 10 predicted proteins | sample MGYA00238182_ERZ773286 | MGnify/ENA primary metagenome ERZ773286 (study PRJEB29026, sample SAMN07631240) | bioreactor metagenome | isolation source: Switchgrass digestor | place: USA: Dartmouth... | reverse complement strand
AAATTAACAGGTTAATAAAAGTGGACTGGGGTTCTTTAAGGGTAAAGACAACTGTTTCGTTATCAATGGCTTCAGCCTTTTGCAGGTTTGCCAAATCCACAACCGAACCGCTTCCGGCGGCAGTGTTAAAAGTAAAGGCCACATCTTTCGCGGTCAAAGGTTCTCCGTCGGAGAATTTAATATCATTACGAATTTTCACCGTCCAGCGCAGGCCGTCGGGGCTAACTTCATAGGCTGTGGCTAAGTCATTTATTATGTTCATATCTTTATCTCTTTTTAACAGCGTGCTTTGAAAAAGTGGGGAACCATATCTTCCCCAACCTGTGGTCGGGTCGAAACCGTCTTCGGGCTCGCCGCCTATGGCAACGACCAGTTCGTCTCTGTTTATTTTTTCAACCGTAGTATTCGCTGAATTGTTTCCTTGAGCGCAAGCCGTAATTACCAAACCGACACTGATAAGCAGGGCCAACAATAAAAATACTTTCCTGCGCATTTCTCTTCTCTCCTTAGGAATCATTTTTTATATTTTTTAAAGTGAGCCTATTCCGGCTAGGAGAAATCTAATTATTCAACATAGTAAAGTGGAATTTATTCTATTATATAGTTGGTAGTTGGCTGCAACAATCCAACCCGGGGGGATATTTTTGAATTTTCTGACAATTTGTGAACGCAATTACAAGTACTCGTAGTATATTGAAAAGTATAGAAGCGGCTTTCTTACGGTAGAAAGCCTGTAGCAAAAATACCGAAAAATAAAAAAGACCTCCAAAGAGGTCTTATTGGGTCGGTACACTTGGGCCGGAAGGGCTGAAATATTATTCCCTGCCCCCGTAAAGGGATTTTAGCTCTTCTTCATTCATACTGAAGCTGTGTTCGTCGTCGGGGAAAAGTTCATTGCGTACTTCGGCCGCAAAGGCTTTTAGACCGGAAACAATTTGCTCGTCTATATTCACATAGGATTTAACAAATTTCGGTACCCTTTGTACACCATAAGAAATTATGTCGTGATATACTAATACTTGACCGTCAGTGTCAACGCCTGCTCCTATGCCGATAGTAGGAATTGACAGGGCTGCCGTTATTTCTTTGGCGAGCTGTTTCGGGACGCATTCGAGCACCAGAGCAAAGGCACCGGCTTCTTCGCAACGTTTGGCATCTTCGAGCATATTTCTGGCGGCTTCGGCATCTTTGCCCTGAACTTTATAACCGCCCAAGACCGCCACCGATTGAGGGGTCAGGCCCAAATGGGAGATAACCGGAATTCCGGCATTGACAAGAGCTTTAATATGTTGCAGCATTTCTCCGGCTCCCTCGATTTTCACTGCGTTGGCGCCTGTCTGCTGAATAATCCTGGCTGCGTTTAAAAGGGTATCGCGGATAGAGAGGTGGCAACTCATGAAAGGCATGTCTACGGCTGTAAAGGTATTCGGGGCACCTCGCTTAACCGCTTTGGTGTGGTGAATCATATCCTCGACGGTTACATAAATCGTGGAATCATAGCCCAATACTACATTGCCAAGAGAATCGCCGACAAGGATCATGTCCGCGCCGGCTTGTTCAACATGCTTAGCCGAAGGGTAGTCGTAGGCTGTTATCATTACGATTTTTTTCCCTTCAGCCTTCATTTTTTTAAAATCCGTAGTTGATTTCATAAAAAATTCCTCCTTTTTTAGGAGGCGACAAAACAAATCTTTGTTTCATCCCTCCGTCCCAGTCTTTTTCAGATCTAGGCAGAAATAAAAACTTAATAAAAGTTTTGAAATTTAAAAAGGTTAATAAAGAGAAAAGATTTGAAATGAAATTGAAAAGGTGCAGCTCTTAAGATACTGCCCATGTTGATTATATATTATTAGCAAATGTTAAATCAAGCAGAGGATTTTAAGGGCTAAACTATAAAAAAACAGGGAGAGCGCCGGCCATGATTATCAGTGCTAGCCGCAGAACCGATATACCCAATTATTATGCCCAGTGGTTTTTAAAACGGCTGCAGCAAAAATACGTTTTAGTGCGGAATCCGTTGAACAGACAGCAAGTGGCAAGAGTGGAACTGGGGCCCGAGGTAGTGGATTGCATAGTTTTTTGGACGAAAAATCCTGAACCCCTTATGGCCTATCTGTCCAGCTTGCGGGACTACTGTTACTATTTCCACTTTACCCTGAATCCTTACGAAAAGGATATTGAACCGAATGTGCCGCCGTTGACCAAAAGGGTTGAAACTTTTAAGAGGCTTGCGGCAATCCTTGGAGCGTCCAGGGTAGTTTGGCGCTACGACCCTATTTTGTTCAATGAAAAATATACCGAAGAATTTCATCTTTACTCTTTTGCTTTCTTGGCGGAACAGTTAAAGGATTCGACGGAAAAATGTGTAATTAGTTTTCTAAACTTCTATAATAAGATCTCTGCCAACGTCAAGGCTCTCGGAATTAAGCCTCCAGAAGCGGGGCAAAAGTGCAGCCTGGCGGTAAACTTATTGCAAATAGCCCGCGGTTATGGGTTGCAATTGGAAAGTTGTGCGGAAAACTTGGAACTTAGCGCATGGGGCTTAGGCAGAGCCAAATGTATAGACGCGGAATTAATCGCCAGAATAGGCGGCTACAGTCTTCAAGTCGGAAAAGACAAAAACCAGCGTCCGGAGTGTGGCTGTGTCGAAAGCATCGATATCGGAGCCTACAATATTTGCCTAAACGGCTGTAAATATTGTTACGCCAACTACAGTCCGGCCTCAGTTCGGCGCAATGTGCAGGATTATTGCGTGAGTTCCCCATTATTGTGCAGCAGGATTTTGCCCGCAGATTCCGTCTATCGGCGGGAGGTTAAATCTTTGAAGAAAACCCAACTAACATTATTTCCCGAAAAATTCCCGGAAAACGGGTAAGAAGGAGGAGGCTATTTATGTCAGGCGAGGTTAAGAAAATCTGTTGCCTGGGAACAGGTACGATGGGGCCCGGAATCGCTTTTTCTTTTGCTTTGGCCGGTCATTCGGTTCAAATATATGGACGTACACCGGCCAAGATTGAGCTTGCGTTAAAAAGAATCGGAGACATAGCGGACACCTTTTTAGCCAACGGTTTGGTAAACCCTGATGATATTCCTCGGATAACGGGCCGGATAAACGGAGTGACGAATTTGCGAGAAGCTGTGGCCGACGCAGATTTTGTGATTGAGTCGATAGTTGAGGATTTAGCTGTGAAGCGGAGGTTTTTTGCTGAGATAGAAGAATACTGTACGAAGAACACAGTTTTGGCTTCCAATACCTCCGGTTTAAGTCCGACGGCGATCGCTGCAGATTTAAAACACAGTGAACGCTTTGTCGTTACTCATTTTTGGAATCCGCCTCATCTGATGCCACTGGTCGAGGTTGTTCCGGGAGCAAAGACCGCTGCTGCCACTGTGGATTTTGCCTCTCAATTATTGGAACAGGCCGGAAAGAAGCCCGTGGTTTTGAACCGCGAAATCTTAGGCTTTATCGGAAACCGTTTACAGTTTGCGATGCTGCGCGAGGCGCTGGCTTTGGTGGAAAGCGGTGTCGCGTCCAAAGAGGCAGTGGATGCAACGGTGAAGTATGCTTTAGGGCGTCGTCTGGCCACCACCGGTCCGTTGGAGAGCGCAGATTTGGGCGGTTTGGATGTTTTTTACAGTATTTCCGACTATCTGATAAAAGATCTGTGTAGCAGCCCTGAGGTTCCGACCCTTTTGCGGGAAACCGTAGAAAGCGGAAAACTAGGTGCCAAAAGCGGTTCCGGTTTTTACGAATGGGACGCGGAAAGATTACGGAAGATTATCCGGCAGCGGGAAAACAATTTGCTCGAATGGCTAAAAAAGGACAAGTTAAACGTACGGTAAGTTATGTTCATTGAGGAGTCCAATTTTGGAAACCTGTATTAATACTGAGGCATTTGGATTAAACTTATTAATTTAAAAAAGGAAACCCCTCTTTCGAGGGGTTGAATTAATCACAGTGTCTGAAACTCTAAACTTTTGATCAGTAAAGAAGCGGCCTCCGCTCTGGTTAAAACTTTATTGGGTTCAAATTTATTATTATCCGTTGTTAAAATCTTGAGTCCGCTAATCAACGCAATATATCCTGTCGCTCCGGGGTCAATGTCTTCTTTGTCGGCGAAGGGCAGCCCATAGATTCCTTCAAGTTCGGCGATCTTTTCCAATTCAAGGTAGCGGATTATGATTTTGCTGGCCAAGTCTCGGGAAACAGCCTGCGACGCGGCCAGATCTTCTTTGAGCCAGCCCAGTTCTTGGGCTTTTTTCAATACTTCGCTGTCTGTTAAATTATATATTGCCGAAGAAGAATAGTTATCTATCATCAATAAAGCTTTTAGAAACGCTGCCAGTGTGAGCTCGGAGGCCGGTTTAAAGTTTTTGCCGTATTCGCCGAAAATCCCTGCCAGTCCTAAGACAACAATTTCCTGTTCGGCTTCGTGACCGGCAATATCCGTAAACTCAATGGCTTTAGCCGGTTCGCTTAACGGATTGCCTTGCCAGTTTAAGAATTGGCCGGTTCTGGCATCCATAAGATCGGATGTCTGTTGTTGTCCGGTGGCGGGCACGTAGACCAGTTTGGCTTGTTGCTTGCCGTCCTTGTAAACCAAAATATAGTTTAGCTCGAGGGGTCTGGCTTTAAGGAAGGTTTCTTCGGCTTTAGTTTTGCTCATGGCGGTGGAAACTTTCGGGAAAGTCAGATTCCACCAAGTAAGGTCAAAAGAAGTGATTTTCTTGTTGTAAAGGTCGACGGTGATGTTCATTCCGTTAGCGGGAAAGGCAATGCCGTCCACCATTCTTTCGTAAGAAAAAGTAAGATGGGTCGGGCTGTATTCCGATTCGGAGAATTTCTCTGCAAGCAACTGATAGTCCTGATTGGTTTTTAATCTCACTTCAGCAAATTTAGCCGGTTGAATTTTTTTCAAAAAGTCTTCGGCAATTTTCCGAGCCTCCTCCGCCGTAAGTTTGGACGAGTTGGCCGGATCTTTGCTTAGCGGAATAACAGGGTAATAAAGGCTGAAACTTAGCAAGTCACCGTTGACTGCATCCACTCTGGCCGTAATGTTTCGCGAACCTTCTTCATCTAGGTAAACCCATTCAAAATACCATACTCTGGTATCCTCAAAACCGCCGGTTTTGTTTAGGCTCATGGATTGAAGAGTATAATTAGCGGGTACTTCTATCCATTTTTTGACTACGGCAATGGCTTGGTCCGAAGTCAAGAGTTTGAGATTTTTTTCAATTTCCCTTAATTCTTCCGGGGTCAGAGGCGTAGCGGCTCCTGCGTCTTTGGCCAGAGAATTTTCCGCACCCCTTGCCTCCGGCGCATAAAGCAGGTTTTGTTCCGCATCAAAGGGCTCACCGGTTAAAGCGTCGAGCATTCCGTTATTTTTGAGTTTGTAGATTAGTTTTACTTGCTCTTTGTTGTCTTTAGCCAAGACTCTGTAAACAGGTACAAAGTATTCCAGTTGCAACAAGGCGTTTTTGCTGAAGGCTTCAGTGGCTTTTTGGATATCGATGGCTTTTTTAGGATCCGGGAAATCCAGATCATGCCAATTAAGACCATAAGAATTTACCTGACCTGTATCGGCGTCAATTTGGATTGAAACACCGTTGCCTTGTACCGGCAGACCGTTCTCGAATCTTTGCCAATAAAAATCATATCTTTGGGAACCGTACAGGGTTAGAGGAATGGCCGACTCATTTTTTACCATTTGCAGCTTTGCGTATTTGGAACCGGTTAGCTTGCGTACTGTTTCGGCAGCAATTTTTTCGGCTTGTTTTAGAGATATCTTAGGAAGTTTATACCCGGCCCGGTCGTTGGAAGAGTCCCAAAAATACAGATTGACGATCTCTCCGCTGCTGGCATCTACCTGGGCGGAAAAATAACCCTTTCCGGTTGAATCATTCCAGTTTAAAGACCAGGTCTGACGCTGGTTGTAGCTGCTATACCCTGAGTCAAATTCTTTAAAATTGTCGGGGATGGCGAAGTTCTGTTTAACAAGGCGAATTGCCTGCTCCAAGGAAATTTTCGCGGCAGGGGTGTCAGCTTGAACGGAAGATTCGGCGGCATATAGCGGGGATGGAACGGTCATCTGCACCAGTAAAACGAAGATTAATGTGTACAGCAATAAGTGAGGCTTATCACGCATTTTTATCACTCACTTTCCTCTTTATTTATTCTGTTTTAATAAGACGGAGTAAACCGTAATTAACTGACTGACGGAGGAAAATTTTGCTTATGTTATTTGGTTTGAGTTGCTAATTTGTTGCCAAAATGGATTATATGTTCAAAATATATTAAAATAAAACTGGTAAAGGTGGAGGTGGAAAATTTTGGGCGATTGTTATGTAGCGGTGAAAGAAATCCAAATCCTATATGCAGATACGGACGCGATGGGGGTAATTTATCATGCAAATTACCTCAAATGGCTTGAACTGGGGCGGTCCCAATTAATTCAAGATTTAGGCTTTAGTTACCTGGATATGGAAAATGCCGGTTATTTTGCGCCGGTATATAATGTCAATATTACTTATAAAAAGCCTATTCGCTACGGCCAGCGGGCTTTTGTGAAGACATGGGTTGAAGAGAATCAGGGCCTTAAGACAGTATATGGTTATCAGATTGTGAACGAGAACGATGAAGTTTGTGTTGAAGCTACCACTACCCACGTCCTTGTACGCAAGAAGGATTTTAAACCCGTTCAGTTTAAAAAGGTTTTTCCCGAATGGTTTGGTAAATATGAAGAAATTAAGAGGAAATAATACGAATAAAGATATTCAGTTACTTTTAATAAAGCAATATTAATATGGTTTTTATTAGCAAAATTCAAAACGGAGTGAATTATGAAAGCGGACAGCAAACGTTTACGGCGCGAAAGAAAGACCGTTCGGGTTATGATAGAAATCTACTGCCGGAAGAACCATAAGAATCCCGGCGGTTTGTGCGTTGAATGTCAGGAACTGCTCCGATATAGCGAAAAAAAGGTTGACAACTGTGTTTTTGGCTCTGAAAAACCTACTTGCGCCAAATGCCCGATTCATTGTTATAAAAGCGATATGCGGGAAAAAATCAGAGCGGTTATGAAGTTCTCCGGACCGAGGATGGTGTATTTGCACCCTGTGTTGGCTTTTTATCACCTTCTGGATTCCAAACGCCAACCTCCTAAACTGCCAAAATCTAAAAAACAGAAAATTTAGGGTATGGTCATTATGGAAATGTCTAGTATAAACTAAAGCAAAATATTATTTTATAAAGTATTAAAAAGCTTAAAAATTCGTTCCAAAAAAGTTATAATAAGAAAAATAATTAAACTTTCCATATATGCCTATTATATTTTTATTTGCGTATATTGTATTTATCTATTGCTGCTGTCTGATCATTGTATCTAAAAAACCGGTAAAGAGGTGTTGACATGGAAAAATGGGAATTGGACGCTCCTGAACTCAGGGAATTTGAAGAAAAGACTTTAGCTCGGCTCGGTGATCTTGCCGCGAAAAGTAGTAATATCGATCCGGCATTGTATGCCAAGTATGACGTAAAACGGGGATTGCGCGATTTAGACGGTAGAGGTGTTTTGGTAGGGCTGACTGAAATCGGTGAGGTACATTCCTATATAATTGACGAAGGAGAAATGATACCTGTACCGGGCAGGCTGACCTATAGAGGGATTGACATTAGGGATATCGTCAGAGGTTTTATGAGTGAGGGCCGTTTTGGCTTCGAAGAAGTGATTTATTTGCTTCTTTTTGGCCATTTGCCAAATGCTCAAGCGTTGGAAGAATTTAAAAAAATGATTGCGATTTATCAGTATTTGCCCGAAGACTTTGCCCGCGGAGTAATCTTAAAGACTCCGGCTAAAGATGTAATGAATATGCTGGCTCGCAGCATCTTGGCTTTGTATTCCTATGATGACAATCCTGACGATACCTCTATTCATAATGTTCTGAAGCAGTGTTTGAAACTGATTTCCTGTTTCCCGTCCATTGCCGTTTACAGTTACCAAGCTTATGCGCATTATCACGGTAAAAAGAGCCTCTTTTTGCACAGCCCCAGACCCGACCTGAGCATTGCTGAGAATATTTTGTATATGTTAAGACCGGATTGCCAGTATACCAAGCTCGAAGCCCAACTGCTCGACTTGTCTTTAGTGCTTCATACCGAGCACGGCGGAGGCAATAACTCTACTTTTGTAACCCACGTTGTAACTTCCACCGGTACCGACACTTATTCTGCCTTGGCAGCGGCTATCGGCGCTTTGAAAGGTCCCAAACACGGAGGCGCCAATATTAAAGCTTATCAAATGTTACAGGAGATTAAAGAGAATGTCAAAGACTGGGAGGACGACGAAGAGATCGAAGCTTACCTGCTGAAAATCCTTAAGAAGGAAGCCTTTGACAGAAGCGGCTTAATCTACGGGATAGGGCATGCCGTTTACTCCATATCCGACCCGCGGGAAATCATTTTGGAATACTATGCGGCAAAATTGGCGGAGGAAAAAGGTCTGGAGAAAGAATTTAAACTATATAATAAAGTTGAAAAAATCGCTCCGAAGGTTATCGCTCAGCACAATAAAATGTACAAGATCATCAGTGCCAATGTGGATTTTTACTCCGGATTCGTTTACAGCATGCTGAATATACCCATTGAAATGTTTACTCCTATTTTTGCTGTGGCCAGAATGCCCGGATGGAGCGCCCATCGTATAGAAGAACTGGTCTGTGCGGGTAAAATTATCCGCCCGGCGTATAAGAGCGTGGCTAAGAGAAAAGATTATGTTCCTCTGGATAAGAGACCATAAACCGTCCTTAAAACAAATGGTCTGAAGGAATTGTTCTAAAAAATCGCTTTTCTCTATATATATCTATATCATATATTTTTTCATTATAATTCTTTTATCTATTTGCGTAAAAACCAAAGCAGGAGATATTTATTAAATGAACTATTTGGGCAACTTCGTCAAAGGGATAATAATCGGAATAGGCAATATAGCTCCAGGAGTCAGCGGTGGAGCTTTGGCGATGATTCTCGGCTTATATGAGGACCTTGTCTTTGCGGTCGGGAACTTCTTCAAAAATATGAAACGAAACCTTATATTCTTGATTCCGATCGGCCTCGGGGCCGCTATCGGTATTGTGGGCTTCAGTAACGTGCTGAGTTATTTGCTGGAAAAGGTACCGATGCCGACAACTTATACTTTTGCCGGCCTGATAGTGGGTACTTTGCCTTTATTGGTCAAGCGGGCCAATAGCCGGGGATTCAAGGTGGCCTACCTTATACCCTTTGTCTTAACCTTAGCAATTGGTGTATATTTGGCTATTCTGGAAACCGGTTTTGAAAATATCCAAGCCGGAACACTGCATTCAGTGAATCTGATACAATTAGTTTTCGGCGGATTTGTATTGGCCGGCTCCATAGTGATTCCGGGAATCAGCGGCTCAGTTTTGCTGATGCTCCTAGGTTTCTATGAGAATTTTCTAAAGGCGGTAGCCACCCTTGATCTGACAATTCTGTTTCCAATGGGCATCGGTTTAGCGGTCGGAGTGTTATTCTTTGCTAAACTTATGGATTTCTTGCTCAGAGAATATTACGGGATTACGTATTATGCCGTTTTGGGTTTTGTGATTGGAGCAATTCCGGAAATCATCAGCGGCTATTCCTTCGATTGGCTAGGCCTGGTCAGTGTGTTTTGCTTTTTTGTCGGTCTGGCTGTTTCCTATGCTTTAAGCCGGTTGGAAAGGCTCTAAATCCACTTTAACGTCATATAGGGTACTGGCTTCACCCCTGTCGGTAAGTCGCTCGGAGGTCAGGGCGTTGACCGTTCTATCGCCCAGAGCGTCCCTAAGCCAGAACAGCCCTTCGGTAACCAACACTCCCGGCGGTACTTGCGGAGCTATTCTCAGAATAAACTCTACTTTGCCCCGTTGATTGAAGGCAACCACATGTTGGTTGTCTTTTAAATTTCTGGCCTGAGCGTCCAGTGGGTTTATCATTAGATAAACCCCTTTTTTCTTTTTGACCAGATCTTTTCTTTCGTTAAAGGAGGAATTTAAAGAGAATAGGCTAGGTGAACTTACCAAATGGAACGGCGCATCGTCGCCGTAAGGCTCAAAGAAGTCCGGAAGCGGGTTCGGATCGGCCGGGTTAAGAATTTCTATTTTGCCGGATGGGGTTTGGTAAGTGGTTTTGTAGTTCGGCGGAAACGGCAATTCAACGGGCAAGCCCTGTTTCAAAGCCGGTAAATCGGCCTCTTTGAGCCAGGCTGTGCCCTGTTCTATCACTTGGTCTATAAGCTCTTCGGCCGTTTGGTTAAAATAAGGTTCGGTAAAGCCGAGGCGTTCAGCCAGCAATCGAAATACTTCCCAGTTGGATTTAGCTTCGCCGACGGGCGGAATAACGGCGGAGGCTTTTTGGATTACATAGTGACCGTACGAACGATAAATGTCGGACTGTTCAAGAGAGGAAGTGGCCGGCAGCACAACATCGGCATAACGGGCAGTATCGGTCAGGAATCTTTCGTGGACAACGCAGAACAGATCATCCCTCTGCAGTCCTTGCAGAACTCTATTTTGATCCGGAGTTACTATTGCCGGGTTGGAATGGTACACATAGAGGGCCATGACCGGAGGATCTGTCAATTCCGTCAGCGCCGAACCCAGTTGGTTCATATTTATGACTCTGGTGGGTTTAGGCAAAAAATCCGGGCGGGTTATGATATCGTTGTTGAAGGCTTTGCCTGTTGGGGCGTTGACCATTAGTCCTGCACCAGGTTTGGTCCAGGCTCCGACCAAGGCCGGCAGGCAAGTTATGGCCCGCACGGTCATTGCTCCGTTGCCGTAACGGGACAGCCCGGTGCCGAGGGTTATAAACGGGGCTTTGGCTTTAGCGTATTCGTAGGCCAGTTTTTCCAGATCTCTTTGGTCAACGCCGGTAAGTTCGCTGACTCTGGCCGGCGGGTAGTTGGGCAACACTTTGGTGGCGAATTCTTCATAGCCCTGGACGTTGGCCGCAATAAAATCTTTGTCCACTAAATTATCTTGAACTAAAATATGCATCAAACCGAGGGCCAAAGCCGCATCCCGGCCCGGTTTGGTCAGGAGCACTTTGTCGGCAATCTGGGCGCTGGGCGTTTCGTAAGTTTCTATCAGCCAGACTCTGGCGCCTTGTTTTTTGGCCTGGCGAATGTTGTTATACATATGGATATTGGTGGCCAGAGCATTAGTTCCCCACATAATAATAAAATCACTTTGCAGCACTTCGGCAGGGTGCACCGGTAGACTTTCGCCCATCACCAGGCTCCAACCGTAGGCTTTGGCTGTCGAGCAGATGGTTCGTTTAAGCCTCGAGGCCCCAAGCCGGTGGAAAAAGGCTTCTCCGCAATTGCGCTGGACCATTCCCATTACTCCGGCGTAGGAGTAGGGCAAAATGGCTTCAGCGGTATATTCGGCAATTATTCGTTGCCAGCGTTCAACTATTATATCCAGAGCTTGATCCCAGGTTATAGGCTTAAAACTCCCGCTGCCTTTCGGACCTGTTCGAAGCAGCGGTTGGGTCAGCCTTTCCGGCGAATATACCGTTTTTTCGTACCGGTTCATTTTTGGACACAGGGTGCCTTTGCTGTAAGGATGATCCGGATCGCCCATGACTTTTGTTACTTTACCTTCACGGATTTCCACCAGCAGACCGCAAGTGTCCGGGCAATCAAATGGGCAAACGGAACGGCGCAACTCTGTTTTCATAAGTTCCTCCTTTAAAATTAAAGTAATAGCAAGCCAATAGACCAATAAATTAAAGAATCAAATCAAATAAAAAAATAATAAAGTATTTATGAAATTTGAAATTCATTTGCGAGTAACCAAATAATCCAAGGAATATGCTTCTGTATTATTATAACTTATTATATTATAGCGGGTCGAAGTTGCAATTCCTGGGAAGAAGGTTATACTAACTTATATGGGTCCACTTGCTTTCCAACAATAAAAAAACCCGTTAAACGGGAGAAGTATGGTGATTAACATTAGCGGAACGATTCAATTTGTATTAATAATATTTGCGATTAATATTACCTATGTGACCTTAACCACGATAAGGTTCATTTTGATGGTTAAAGGCCTTAGAGTGTATGCTTCCTTTTTATCGGTGATAGAGGTATTTGTCTATATAATGGGTCTTTCCATTATCTTAAAAAATTTGGACAGTTACTGGAATATCGCCGCTTATTGCATCGGTTACGGTACAGGTGTATTTTTGGGCAGCTTAATTGAAGAAAAACTGGCGCTCGGTTATCTGACGGCCGAAGTAATTGTAGATAAGGTGGACCACGAATTACCCGATGCCATCCGGAAAGCAGGCTACGGGGTTACCAGTTGGATCGGTGACGGGCGGGACGGCAAACGGCTGGTAATGACCGTTTTGGCCAAGCGCAACAGGCAAAAGGAGCTTATTAAATTAATCGACAGTTATTGCCCGCATGCTTTTATTGTCTTTGAAGAGCCTAAATACTTCCGAGGCGGTTTCTGGACCAAGAAGGCTAAATGATAAGAAAAAGAGCGAAAGAAACAAAGCCGAAGGAAAGAAACAAAAATCTTTCGGCGGCAAAAACGGCTTTGGTCCGGGCAAACTCAGATTGAGAAAAGTATTTCCGCATAGGTCGGAATGGGCCAGTGCTCAGCGCTGACCATGGTTTCCAATTTGTCGCCGTAAAATCTTAACTCTTCCATCAACGGGAAAACGGATTTGCGGTAAAACAGGCCGCAGTCGTACGCGTCTTCGAATGAGGCCGCTTTTTCCAGCATTTTTTCTAAAGCGGTTGTTTTTTCTTTAAAGTTTTTTAAGGTGTCGGCAATTTCCTTGATTGTTTCCTCTTGGGCGGAAGTGTTCGCTGCAGCTACGGCTGCTTTAATATCCCGTAAGGATGCCGCCAGTTCCCCGAGATATTTGGAAGCGGCGGGGAAAATAAGGCGGTTGGCCATAGCGATCATGGTTTTGGCTTCGATCTTAATCACTTTGGAATATTGCTCCAAAAGAATTTCGTAGCGGGAATGCAACTCTTGTTCGTTCAAAACTTTATGCTTGGTGAAAAGGGCGATGCTTTTTTCGGAAATATAGTAGGGCAACGCTTCCACCATGGATTCAATATTCGGCAAGCCGCGCCTTTTCGCTTCGGCTATCCATTCTTCGGAGTAATTGTTGCCGTTAAAAATAATCCGTTCGTGTTTTTCGATCAGCTCTCGGAGCAGTGAGTTTAATTCACTGTGAAAGTCAGTGGCTTTTTCCAGGCGATCGGCAATTTGGCATAAGCTTTCGGCCACAATGGTATTTAGAATCATATTTGGACAGGCCACTGAAGCGCTTGAGGGTACCATCCGGAATTCAAATTTATTGCCGGTGAAGGCAAACGGTGAGGTGCGGTTGCGGTCGGTGTTGTCTTTCGGAATGGCCGGCAGGGTGGATACCCCTACTCTTAGGGTTTCGAATTCTTTGGATTCTTTGGTACATATTTTGCCGCCGTTTTTGATTTGCATCAGGATATCCGTTAATTGATCCCCTAAAAATATGGAGATTATTGCCGGCGGAGCTTCGTGAGCACCCAAACGATGGTCGTTGCCCGGATTGGCTACCGATATGCGCAAAAGCTCGGCATATTCGTCAACGGCTTTGATTACGGCGCAAAGGAAAATGAGAAACTGGGCGTTTTCGTGCGGAGTTTTACCCGGGTCCAGGAGGTTTTGGCCGTCGTTTGTACTTAGGGACCAGTTGTTATGTTTACCGGAACCGTTGACTCCGGCAAAGGGTTTTTCGTGTAAAAGGCAAACCAAGTCGTGACGGTCTGCGACTTTCTTCAAGGTCTCCATAATCAATTGGTT
>ENA-UPSB01003094-UPSB01003094.1-bioreactor-metagenome-genome-assembly--contig:-NODE-3094-length-13866-cov-4.030773_pt1 | contig 13866 bp, 12 predicted proteins | sample MGYA00238182_ERZ773286 | MGnify/ENA primary metagenome ERZ773286 (study PRJEB29026, sample SAMN07631240) | bioreactor metagenome | isolation source: Switchgrass digestor | place: USA: Dartmouth... | reverse complement strand
CTTTTCATATAAATACCTTATCAATTATTCCGTTTTCAAGATCTTTAATATTATAAATGTGCTCCATTACATCAAAGGTTTCTTCAAGGTTATTACGTGCACTTTTCCATCCTATACCATCAGTGAACCATACAAAAGTAAAACCTTCTATAGATTCTGCTTCCAATGCTAATGTTTTGTAACTTCGTGCTGTCTCGTTTAACTTTGAGCCACCAGCAGAATAAAAATTGGTTTCTATTGCATATATCATATTATCAGTTTTTACTACATAATCAAATCTTTTTTCGGCCTTACCCTGATTTGATATTGCAGATAAATCAATATTATAGCGCTTTTCAATACTACTAATGCATTCTTCTTTAAAATAATTTACATTCTTTATAAAACCTGCTTTTTTGATATAACTTTCCACTAAATTTTCCATAAGGTGACCGCCGCGATTTTTCCGGCCATTAGAATCAAGCCCTGTTTCCACACCCGTAGCATAGTCAACAAGATCTGAAACTATGTGATTCTGAATAAGATCAAATAGCCCTGTTTTTCTCATGAAAATTTTATATTGCTCTATCGAATAATTAAGCTTATTGAAAGAGTATGTAAATTCTCCATCACAATCAACCGCATGAATCTCATGTTCTCTTACTGCTAACAACAGAGGAATGCATTTTAATATTTCTGGATACCTTTTGAGCAATTCTTCAAAGTCATTTTCGATGTTTTTTGAACCGATAAGGGAATTAAGAATATTGAGCTCAACTTTTATTGATGAAACATTGCGATATATCTTTTCAAAATCTACATAATACCCGTAATCTGAGATACTTTCCCTAAATGTTTCTAACCACTCATTAAAGTTTCTTTTCAATTTTTGTCACCTCAATAGTTGGTTATCAATAATTCGCTGATTTTACCACGTAAAGATGCATTACAGTTTATCATTCTTGAAGCCTGTACGCGAACTATTTTATGCTTTTGATATAGTTTTTCAAAAAAGTTGTCATTGCTATCCCAATTTTTAGGATCAGAATTGCTTACGATGACCTTTGCACCGATATTGTCCAATTTATCTACATATTCTGCAAGTTCGATCTGCGCTTTATCATCGAAATTGTTTTCTGTATAAGATGTAAAGTTTGAAGTTTCATTTAAAGGACGATATGGGGGGTCAAAATACACAAAAGTATTGCTATCTATAAAATCATAAGACTCTTTAAAATCTCCACAGACAATCTCAACATTTTGTAATGCTGCAGATACATCAACAAGATTTTTTTTATCACAGATTAATGGCTTTTTGTACGCACCTATAGGAACATTAAACTGTCCTTTACGATTAACGCGGTACAACCCATTGAAGCAAGTTTTGTTAAGAAAAATAAAAAGCGCAGCCTTTTCAACATTGTTACCGCCGTTGATTTTCATATCATTATAACGATCGCGTTTTTGATAATAATAATGCTTTCTTTCATCAGTATCCATAGGGATATATTCTGCCTGCAAGATTTCCAATTGTTTCACAAGTTCTGATACATTATCCCTAATAACTTTATAGGCATTGATTAATTCAGCATTAATATCGCTAATATATACTTCTTTCAATTTATAATTTGAAAGAATATCAAATAAAACTGCACCACCGCCTACAAAAGGTTCAGCGTACTTATTTATACTTTTCCCTAATTCACGAGGATATTTTTTTCTTATTTCTTCAAGCAATTGTCCCTTACCGCCAGCCCATTTAACAAAAGGCTTCAAGGCACGCTTATCACGTTCTGAAGCGTCAATATATTTTCCATTGGCACGTTTTTCTGTATTACTAGGGACGAACCACACATTACCATTCATAGTTTCACCAGGCACTCTATTCTCAGAACATGAAGTAGTAAGGCGTCTCTGTGAAATGTTCGATTTAGTTGCAGTTTCTATATCTGATATATAACTCATATATTTTCTCCCATTTTATACTCGAATATATTATATTTCATATCTTGAATAATAACAACACCTTGTATTGTATTGTTCTAATACAGTAATTTTAGTGGTATTAAAGCTGAAAACCGTCGTCCAGATGGACAACGGCTATCTTGAGTAAGAAGTTACTTATTCTTTTTTCACTTTCATTTAAGTACCTTTCTTATGCATTCTTCCGCCCATTGATCGTTTTTTGTCATTTCCTCAGGCGTTTCATCGTCAAACTAGTGTCGACCGTTATACTCTGGTAGCGCGATACAACATAATTGTACAACATTTCAATAACTTAATTTTGGTGGAATGGCTTTTGAATCCAATTCTCTAACTTCATTATTAATCGCAATTCTAGCGTTACCAACTGTTATAATACTTTCTGTTGATAGTGAACCATACGCACTTAATACAAAGTTTTTAGCTTTATCCTCAAATAGTTCATTACTAATTTGTAATTTCATATTTTTATAACTCGTTGAATTTTTTATTCCTTTCAAATAATAACTGATAGCACTATTTTCTGGTGCGTCTATACTTTCAAAATCTTTAATCTTTTTCTTTAAATCCTTCACAATAAAAATCATATCATCCAAATTTACTTTAATTCCATCTCGCGTTTTTTTAGCTTCAAGATTATCCATATAAGCTATAAAATCTTTTACCTTATCAATCGCTTCATTTTCTCGTTTTATCTCATTTATCTTATTCTTACTTTCGGTAATCATTTGATTAATCTTTTTAGTTTTGAAAAAACATTTATTACATTCGCTTAATGCAAGGCTATATTTACCATTATCATAATATTCTCTCGCCTTGCTTAATTGGCAACTATCATAAGAATATACCAATCCAAAACCTATAAGTACGATGAGGCAAAGTCCACCTAAAATGTAAGACAATGTTGTTACAGTCTTCTTTTTGCTTTTCTTTTTTTTAATTTTAAATCCACAATGAACACATATTTTTGCAGTATCAGAGATTTCCTTTTGACACTCAGGACATTTAATCAGAGCCATATATGTACCCCCTATTTCAACCAATTATAACTCTTTAAATTATCTAATTCAACATTATTTTACATATTAAACTACAATTTCCCCTATTACTTTTTGACTGAAACCAATGTTGATAATTATAGATTGCATATATTGGAAGAGAACAGAGTAGGACAGTAATGGGTTAATACTTATATCCACAACTTTTTGCTATGTATTAAATTTGGAATGAAAAGAGGATATATCACTTCAAATATAGGATTTGAAAATAATATGGCAGGATTTTTTAATAAAATCTGTTTTTTATTCTTGCTTTAAGGCAAAAAAACACCCCATTTTGATGGCTATGAAGTTGCTATTTCATACTCAAACATCAAAGCCACCAAAATGAGGTGTAATTTTTACAAGTACGCACAAACCTGTGTTTATGCTATATTAGCATTATTCCCACTCAATTGTTGCCGGGGGCTTGGAGGTTATGTCGTAGACGACACGGTTGATGTGGCGAACCTCATTGACTATCCTATCTGATACTTTTGCGAGCAAATCATATGGAATTCTCGCCCAGTCAGCCGTCATAAAGTCTGTAGTCACAACGCCGCGAAGCGCCAATGTATAATCATAGGTTCTGCCGTCACCCATAACGCCGACCGAACGCATATCGGTGAGAACCGCGAAATACTGGTTAATATCGCGCATCAAGCCAGCATTTGCGATCTCTTCTCTGAATATAGCGTCCGCATCACGCAAAATCTCAAGTTTTTCCTTGGTAACATCGCCTATTATGCGAATTGCCAGACCGGGTCCCGGGAAAGGCTGACGCCATACAAGATTATCGGGCAGCCCCAGCTCTGTTCCAAGCGCGCGGACCTCATCCTTAAACAAAAGCCTTAACGGTTCTATTATCTCTTTAAAGCGGACATTGTCCGGCAGTCCGCCGACATTGTGGTGGCTTTTTATTACAGCCGCCTTGCCTGTTCCTGATTCAATGACATCAGGATAAATAGTTCCTTGTGCAAGGAAATCGACTTCGCCGATTTTTGAAGCCTCTTCCTCAAAGACCCTGATAAACTCTTCGCCGATGATTTTGCGTTTACGCTCCGGCTCCGTTACGCCGCTTAACTTTTCGAGGAAGCGCTTTTCCGCATTTACCCTTATAAAATTAATGCCGCGGTTTCCGAATACCGCTTCTATTTCATCGCCTTCGTTTTTGCGCATAAGGCCGTGGTCGACAAAGATACAGGTGAGGTTTTTGCCTACTGCCTTTGAAAGCAGTGCCGCCGTAACTGATGAATCAACGCCGCCGGAGAGAGCAAGCAATACCTTCCCATTGCCGATACGCTTTCTGAGGTCTTCAATGGTCGTCTTAGCATAGTTGCCCATCGACCAGTCACCGGTGCAGCCGCAAACTTTATATAAAAAGTTATGCAGCATCTTTTTGCCGTTTTGTGTGTGATTAACTTCGGGGTGAAACTGAACGCCGTAAAACTTTTTATCCGGATTCTGAATTGCAGCAACCGGGCAACCTTTTGACCACGCTGACACTGTAAAGCCTTCCGGCAAATCTTTAATATAATCGGAATGGCTCATCCATGTGATTGAAACTTTGTCAAGGCCCTCGAACAGCACGCAAGAATTGTCAAATTCCGTTTCAGTACGCCCATACTCGCGCTTTTCCGCGGCAACTACATTACCGCCCAGCATCTTCGCCATAAGCTGATTGCCATAGCAGATACCGAGTATCGGAACGCCGAGTTTGAATATCTCTTCTGAGCAAGCCGGCGAGCCCTCGTCATAAACGCTGTTTGGCCCTCCGGTAAATATAATCCCTACCGGGTTCATTTTCTTTATTTTTTCCATGGGCGTATCATATGGGTGAACTTCACAGTAGACTCCACATTCGCGGACTCTGCGAGCGATTAGCTGATTATATTGCCCACCAAAATCGAGAATGAGTACAAATTGATGATCCATTACTTTTTCTCCCTGTAACCATATTTTTATTGCTATTCATCGTTTGAATCGGCGAAAAGCAAGTTCTTACGATGAATGAAAACAGACAATACAATGCCTACCGTCATAAACGATGAAACTGTTGTTGTACCGCCTGAGCTGAAAAACGGCAATGCAAGTCCAACAACAGGAAGTACGCGCAGGCACATTCCTATATTAATCATTATCTGAATTGCAAGCGCTGCAAATGCGCCAACACAAATCATAGTGCCCATTTCATCCTTGGATAACGCGGCGTCTACTATAATCCTGATAAGTATTATCGACAGCACTAAAATAATAGCAACGCAACCTATAAATCCAAGTTCCTCTCCCGCAACAGTAAAAATCATATCGTTTTGTCTTTCTGGAAGTGTGGAAGAATACAGGGATTGGGTTTTGGGGCCTTTGAATAAGCCATACCCCCAGATTTCCCCGGAGGCAAGTGCTGAAATGCCTTGATTCTGCTGGAATATCTGTTTTGCATATTTGGGATTTGTTGGGTCGAACAGCGCAAGTATTCTATTCCTCTGGGTATTTCCAAAAACCTTATTCCATATAAACGGGGTGGCTATAAGCAGCGCAATAGCACCGCCTGCAAAATAACGCAATTTAATTGGAGTAGAAAAAATCATGAATAGAAAGATGCATACATAGACAAGCATCATTCCCATGTCTTTTGTCAAAAGTATTAGAACGATTGGCACTGCTGCGTGAATTCCAAGCAGCAAAACATTTTTCGGTGAGGCTATATCATCTTTTACCAAATCATAATGCTTTGAAAATGTTAAAATAAAAAGGACTTTTACGATTTCAGCAGGCTGAATGGTAATTCCAAAGACATTGATCCATGACCTGTCTTCCGATCCGGCTCGCCCCTTACCGCGGAAAAACGTATACAGAAGTAAAAGTATACTCAACACGGCAATAATTTTCCAATAATTGCCCAGCGTGTGATAGTCAATTCTCGAAATAACTATCATCAGTGCTAATCCAATTATGATTGCGACTACCTGAACTATCGTCGTGCGGTTCAGCAAACCTCCTTTATTATAATAAAGCGTCGCGCTGTAGACAAGCACAAGGCCATAAAGGGCCGCGACAATAGAAAATAAGAAAAGTGTACGGTCGGTCTGCTTGAAATATCTCGCGATCGCACCAAATACTTTATTCATTAAATAATAATCCTCCGTAATACTGCCTTAAGTCATTCACCGCCATTAAATCAATCCGCGTAAAGCTCAAATTTAAGCCGCAAACCTAAAATAATGGCTTTTCTTGTCTAAACAGTAATAAGACAACACAGCTTTGTCGGCAAATCACTCGTATATCCATTATATTATGATGGGACTTTTATTTCAAGCAGTCAAAGTCCAAAAACCTTTTGACGCAGCAGGCAAATATGAGTATAATAAACATGTTTGGATTTTTATTAGCGTTTTTTGTGCAAAACATGGTCGGATTTTAATCGGTTGACCCTGCTTTATATAACTTCTTTGGAGGTATTTTTTTGTTAAGTGACATTGACATCGCCCATGCGGCAAAGATTAAACCTATTAAAGAAATAGCGTCTGCGCTCGGTATTACCGAAGATGAAATTGAATACTACGGCAAATATAAGGCCAAGCTTTCCCAATCCCTATTCGACAGGCTTGCGGACAAGCCGTCAGGAAAGCTGATCCTTGTCACTGCCGTTAATCCGACCCCCGCGGGCGAAGGTAAAACTACCACTACAATCGGGCTCGGCGACGCTCTTAAAAAGTTGGGCAAGAATGTTGTAATTGCCCTGCGTGAGCCGTCACTCGGCCCTGTTTTCGGCATTAAAGGCGGAGCGGCCGGCGGCGGGTATGCGCAGGTAATGCCGATGGAAGATATAAATTTGCATTTTACCGGCGATATGCACGCCCTGACTGCCGCGAACAACCTTTTATGTGCTATGATCGATAACCATATCCATCAGGGCAACGCCCTCGGGATAGATCCAAGAAGAGTGCTCGTAAAACGTGCTATGGATATGAACGACAGAGCGCTGAGAAACATTGTCGTCGGCCTCGGCGGAAAGGTTAACGGGTTCCCCAGAGAAGACGGTTTTAATATTACGGTGGCAAGCGAGGTTATGGCTATCCTCTGCCTTGCCTCTGATATTAAGGATTTGAAAAAGCGCCTTGGCAGCATGCTAATCGCCTACCGTTACGACGGAAGTCCAGTATATTGCCGCGACCTCAAGGCCGACGGCGCCATGGCAGTGCTTTTAAAAGACGCTATCAACCCAAACCTCGTCCAGACGCTTGAAGGCACTCCGGCCCTTATGCATGGCGGCCCGTTTGCCAATATAGCCCACGGCTGCAACAGTATCAGGGCGACCAAGCTTTCATTAAAATTGGGCGACTACTGTGTTACGGAGGCAGGTTTCGGTTCCGACCTCGGCGCCGAAAAGTTCTTTGATATAAAATGCCGCGTAGCAGGGCTTAAGCCATCTGCCGTCGTTATTGTCGCAACTATACGCGCGCTGAAATATAACGGAGGCGTTTCAAAAGAAAATCTCTCCGAAGAAAATATAGCTGCCCTTGAAAAAGGCAGTGCAAATCTCCGCGCACATATAGCGAACATGCGCAAATATGGGCTTCCGGTAGTCGTTGCAATTAACCGGTTTGGCTCGGATACGCAGCGCGAAATTGATACGGTCAAGCGAATCTGCTCAGAAGAAAAGGCCGAATTTGCTGTTTCCGAGGTTTTTGCAAAAGGCTCGGAAGGCGGACTTGAATTGGCACAAAAGGTTCTTGAAGCAGCAGAAAAGCCATCTGATTTCAAGCCATTATACCCTCTTGACCTTTCTATTAAAGAAAAAGTGGATGTCATTGCAAAGGAAATCTACGGCGCTGACGGTGTCGATTATTCAGATAAGGCCAAAAAGTCAATCGCTGAAATTGAGGCGCTGGGCGGAGGTAAACTCCCTGTCTGCATTGCAAAAACACAGTACTCGCTTTCGGATAATCCAAAGCTGCTGGGCAGGCCGACCGGTTTCAGGCTTACCGTCCGTGATGTCAGCCTTTCGGCTGGTGCCGGTTTCACAGTAGTTTATACCGGAGACATAATGACCATGCCGGGGCTGCCGAAAAAGCCTGCGGCTGAAAACATTGATATCGATGAGAACGGTGTAATTTCTGGGCTTTTCTAACCTATAATAAACTTGATTACATATACAAAGGAGGCGGAGTTTTGCAGCGGATAATTACGCACAGTGTGGAAGAAACCGAAAAGGCAGGGCAGGAACTCGCCAAGTCCCTTAAACCCAATGATGTGATTGCTTTCTTCGGGGGGCTCGGCATGGGCAAAACCGCCTTTATCAGGGGCATTGCCCGCGGCCTTGGCATCACAGATCCTGTTTCCAGCCCAACATTTGCTATTGTCCACGAATACCGCGGCAAAATTCCACTCTATCATTTTGATATGTACCGTATAACATCGTGGGATGACCTCGAGTCTACCGGATTTTATGACTATCTCGAATCCGGAGGCATTTGCGCTATTGAATGGAGCGAAAATATAGAGGAAGCTTTGCCGGACAACACTATTTATATTGAAATAACCAGGGACGCGCAGGGAAACGACGACAATACGCGCGTTATCACAATAACAACTGAAAATGAATAAACACTAACTGCTGAAACGGCAGCTTTTTTTCTGCAAATTAATAATATTTGAGTGCACAGACTATATAAGCAGCTTCGCGCGGCTTTTGCTGGGAAGAGGGCTATCACTGCTGCTCAAAATTTTTAGCGGCATTATCCTGCGATAAAACGGACAAGTGAACATATGCAGACGCGCTCAAAATCGTCTGCAAATCTTATTATATGGGGACTGTTTAGCAATGAAAATACTCGCGGTGGACACAACGGCGGCAGCCGCGTCGGTTGCGCTTTGTGAAGACGGATTCCTCTGCGGCGAATATTATGTTAATATAAAGCAGACTCACAGCCAAACCATAATGCCCATGGCGGTAAGCCTTTTAAAGAGCTGCGGGGTTAAAATTAAAGATATTGGGCTTATTGCAGTGTCTGCCGGCCCTGGCTCGTTTACCGGTGTAAGAATTGGGGTTGCCGCGGCAAAAGGGTTGGCTTTGCCATTCAATATCCCCTGCGCCTCCGTTTCCTCGCTTGAGGCGCTGGCTACAAATCTTATCGGTACTAACGCCGTTATATGCTCCGTTATGGACGCAAGACGCAATCAATTCTACAACGCAATTTTTGAAAATGTCGGAGACAAACTGAACAGGCTGACTCCGGACCGCGCAATCGCTTTTACAGAGCTCGAAAAAGAAATTTCGGATATTGTTTTGTCCGGAAAAAGGCTGATACTTGTTGGAGACGGCGCAAAAATATGCTATAATAATTTAAATGGAAGAACTAATGCTGAAATCGCACCCTTTAATCTCAGGTTCGCGCATGCTTCAAGCGTAGCGGCTGTTGGAGCCAAGCTCTATAATGCCGGTAAAACTATAAGCGCTGAAGAACTGATTCCGTTCTATTTAAGGCTCCCTCAGGCGGAACGTGAGCTTAAACGGCGCAAAGGTTTTGACGTTTAGCTTCCCATTCTATAATACTTCTTAAATCTATTTCTTCTTGGAGGTCTTATTTAATGATAGCTCTCGGCAGCGATCACGCTGGTTTTCAGCTAAAACAAGAAATCAAAAAATATCTCGACGAGAAACATATCGAATACAAAGACTATGGCACTTATGACGAAAACTCCTGTGACTATCCAGATTATGCCTCAAAAACCTGTGAAGCCGTTTTGAGCGGTGAATGTAAATTGGGTATACTTTGCTGCGGCACTGGCATCGGAATGTCCATAGCCGCCAATAAAATAAAAGGTATACGCGCTGCATGCTGCTCAGATTATTTCAGCGCGAAGTATACCCGCGCCCACAACGATGCGAACATACTCTGTTTGGGCGGCAGGGTTGTAGGCGCCGGCCTCGCCTGTGAGCTTGTCGATGTTTTCATCAACACTCCATTCAGCAACGAAGAAAAGCATGTGCGCAGAATCTCAAAAATTGCTTCCCTTGAATCCAAATAACATTCAATGTAACACCACTTTGGGATAAAAACTGTAAAAGCCTAACGATAAAGCAATGTTCCACAAACGTATTCGCTGCACAAAAACAAGGCAGTATTTACCAAATCCATTATTTACAGTATCAAAAATCTTGCTGTAAACTGGGTGCGCCCTTATGTCGCAATATGCTGACCTTGAATTACGAGGTCAATGACGCGATTCCGATTCAGGGGAACATACTTTTAGTTACGCCGCATCGCCGCGGCTAAACAGGGATAAGAGAGTATCTCTCTGCCCGACACAGCAGCGTACCGCGGACATCTCAATGTTTGTGGTATGCAAACAAGTGAACTAAGCAGACACACTCAAAACCGTCTGCAAATCTTATTATATGGGAATTGATTAATATGCCGGAAACAGTATTTATTATGGATCATCCTCTTATTAAACACAAATTGTCACTTATTCGTGACAAAAACACGGGATCAAAGGAATTCCGTGAAATGGTCGGCGAAATCGCAATGCTGATGTGCTATGAAGCGACACGCGATTTGCCTCTTCAGGAGGTAGAAATTGAAACTCCTGTCGGAGTTGCGAAAACTCAAGTTATCTCCGGAAAGAAACTCGCTTTCGTTCCGATTTTACGCGCAGGTATAGGCATGGTTGACGGTGTCTTAAGGCTCGTACCAGCAGCTAAAGTAGGTCACATCGGCCTCTACCGCGACCCGCAAAGCCTGAAACCTGTTGATTATTACTGCAAGCTTCCGGGCGATATTGAAGAGCGTGAAGTAATCGTTCTTGACCCAATGCTGGCCACCGGCGGGTCCGCTGTCGAAGCTATAAATCTTATTAAATCCAAAGGCGTCAAAAACATTAAGTTTATGTGTATCATTGCCGCTCCTGAAGGCTTAAAGGCACTGACAGAAGCACATCCTGACGTCCAAATTTACTGCGCTGCAAAAGATGAGCGCCTCAACGATAACGGATACATTCTCCCTGGCCTTGGTGATGCCGGAGACAGGCTTTTCGGTACAAAATAACATACTAAAATGAAATGAAGCCGTCCTTCATCTTGAGAACGGCTTCATTTTTATGCTTTATTTTATAACTTCGCTTGATTCCACAATCACGCTAATTGCTGTTCCAGTTCGTTTTGACGTATTCATAATTATCCTCAACTACTTTTTGGGGCGATATTTGTCCGGAATAAATCTGCAAAAGCGGCGAGGCAACAGTAGGCCAATCGCCGAACTTGCCGTAATACAGAGGATTCTTTGAGAGCATATATAGATTATTGTTCTTCTTCCAGATATTAAAGACATCCTGACCGAAATCGCTCAGGCCGTCATAGACTGACATCTCATAATTAAACGGTCTGGGTGAAGACGTAATTTGTGAATACAGTTTTAGCATGCTGTCGGTTGATGAATAACGCAAAAACTCTTTTGCGGCGTCTTTATGGGTAGCTTTTGATGGTATTACCGCGAAACCGCCCGCATCCGATACATTGATTTCCGGTTCTTTCGCGTTAGCTACAGCCGGGAACTGCATTATTCCTAATTCAAATCCGTTGGGGATATTGCCTGCCGCCTTTGTTTCTATCCACGAGCCACCGAGCAGCATAGCTGCCTTTGACGAGAAGAACTGTTTTTCGGCTTTGTTGGCGTCAATATTCAGCACATCGGGAATATTGTTCGTGATATCGCATGCGATATCCCTGAAATTTTCTAACGCGGTTATCCTACCCTGCTGCTTATAAGCCTCCGGAGAGGACAAAGCAAGGTAACTAACCATGCCGTCATGGCCCTCGCATTGCGCCCACCACGTCCTGATGGCGTAATTCCAGTCGCTGATTTCACTGCCGCTCCAGGCAATCGGTATAATGCCCTTGGCTTTAATTTGACCGAGAAGGACATAAAAATCCTCCATGGTTTTCGGGATACTCCAATTATTCTCCCTAAACATCGTTTTATTATAAATAAAACCCGTTACCCCGTCGTCCCATGGAATGATATAATATTTCCCGTTATAACTGCAAAAATTTAAGTAATCAGCTTTGATTTTTTGCTTGAGTGTCTCATTGTAACCTATCTTTGCGCCATAAAGCCCGGACAAATCATAAAGGTAACCCTTTGACGCCCAGTCCTGCCAATTTGTGAACGAAAGGAACATTATGTCGGGGACATTCTTGCCTGTTTTAAGCAATGCCCCTGCTTTCTGGTTCAGTTTTGAATCAGCAACGAGCTTTACTTTTATTTTATTCTCTTTGCTGTATGCGTCCGAAATAGCTTTAATCCAAGCGTCGCCGTATTTGCTGTTGTCATATGCAATAGTAAGCACTGGCTGTTCCTGCTTCTTTTGCTGGACTTTCTCTTGTTTTTGACAGCCAGCTGCCATTGTAATCAAAAATACCGTCAAGAGACTTATTGACAAAAATTTTTTTAACACAGTTTCCTCCTGTATTTTAATGTACTATAATTATATTATTACGAGCAGTTTACGTCAATAAACGCCCGCGTTCTTCTACAATGATTGCTACAAATATGCTTTTTTGCTATAATTATCGTGTTGAGTATTTTTAGGGGGCCAAATTTTGATTGCTCATTTAAAAAAGATTTACCGTGAAATTGGCAGAGATGGATTAGTGCTTATAGCCTGCACACTTTCCCTTTTCTTTGCCTCCTATCTTTGCGTTGTGGTACAGTTTTTAGCATTTATTTATGCTATCCGCAAATATTCATTAAAAAGGATATTATCAGCGCCATACGCAATCTTGCCGACGATATTATTGGTTCCCGGGCTGGCTGTGGGATTCTACTATAAAAATTATCTCGGATTGATGATACTCATTATGTTTTTTATGCTGTACATATTCAGTATTTACGAGAAGTTTATGATGACAGAGCAAATCCGAGACTGTATCATCTATACTGCAATCATCAGCAGCATAATTGCGGCAATCGCGGCGGCAGTACAAAAATATCCAAACCCTAATTTCCGCTCAGTTTCTCTGTTCCTCAACGCTAACTTTTACGGTTATCTTTGCGAACTTATGCTTGTGCTGATTATCTATGCCTTCTACTGCTGGGGACCAAAGCCGATATTCTTCATTGCGGCAGCGGCAAATGCCCTGGGCATGTGGATGTCGGGCTGTAGGTCAGCTTGGCTTGCTACAGCGGCCGGTATAGTTGTGCTGATTATCTGTCTTAAAAAATACCGCCATCTGATTTTCGCTGCTATTGCTTTTGGCTTCCTGAGTGCTTTGGCTTTACTTTTCCCTGAGGTTCTTTTCCCAAGATTACAGTCATTAAGTAACGACAAATCTCTTCGGGTTCTCATCTGGAAAACGGCTTGGGGTTACGTTAAGGAAAACCCAATCTTTGGCCATGGAATGTTTGCTTATTACACCTTAAGTACCGGCAGGGCACATAACGCGCATGCACATGACTTTATTTTGGACGTGCTTGTTAATTTCGGTATCGTCGGCTTTATTATTGTGGCTATTTTTATCTTCCTCATAATGCGCGATTTGATTAAAAATCTGAAATACAACAAAACCTGCGCATTGGTTATTGCGGCTCTTTCCGCTGCGTTTGTTCACGGCATCGACGATATTCCGTTCATAGGAGTGCAGACAAGCAGTTTCACAATTCTTATTATTGCGCTTGCCGGAACATATGGAATATATACAAAGCCCGAACTTTTGCACAATGCTGATGATTTAGAATGTAACACTGATGAATAGAATATTATAACGAATTTTCGCCTCGGTTATCGGATGATAACCGAGGCTTTTTTATATTACAGCCCTTACATGTCAGACAAACAGAGGCACATATATATTTAAAGGAGAGCG
>ENA-UPSB01003092-UPSB01003092.1-bioreactor-metagenome-genome-assembly--contig:-NODE-3092-length-13882-cov-358.690099_pt1 | contig 13882 bp, 8 predicted proteins | sample MGYA00238182_ERZ773286 | MGnify/ENA primary metagenome ERZ773286 (study PRJEB29026, sample SAMN07631240) | bioreactor metagenome | isolation source: Switchgrass digestor | place: USA: Dartmouth... | reverse complement strand
GTTGAGTGAATTATCTTCTGAACTAGAGGCTTTAGTTAAGAGATTTAAGATATAAATAATCTTGAAAATGATAGTTATTTAGTAATATTCAAAACTAAAAAGCTGCGATCAAGTAAAATCATTATAAATAAGGTTTGTATTTGTGATAATTTTAGATTATAATAGATTAATAATTCGAGCGTAGAATGAATTAATTAAAAGGGGTGTAAAAATGTCGATAAAAATATCATTTATAGGAGCGGGAAGTGTAAGGTATACAGTAAAACTTGTTGGAGATTTAGCAAAAACGAAAGAACTTAATGACAGTTTAGTATCGCTTATGGATATAGATGAAGAAAGGTTAGAAGCAGTATATAACCTATGTAAAAGGTACAACGAAGAAATAGGGGGAAATTTGAAATTTGAAAAAACTTTAGATAGAGAAAAGTCACTTAGGGAAGCTGATTTTGTAATAAATACAGCGTTATATAGAGCACCAGGACACGAAGATGGTTATGTCAGTTATGAAATTATGAGGGATGTAGCAGAAAAATATGGTTACTACAGAGGAATAGACAGCCAAGAGTTCAATATGGTCTCAGATTATTACACTTTTACTAATTATAATCATTTAAAGATGTCGCTAGATATAGCTAGATCCGTAGAAAAAATATGTCCGAACGCGTGGCTCATTCAAACAGCGAATCCTGTTTTTGAAATAACTCAATTAATAAAAAGACTAACAAACGTTAAAGTAATTGGATTTTGTCATGGGGTAGAAGGTATTTTTGAGGTTTTAAAGGCATTAGGAATAGACAAAAAAGATACAGATTGGCAAATAGCAGGCGTTAACCACGGGATTTGGTTGAATAGATTTTTATACAAGGGTGAAAATGCTTATCCATTATTAGACGAATGGATTGAAACAAAGTCGAAAAATTGGGAATCAACCAATCCGTGGGATACACATTTATGTCCAGCTGTTATTGACATGTACCGATTTTATGGGTTGTTACCTATTGGAGATACAACACGTAATGGTTCTTGGAAGTATCACCACAGTTTAGAAGCAAAAAAAAGATGGTATGGCAAGTTTGGAGGTATAGACAATGAAGTTGAACGGCCAAAATTTTACGAAGAATTAAGACAGATAAAAAGGATGATTATAGAGGTCTCTAAGAACCCTAAAATAAAAATCACAGAGAATTGGCCAGAAGAATTTCCAAAAGAAAAATTAAGTGGAGAACAACAAATACCTTTTATAAATGCTTTAACTAATAATATTGAAGTGAGATTATTTTTAAATGTTCTAAACAACGGAACAATACAAGAAATTCCTGATGATATAGTTGTTGAAGTTCCTGTTAAGGTTAATAAAAATGGAATATTTCCTGAAAAGATAGAGCCGGACCTACCAGAAAAAATTAAGAAATACTATCTAACCCCTCGTATAATGAGAATGGAAATGGCGTTAGATGCTTTTATAACAGGCGATAGGAAGATTCTGGAAGAGGTTTTGGTGAGAGATCCAAGGACTAAAAATTATGATGATATACCAAAGTTGTGGGATGAAATATTTAACTTACCTTTTAATAAGGAAATGAAGGAACATTATAATAAATATAAATAAGGCGTAGAGTTTATAGTGTGTTTAGGGTCAAGTACAAAGCCCTTTCCGCTTTCTTCGATCAAAAAGAATTAAACAGCTTGGTGAGATTAAAATTCTTATTTTGAAATTTCTAAAGTGAGTATAAGTCAAACATATAAAGGAGGAATTTGAATTGGCATTTTTAGATGAGAATTATCTACTACAAAATGAGACCTCAAAGGTACTATATGAATCAGTAAAAGATCTTCCAATTTTGGACGCACACAACCATGGAGACGTTAAAGAGATTGTTGAGAATAGAGGTTGGACAGACATATGGCAGGTTGAAGCTGAGACAGATCATTACGTTTGGGAACTTATGCGAAAAAGAGGTGTACCAGAAGAAAAAATTACTGGTAAGGCTTCGAATAAAGAAAAGTGGATGGCATTAGCAGAAGTATTTCCAAATTTTGTAGGAAATCCAACCTATGAATGGATTCATCTAGATTTAAAAAGAAGGTTTCATATTGAGGATGTTATTTCAAAGTATACCGCAGAAAAGATTTGGCAAGATACTTCAATTGCCTTAAAACAGCAAAGCATGAAACCTCAGGAGTTACTAAAAAGTATGAATGTTGAAGTAATGTGTACCACAAACGATATAACAGATGATCTTTATTACCACCAAAAAGCAAAAGAAAAGATTGAAGGAATTAGAATACTTCCTACCTGGCGGCCAGACAAGGCTATGAACATAGAAAAAAAAGGTTGGAAGGAGTTCGTTATAGATTTAGGAGAAGTAACAAACGAAAATGTAAGTACTTTTGAGGGATTTATGAATGCATTATATAAGACTCATAAAAAATTTCAAGAATTAGGGGGAGTAGCTAGTGACCATGGAATATACGAACCAATTTCTTATTTTGTAGAAAAAGAAAAGGTTAAAAATATTTACAAAAAAGCTATGGAATCAAAAGAATTATCTGCAGAAGAGATCCGTGATTTTAAAGCTTATCTTTTTATTGAGTATGGGAAAATGAATTCAGAAAGTAATTGGGTTATGCAGCTTCATATTGGAGCAGTTAGAGATTATCGCGATAAATTATATAATAGATTAGGTCCAGATTCTGGAGGAGATGTTTCAACAAATATTATCAATATGGCTGAGGGGCTAAAGTATTTTTTAAATGAATTTGACGAAAAATTAAAAATAGTTCTTTATTGTTTAGATCCTTCTTTATATCCAACAGCTGCTACATTAGCCCGCGCCTTTCCAAATGTTAGTCTAGGTGCACCATGGTGGTTTAATGACAGTCCCTTTGGAATGGAAACCTACTTGAAATATGTAGCAACTGTTGACCTTTTAGGTAATTTGGCAGGAATGGTTACAGATTCACGAAAACTAATGTCATATGGTTCTAGAACTGAAATGTTTAGAAGAGAACTTTCAAATGTTGTTGGAGAAATGGTTGAAAAAGGTCAGATACCTGTAAGAGAGGCGTTCAATTTAGTACGGGGAATTTGTTATTATAGACCAAAAGAATTGTTCTTTGATTGATTATAATTAACTAAAAAAAAGATTTTTTATGGGATAATATACATACGAGCAATTAAGCGTTAAAAGAAATACAATATGGAGGTTACAAAAAATGAAGAAAGCATCCCTATCTTCTTTAAAAGAAAACAACGCAGCATTAATTTTTGAATGTTTACGTAACAATGGTCCGATGACACGAGCTAACATTGCAAGGCAAACGAACTTAATGCCATCTACAGTGAGTTATATTACCAATTTTCTAATTCAAAAAAATGTTATAAGAGAGATTGGTAGTGAAGAAGTTGAACGAGTAGGGAAAAAAGGTGTTTTATTGGATGTGAATTATGATGATTTTCTTTTTATTGGTTACGATGTTGGAACTGCATATTCAAGAGTTATCGTATCTGATGGAAAAGGAAATCTTCATTATTCAAAAAGATTTAAAACGAAGACTGGTGAACAATTACTACAGCAGATATTTGACAATATAAGGAACATAATTGAAAAATATAATGTTACAGGTATAGGTATGGCTTTTCCAGGTTTTGTAGATTATGAAAGAGGTGTGGTAATAAGGGCTCACAACTTAGAAATAAAAGAATTAGAAATTAAAAAAATAATCAAAAAAGAGTTTAAATTAACTGCCTACGTTGATCATAATACAATAATGATGGCTAGAGACTTACTGATAAACAACTCCTCAAAAGAAAAGGACTTTGTTGTAGTAAATATTGGTCCTGGAATAGGTGTTGGGATAGTAAGTAATGAAAGAATTATACGGGGTTATAAAAATGCTGCCGGTGAATTAGGACATATTACCGTTAATTCTGAGGGAAGATTGTGCAACTGTGGGAAAAGAGGTTGTTTAGAAACCGAAAGCTCTAGTAAAGGAATAGTAAAAAACTATGCTGAATTATCGGGTAAAAATTTTGATTGCGAAGAAGATTGTGAATCTTTAGCTATTTATCAATTAGCTAAAAAAGGAGATCAAAATGCGATAAAGGCCTTTGAAAGAGCAGGCCACTACTTAGGTATAGGTATTTCAGCACTTGTAAATATATTAAACCCTGAAAAGGTATATATAGCTGGCGGTGTTGCATATGGTTGGGAATTTTTGAAAGACGCTGTTGAAAAAAGCTACGAAGAGAATATATTTTATGCAAATAGCGATACAAAGATCGAAGTTTCACCAATAGGAGACTATATAACAGCCTTAGGTGCTGCAACTTTTGCTTTTGAAAAGTATATAAAAGAAGAGATTATTGCTTAAATTTCTAATTGATAAGTTTAGAAATTATAATTTTCAAAAAAAACATTTTTTGAATTTAAAAGGGTAACAGGGCGTAGCCCTCCCCCCTTTCCTAGCTACAAGTACCAAAAAAAAGATTTTAGAATTTCTAAAGTAAGTAATATGAATTTATAGGAGGTTATACGATGTTCTCAAAATTACCTAAACAAGGAATTTCATTAGGTCTTGGAGATAGAGTAGGTTTAGCAACGCCAGGTCATATAAAGGTGGCCAAACGACATGAGTTCTTTCCCGTTTTTGCACAACAAAGTATTAGAGAATTGAACTTTACTGGAAGGACTTTTCACGATGTTAAAAAAGATGTCGAAAATGCTGTAATTAAAGAAAATTATGAAGGTAAGAGTGGTTTTGATGGTGATCATCTAAAAACAGATGAAGAGATAAAAATGGCAATAGATTCTGGAATAACAATGTTAACCTTAGATTGTTCGGAATACATGGGTGTTGTTTCGAAGATTAAAGAAAAGATCTATAAGGGATTTTATGGAAAAACATTCAAGGTAAAAGATTTAGACTTAGAATATTCCCAAGAAGAACTTGAGAAGATTTTATCTATCTATTCAGGGGTAATTGAAAGAATAATTTATATATGGAATAACTTTCCAAAAGTAAAAAACAAAGATGTATCTTTTGAGGTTTCTATAGATGAAACAAATATTCCAACAGATGAAAAAACACATTTTTTGTTATCAAAGTATCTATATGATGAAGGAATTACAATTGATACACTAGCTCCAAGATTTCCAGGTGAATTTCAGAAGGGTATCGACTATATTGGAAATATTGAAGAATTTAAAAATTCGTTGATGAAGCATCATAAAATAGCAAGTTACTTTGGGTATAGACTTTCAATTCATTCTGGAAGTGATAAATTTTCTATATATCCTTATGTATCTCAAATTACTCAAGGAAACTATCATCTTAAAACTTCTGGAACTAGTTACTTACAGGCACTAAAAATAATAGCTCAAAAAGCCCCCGATTTTTTTAAAGAAATATGGAAAACCTGTCTAGATAAACGAACAGAAATGGATAAATATTATCATCTATCCTGCGATCCTTTTTCTGTTCCTAAAGATTTAAAACCTATAGAGTATTTAAACAATCCCGATGCGAGACAAACCCTGCATGTTTCTTATATGTTTGTACTGAATCCAAAATACGATTTCAGAAATAGGTTCTTTGAAATACTAACTAAATATGAAAATGAATACCATATTGAAGTAGCTGAACATATTAAAAGACATGTTAAAGAATTAAAGATCCCTGAAAGAGGCAAATAATATGTATGAAGAACTTAAAAATAAGATTTTAAATAATATTCACAAGATAGACTTTCAAAATTGTATAAAGATTTCTTTAGAGGATTTTGGAGCTAGAGGCGATGGAAGTTATGATAATACTAATATTTTTAAGAATGCAATAGATTATTGTTATCAATTAGGTGGAGGTGTTATTGAGGTACCCGAAGGGGTTTTCCTTACCGGTCCTATACATTTAAAAAATAACATTAATTTATTTCTGAATAAAAATTCTACGATAAAATTTATTGATGATCCCAAAAAATATTTACCATCGGTTTTTACTCGATGGGAGGGTGTAGAATGTTATAATTACTCTCCTTTTATTTATTCTTACCAAGCAAAGAATATTGCTATTACTGGTGAAGGTACTTTAGATGGTAATTGCAATAACACAAATTGGTGGTATTGGTGCGGAAAAGAGGAATATGGATGGAATTCAGGGCTCCCCAATCAAAATGAAGATAGACGGAGACTTTTCCATATGGCAGAAGAAGGGCTTCCAGTTGAAGAAAGAGTTTTTGGTTCTGGTTCTTATTTAAGGCCAAGCTTTATTCAATTGTATAAAAGTGAAAACATTCTTGTGGAAGGAATAAAGATTATAAACTCTCCTATGTGGTGTGTACATCCAGTGTTGTCAAAAAATATTGTTATAAAAGGGGTTACAATCGAAAGTTTGGGACCAAATAATGATGGAATAGATATTGAATCGTGTGAAAATGTTTTAATTGAAGACTCATTTTTAAACAACGGAGATGATTGTATAGTAATTAAGTCTGGAAGGAATGCTGATGGTCGCCGTATAGGTGTTCCTACAAAAAATGTTTTAGTTAGGAATTGTGAGATGAAAGATGGACACGGAGGACTTGTTATTGGCAGTGAAATAAGTGGAGGAGCAAAAGATATAATAATTGAAAATAGTATAATGGATAGCCCGAATTTAGACGAAGCAATTAGATTTAAAACAAATAGTTTAAGAGGGGGAAATATAGAAAATATTTACGCAATAAATATTAAAATTAATCAAGTGAAAAATTCTGTTCTAAAAATAGATTACTACTATGAAGAGGCAGATGTAGGAGAATATGATCCTACAATAAAAAATGTATATTTAGAAAACATAGTCTCAATGAAAAGTACTTACGGAATGTTGATAAAGGCGTATAAAAGGGCACCGGTTGAACAACTTCAAATAATAAACTGTGATTTTAGGGATATTAGTTTAGGACATCATATAGAATACGTCAGAGAAATAAATTTTGTAAATCTCATAATTGAAAAACAAAAATTAGATATGAAAGTAAAAAATATTGAATTATTCAACTTTTATTAATGAAGTACGTTCCTTATTTGATCTCTGTTTTTTTTTCAACTTAAAATATTTATTTACCATTTATAAGATTTTTAAGAAAAAATGAAGATATTTACCCCTATTTTTTATTAAATCCCCCTAGTTACCAATAACCAAACTTGAAAAAAAGATAACCGGCAGGTATAATTTTTATGAACAAAAAATAAGAAAGTTATTTTCGTATTATGAAATTATTTTTTTATCTTTTAAAAATTCATACTTCGAACGAATTAATTATGGAGGTGGGACAATATGGGTAAAAAGTACAAACTGCTAGCCTTTTTTTTGTGCATGTTCTTAGGCATTATAACAGCTTTTGGAGGAAATGTATATCCACCAACTTATCTATGTGTACCTTCGTTGGGTGTAGATGAAAGCAGTATACTGTTGCTATGGAGTAAGCCGGAGATTAGTGAAGATATTGTGGATTACAACATATATGTCAATGGAAAATTTGTGGGTAGTGCTAAAGAAAGCTTCAAGATGAATTCTTCTTATACTTATGCTTATATTAAAGCTTTTTATGAAAATAACACAGATGATTTTCATCCGGTTATAGATGTTCATCACATGAAGATAACAAATCTAACTCCTAATACAACATATAAAATTTTTGTGAGGTCTGTATCTAGCAATGGAAAAGAATCAGAAAATAGTCCTGAAATCGAAATTAAAACAAATCCTTCTCCTGTTATATTAAATGTACTTGATTACGGTGCAGTTGATACAGGAAGAATTACTGATTATACATTTGGAGATAACAATGAAAAAATTATAAAAAATACTAAGGCAATTCAGCAGGCCATAGATGACTGCCCTAAAGGTGGAAAAGTAGTCATTCCCGCTGGCACATATACCACAGGTGCAATATGGTTAAAAAGTGATATTACATTAGAAGTTCAAGAAGGAGCAACCTTGATAGGTTCGCCGAATGCTGATCATTATCCTTTTAATCATCTCTTATATGATTATTCTACTGATACAAGGAGATGGGCTCTTATAAATGCATATTCTAAAGATGGAAAAGAGCTTAAAAATATAAGAATAGTTGGAAAAGGAACAATAGATGGAAATGGATGGAAATATTGTACTGCTGATGGAAAGATAATATCAGAAAAGATGGTACCTCAAATTAAAAATGAACTTGATCCTAAAGAAGAAATTTATAATTTACCAAGGTACATAGCTGGTAATAACGTTAAAGTAACCGATGGGGACTCAGCAAATAAAGAGCCCTTTGGGATTTTAGCGGCAGATGCAGTAAATAAATCGAAAAACTTAGGTTACTCTGTTTCTGAAGCATATTCAACAAGGCCTAGTTTGATGATATTTAAGGGAGTAGATGGTTTATATATAGAAGGTGTCACCTTACGAAATCCAGCATATCATGGGATTGTTTTCCTTGAAAGCGATAATATAACAGTTTATTCTACTATTCACCAAACTTATGATACAAATAATGGGGATGGAGTTGAATTTGGTAATTCTAAAAAAGCCCTTGTTGTTGCAAACTTCTTTGATACAGGAGACGATGCTGTTAATTTTGCTTCTGGAATGGGACAACCTGCTTTAGATAACAATCAAAGATCTTCCTCGGATGTTTGGGTAGTGAATAATTTTATAAGAGAAGCACACGGTGGTGCAATTGCAGCAGGTAGTCATACAGGGGGATTTATAGAAAATATTTTAATAGAAGATAACGTTTTAAACTTGACTGATATGCCTTTTAGATTTAAGAGTAACTTGAGTAATGGTGGAGGAGTTAGAAATATTTATATAAGGGACAATGTTGTTGCAAACCCTGGCACAGGCTCTGGAGGACAAGTTATAACTCTGTCAACAGCATATAGTGATCCTAACCAAGTTATAAATTTTGAACCAGGAAAGAGTCCTGCAGAATTTTCGAATATAAATATTGAAAATTTAACAGTATCGAATACAGGAAACGCTGTGCCTTTAGAAGTTATAGCCGACTTAGACAAAGTGTGGCATACACATAATAATGTACATTTGAAAAACGTAGTGTTTAAAGATGCAAACAAACCTATTAGTTTAAAAGGCTTAGAAGAAAGCTCTTTTACGGATGTAGTCATTACGGGTATAGATGCTGAAAAGGCATGGTCAATCTCTCATTGTAACGGATTAGTTTTTCTCGGTAAGACTGTTCAATCTAATATTACCAAAAACGCACAGAATCCTCCTACATGGGCTAACACTTCTTTAAAAGGTCGTTCAAATTCAAAAGGAACGGAAATCGAGTTATCGTGGAATCCTGCTAAAGATGATGTTAATATTGAAAAGTACAAAATAATAGGATATCTCAATAGTCAAGAGATAATTGAGGTTTCAACTAAAGACACGAAAATAACGATTTCAAATGTAATGCCAGGCTTGGTATATGAATTTCAAGTAGTAGCAGAAGATGCAGTAGGTAATAGAGTTTACTCAAGCAAAATTAAGGTACCAACAAATGGAAAAAGGGATTTTTCACCAATTCTTTTGCCTAAAGAAGGATTAGAAGTCATGGTTGTTGAAAATAGTATTGGATACACATGGGCAACAGTTGAATTTAATGCCTCTCCTGATGTTAATGTTCGAAAATATGAATGTTTAGTTGATGGAATAAAGAAGGTAGAAGTTCTAAATCCTGCTAAGGAAGGAAAGATACGGATAACTGCAACAGGATTAAGAGCAGGAGAAGACAATAAGGTTGAAATAGTGGGGCTAAATGATAATGGAACAAGATTGACTTATAGGCCCATTACTATCCGTACATGGGACAATTATGATACTGACGCACCATCTTGGACAAGTAAAGAGTTAACATTAGAAAAAATAGATGATAAAACATTGAAGGTTAGTTGGCCAGTTGCCATAGATAGTAATGAAATATTAGGTTATAGAGTGTATGTTAATGGAAAGCCGATAAAGCAGAGCATGGACGAATTTTTGCCCACTAACGACAAGTACACAACAAATAATACATATTTAGTGATTACAGGTTTAGACTTATTAAATGAAAATTACGAAATAAAAGTCGAGGCTGGAGACGTATGGTGGAAATCTAAGATTGGCAAAGCTCCGCACAATTGGACACTAAGTGGTCCTATAGGGATCTGGAGTAAGTAGTATTATTTTGAATTTAAGGTTCGGGGTTTCATACCCCGAACTATTTGAAAAATGACTTTAGAATCTCTAATCTTTTATAATAAAATTATGGATAAAAGGAGGTTCTTATGAAAATATTAAGAAAAGTTGGATTACTAATTATTACTCTATCTTTTTTACTTGTTTCGGTTGGTTTTGGTACTAATCTTGAGATTGATTCTTATCTTCTTGGTTTAGGCAAGCAAGTTCTTTCAGATAATGATGGTTGGGCATCATCTGGAATAGGAACAACTGGAGGCTCTAATGCTGCAGATGAAAGTATTTATATTGTAAGAACAAAAGATGAATTATTAAAAGCTCTTGGTGAAGGTATGACAAATGATATTCCCAAAATAATATTTATAGAAGGAACTATTAAGATAAATGAACCTTACGAAAAACACAAAGATCCTGAATTTGATTTTGAAAAATATCTTGAAGAATATTCACCTGAAAATTGGGGTAAAAAAGAAGTTACTGGTCCTTTAGAAGAAGCTCGTCAGCGATCTCAACAAAATCAGGCCAAAGATATAGTAATTTACGTGGGTTCAAATACCACTTTGATAGGAGTTGGTAGAGATGCAAAAATATGTGGTGCATCCTTACAAGTTAAAGGTGTTGAAAATGTAATCATAAGAAATATTACCTTTGAAAGTCCTGTTGATTATTTTCCAGCATGGGATCCAACAGATGGAGAATTCGGTGAATGGAATTCAGAATATGATTGTTTAACTATAGAAAACTCTAAAAATGTCTGGGTTGATCATTGTACCTTTAGTGATGGAGATTATTTGGATAGTGAGGCACCTGTATATTATGGAAGATTATTCCAACAACATGATGGATTATTAGATATTAAAAATGGAGCAGATTTAATAACAATATCTTACAATGTTTTTTATAATCACGATAAAACTATGCTTATAGGGTCTAGTGATAGTCGCATACAAGATAGAGGACATTTAAGAGTTACGCTACATCATAATCTTTTTGAAAATGTTACTCAAAGATTACCAAGAGTAAGATTTGGTCAGGTACATGTTTATAACAATTATTATAAGATAAATTCAAATTCTTCTTATTATTTTGATTATGCTTGGGGTGTTGGAGTAGAATCTCAAATATATGCTCAAAATAATTATTTTGATTTGCCTTGGAATATTAGCGTTGCAAATATCATAAGAAGATGGAAAGGTAGTAATATTTACGAAGAAGGAAATGTGGTTTCTTATCCCGCCAGTGAACCTTTTCATGTTAATATTCTAAAAGCGCATAACGAGGTAAATGTAAATGATAAATTGATTTCTTCGGTTGAATGGGAGCCAACTATGTTTAAGAGGATAGATCCGGCAATTTTAGTACCAGCAATAGTTCTTACTCAAGCGGGGGCTGGCAAAATTTAATAAAAGATTTTAGGAGGAAAAATAATGAAGAAGGTTTTTTTTGCGGTTGTAGGAGCGAGGAACTTCGCAGCAGATCATATAAAATTTATAAAAGAGTTAGAAAAGGAAGATGAAGTAAAACTTGCAGCAGTAGTAGTAGAAGACAAACGTAAAAACTTTGATATTGTAAAAGGATTAAAATGCGAAGGAATAGAGGTTTTCGAGTCTTTTGAAGAACTTCTAGAAAAAGGTAGAAAGTTTGTAGATATAATTACTTTACCAACAGCTATACACACACATTCAGAAATGGCTATAAAGGCTATGGAAAGTGGCTATGATGTTCTGTTGGAAAAGCCCCCAGCTCCTACAGTTCAAGAATTAGACAATATAATCAAAGTTGAAAAACAAACAGGAAAGTTCTGCTCTATAGGTTTTCATATGATACATGCAAGGAGTATCAGAAGGCTAAAAGAAATTATTTTAGAAGGCAAATTAGGAGAAATAAGACAAATAAGTTGTATGGCTTTATGGCCTAGATATAAATCTTACTATCTTAGAAATGACTGGGCTGGGAAAATAATTTACAACGGACACATTGTTTTAGATGGGCCCATGCACAATGCGCTAGCTCATTATTTAAATAATATGATTTATTTATTAGGTCCTTCTATGAACGAATCAATAGATTTAGATAGTTTAAGAGCTGAATTTTATAGGGCGCATACCTACATAGAAGCAGAGGATACGTCGTGTTTAGAAGCAAAAACTGTTAATGGAACGAAAATTTACTTTTATGTAACTCATGCTAGTGAAAAAAAATTAGATCCCTATATGGAAATTGAAGGTACTAAAGGAAGGGCGATTTGGGATTTTTCAGAAAACACTAAGATAATGTTAGATAACGGTGAAACAATTGAATTTGGAAACGAGGGAGTAAATCCTCATTTGGAAGTATTTAGAGTAACCGCAAGAAAGTATTTGGGCATTATAGATGAGCTATACTCTACACCAACAAATTCTAGGCCTTTTGTTGTGGCAATAAATGGTGCATATGATTCAGCAGGAAAGATAGTACCGATACCTGAGAAATATGTCCGAGAATACGAAACAGAAGAAAAAGAATATAAGACAGTATTGAAGGGAATAGATGAAATAATATATGAGGCATTTGAGAAAAAGCTTCTTTATTCAGACCTTGCTGTGGAATGGGCTGTACCTACTAAAGAAGTAAATGTAAGAAATTACAAATTTTTCAATCCATTTATCAAAAAATAAAAGGTAAAGAAGGAGAAATTAACATTATGAAATTATGTATTGTGGGTTCTAGTGGCCATTATCATTATGTATTGAATCCTTTAAGGTTTAATCGAAATTTAAATATCGATATAGTTGGAATATCAGCTGGATCACAAGGGGAGCAAATAGATAAAGTATATAAAGAAGTTGTTGACTTAGGCTACAAACCCGAAGTTTTTGATGATTATAGGAAGATGTTTGACAAACTTCATCCTGATATTGCCGTTATCAACTGTTTTTTTGGAGATTTAGCAAGCGTCTCTATTGAAGCGTTGAAAAGAGGAATAAACATATTTACAGAAAAACCGGTAGCAACAACATTGGAAGATCTAGAAAAACTCGAGAGCATATACCATAATCTCAATAATAAACCGTTGTTTGTAGCCATGTTCGGTATAAGGTATAAACCATGGTTTTTAACCGCTTATAAGTATGTTAAAAACGGTTCTATAGGTGAGATAAGACTTTTAAATGCTCAAAAATCATATAAACTTGGAGAAAGAGACGATTTTTATAAAACAAGGAAAAGTTATGGCGGAACTATCCCTTGGGTAGGAAGCCACGGAGTTGATTGGATAAGGTGGTTCAGCAATCAAAAGTTTTTATCCGTTTATGCAACACATTCAAAAAAACACAATAATAATCATGGTGATTTAGAAGTTAGTGCACTATGTCATTTTACTCTTTCAAATGAAGTTTTTGCATCTTTGACAATAGACTACTTAAGACCTAATAATGCCCCAACACACGATGATGATAGATTAAGAGTGGTAGGAACAAAAGGAATAATAGAGGTAATTAATAATAAGGTTTTGTTAATTGATGATGATATCACAGGGGTTAGAGAAGTACCCTTAGAACAAGAAGGAAGTATATTTTTGGACTTCTTAAAAGAGTTAGAAGGTAAAGGTAAATGTTTAATAAGACCAGAAGATTCATTTGAAGTTACAAAGATTTGCTTAAAAGCACTTCAATCGGCTGATGAACAAAGA
>ENA-UPSB01003084-UPSB01003084.1-bioreactor-metagenome-genome-assembly--contig:-NODE-3084-length-13897-cov-5.802774_pt1 | contig 13897 bp, 15 predicted proteins | sample MGYA00238182_ERZ773286 | MGnify/ENA primary metagenome ERZ773286 (study PRJEB29026, sample SAMN07631240) | bioreactor metagenome | isolation source: Switchgrass digestor | place: USA: Dartmouth... | reverse complement strand
TCTGCAGCGGCGTCACCTCCAGGAGCGGCCGGCGGGAGATGACCAGCCCGCCCAGATGGGTGCCGATGAAGCGAGGAAAACGGGCAATCCGCTCCGCCGCCTGGACCAGCTGCTCGAACTTGTGCCAGGGAATGCCCGACTGGCGCAGTTCGGGATAGCGGCTGATGATGGTGAGGATCTCGTCGGCTCCGACATGCCAGGGGATCCGCTTGGCCAGGAAGTCCAGCTCCGCCTCCTGGAAGCCCATCGCCTTGCCCAGGTCCCGCACCGCCGAGCGGCCCTGGAACGTGTTGTAGGTGCAGACCGAGGCCACGTGGTCGGCCCCGTACTTACGGTAGACGTACGCCGCGACCTCGTCGCGCCGGCGGGCGTCAAAGTCGATGTCGATGTCGGGCTTCTCGGCCCGCTCCAGCGACATGAAGCGCTCGAAGAGCAGGCCGCGCTCGATCGCGTCCACGTCGGTGATGAAAAGGCAGTAGGCCACCGCCGAGTCGGCGGCCGAGCCCCGTCCGGCGCAGCGAATGCCCCGCTCCCGGGCGAAGCGGACCACGTCCCAGACCAGCAGGAAGTAGTCCTCGTAGCCCAGCCGGGTGATGATGGCCAGTTCGTGCTCGAGCCGGCGCCGGACCCGCTCGGTGATGCGCCCGTAGCGGCGGGCTGCCCCGTCGTAGACCAGGCGCGTGAGGTAGGCGGCGGGGTGCGACCCGTCGGGCGTCTGGAACTCGGGATAGAGCCGGGCGTGCAGGTCCAGCACCGGCCGGCACTGCTCAGCGATGGCGAGGGTGTTCTTCACCGCCTCCGGGAAATCCCGGAAGTGTTCGGCCATCACCTCCGGCGGCTTCAGGTAGCGCTGGTCGTTCAGCGGCCGCTCCGGGTGGGGCTGGTCGATCCGGGTGAGCGTGCGGACGCAGGTGAGCAGGTCGTGGACGAAAAACTCTTCGCGCGTGCGGTGGTGCACGTTGCCCGTGGCCACCAGCGGCAGGCCGAGGGCCTCGCCCAGGTCGCGTAAAGCGCGGTTCAGGGCCCGCTCGCCGGGCAGCCGCTCGTCGTGCAGCTCCAGGTAGAAGCGGCCGGGGAACCAGGCGGCGTAGCGCCGGGCCGCGGCCTCCGCCTCGGCCAGCCGCCCCCGGAGGATCAGAGACGGAATCTCGCCCCGCCGGCAGCCCGAGAGCGCGATCAGCCCGTCGGTGTCGTGGGTCAGGGCCGACAGGGGGCACGCCGGCTGGAGCCGGTCGTGGTTCGGGGCGAGGGCGAACATCGCCCCCGGCGCGGAGCGGGGCTCGTGTCCCAGGTGTGCGGCGGTGATCAGCCGGTTCAGGTTGGCGTAGCCCTTCGGCCCGGTGGCCAGCAGCGTGAGGTGGTGGCCGCCCTCCAGGGTGAGCTCGGCGCCCTGGATCGGCTGGATACCGGCCTCCTGGGCCTTGCGCTGGAAGCGCACCGCCCCCGACACGTTGTTGTGGTCGGTGAGCGCCAGGGCCGGCATGCCCTGCAGGGCTGCCTCGGCGATCAGGTCGTCCAGCCGGGAGGCGCCGTCGAGGAACGAAAACGGCGAGTGCACGTGCAGGTGGACGAAGCTCATGGACGGTACACCCCCTTCGCGCACGGTTCCCCGATTGAAGCGCAGGTACCACCGGGGCAGCGGGGCTCGGCGCCACGGCCGCGTGAACAGCGGTAATGCTCCTCGGCGGACGGGCGTGCTCGCTGCGCAGTTCGCTCCGCTGCGCCGCGCCGTCCGCCTGCGGAGCTTTGAACCGGCGGCCGGAACGCGCCTTCGCCCCCGCTGCCCCGGCTGCTGCCACGTACTGCCTGCGCCTCGTGCAACCGGGCCGAGTGGTTGCGCTCCCCGCGGCGCCGTACCCCCATTCCGGAAGGCACGTCAGTCGTACGCTTTATAGAGCAGCCAGCGCTGCTCACGGGGGATGAAGTTCAGCTCGAAGAGGCCGCCGCGCTCGGTGGCGACCCGGTAGGCGATCAGAGCGGGCTCCTGCTCCCACCAGCGGCCGGTCTCCATCCAGGTGTCCAGCACGGCCCGGACCCGCTCCCGCCCGCCGGCGAAGCGGAAGGCGGCGGGCAGCCCATCGGGGCCGGCCGCCACCTCCACCGGCTGGTTGATGATGCGCGACATGGCCCTCACGCCTCCCGCGACCAGCGGTAGGGATCGGCGTACTGGAGCATCTGTTCCCGCCAGGAAGGCGGGGTGCGCGGCCCCAGGCCGATCACCCGCGCCGGGAAGCGCTGGTGCAACAGCGCCAGGGCCCCCTCGATCCGCTCCTGCCGCTCCCGGCGCAGCCGGTCGTCCCACAGCTCCATCTGCCGCCAGTCCACGGGGCCGATCAGCCCCACCTCGGCGGTGACCGCCGTCACCTCCACCGGCTCCCCGAGGCCGTCCAGCACCTGGGCCAGCAGGCCGTGCAGCCCCTGCTCGATCGGGTAGGCGGTGTGCCGCAGCCGGGGCAGGGTCCGCTCGGCGTGCAGCACCCGCCCGTCGGCCAGCTCCAGGATCAGGCCCACCTGCTGGCAGCCCTCGCCCCGCCGGTCCAGCTGTGCGGCCAGCCGCGCGGCCGAGCGGCTCAGCTCCCGCTCCAACGGATCCCGGTCCCGCACGCCGCCGGCCAGTTCCGTGCGGCGCGCCAGCCGCCGGGGCGGGTAGGCCGGCTTCACCGGCTCCGGGTCGATCCCCCGGCTCCAGCGGGAGACCAGCCGCCCCTGGGGTCCCAGCTGCCGCACCCACTCGTCCTCGCTCACCCGCGCCGCCTCGCCGATGCGGGTGAGCCCCAACTGGTGCAGGCGGCGGCGCACGTCGGGCGGGCAGGGCAGGTAGCCGATGGGCAGGGGCGCCAGGAAGCGGGCCTCCTCGCCCGGCCGCACGATCGCGATCTGCGGCGCCAGGCCGCCCGCCGGCGAGCCATCCGCCCGCCGGGGCGAGACCAGCCGCACACCGACCAGCCGCAGCGGCGCCGTGCCCGGGCGCCGCCCCAGGAACTCCTCCCGCAGCGCCCGGGCCGCCGCCCGGGCCACCAGGCGGGAGGTACCGACGCCGGCGAAGGCGATAAAGCCGAAGGCAGAAGCGGCATCCGCAATGGCCGCCACCTCCTGCTCCAGCTGCCGGAGCGCCTCGCCGGACAGCTCCCCGGGGCCGCCGGGCTGCGGCAGGCCCAGCAGCACCTGATGGGGCTCCACCGGCTCGACGTAGGGCGTGTGGGCCAGGCAGCGGTCCCAGAAGGCGCGGGCGCGGGCCGCGACGTCCACGTCCGCCCAGTCGACCTGTGCCGCCCGCGGGACGTCCCGCAGCACCTGGCGGGCCGGGCTTCCCAGCTGCAGGCCCGCCGCAAAGGCCTCCCGGCAGCCATCGAAGGCCCTGCCCTCGCGCAGGACCACCACCGGCCGCCCCTCCTCCACGAGCCCGGCCGCGCGGGCAGCGGCGGCGTAGAGACCCCGGATCTCCACCCAGCAGACCCACTGCATGGCGCTCCCCCCGACCCTCGGATATCGCTGAAATTGCCATATGTCGAACATATAGTCGCCAAACACTCGTTCGTGGCGTACGTATATTCTATTTCCCCTTGCCGGCGAAGTCAAGGGGAGGTACCCGAGTACCAGGAAAAGCAGATTGACGCCCACCGGCGCCGGCGCTAAACTTCTACGGGGTTGCAGAGCATGCCAATTTCCCCCAGTTTCCGTTTCCCCCTTGCCTCTATATTTCCGCGTCGCCGGGCGCCCCGGCGCACGGCGACCGGATCCTGGTACCGGTTCCCACAACCAAGGAGGCCAGTCGATTGTGAGTACCGCTCAGTTGCTTTACGTCACCCTCATCCTCATCTACACCGTGCTATTCCTCTTCTTCACCCGCATCTTCTACCTCAGGTACTACGCCAACCACAACTACTACGAAAAGCGACCGACGGGACTCTCCCTGCAGTACCTCGCCCGCCTGGCCGCCAGCCAGGGCCGTGACCTGCCCCGCTTCACCATCTTCATCCCCGCACGCAACGAGGCCGCTGTCATCGCACGCACCATCGACCACATGGCCCGGCTCCACTACTCGCCCGACCACTATGAGATCCTGGTCGTCACCGACGAGAAAGAGGCGATGGCCGCGCAGAACACTCGCGCAGCCATCACCGATCACTTGACCCGGCTCCTGACCGAAGAGACCGAATGGGACGGCACCGAGCAGGAGGAGGAGACCCTGCTGGCCCTCCTCGCCCGCCTGGCCGTGGAGGAGGCGAACCCCGACGCCCTGCGCCCCCTCACACTGCCCGAGCAGACCGCCGCCCTCTACGAGACCGCCCGCACCCTCCTCCGGACGAAGGGCAAGACCGACGCCCAGGAGATCCGGGCGCTGCTCCAGCGGGTGGCTCCCCGCCTGCAGGGGCGCCAGCTCGACCAGCTCTGCCCGGCCACCATCGCCCTGGCCATCCCGCTCATCGAACTGCTGCTCCGGCTGGAGCGGAAGGATGACCCGGGCCTGGTTCACCACCTGCTCGCCCGGGCGGCCCAGGCGGACCGGCCGCTCACCCAGGACGTGCTGGCGAACCTCTCTACCGCTGCGGAGCGGCGCCTGGCCGTGCTCCTCCGCCGCGAGTCCGCCGCCGAGCTGCGCCGGCGCATCGCGGAGGCCTTCCAGGTCGCCCAGCCCACCACCCAGGAGATCGTGGAACGCAAGCGTCTGGAGTTTGCGGCTCACCGCGACATGCCCGCCCTCCGGCACGTGCAGGTGCCCTACGACTTCGACGGCCGCCTGGACGGCGAGTGCACCGGCCACGAGGTCCCGTCCACCAAGGGCCGGGCCCTCAACTGGGCCTTCCGCTTCGCCGATCCCAGGAGCGAACTCTGGGGGTTCTACGACGCCGAGTCCCGCCCCGACCCCGACGTGCTGCGCTACGTGGCCTGGCGCCGCCTCACGGCCGGCGAAAGCTTCCAGATCGCCCAGGGTCCGGTCTACCAGATCCGCAACTTCTGGCAGACCGGTGCGATCTCGAAGATCGCCGGCATCTTCCAGGCGATCTCCCACGAGTGGCAGATGCCCTGGCAGCTCCGAGAGATTCCCTTCATCGGCGGCACCAACATCTTCGCCACCCGCGACCTGATCCTGCGCATCGGCGGCTTCGATCCCACGGTGCTCACCGAGGACATGGAACTCGGCGCCCGGGCCTGGCTCAAGGGCGACACCTGGCCCGAGTTCCTGCCCTACGCCTCCTCCGAGCAGACCCCGCCCACCTACCGGGGCTTCTTCCGCCAGCGGCTCCGCTGGGGCTCGGGCTACCTGCAGGTCTATGAGAAGATCAAGCACGACCTCTCCGCCCCGGCGGACAAGCGCCACTACCTCCTGCGCATCTACTGGTGGCGGGGGCCCTTCGCCTGGACCCTGTTCCAGCTGATCGCCTTCCTGCCCCTGATTGCCCTTCCGCTGGGGCTCGCCGGCCACCTCGACTACGAGGCGGTTCCCGCGTGGGTGAGCGGCATCGTCTCCACCTTCGCCCCGTGCTACCTCATCTTCACCATCGCCTGCTTCTTCCACTATCGCCGCTTCATGGACCCCGCTCCCCGGAAAGTGCAGACCACCGGCTTCGCGCAGATTTTCCTACTGCCCATCTCCGCCTTCTTCCTGCCGCTCCCGTACTCGGCCTCTCTGCTGCTGAGGCTCCTGCACAGGGAGCCCAAGTCCTGGGTGAAGACGCCGCGCACCCGCGAGTGATCCGCGTGCCTCGCCCGCGGAGGCCGCATCGCCTGCCCCCCTTGCACGGTCTAAACTGGTACTTCCAACCAGTGAGGCCCGGCGCCTGCCGGGCCGGAGGGTGCAAAGTGGGGGACATCTGCCATGACCGCGTTTGACAGCCGAACCTTTCGGGATGCCCTGGGCCAGTTCCTGACGGGGGTGACCATAGTCACCGCAGCGGCGCCAGACGGCACGCCGGTGGGCCTCACGGTGAACTCCTTCACCTCGGTCTCGCTGGACCCGCCCCTGGTGCTCTTCTGCATCGACAAGCGGTCCGGGTCTTACGCCGCCCTCGTGGGGGCACCCGGTTACGCCGTCCACATCCTGGGCAGCGACCAGGCCGAACTCTCGCAGCGGTTCGCCACGCGGGGGGCGGACCGGTTCGCCGGCCTCACCTACACCCGGGGCCTCTACGGCGCGCCGATTCTGCCCGGCGCCGTGGCGCTGCTCGAGTGCCGCACCGTCCAGCGGGTCGACGCCGGCGACCACACAATCCTCATCGGACAGGTGGAGCGGCTCGACCCCGGCGACCGCACCCGGAGGCCGCTGGGCTACCTTCGGGGGCGCTACACCACCGTCGCAGAATGACCCATCGGGTGTGCCTGCCGCCGCAGGCACACCCGATGCGTTTCTAGGCAGTGCCCTCGCCCGCATCCAGCCGCGCCACCAGGTCGGCGAGATCCGGCGGCAGGGGAGACGTAAAGTGCAGGAACTCCCCGCTCACGGGATGGGTGAGCGCAAGGCTCGCCGCGTGCAGGGCCTGCCGGCCGATGAGCCGCCGGCTGCCCCCGTAGAGTTCGTCCCCTAGCAGGGGGTGACCCAGGTAGGCCATGTGGACCCGGATCTGGTGCGTCCGCCCCGTCTCCAGCCTGAGCTCCAGCATGGTGGCCCCCCGCCAGCGGCGCAGCACCCGCCAGTGGGTAACCGCCGGCTGGCCCGCCGCGGTCCACTCCTCCCGGAGCACCCGGCCCGCCGCCTCCGCCTCGGCGAGGAGCCGCTCCTGCTCGGGGGTGCGGGGGCCCTCGGCCACCTCCCGCGCCACCGGATGGCCCCAGACCCGCCGGAGCGGCCGGTCCACCGTGCCGGAGTCGGCCGCCACCACCCCTTCCACCAGGGCAACGTAGCAGCGGTCCAGCTTGTGCCGCTCCAGCTCCCGGGCGAGCAGGCTGGCCACGGCCGGCTCCTTGGCGAAGAGCACCAGGCCGGACGTCTCCCGGTCGATGCGCTGCACCGGCCGCGCCACGGGATCGGCGCCCGACCGGAGCAGGTGGTAGGCCACCCCGTTGGCCAGAGTCCCGGACACGTAATCCCGCACCGGGTGGACCACCATTCCCGCCGGCTTGTCCACCACCAGCAGGTAGGGGTCCTCGTAGACCACCTGGATCGGCACCGGCTCGGGCGTCACCCGCCCCTCCTGGGCGACCCGGATTTCGACCACCTCACCGCCGGAGAGCACGTGGCTCGTCCGGACAGGCTGGCCATCCACCAGGAGCCCGCCGCTCACCTTCGCCCGGCGCACCAGGGAGTGCGAGAGCTTCAGCCGGTCGAACAGATACTGGCTCAGCCGCATGCCCCGGGCCTCGGGCTCTACCTGAAACCGCATGCGCTCACCTCGAGTGGGCGTACGCGCAGGCCCGCGCGTCGCCTGAGTTATTCCCACGGCGGCGCCCCCGCGCAAGCGACCCGGAAGACGCCGCCCTTACCAGAAACATCCGGGTACCGGACCGGCGTGGCCCTCACCGCACGGGGGGATACATACAATACCCCCGTGGAAAGGAGTCCGCGCCATGCGCCGCTTCCTCGCAGGGGCAGCCCTGGGATTCGTTCTCTCCCTCTCCCTCGCCGGGCTCGCCTGGCGGCTGCTGAATCCGCCGCCCGCCGCACCCGCCCCGCCCGCCGACACCGGGCTGGTCCGGCTCGACGTGGGGGCCGAACCACCGGAACCGGCCCAAGCCGCAGCCGAACCCGTCTACGTGCTGGTGATGGGCGTCGACGAGCGGCCCGGCGACCGCGGCCGGTCCGACACGATGCTGCTGGTGCGTGCGGGCGCCGGCCCGCTGCGGGTGCTCTCGCTCCCCCGCGACACCCGGGTGGTGCTGGAGGGCGTGGGCGAGGCGAAGCTGAACGCCGCTTACGCCTGGGGCGGACCCGAACTGGCCATGCAGGCCGTCTCCCGCCTCCTGGGGCTGCCCGTGCGCTACTACGTGAAGGTCAACCTCAGCGGGTTCCGCGCCCTGGTGGACCTGATGGGCGGGGTGCCTCTGGAGGTGGAGGCGCCCATGTACTACGTGGACCCGTACGACAACCTGGTGATCGACCTGAAGCCGGGCCATCAGGTGCTCGATGGCGACCGCGCCGAGCAGTACGTGCGCTTCCGCAACGACGCGATGGGCGACGACCTGAGCCGCATCCGACGGCAGCAGCGGTTCCTGCGCGCCGCCGCGCGCCAGGCGCTGCAGCCCTCAAACCTGCCCCGCCTGCCGGCGCTGCTCGCCACGGCGGCCCGCCACGTGGAGACCAACCTGCCCCTGAGCGAGCAGGTGCGCCTCACTGCTGCGGCCATCCAGGCGTCCCACCGGGGCGACCTCATCACCGAGACGCTGCCGGGGCGGGCCGAGTACGTGAACGGCATCTCCTACTTCCTGCACGACCCCGCCGGGGTGCAGCGGCTCCTGGCCGTCTGGCAGTAGCCGCCCGCGCCGGCAACTTCACCTCCCCCCTGACCGTCCAATGAGGGGAAAGCCCTCAGGTCAGGGGGGAAGATCATGGCGAACACCCAACGCCGTCTCGCCGCGCTGCTGCTTCTCGCCGCGCTCCTGGCCGCCTGTGCCGCGGGCGTGCCCTCGGACCCGTCCCCGCCCCCTTCCGCCGTCGGTGCGGGAGCCAGCGGCAACGGGCCGGACACGACGGAACAGGAGACCGCCGGCGACGCTGCCACCGAGCCGGGTGCCAGCGCCGAAGCCGAGCAGGGGCCCGCCGCTCCGCCCGCCGGCGGACCATCAGGGGATCTGCCGTCCGCCGACCTGCCGGCGCAGGCTGACGGACCGACGCCCGCCGACACGCCGCCGGCCCCCCTGCCTGACCTCCCCGAGGGCGAGCCCAGCCGCCTCGTCGTCCACGGCGACCGGTCCTGTGCGATGGTCGCCCTCACCTACGACGCCGGTTCGGGTGCGGACGGTGCCGAAGCCATCCTGGACGTGCTCCGGAAGCACGGGGTCACCGCCACCTTCTTCCTCACCGGCCGCTGGGCCGAGCAGTTCCCCGATCTGGCCCGGCGCATCGCCGACGAGGGGCACGAGGTGGGCAACCACACCTACAGCCACCCCGACCTCACCACCCTGCCGGACGAGGAGGTGCTGCAGCAGATCGCCGACGGCGAGGAGGCCATCCGCCTCGCCACGGGGCTCGATCCAAGGCCGCTCTTCCGGGAGCCCTACGGCGCCTTCAGCGACCACGAGCGGCGGTTGGTGCGCCAGGCGGGGTACTCCTACTCGATCTACTGGGAAGTCGATACCCTCGACTGGACCTTCCCCGGGGTGGAAGCCACCACCGAGCGCATCCTGCGGGCTCAGGCCGGCTCCATCGTGCTGATGCACCTGAACGTGGCCGACTCGGCCGCAGCCAGCGATGCCGCGATCGGTGAGCTCCGGGCCCGCGGGTACGAGATCGTCCCGGTGAGCCGGCTGCTCCAGTGCACCACAGAAGCCGAAGCGGCGCAGCCGGAGACAGGGGGAAACTAGCGGCGGCCGCAGGCCCCGGCGATCCCGGTAGACAACCGCGGGCGCGGGCGCTACACTGGTGTTGCGGAGTTCTGTCATCTGAAGGAGATGTGCCTGTGGTGGGCAACCTGGGCTTCAGCGAGGTCCTGGTCATCCTGATCGTCGCGCTGGTGGTCTTCGGACCCGAGAAGCTGCCGCAGCTCGGGCGCAGCCTGGGCCAGGCCATGCGCGAGTTCCGGAGGGCGACCCAGTCGCTCACCGAAGAGGTAACTCGGGCCGCAGCGGAAGAAGTGCGAGAGGGCATCGACAAGGGGAAGAAGGAGAGCAACGACGGCTAAGCCGAGCAGGCCCACCCAACTGAGGGTGGGCCTCTGTGTGCGTCTGTCACTGCGGGATCATGTCCACGCGGAAGGCCCCGGCCCGGCGCAGTTCCCCGGCCATCTCCGTGGCCCGATCCGGGTCGTCGGAGCGGATCACCACCAGCGTGCGGCCCCGCTCCACCTGATCGACCCAGCGCCGGGTCACGGGGTCTTCGCCTTCCAGGCCGTCGAGTCCGGTCTCCGCGAAAGCGGCCAGAAGCCACGAATCGTCCGGCCCCGCCCGTGCGCGGCCCATCCGGAGTTCGGCCTCACCCAGCACCTCGAGCTCGTCCACGCCCAGCGCAAAGGCGTCCCGCAGGTGGGCCGCCGCCATGTCGGCGTCGCCGCTGTGCCGGAAGACGCCCACAACCGTGTGCTCCATGCCATCCCTCCTCGCCCCTAGTCTGGCGGCGGGGAGGCGTGTTCATGCCGTCAGCGGCTCTCGTGCCGGCCGGCGACGGGCGGCGCCTGCACGGGGCCCGGGGCCTGCATCCGGCCGGATTGGGCGTCGCGGTGCTGGCGCTGGCTGGGGAAGATGGGGACGAGGAGGAGCACACCCGTCACCGCCTCCCCGGCCGCCCAGAGCAACGGCAGCGCAAGGCCGCGCGCGGCCGCCACGATCACCCCGATCACGCCGGCGGGCAGGAGGAACCAGCCCGCGCGAAGCCTGGGCAGCGGGTCCGCCGCCACGCCGCCCAGCAGCCAGCCCAGCCCGCCCACGGCAGAGAAGCAGGCGCCGAGCACGGCGAAGGCGAGCCAGTGGGTGGTGATGCACGGCAGCAGCGCCAGCCCCAGCGAACCGACCGCCAGCGCCGCGGCCGCAAGGGCATACAGCAACCGTCGCATGTTCCGTCCCTCCTCCCCGGCCTGTGCCGGGGTCAGAGCACCTTCCGGCTGATTTCCCTTATTCCCCATGATACAATGGGTATCGCGTTTTGAAAAATGGACGTGCGGTCAAGCGCTGCAGAAGGAGGACAGCCATGGCGCAGATTGACGTCTCTTACATCGCCGCCCAGACAGTCGCCCTGTGCCGCATCCCCAGCCCCACCGGCTTCACCGACGCCGCCATTGCCCACGTCGCCGGCGAGTTGGAGAAGATGGGCGTGACCTACCGGCGCACGCCCAAGGGTGCGCTGCTGGCCACCCTGCCCGGCGCCGACGAATCGACGCACCGGGCCGTGGACGTCCACGTGGACACCCTCGGGGCAATGGTGAAGGAGATCAAGCCCAACGGCCGGCTGAAGCTCACCCGCATCGGCGGCTTCTCCGGCAACTCCATCGAGGGCGAGTACTGCCTGGTGCACACCGCCTCCGGGAGCGCCGTCTCCGGCACCATCCTGGTCACCAAGGCCTCGACCCACGTGCACGGCGAGGAGCACCACAAGCAGGAGCGCACCGAGGCCAACCTCGAGGTCAGGCTCGACGCGCGCGTCTCCTCCCGGGACGACGTGCTGGCCCTGGGCATCCAGGTGGGCGATTTCATCTCCTTCGACCCCCGCACCGTCCAGACGGAGACCGGCTTCATCAAGAGCCGGCACCTGGACGACAAGGCCTGCGTCGCCATCCTCCTCGGCGTGGTGAAGGCCATGCAGGAGCAGGGCCTGCGGCCCGCCCACACCACCCACCTCTTCTTCTCCAACTACGAAGAGGTGGGCCACGGCGCGGCCGGCGCCTTCCCCCCGGAGGCGACCGAGGTGATCGCGCTGGACATGGCCGCGGTGGGCGAGGGCCAGACCTCCGACGAGTATTCGGTGACCATCTGCGTGAAGGACTCGTCCGGCCCGTACGACTACGAGCTCTCCCGCCGGCTGCAGCGGATCGCCGCCGCGGAAGGGCTGAACTACCGGGTGGACATCTACCCCCACTATGGCTCCGACGCCAGTGCCGCCCTGCGCGCCGGCGGGCAGTTCAAGGCGGCCCTGGTGGGCCCCGGCATCGACGCCTCCCACTCCTACGAGCGGGTCCACGTGGACGCACTGGACCAGACGGCGAGGCTGCTCCTCGCCTACCTCACCCGATGAGCGCCCGGCCTGAAGCGGCCTTCTGGCCGCGGGCGCTGGGCGCCCCGCTGGTGCTGCTTACTGACTTCGACTTCACCATCACCCAGGTGGACGTGGGCGACCTGATCTGCGAGACGCTCGCCCCGTATCCGCCCGCGGTCCTGCTGCGCTTCGCCCGGGGCGAGGTCGGTACCCGCACGCTCTGGCTGGAATCGTTTGCGAAGGTGGACCGGGAGGAGGCCGGCGCGCTGGCCGACCGGGTGGCCATCGACCCCGGCTTCCCCGCGTTCGTCGCCTGGGCCGAGGCCGAGGGGATCCCGCTGGCGGTGGTGAGCGACGGCTTCACCCTCTACATCGACCGCATCCTGCAGCGGGAGGGGCTCGGGCACCTGCCCGTCTTCGCCAACCGGTACGTGGACCGCGGCGCCCTCGAGTGGCCATTCGCCAACCCGGCCTGCGACCACTGCGGCTGCTGCAAGGCCGCCGTGGCCAGGAGGCTGAAGGAATCGGGTGCGCACGTGGTCTACCTGGGCGACGGGATGAGCGACTTCTACGCCGCCGGCTTCGCCGACTGGGTCTTCGCCAAGCACGGTCTGGCGCGCTACATGGCCGAGGCCGGCGCGCCCTTCTTCCCCTTCAGCGGCTTCACCCAGGCCCTGGAGGTGCTGCGGGCGAACCTCGACCGCTTCCGGGACGGCACCATGGAGCGGCGCAACACGCTGCGCCCGCACCCCCGCTGCCGGTTTTGAGCGCCGGCCGGCCTCCGCTGCCGCCCACGGGAGTGTCCTCTCACCCTGCGCCGCTCTCCGGGGGTGCGGCGTCCTCCGCCGGTGCAAGCCGTCCCAGCAGCACCAGGTCGGGTCCGATCATCAGGACCTGCACCCCCAGCTGGTACATCACGCCGTCGATCTCCATCAGCCGGCCCTGGTACCGGCCGTAGAGAATGAGCGGCGACACGTTCTCCAGCTGGCGGCCGATCTGTTCGGCCGCCAGTTCTTTTTGAATGCGCCGCGCCGCCTCGAGCCCCACCCGCTCGTCGGGCCCGTAGATCTCCGCCCGCACCCGGGCGATCTGGCAGACCACCGGCCGCCGGCGCTCCGCCGCCTGGAGCTTGGCCACCTCGGCCTCGAGCTCCTCCACCCGCGCCAGGGCCGCGTCCCGCTCCAGCCGCAGCCGCTGCACCGTCGGCCCGGCCATCACCGGCAGGAGCCAGATGGCGATGGCGAAGCCCATGGCGAACGCCGCCAGCAGCGGCAGCCCCCGCTCCCACCGGGTCATGGCCGACGCCCCGCCACGGTCTGAATCAGGAAGTAGGCCACGTTGGCCCCCGCCATGGCCACCGCCATCAAGACCACCTGACGGAACAGGGCGCGCACCTGGCCGTAGAGGAGCCCCTGCTCCAGGGTGCGCAGCGGTTCGAAGGAGCCGCTCAGGGCCACGAGGATGCCCCAGAGGCGCAGGTCTTCGGAAAGGTAGCGGAGGCGGTCCAGCGGGTGCCCGCCGGCCAGCAGCGACGCGGCGGCCCCGGAGAGCGAGCCGCCCAGCGTCACCCCCAGGGCGATGAGGAAGTTGGAGAGCAGCTTCGCGGCGAAGGCATCGTCCATCGGCGATCCCCCCTGGGGGGAGGGTACGCCTGGGGGGACCTGTCCAGAACCGGTTGCCTCAGGATTCGCCCAGGTCGGCCGCCGCCGGCAGTCCGCCCAGGCTGACCGCGTGCCGCACCGCGTTCAGCACCGCCCGCTCCACCGCCAGCGCTGCGGCGGTGCCGGCCACGGTCACGTCCACCTCCGGCCCGCCGGTGGCCAGGCAGAACAGCGTGTCACCGTCGTACATCGTGTGGATGGGCGAGATGGTGCGGGCCAGGCCGTCGTGGGCCATGCGGGCCACCTTGTTGGCGCCCTCCTTGGACAGGCTGCCGCCCACGGCCACCACCCCGATGGTGGTGTTCTCGCCAAACGCCCGCCTCGCCGCGCCCTCCAGCAGCAGCTCCGCCGTGTCCAGCATGCGGGAGCCGTCCTCGCTCCGGGGGCCGGCGACGATCCGGCCCGTGGCAGGGTCCCAGATCGGAAGAGCACACGTCTGAACTCCAGTCACGGCTAC
>ENA-UPSB01003077-UPSB01003077.1-bioreactor-metagenome-genome-assembly--contig:-NODE-3077-length-13933-cov-5.477446_pt1 | contig 13933 bp, 11 predicted proteins | sample MGYA00238182_ERZ773286 | MGnify/ENA primary metagenome ERZ773286 (study PRJEB29026, sample SAMN07631240) | bioreactor metagenome | isolation source: Switchgrass digestor | place: USA: Dartmouth... | reverse complement strand
GTGGTCTTGTTGTCATGCGTTTCATTAACGTCAGGAGCCTAAAAAAATTTCTCATAATTTTTATTATAAACTCTTGACTTTAATTAGCTGGTCTTTCTTTCATACTGCTTTGCATTTTTACAAAAACTGAATTCGATATTTCGTCATAACAGAACCTTTCATCGGAATTGGCCAATTATCAAAGCTTTTGTACTCCTGACCCTTTACTTGCATATTGGCACTGCAGACGCTATTGATGCACTGAGTGAAATCCTTGATCTCTCCACTGTCATAATCCACCTCAGTATCATCAATACGGATAACAGTGCTGTTAAAGTCAGGGGTGTTTACCATATCGGTAATGCCAGGTTTAATTAACTCAAACACACCTGCTGAAAACGTGCTTTTTCATGAAGATTAACTTTCTTTTAATTTTCTGTAAAACTGTTAAAAGATTCATATATTGAGTAAGCCAGAAAACCTGCACAGGTTGCAAAGGCATTTCCTGTAACACTTTCTCCGGTATATTCATCTACACTTTCGCAAGCAATGCCGTTATCCATTTCACATTTCATCAAATGCTCCGCAGCCTTATCCCTGTATCCGCTTAACAGGCTGTTTGCAATGCTCAGTATCCATGGATGAGGCGCGTGAGGACATCCTATCTCTGCGATTGGGCAGTCAGCAAATGAGTATGGATACTCAGGTCTCCTGATTATTTTCACTGTATTTTGATATACAACATCCCTTGAATCGCAAAAACCATAGAAAGGCAGAAGTAAGAGACTTCCCGGAGGTTCATCATATATGTCAAAGTTTCCTTCCAGGTCAACAGACCAGGCAAAGGCATCGTTATTATCAACTGTCTTTACGCATTCCCTATATATGGCATCCTTTATCAAATCAGCCTCTTCAAGGAGATGTTTTATGGTATCTTCACCCCATATACCGTCATATATTTCTGCGATGTTTCTCAAAGCACGCCAGACAAGAACATTGTCATAGGTAATATACTTATACACATGCATATCATCTGTAGGCTGCAACATAGTTTCGTAAAGATGAACCTGAGGATGTTTTTTGCCGGACAGGACTTCAAGAATGTGCTTCACTCCATGTATTACATACGGCTCTGTCGCCATTTTTTTATCTCCGGACTTGAATATATAATTATATAAGGCTATTATTGGTGCACAAAGTTCATCCAGTTCAAATCCGGGTTCCAGAACTGTTCCGTCAATATATCTGCTGTGTATTCCAACGTTTTTGATCTGTTTTGTAAAAACATATTCCAACATTTGTCGGGCATAATCCTTATCCACCAGTAAAATTGACGGAAAGCTCCACAGCAGGCTGTCCCGGTCCCAATAAGCAGCACTCACATAATATCTTGGGCTTCTTGACGTAACAAGCACAAATTCCTCTGTATCCAGTGTAATTCCGGATGCAAAAAAGAAATTGAAGAACATGTTGGTATTCATTACTTTTTCAAGCTTGGAATTTTCCAGGTATCTTATCCTGTCATCGAGCCAACGGACAGTATTGGCATACTCGTTTTCAAACCCTACCCTAAGCATATGTTTTGCTGATGTTGCTGCAGCCACTTCCTCATATCCGATGCCGAAATACAAATCAAACCTTTCAGAACTGCCAGGCTGCAGTTCCAGGGTTTTAAAAAAGCTAAATTCTATAGAATCCTCTTCCGTCCGACAAAAACAATGTTTCACGCTGTCTTCAAAAATTGGAGCAAAGGCGAACAGGGATGTACCAATGCGCATGTCAAATACTATACTGTAATTCCAGCCACTTTCATATGCATGTTTTTCCGCCTTAATCTCCTTGCTCTCATTTATTGCATGATATGTGTCTTTCCAACAACCAGAGAACCCCATTGTTGTTTTTTGAAGACGTGATGTTTCATTTTTAAGAACTAACCTGTAAATAAATCCACGTTCATTCACAGGAGTGAGGATTATCCCTTCAACACTAAGACTTCCTGCAGTGGCCTCGAATGACGGTATCCAGTAGCTTTTTCGTTCCCACTTGATATCTGATATCGGGATATGCTTTCCGTCAACTGCAATTACCGGCATCAGAAAAGGCTTATGCCCAGAACCGCATACATCTATAAGTCCCTTACATCCCATATGCAGAAATGTAAAATCTTCTACCGAGGCATCCCTCTCCCGTATACGCGGTAAAGACAGAAACTCATTCCCTGTAGGTATATATCTCTCTTCCATAACAACACCTCCCTGCACTAAATTGTTTAAATTGGGCTATATTTTGTTATTGTGAGATATATATACAATTTTAATATTAATACTTTTATTAGTTTTCATATTTCGCTTTATTGTTTAATCCATCAATAAAAATACCGACTTGTGCAGAATTCCATTGTGTCATACAGAACGTTATATACAGGCGCTATCGCAGATATGCATTTTACTTGAGCCGTAATATAAAATGTTATTGTAAGTAAAATTCAAGTGCTGAAAACATCGGAATATCTGTTATTTTAAAACCCTATAATGATTCCATTTAAAAAACATTAGTTAGAGATTTATTAAAGTTATCACTTATTAAGTTTTAAAATAATCCTGTATTGTTTTGCAATTACCGATGGTATACAATGCCTGGCGAAAACTTAAGCATTTATGCTCAGATAAAGTTTCAACGGACAAATTCTCATGTTTCAATAGTCTTTACCGAGTCTCTCTCAACAAGTTGAACATCGAGAACTATGCTCTCAGCAGGAGATGATGGGTCCTCTATGTGGCGGAATACTATATCTGCAGCAATCCGTGCCTTTTTGGCGACATCCTGGTATATGGTGGTAAGGCGCGGTTTTATCAAACTACCCAGCGGGAAGCCATCAAAACCGATAATAGAATAATCATCAGGCACCTTTTTCCCCAAATCTCTCAGATCACTTATCAATGAAACAGCAAGTGTGTCGGAAGAAGCAAAAATAGCTGTTACAGGCTCTTTAAAAGAGCATATGGCCTTGGCGGTATCCTTGATGATATACCCATCCAGAATATGATCTGAGCGCAATGAAAATCCATGGGCTTCCAGAGTGTCTTTAAAGCCTTTCAGTCTTTGCTGTACTACGCTTGATTCCATATATTCTCCTACATAGGCAAAACTCCTGTGTCCCTTTTCGATAAAGTGCTTTGCTGCCAGTACCCCTCCCTTATAATCGTCAATGCCTACGTTGATGATTTGCCGCACATGGCTGTAACTGTCCGTAAAAACCAGGGGTATGGAGTTATCCTGCTGTATTTTCTGCACATCATAATCGAAAGTGCCGATAAAGATGGCACCACGCGCGTTCCAAGTCCTTAAGCGCTGGGTAATGTCATCATAATTAGTGATAAAGTGCAGCATCAGATAGTATCCCCGTTCCTGGACATAGGGCACTATCTCCCCCACCATTGTGGCATTGTACAGGCTCTTTTTAAACTCGTTCCCGTCTCCCTGAACAATTACTGAAATTATGTTTGAAGATTTTGAAGAAAGGGATCGGGCGGTTGAGTTTGGTACATAGCCACGCTTTTTAATAATCTCCTGGATCTTTTTTATATTTTCTTCTGAAACTTTGGAAAGCTGGCCGTTCACAACCCGCGAAACTGTCATAACACTAACACCAGCTTCCCGGGCTATATCCTTTAATGTGACCATAATTAGTGCTCCTTATCAAAATTTTTAGGGTTAACGTTATACCTATTTTTATGAAAACAGTTGTGTCCTAATAAAATTTTAGTGTTAATTTCGTGTTCAATTATAATGGCATTTAAACAAAAACGCAAGTGTTTTAAGTAAAGTTTGTAATTTTAAAAAAAATGCTTGACATTATATAAACAAACGTGTTATTGTTTATTTAGTGATAACGATAACACTACTGTTCATAGTTTATATTGCACTCATTCGTGATAATAACATAAATACCAACAGAAATATCAAGCAGTTCCAGATAATTTACAGCTTATACAGATCCAAAATACCGTTCAGGAAGAAAGTCCTGAGAAATGGAGGTTTTAATTTTGAAAGCAACAAACTACCTGCATTCTTCCATTCACCGCACTCTAAAAAATATTCGGCATAATTGGGGGCTTTACCTTTTATTGCTTCCATCGGTTATTCTGCTTATATGCTTTTCATATAGGCCAATGTATGGAGTTGTAATCGCTTTTAAGGATTTTAAACCGACTTTAGGCATCATGGGAAGTTCATGGGCCGACCCGTGGTATAAATATTTTTTGAGGTTTTTCAAATCATTCCAGTTCAAAACAACCATCACTAATACTCTTGTAATAAATCTTTATAGCTTGCTTGTAAATTTCCCGTTACCTATAATTATGGCACTAATGATTAACCAAATGTATTCCAGAAAATTCAAGAGAATCTTCCAGACCATTACCTATATGCCACACTTTATATCCACAGTTGTTATGGTTGGACTGATAATGATTTTTTTGTCACCCGGCAGCGGCTTTCTAGGAAATTTATGCAACCTTCTAGGCTTTGAAGCCCCAAACTTGATGGGTAAAGCCAAAGCTTTCACCAGTATATATGTATGGTCTGACGCATGGCAGCATACAGGCTGGGACAGCATAATCTATATAGCTGCCTTATCTACTGTTGATACTAATTTATATGAGGCAGCAACAATAGATGGCGCCAGTAAATGGCAAAAACTTCGCTACATTGATATCCCAATGATCATACCCACAGCTTCTATTCTTCTTATTATGAGAGTCGGAAATCTTATGAGCCTTGGTTTCGAAAAAGTTTATCTTATGCAAAACGACCTGAACCTGTCAGCCAGTGAAGTGATAGCCACATATGTTTACAAGATAGGCATCAACAGCGCTCAGTATAGTTATTCAGCTGCTATAAACATGTTTAACACCGTAATTAATTTCATACTACTTATAACTGTGAATAAGATTACGAAAAAAATCAGCGAAAACAGTCTGTGGTAGAAAGTGAGGAGCAAAAATGACAAAAACTATGATAAAAAAGAATTTTAAGCAAAAGAAAGCAAAGCGCCTTTCAACTTCAGATTACATATTCAATATAATAGTTTACAGTTTTTCCATAATGATTTTACTTGCCGTTGTTTATCCCGTTTACTTCATTATTATTGCATCTTTCAGCGACCCCTATGCAGTGTCCGGGGGAAAAGTCTGGTTTTATCCTGTTGGCTTTACTCTCGATGGATATAAAGAACTCCTCAGGCACAATGATATATGGAGGGGTTACTGGAACACAATTCTTTATACCGTTGTAGGCACATTTATCGGTCTTGCAGTAAATATCCCCGCTGCATATGCCCTTTCCAGAAAGGACCTTTTCGGAAGAAATGCCATTATGTTTCTCTTTGTGTTCACCATGTTCTTTAACGGTGGCCTGATTCCAACTTTTCTCACGATTAAGGATTTCCACCTGTATAATACTTTTTGGGTTATGGTGCTGCCTTTCTCTGTATCAGTATATAACATCATAGTAGCCAGAACTTTCTTTTCCACCAGCATTTCGCCTGATTTGTGGGATGCCGCACGAATTGATGGCTGTGGAAACCTCAGATATTTTTTTAAAATTGTCCTTCCCCTTTCCAAAGCCATACTGTCAGTTATTGGACTGTGGACTGCCGTAGGTCAATGGAATTCCTATTTTAATGCTTTAATCTATCTTAAGGATACAAGACTATACCCTTTACAGATCATTCTCAGAGATATCCTGATAATCAACAATGTGCAAAGCGCCCTGGGTACTGGCGAGGCCGCCCAGATAGCACTACGGTTGGCTAACCTGATGAGATACTCCATAATCATTGTTTCTACAGTTCCTATAATGATCTTATATCCCTTTGTCCAAAAGTATTTTAACCAAGGTGTTATGATCGGTGCTGTTAAAGGCTAAAGGCCTTTAAAATATAAAAATTCAAGGAGGAGAATAAAATGAGTAACACTTTTAAAAAAGTGATTAGCCTTACTATGGTGATTTTACTGGCAATTGCATTCATAACCGGATGTGCCGGCACTGAGGCTGATAAAAAGACCGATGACGGTAGCGCTTCAAAACCTGCCGATACTTCCGGCGCAAACAAAAGCGCAGATAAAAGTGAAAACTCGAACTTCAATGCCGAAGGCCTGCCAATTGTAAATGAGCCGGTCACTCTGCAGGTACTTACAACCCGCTGGGGCAGTATGGGCGATTCTTTCACCCAGAACCAATGGCTCATCGACCTTGAAAAGAAAACCAATGTGAAAGTTGAATGGCAGGTCTACTCCCTTAATGATTGGGGTGAGCAAAAATCCATTTTGCTTGCCAGCGGAGAACTTCCTGAAGTCATAATAGGCAGCCAAACTTTCGGAGATACGGACATCATGAACAACAAAGAATTGTTCCTTGATCTGACGGATCTCATCGACAAATACATGCCCAATTTGAAAGAAGCGATGAAAACCATCCCGGAATTTAAAACTATAGTAACATTCCCCGACGGTAAAATATATTCCTTGCCAAAGAACCTTCCTTCAAGACCTATGACCTGCAACCAGCCTATTATAAACAAAAAATGGTTGGATAACCTCGGCCTGGAACCGCCAACGGACATTGACGAACTTTACCATGTACTTAAAGAATTTAAAGATAAGGATGCCAACGGAAACGGCGATCCAAATGATGAATTCCCCATATGCGGAGCCAAAGGGCTTAATATGGATCTGCTAAATCCTTTTGGAATTACAGATTTAAACGGAACCAAAATGATGGTCATGGACGATGGCAGCCTCGTTTACTATCCTATTACAGAAAACTACAAAGAAGGCCTGAAATGGCTCAGAAAGCTCTATGCAGAAGGTATCATAGATCCTGAGTCTTTTACCCAGGATGCCACAATGCAGGACAGCAAGAGAAAAAATCCGTCAGTTTCCCTCGTAGGTTTTGATTATGCATGGACTCCAGACGCACTTTTTGGCCAGTGGTCCAGCGAATATATCGCCCTGGCTCCCATCAAAGGTCCTGACGGTAAACAGTATGCAGCAGGAGATAAGAACGGTATATCCAGTATCATGAGAAATGAAGCAGAAATAACCAAGTTTTGCAAGCATCCGGAAGTGGCAGCCCGCTGGCTGGATCAGTTCTATGACGGTGAAGCAAGCATACAGAATTTCTGGGGAGCCATCGGTACCGTTATCACTAAGAACAGCGACGGGACATACACTCTGAATGATCCTCCGGAAGGAACAAGTGCAGATGCCTGGTACTGGGATCAGAGCCTTAGGGATTTTGGTCCGAAATATGTCAGCCCGGAATTTCAAAAGAAAATCAAGCTTTCACCTAACAGCGGCGATGGTCTTAAGCTAGAACTCAGCAAAATGGGAGATCCTTATATAACTACACCTTATCCCAATGTAATGTTCACAATGGAAGAAAGCGACCAACTCTCCATATTGCTGACAGATATAAACAAATATATTGAGACCACCCGTGCAGATTGGATTACCAACGGAGGAATTGATGAGGGCTGGGATGATTATATCAATCAACTCAAGGCAATGGAACTTGACAAACTTATAAAAATCTACACTGATGCTTATAACCGCTATCAGCAGAGCAAATAACAGAGCAAAAACACAGCATATTTCCTCCTAAGTTAACAGGAAGATGGTTCCCACGCGGAATCATCTTCCTAATTACTTAACAACTATAAAGTTTCAAAACTATCATCAGTTAGACTTGATATAGTAATCATAAATCATCTTCAGCTCAATATTTGCAGGCATGTGGAACCCTACATATATGCCGCCGGCAATCAATAAAACAATAGCTGCCCAGGAGACTATTTTTACCCTGCTGATGCCTTTCTCTCCAAACAAGCCTACCGCCCAGGCTGCCAGGAAACCTCCGACCAGCCCGCCGATATGGGCATAATTATCAATTCCTGACCGTGAAAACCCATATGCAATGTTAAAAACAATTGTAATGATCACATCTCTTCCTATGGTTCTTCTGAACAGTTCCCGGTGTTTAAGCCCCATGCAGAGCAATGCCCCCAAAAGCCCAAATATGGCTCCGGATGCACCCACCGACAGACTGGGCGAAAAAACGAAACTTGCCACGTTTCCCACTATCCCGGCTATAATATAAATCAAAAAAAACTTTGCCGGGCCATACAGCTTTTCAACAGTGGGCCCTATGGCATAAATGGAATAGGAATTCACAGCAAGATGCATTAATCCACCATGTAAAAAAACAGGAGTTATCAGCCTCCAGTATTCTCCTTCCATTATGAGAGGATTGAATTTCGCCCCAAACAACAGGTTTGCGTTCACATCATATATTTCCCCGAAAAAATACGTTATCAGCCACATAAGGATGTTTATGACTATGAATCCGTAAGATACAACGGTTTTCCTATCCGACAGCCTGACATTTTGCTTTCTCCGCGCGGTCTCTTCATATTTTTCATAAGGATCGGCAAAACTTTCATGGAAACCATCCGAACTCATATCTACCGCCACAGCCCTGTTCAGCACTCTATCCAGCCCTTCCAGGCTCACCGGAGGTTCAGCCAGCCTAAAGATCCGGGCGGCTTCCATATCAAGGCAAAAGCTTGTTATATACCTTTTATGCCACTGCATTTTCCCCAGCATGTCTTCCAATAATCTTAATTTGTTTTGGGGAATGCCATTTTCAAATAAGAAAGCTTCCATCAGAATCACCGGATATTGCCCTTCAATGGATCTTATGGCTTTAAAACCTTTTTCCAGCCTTCGAATCATCTCTTCCTCATTGATATAATCCCCGTCCAAAAGCTCAAAAATAAACACAGCACCCCAGGACTGTTTTTGAAGGATGTCTATATGATCGAGCCTGAGAACATTGCCGCTGGTATCTGTAAGTGGATTAAATCCACTTTTTTCAACAAGCTCTTTTAAAATGTAACTTCTTGCCATATCTTTTCTTTGCAATTATCACACCACCTTACATTTCTCGTTTGCTACCAGCACTTGGGAAACCCAGAAAATTTATGTTAAAACAGGGCATTACATCAACATTCTAAATTCTAAAAGCCTTTGATATCAAACTTGTTCCATGGATGTATGTCCGGCGGGTTGCATTCAAAAGTCATATCAATTTTTCTGGTGGGATGGTTCAACACTATTCTTGCAGACCATAAAGCAATCTGTTGTCCCGGTTTAGCCAGATTTTTACCGTATTTCTGATCTCCATACAGAGAATTCCCTATAGCTGAAAACTGAACCCTTATCTGATGGGGACGCCCTGTATGCAAATTTATTTTCACAAGGCTCAGGCCATCGGATGTATCCAGCACATCATAATCCAGCACTGCTTCCATGGCCTTTTCATTATCCCTGTCCACCACTTTTACAGTATTGGTATTTTCATTTTTTACAAGATAATGCTTGAGCATACCGGACCTCTCAGGCAGTTTACCATGTACCACCGCCAGATAAGTTTTTTGGAACGTGCGTCTTCTGATTTGGTCAGATAACCTTGAAGCAGCCTTGGAGGTTTTGGCAAACACCATCACACCGCCTACCGGTCGGTCGAGCCTATGCACCAGTCCAAGGTATACCTCTCCAGGTTTGTTATATCGCTCTTTTATATCCTGCTTTAAAAGGGTCAGCATGTCCGGATCTCCGGTTTCGTCACCCTGTGAAAGCACGTTTGCCGGCTTTTCCACCACCAGAAGATGATTGTCCTCATATATTATTCTGATGCCATAATCCCTCTTCCCTTGTTTATTTTCCATAATCTGCGCTCCACATGTAAAGTCTGATCCTTCACTTCAAATCTGCTAAGCCACATCATCTTTCCCATCTGCCTGATGCTCCGCAAGGAAGAACCAGTCCGGATTTTGATATGGGCAGACCTATTTCATCGCTGTAAGCATGACCTCCAAACTTTTTTGCTACGGACAGGGACAAAATATTGGTCAGAACGCTGGGAGAAAGCCCGGTAGTATATGAATTGATCAGGAAGAACATCGGTTCGGGGCTTAAAATATCCATACATGCCTCCACCAATTGAAAAAGCTCGTCTTCTATCTTCCACAATTCACCCTTGGGGCCTCTGCCATAGGAAGGAGGATCCATGATGATTCCCTCGTACATCTTCCCCCGGCGCTTTTCCCTCTGCACAAATTTCACCACATCATCAGTTATGAACCTGACAGTCCTGTCTTTCAATCCTGACAGTTCAATATTTTCCTTTGCCCTGCTCACCATGCCCTTTGCCGCATCCACGTGGCATACCTCTGCGCCGGCATAGGCACATGCCACAGTAGCTCCTCCGGTATATGCAAAAAGATTAAGCACCCGGACAGGCTTTTTTGCTGATTTTATCTTGTTTATCATCCATTCCCAGTTTACAGCCTGTTCAGGAAATAATCCAGTGTGTTTGAATCCTGTAGGTTCTATATAGAATGAAAGATTACCATAGGTGATGGTCCATCTCTGAGGAAGTTTTTTCTTATACTCCCAGCTGCCTCCTCCGCTTGGGCTTCTATGATAGTGGGCATCTGCCCTTTCCCATAATTTTTCATTACTCCTGTTAGGCCAGATAACCTGCGGATCGGGCCGCCTTAAAATGTACTTACCCCATCGTTCAAGTTTTTCTCCGTTTCCTGTATCTATAAGCTCGTAATCTTTCCACTTGTCAGCAAGCAACATGCAGTAATAACCCTCCAAATGCATTTTCGCCTAATTTTACCATAGCGGGCGGAAAAATTAAAGGCTGTTATGTTGTATTTTTCTCAACATAATAGCCTTTTATTAAGCTTAACCCATTGTTTCAACGGATGCCCGTAACAATCATCCGTTCAATCGGCTGAACTCAAATCAAACTTGAATTATTTGATTTCTCTGCCGCCGTTTCCTATTTCTGATACATAGAATTCAGCAGTAATGCCGGTTTTTTCGGTATATGCCCTGCCTACGCTGTCGATAAACTTTTCCACGGCATCCTCTCTTACAATGCTCACGGTACAACCGCCAAATCCTGCTCCGGTCATCCTTGAACCGATAACCCCGTCTATTTTCAGTGCTTCTTCCACCAGGGTGTCCAGTTCCAAACCGGTAACTTCATATAAATCCCTGAGGGAATTGTGGGATTCTATCATATACTTTCCAAAGCTGAGCAAGTCGCCTTTTTTAAGCGCTTCCACCGATTTCAGCACCCTGTCGTCCTCGTATACCACATGCTCTACCCTTTTTCTCACAATTTCATCGGTAATCAGTTCCTTGTTTTTCTCAAACTGTTCGACGGAAACCTCACCCAGGCATGTAATGCCGGGAATCGCCCTTTTCAATATTTCCAGGCCGGCTTCGCACTCGCTCCGTCTCTCATTGTACTTAACTGCGCCAAGGCTTCTCTTCTTTTTCGTATTGGATATGACAATCTTGTAACCCTTTAAATCCAGGGGAACATGCTCAAAGCTCAAATCCTTGCAGTCAAGGAATATGGCATGGTTTGCCTTGCCCATGGCAGAAGCGAACTGGTCCATAATCCCGCAATTGACTCCCACATAGTTGTGCTCGGCAATCTGGCTTATCTTTGCCATTTCTATCATATCAACTTCCGCACTTATTCCATTGGCTTCATTTCCCAAAGTCACCAGGGTGATGGCGGTAACCACCTCAATTGCAGCCGATGAGGACAAACCGCTGCCCAGCGGAACTGTGTCATGGAATAACATATCGCATCCCACGAGTTTATATCCGGCCTTTTGAAGTTCGTCGGCCACTCCGAGCTGGTAATTCCCCCATTTAATATCCTTATACTTTTCCAGTTCATCCAGGGAAGCCGAAACCATTATCCCCAGATCGGTAGCTATCAGATTGATCTGCCTGTCTTTACGTGGTCTTGCAATTACAGTGGAACTCAGTGTGAGGGCAGCCGGAAACACATAACCTCCGTTATAGTCCGTGTGTTCCCCTATCAGGTTTACCCGTCCCGGAGATGAAAACACCCTCAGCCTGTCCCCGTTGTCACCGAAGATCTCGATAAACTTTTGTTTCAATTGGTTAATATCCATTTTTTTCGCCTCCATTTTAATCAGTTTTATTCCGTTTTTTGTGTCAGAAATTAAGATAGTTTTGCAGAAAACTGCCTGGGATGGTTGCGTCAAAGGGTCCCAGATCTTTTCCTATATCACATTATCCGTTTTTTGCCCTGAATCCTGCATAATCCATAAATTTTACAAAAGATTTAATACCATCATCATTACGCTTGAATACTCCTGCATCCTCAAGCACCCGGACGAAAATACTTCCGATCTCTTTCTGCAGGATTTTCCATGACACTTCCCTTTCATTCTCAATACCGTACTTTTCTATCAGCTCTTTAATCCATGGAACATGCTTTTTCAGGTCCTCATCTTCCAATACTTCATTTTCATCAAAAGCTTTCTCTCCGGTGAGAAAAGCCTGGATGCCTTTCATCTCTTCATTCAGCCTTCCCGGAAGGACCGCCAGCCCCATCACCTCTATCAGCCCTATGTTTTCCTTTTTTATATGGTGAAGCTCTTCATGGGGATGGAATATACCATAGGGGTGTTCTTCCGACGTACGGTTGTTTCTAAGCACCAAGTCCATTTCAAACTCATGGTTCTGATTTATTCTGGCTATGGGAGTAATGGTATTGTGTGGAACTCTGTTCCCGTTGTTGTCACTGTATGCCAGTATCCCGGCATCCTCATCGCTGTACTCCCTCCATTTTGCAAGCACATGATCGGCCAGTTCCGCCAAAGCCGTCCTGTCATTTCCCGATATTCTGATTACGGACATGGGCCATTTGACTATTCCTACATTAATGCCCGGAAAATCCCCGATGGTAAAAGTTTTTTCCACTTCCGCCTTTTCCATTGGGAACCGGTGATAACCACCCTGGAAGTGATCATGGCTCAGTATGGATCCACCCACTATCGGCAGATCAGCATTGGAACCAATGAAATAATGGGGCACCTTTTCAACAAACTCCAACAGCCTTGTAAAGGTATCCCTGCTTATTTTCATAGGCCTGTGGGCTTCAGAAAATACTATGCAGTGTTCATTATAATATACATATGGGGAATACTGAAAAAACCACTGCTCATTATCCAATTCCATCGGAATCACCCGATGGTTTTCCCTGGCAGGATGATTCACCCTGCCTGCGTATCCGACATTCTCAAGACAAAGCTGGCATTTCGGATAACTGCTTTGCTTCATGTTTCTTGCAGCCGCTATGGCTTTGGGATCTTTTTCGGGTTTTGACAGGTTTACTGTTATCTCTATATCTCCGTATTCTGTAGACGCCAGCCAATAGAGATTCTTCTCAATCCTGTCCATGCGGATGTAATTTGACGCCTTTGACAGGGTATAATAATCATCGGTGGCTTGTTTTACAGACTTTTCCCTGAGCGTATTGTAAAACTTCTCTATTACCTCCGATTGTCTCGGCATCAACAGTCCCATGATTCTTGTGTCCATCAGATCCCTATAGGTAATCGTATTCTCCTTTAAAAGCCCGATACTGGCGGCATAATCCAGCAGATTTTCCAGGATGGGTGTCGGTGAACTGTAGTCCTCATCTTCAACCACACCTTCGTAAGGTTCAGATATCTGAAAAAAGTCCAGCAGGGCATTTCTTGCAGGAATAACGTCCCATTTCCCCAGCAATCCCCAGTACTGTCCGTATTTCAAAAGTCTTTCTATTTCATAGGCTGGGTTTATCATATGCAAGTACCTCCTATTCAGTATTTTAGTATCGGTATGGTGGGCAAATCCATTTCATCAATAATCGACAATCAATAACCACTTATCAATAATCCGGTTATCAAAAATCTATCAATAGTCATTTGCCAATAATCATTTATCAATAAAGATTCAACATTAAATGTTGTGGATGATGGTAGCATCACCTAGTCAACATAATG
>ENA-UPSB01003074-UPSB01003074.1-bioreactor-metagenome-genome-assembly--contig:-NODE-3074-length-13945-cov-6.271058_pt1 | contig 13945 bp, 14 predicted proteins | sample MGYA00238182_ERZ773286 | MGnify/ENA primary metagenome ERZ773286 (study PRJEB29026, sample SAMN07631240) | bioreactor metagenome | isolation source: Switchgrass digestor | place: USA: Dartmouth... | reverse complement strand
CCCTGAAATGGCCCCAGAATTCAAAAAGGCTACTTTTTCAGTAGCCCCTAAAATAATCGAATCAGGAGGGTGAGAGATGAAACAGCAGGAAATGGGCGCAAAGCCGGCAAGGACATGGCAATGCCTTGTCTGCGGCTATGTTCACGAAGGAGACGCTCCGCCGGACGTCTGTCCCGTGTGCGGTGTCGGACCAAATCAATTTGAGGAGATCACGCAAACCGATTCGGGATTCGTTTCCGACAAGGCGGAGAGCTTTCTGATTATCGGAAACGGCGCGGCGGGAACCACAGCATGCGAAGAGATCAGAAAGCGGAATAAAAACTGCACCATCGAAATCATTTCATCGGAGAATACCATCGGCTACAATCGTCCGATGCTGACAAAGGGGATTCTTTCCGATTTGAATACCTTGGATTTCTATATCAAGCCCTCGGAATGGTATCAGGAGAACAATATCAAGCTGACCCTGGGAATGACCGTTACGGAAATCCGCAAAGACTCCAAAGAGATCGTATTGGCCAACGGAGAAACCAGAAAATATGATAAGCTCATTCTGGCCACCGGCGCCGAGGCCTTTATCCCGCCCATCAAGGGCGCAGATCAGGAGGGCGTCACAGCCATCCGTTCATTGGAAGGCGTGAAGAAACTACAGGAAACCCTGAAAAAGATCTCGAAGGCCGTTGTCATAGGAGGCGGTATTTTAGGGCTGGAAGCCGCCTGGGAGCTGAAAAAAGCGGGGAAAGAAATAACCGTTATCGAGTTGTCCCCAAACATCATGAACAAGCAGCTTGATGAAAAGGGCTCCGCGCTCCTGCAGGCCGCGGCGGAGATGTCCGGGATCCGGGTGATTACGGGGAAAGGGATCGAGGAGATCACCGGCGACGGAAAAGCATCCGGAGTCAAGCTCGCCGACGGAACTTTGGCGGAGGGGGAACTGGTGATCCTGTCCACCGGCGTCAAGCCGAACATCGAACTCGCCCAGGCCGCCGGCATCGAAACGGGCCGCTCCATCAAGGTCAATGACAGGATGGAGACCAGCGAGAAGGATATCTATGCATGCGGCGACTGCGCCGAATACAACGGTGTGAATTACGCCATCTGGGGTCAGGCCCTGGAGATGGGCAAGACGGCGGCAATCAACGCCGTCGGAGGCGAATATAAATATGATGCGTTTGTTCCTTCCAACTCCTTCAGCGGAATGGGGACCAGCCTGTTCGCCGTAGGCGACAACGGCAAGGATCCGGGAAAGGCGTATAAATCCGTCGAAATTTACGACGCCGCCGGAAACACCTACGAAAAGCTTTATTTCGTGAACGACAGATTCTGCGGCGGCATCCTCATGGGAGATGTGTCAAAATCCGCCAGACTGCTGGAGGGTTATAAAAATCAGGATCCGATAGCGAAATTCCTATATACCGTGTCATGAAAAAAAAGATCGTACTGATTGCAATTGAAAAAGCGGCGATGGACAAGTATCTCCAGAATCTGAAGGACTTCTTCAATAACGATATCGATATTGAAGGCTACTACGTCGCCGGGCATACACTTCCGGCCAGAATAGATGGGGATCTTGTCCTGCTGACATCTTTGGATCTGACTTCAACTGTAAGAAAATATATAAAAGAAAATATCAATATCTTATATCTGGACAGAACTTTAATCAGAGAAAATCTGGCCCGTTTGTCCGAAGAGCCTGCGGACGCCAAAATGCTGCTTGTCGATTATACGGAACAGACAGCCAGAAAGATGATTTCGCTTATCACTGAGTTTGGGATAAGAAATATTGATTTTTTTGCTGTCGGAAAGGATACTCCGCCCGAGACGCTGCATAGGAAAATAAGGGAAGGGTATGATTCCGCAGTAACACCCGGTCTTGCACCGCTTGTGCCGAAAGATGTAACCAGGGTTATTGATATCGGATGGGCGATTATCGATTCAAAGACTCTTCTCGAAATTACCGTTTTACTTGATCTGTATAATGAAGAACTGGAAGAGCGGCTCTATTTATACACCAGAAAGATAACTACCTCCGCCAAAAGTATTATGTTCTATTTAAAATCCACACTGGGGGCGAAGAACAAATATAAAACCATTATTGAAACGATGGATGAAGGCGTTGTAGCTTTAGATTATATCGGCCGGATTACCCATTGCAATAAAAAATTTTTAAAAATGTTCTCTTTGAAGGGTTCGGAAATTATAAGCCGCAATATAAAGGATACCATGATCCCGAAGACTTTAAAGGAAAAGATACTTTCGGATGAATTGCTGGAAGAAAAGTTATTCTATGTAGCCGAACTGAAGAAAAGCTTTATAATCACAAAAAAAGAGATAAATATCTTTGGAGAATTAGAGGAATACATCGTTATCATCAATGAAATCTCAGGGTACCACAGGAAAAACGCTCAAATCAGAGCTCAGTTGAAGGAAAACGGCTACTATGCAAAATATACCTTCGACGACATTGTGGGAAATTCCGAGTCAAGTTTAAAACTAAAGGAAAAAGCCAGAAAGATAGCTCAAATTGACGCAACGGTACTGATTACAGGGGAAAGCGGCACGGGAAAGGAGCTGTTCGCCCAGGCCATTCATAATGCGTCAAAGCGAAAGGATATGCCCTTCGTTGCGATAAACTGTGCCGCACTTACTCCCTCGCTTTTGGAAAGCGAACTGTTCGGCTATGAGGCCGGCTCGTTCACCGGTTCCAAATCGGAAGGCCATATCGGTTTATTTGAAACCGCTCATCAGGGTACGATTTTTCTTGACGAAATCGGAGAAATTCCCATTGACGTTCAGACGAAGCTGCTTAGAGTTTTGGAGAAACAGGAAATAAGGCGCGTCGGCGGCAGGTCTATCATACCCATTGACGTTAGGGTGATCGCTGCGACGAATCAGGATTTGTTCAAGCTGTGTGAGGAAAAGAGATTCCGTGAGGATTTATATTACAGACTCAACGTGCTGCCGCTTGAGACGGTCCCTCTTCGGGAGCGGAAGGAAGAGATTCCCGTTTTAATAAACACGTTCCTAAACGAACTTGGTATGCCGGGAAAACATTTAACCAGCGAGCTTATGGAGATATTGGTTCATCACAACTGGAAAGGAAATGTCAGAGAATTGTACAACTGTGTGCAGTATATGGCTTATCTCGGAGATGAAATACTTGACGTCAATAATTTGCCGCCAAATTTTAAATGTGAGACAGATCCGAAAAAACAGAAAAACAATGGTGCTGAACTTACGTTCGGAAACTTTTATTATGATGAGGAAAGAGAGCTTTCCATGCTTGTTTTGGAATGCCTTCTGAACAGAAATATAGGACGAAAGCAGATTGTAGACAGATTAAAAACCCAAGGCAAAACTGTTTCCGAATACCGAATAAGGGCGATTATCAAAAAACTGAAAGAAAGCGGCTATATCGAATATAAGAAAGGAAGGGCCGGGGCGGAACTTACGGCGCTGGGATACGCCCTGGTGAAAATGGATAAAATACAGAGCAAAAATGGACGAAAACAATGAGTTTATCGACCATTATTCATCCAATATATTTATGACATGTTGAAAAACAAGGGTTTTACTCTTGTATTTTTTTTTGGCATGAATAATGCGTATGATATAGAGCAGAGAATTTTAAGTTCATAGGAAAGGATGGTTCAATATGGCAACGCTGATTAAAAACGGACATGTATGGATTGAAAACGGATGGAAAGACGTTGATGTCCTGATAGAGGACAAAAAGATCCTGAAAGTAGCTGAAAACATTACCGACGCGCGGGCGGAGGTGATGGATGCAAAGAATAAATATGTTCTTCCCGGAGTGATCGACTGCCACGTGCATTTGAGCATGAACGGCGGATCGCACCCGATGGCGGACCTTGGAAAGTCAAGAGAGGCTGAGGCATTGTTAACTGCCGTTAAAAGCTGCAACGAGCTCATAAAGGCGGGCGTGACAACGATTCGCGAATGCGGGGGCATAGGTCTTGAAAGCATCATCCTGAGAGATGCGATCAAGGCGGGAAGGATGGACGGCCCCAGGATCGTTGCCTGCGGAAAAGCGATTAAAATTGTCGGAGGACATTTTGTAGGCGCCGAAGTGACCGGACCCCAGGAAGCAAGGCTTGCGGCCAGAGCTTTAATCCGGGACGGCGCGCAATACATTAAGCTAATGGCCACCGGCGGGCTTGGTAAAATCGGAGAAAAGCCGGGAGTCGTTGAACTCGACGTAGATGAGATGAAAGCCGCTATAGATGAAGGAAAGAAGCATGGTATGGCGGCAGCCGCGCACTGCCACAGCAAAGAAGGAATGATGAATGCCATGGCTGCGGGAGTAACTACCATTGAACACGCCACATTTATTGACGACGAGGTAATCGACAGAATGCTGGATAACGATGTCTTTATGGTGCCGACATTTTCACCATATAGTCAGATGGCGAAATACGGGGCGGAAAACGGCGTATCGCCCTATATGTGCCGGATGTCAAAGGACATTTATGCTTATAAGAACAATACCTTCCATCTGGCATATGAAAGAGGCGTTAAAATTGCTTTCGGCCGCGATGCGGGCGCCCCGCTGACGAGGCACGCGGAGTATACGATTGAAATGACCGATATGGAAAAGGCGGGCATGAGCAGAAAGGACATCATCATTTCAGCGACCGAAACCGCTGCAAAGGCGCTGCAGATTTGGGAGGAGACCGGCAGCATTACCGAAGGCAAATTTGCAGACATAATTATACTTGACGCGAATCCGCTGGATGACCTGACGAATTATAAACGGATCAATGCGGTATTTGCTGAAGGCAGACTGATCAAGTAAAGAAAGGAGCATAAAAATGGAGTTAAAGGAAAAAGCAAAAGATTTTTTCGACAAGCTGGATTTGGAAACACAGCCCACTAATGAGGATTTGAGGAAAGCCGCTTTGGCCGCCAACAAAGCGCGCGCGATGATAATGTATCTTATCTGGAAAGAAATGAAGGAGCAGTATCCTGAGATTGACGCGGACCGCATTATGATTAAAGCTTCGGAAAAATTCGGAATCCATAACGGTAAAAAGTGGGGAAATATAAAAAATGCCAAGGAAGCGCTCTATGCCCAGTCCTCGAAGGCAGGCTATCTCGTATTCCAGCAGGAACTGGTCGAATACACGGAGGATTACGCTCAAAAGAATTTCAGATTTTGTCCGCATGTTGATGCCCTCAAGGAGCTTGGAGCAACCGCTGAAGAGATTAAATTCTTCTGCCAGGAAATCCTTTCGGCAGGGGATTACGGCAATATGATCCCGCACGAATGCGTAAAACTTGAATTCAAGGCACAGATCGGCAACGGCGACGATCACTGTGCTTATTGTGTAAGCAAGGTTAAATAATGCTGAAAAGGTTAAATAAATAAACACTAAATCAAAAAGGAGGAAGACAAATGAAAAAATCCAAAAAAATATCCTTGGTCGCGGCGGTTTTATACGTTGCGATTACGGCTGTTCTTCTGGCCGCCATCAAGCCTACTTTGGGCGTGACAAGCCACGGCATGCCGGTAATTGTTTACGTATTGGCCATCGCGGCGTTCCTGGCTCCGATCGTCGCATGCATTATTATCCCTCGTATTGAAGCCTTAGAAGAGAAAGGAGAGTAACCATGGGGCAGATACATATCGTTGAAATTGTTGAACTGATTATATACCTGATTATTTGTATTGCCATTGGATTTGCCTATTCAAAAAAAGGACAAAGCTCTGAAGAAGAGTACTGGGTTGCAGGACGTTTTTTAAATAAAACATGGGGTGCGTTTGCCGTATACGCGGTGGTCGGAAGCGCCTCAACGATTATGGGATCAGCAGGAATCGCCTATAAAGCGGGCGTGCCTACGGGGGCGGCGATCGCCCTGGGCTTTTCGCTGCAGTTCCCTCTGATTGCCTATTTGACGGCGGGCCCGCTTCTTGAAAAAAATATCTGTACGCTTGGCGACTTTTTTAATGATATGATCGGGGGCAGGCATGTCAGATGGGCGTATTCAATCCTGACTTTGGTGTTCATGGCTGCGTATGTAGTTCCCAACTTAAAGGCGGGAGGAATTATCGGTCAGTATTTAATGGGGGACTTGTATAGCTACAGCACAATGGCCGTGGTGGTCGGTGTCGTTATTCTCATTTATTCTTCCCTCGGCGGAATGTGGGCTGTGACAGTCACCGATATTATTCAGGGCGTAATTATGGTTGTGGGCGTCGTGCTTCTCGGCTGCGCCATCCTGTTCGGAGTCGGAGAATTCGGCGGATTTGGCGGATTTGCCGAGGCAGCCGTATCGGCAAAACCTGTCATTGCGGATTTAGGATATCCTCCGCTTACCGTAATCGGGCTCGCTTTTATCTGGGGCTTATGGGGACTTGTCGCTCCCATGACGGTCATGAGGGTGCTGACTATGTCCAACGGAAAGTCCGCAAGGCGGTCGCTGATACTGGGGTCCGTTTTTGCCGCGGGTACGGTTTTGGTTGCGTGCCTCATTGCAATGAGTGCGGCCACGATCAATCCGGAACTGGAAAATGCGGATATGGCATTTATCGTAACGATGGAAAAATACTTCCCCCCCGTAATCGGCGGATTCTTCATCGCGTCGTTATTCGCAGCGATCATGTCGTCGGTTGACAGCTTTCTGTTATCCTGTGGCGCGACGGTTGCGAGAGACATCTACAAGGGGTTGATTAACCCTAACGCCAGTGAAAAAACCGTTATCAAGATCGGTTCTATTTCGCTTTGGATCGTAGGAATCATTACGATTATTATCTCTACCTCGTCGCTCCCCCTGATATCTATCCTGACAGGATGGGCTGCCGGCGCTCTTATCTCCGCATTCTGCGCTCCGATCGTAATCGGGCTTTACTGGAAGGGAATTTCAAGGAACGGCGTGTTTTGGAGCATTGTTGTCGGCGCCGGCGGATATATCTTCCTGAACCTGTCAAAGCTATGCCCAAGCCTGTCGGAAATTCTGTTTATGGTACCGATTTCAGGCATAGTATGTTATGCGGTATCTAAGGCTTCGCCGGACAAGAAGGTTGCCGGGAGCGTTAACTAGAGCCGGCTTATGACAGCCGGAAAACGGTATCAGCCTGCTACGTAAACTGCAGGAATAATCTATTATGGCGAAGGGAGCTCTTTAAAATAAGAGCGCCCTTCGCCGCAACAGCAATTTCAATATCAGAAAGGGATAAGATAGTTTTACTATGGAAATCGGGATAGCTGTCAATGAGAAACTTATATCCAGAGAACGCGCTGTCGCTCTCGCTGAAAAAAAAGCGAAAAGACTTGGGATCGAGCCGGTGGTCACTGAGGCGGAACTATGTTATAAAAAAATGTATTTTGTAAAGATCATGGCTTATGCGTCCAGAATCCCTTTTCCGCCGAAAAAAATCGGTTATGTAATCTATTATGATTCTGTTCTGGACAGGGGAGGGCTGACAGACCATATTCCTGAAACAAAGGTGATTGACGTTGACAATCATCTGATCTTTGAGAGCATATATACCCTTGAAGATCTGCAGAAAAAGAAAGCTGATTTTATTGAAAAATACATTTTGAAGAATTACTTGCTGAAGCGTCCGGATTTAGAGGAAAAAGGGACGGAGGAGGTGTATCTTCCCTATTGGACCTGTAAATTCGCGCCGAATAAAAAGCAGGAGGGTATCCTTATCAACGCGGCAACAGGGAGATACAATATTTGATACGGAAGGAGAAGAGATGGACAGGAAAACTTACGAAAATTACATCGGGGTGCTGAAGGAAGAATTGGTCATGGCTTTGGGCTGTACGGAGCCGATCGCACTGGCTTATGCCAGCGCCGTGGCAAGAAAAGAGCTGGGAACATTTCCTGAAAAGATTACGGCAATATGCAGCGGAAATATTATTAAAAATGTTAAGGGCGTTACCGTTCCGAATTCGGGAAACCAAAAGGGCATCGAGGCTGCGGTTATCCTCGGGGCTTTGGGCGGCAATCCGGATAAAAAGCTGGAGGTGCTTGCGGGTATTACGGAAGAACAGATCGCGGAATCGAAAAAGCTCGTGAAATCGGGTGTTTGCAGTGTTGAGCTGGCGGAAGGCGTTGCAAACTTATATATTTGTATTATCTCAGCCAATCGGAAGGACGTTGTAAAGGTCGAAATAGTAGACAAACATACGAACATCGTGAATCTTGAGAAAAACGGGAAAAAGCTCGTACATAAACAGTATACCCTAAATAGGGAGGGGGACGCCGGGAGACGAAGCTTTATGAGCATAGAGGGAATTATGGAATTCACGGAAGCTGCAAAAGTGGAGGATTTATCGGCATTGCTTGATACACAGATCAGGTGCAATACGCTGATTGCCCAAGAGGGGCTTAATAAGCCTTACGGCACAAACACCGGAAAGAAGCTGCTGGAAATCTATGGAGACGATGTGGCAACACGCGCAAGAGCTATGGCCGCGGCAGGGTCGGACGCAAGAATGAGCGGCAGCGATTTGGCGGTGGTTATTAATTCAGGGAGCGGAAACCAGGGCATTACCGTTACGCTGCCCGTTGTTGAATATGCCAGAGAACTCAAGTGCGAAAAGGAAAAGCTGTATAAAGCATTGATTTTAAGCAATCTTACCGCTATCCACATTAAGGATAATATCGGCAGCCTTTCGGCATTCTGTGGAGCCGTAAGCGCGGGAGCCGGCAGCAGCGCCGGCATTACATACCTTTTGGGCGGAACGGAAGAGCAGATTGCAAATGCCGTGAGCAATACGTTAGCAATCGCTTCCGGGATTATCTGCGACGGTGCAAAACCGTCATGTGCAGCGAAAATTTCGATCTCTGTAGACGCTGCTATTATGGCAAGCAAAATGGCTTTAAGCGGAAATAATTTCAATGGCGGTGAAGGTATCGTCATGGATGATGTGGAAGAGACGATCAGTAACGTTGGAAGAATTGGTCGAATAGGAATGAAGGAAACGGATATCGAGATCCTGAATATGATGATTGGCAAATCAGACGTGTTAAAATGACGGTACATGAAAATAATAATCTTTGAATTTTAAAGAGAGTGGAAGAAATCAAAAATTGGCATAAAGCCAGGAATTTATAAGTCGTTCAAATTTGAACGGCTTTATTTTTTATATATATTAATCACCTGCGGTTCCTTGGAAGCGAAGCGGTGCAAACACAGTTCATGTATTTCAGGAATATATTAACGTGAGAGTATTATTAACTGTTGCTCTTCAGCAATTTATATATAACGGGATCGCGGCAAGTGAATTGCCAAAACCCAAAACTGTTCGTTCAACGATTTGTGTTTGGCTGATCACAACAGGTCCAAGGAGATAAGCAATATGAATATGGTTGCAGTAATCGGCACGGGCTATGTAGGTCTTGTAGCAGGAACCTGCCTGGCCGATATGGGAAATACGGTAATATGTGCCGATAATGATAGAAATAAAATAGATGAGTTAAATCAAGGGAACATCCCTATATATGAAACAGGATTGAAAGAAATAATCAGGCGGAATGCCGGCATGGGCAGGCTGCGGTTTACCGCCGATACCAATGAAGCGGTGAAAGAAGGCGATGTTATCTTCATCGCCGTAGGAACGCCTCCCATGGAGGATGGAAGCGCGGATGTTCAGCAGGTGATCGCGGTGAGCCGGGATATCGGCCGCCATATGGAGGGATATAAGGTCATTGTGATTAAATCCACGGTTCCAGTCGGGACAGGGCAAAAGGTAAAGGAAACCCTTCGCCGCGAGCTGTATGAGCGGGGAGCGGATTACCCTTTTGATGTGGTATCCAACCCAGAATTTTTGCGGGAAGGGTCGGCCGTTCACGATTTCACCCATGCCGACCGCATTGTCTTGGGATTGGAATCGGCAAAAGCCGAACATTTCATGAGGAAGGTCTACGAAGGCCTGTCTTTGAATGGAGTCCCCTTTCTTTTCACCAACATCGAGACAGCGGAGCTGATTAAATACGGGGCAAACGCCTTTCTCGCCATGAAGGTCACCTTCATTAACGAGATGGCCCAACTGTGTGAAAAAGTCGGAGCGGATGTTATATCATTCGCCCGGGGGATAGGAATGGATAGGCGGATCGGCCCCGATTTTCTGAGGCCGGGACCGGGATACGGCGGAAGCTGCTTTCCCAAAGACACAAGCGCAATTGTAAAAATAGGGGAGGATCACGGAGTGGACCTTTCCCTGGTCCGGCAGACAATTGAAGCCAACGAAAGGCACAAGCTGCGGATGGTGAAGAAGATAAAGGAGGCCATGGGCATTCTCGAAGGGAAAACCCTGGGGATCCTCGGCATTACCTTTAAGGCTGAGACGGACGACATGAGGGAAGCGCCTTCCCTTGTTATTCTGAAGGAATTGGCAAAGGAAGGGGCCAGGTTAAACATCTATGATCCGCAGGGGGAAAAAGAAGGCAGATGGAGATTGGAACCGATAAAGGAGAGTATTGAATTCCGAGCAAATGAATACGATGCGGCAAAGGTGGCCGACGCTCTGGTTATTCTGACGGATTGGGCCCGATTCAGGACTATGGATTTGGATAAAATCCATGAAGTGATGAAGGGAAATTACTTTTTTGATTTCCGGAACATGTTTGAGAGGCGCCTGATGGAAAAAAGGGGTTTCCTTTATTTCGGCACGGGAAGATAAGCTTAAAATATGAAAGTTAAAATCCGGCCATAAAGATTCACACATTTCAACAGAGTGAATAAAATACTATAGAACTAATTTTGAAAGGGATGAAGATGTTCCGTGAAATATCAAGATAAATATGTAGGGACTCAAAGTGAGATCTTCAATCTGTTAAACGGGCTATCCAGGCAATTCATGCAGAATACCATAGTTGTCGGAACAGAAAGAGCCATTATCCCTACGGACAAAGAATTAGAATATAAAATTAAATACGAAAATGACGAATTTGAGGGCGCCCTGGCAGTAAAAATCTCCTGGGTGAACGCTGAGGAAGAACCCGAAGAAGAAGAAGTTGAGGAAGAAGAAGAGTAGAAAAGTAGTCACTGTCAGGTATAGTATAATAACTACCCGGTAAGGGACCCTTTATCGGGTAGTTAAAAATTATTTTTATGTTATGGACGGGGGGCAAGCCTGTGGAAGCTACCAAGAAAATTATAACGCGAGCCATATATGGAAACCGGACAAAAACGTTTCGGAACGTCATCCGTATCGCGGCCGATGAAGCGGGAAAGCTTAAAGAGATTCTGGGCTGCACGGTCAGCGGAGCCAAGATTTTAAGCGCTTCAGTCGAAGGTGATTATATAAAAGGGAAAAAAGTAAAGGCCGACGTCGAATTTGAGATCCATATCTGGTATCAGAGCGATCAGGATACGAAGGTTTACAAGGTCAATGCGGTATCCTCCGATATTATTGAGATTGAAAAACAGGGGGCGGAGCGGTTCAGCCAGGAAGATGTCAAGGTATGGCTGAAAGAGAAGCCCAAATGCATTGATGCTTCCATCGTCAGCGAGAAGGAAGGAGACCTGGTCGCGGTACAGTTAGAGTATGTGCTGGAAGCCGAAATCATCGGCGAAACATTACTTAATGTAAAGGTATTTTGAGAAAAAACCTTAATGCGGGAATGCGGGGTGTTCTACATAGTTAGAACACCCTTTTTTTATTAAAGGGACAGGAGGTTAAAACAACAATGGATTTGAACTCCGAGCCGTTACAGGAAGTATTGGCGAAATATCCATATGCCGTCAAAGGAATCCGAACGGAATCATATAAAGAAAAAAAAGGAGTCTGGTGGATTAAGACCGAACAGGGAATGAAAATACTTAAAAAACATCCCAACTCGGAGCCCATGCTGCTTTTTCTTTTATCGGCCGTTGCCCATTTGCAGAAAAAAGGCATAAATATCCCGAGAGTCAATGAAACCGTCGACGGGAGTCCTTATGTAAAGATCGGAGACACCTGCTTCATACTCATTGACGCCGTAGAGGGAGCCAATCCGGATTACAGAAAGCCGGAAGAGCTCAATGCCCTCGTCAGGGAGATGGGGCGGTTTCACCTTGCGTCGGCGGGCTTCGTACCGCCTGACCAAGCCAAAGTGCGGCAGCATCTTGGCAACTGGCGTCAGGATTTCAGCGCGGACGCCGGCCGGTTAAAGGATTTTTATAACGAAGAAATCAGCAAGGCCTCTCACAATGAATTCGGAAAAATCATACTGGAGGTGTTCCCCTCGTTCCTGCAGAGAATGGAAGCCGCCATAACGGGGCTTGACGGCCCGGAATATGCGGCATGGGTTGATAAAATCGCTGCCGGCGGAGGGTTATGCCACCAGGATTTTGCCGCGGGCAATATCCTGCTGAACCCATCGGGCAGGGTGTATATATTGGATACCGATTCGCTCACCATCGATTTGCCCGCCCGGGATATCCGTAAGCTCCTGAACGAGGTGATGAAGAAAAACGGCAAATGGGAGCCCGCATTACTGGAAAGCATTCTGGGAGCGTACCAGCAGGCAAATCCGCTTACGATTGACGAATGGGCGGTTCTGAAGCTCGACTTGACGTTTCCGCATCTGTTTGCCGGCATTATGGATAAATATTACCGAAGACGGGAAAAGGAATGGACCGAAAGCAAGTATTTAAACCGTCTCAAAGAAATGATCGCCGTCGAGCGGTCTCTTGAAGAGGTTCTGGAATATTATGACGCTGTTATCAGAAATATACTGCAATAATTATTTTCTTAAACAAAAGGGGGATAAAAGGTGGAAGCACTGGATAGGAACCTGCAGGATATTGCCCGGTCGGTATTGGCGCAATATGATATCGAGCCGGTAAAAATACAGGTTGTTCAACAGGGCGGCATCAAGACCGTATGGAAGGTTATTACCGGAAACGACACGTTTTGCCTTAAAAGATTGAAACATACAAAGGAAAAGGCGCTGTTCTCCGACGAGGCGCAAAGGTATATCAGATCAAAAGGCGGGCTTGTGCCGGACATTATATTGAACAGGGCTCATGAAGCCATTACCGATAGGAACGATGAGCTGTTTGTTTTATATGAGTGGATAGAAGGCAAACAGCTTAATTTTGGCAACAAGGAAGATTTTATGGCGGCCATGGAAGGGCTCGCGCATTTTCATAAATCCTCCAAAGGGTATCGGCCTCCGGAAGGCGCCAGGGTGTCCACCAAGATCGCCAAATGGCCGGACCAGTACCGTTCCATGCTGAACAGGCTGACCGAATGGAAAAGCGTTTCCGCCCGGAAAGCGGGCACTCCTGTCCATGACGCCTATCTGAAATGGGTTGACCCGATCATCGCGTTGGGGGAAAAAGCGATCCGATACCTCGAGGGCTCAAGTTACGGAGATCTGTCGGCCCCGAATTCGCAAGCCATCGTATTATGCCACCAGGATTACGGCAAGGGAAACGGATTACTCACCCCGGACGGCGTATGGATTTTGGATATGTATGGCGTGACCTTCGAACTGGCGGCCCGGGATCTCCGGAAAATCATTCTCAAAACCATGGAAGACAAAGGGAAATGGCATGAAGAATCGATGCTGGAAATCATAAGCTGGTACGAAAGGGCAAACACGCTTTCCATGGAAGAGAAGCGCATGGTTTATATCGATACCCTGTTCCCGCACGGCTTCTTCGGTACGGTAAAAAACCAGTTTCAAAAAAACAAACCGGTCAAAGCGTTGAGCATTGAACAGATCGGAAGGATTGAAATGTCCAAGGAAAATTCTTTAGAAAGCTTGATAAAGGGAGTATAGACATATGAGAATTGCAATGATATGTACGGAGAAGCTGCCGGTGCCTCCGATTCGCGGCGGTGCCATTCAACAGTATATCGATGCGGTATTGCCGTATTTAAAGGAAAAGCACGATGTGACCGTTTATTGTGTCGCGGACCCTGGTACTATGTCAAGAAAAAGTACAAATTAAAATGAGCAAGTTATTCCTCAATAT
>ENA-UPSB01003073-UPSB01003073.1-bioreactor-metagenome-genome-assembly--contig:-NODE-3073-length-13954-cov-5.385136_pt1 | contig 13954 bp, 8 predicted proteins | sample MGYA00238182_ERZ773286 | MGnify/ENA primary metagenome ERZ773286 (study PRJEB29026, sample SAMN07631240) | bioreactor metagenome | isolation source: Switchgrass digestor | place: USA: Dartmouth... | reverse complement strand
TACAAAAGCTGCTCCGAGGTTGTCCACGTCGGCCCTTAATACGGCAATCCTGCTCATGCCTTCAGAATCCTCTGCCAGTTCGCTGAAAGTTTTTAAATCCCCCTTGTCGGTTTTTGCAGCATAATCACCCATCCACAGCTTTATGGCAAGGGGTATGCCCGTACTGTAGGCATTCTTGCTGTATATGCGTACAACCTTTTCCGGGGTGTTTTTCAGCAAATCCATGACAGCATCCGCTGTCATCGGTCTGAGATAGAGCAAGCTTCCGTCAGCGGAAAATACCGGCAGACAGGCACTGTTGCTTTCTTCCTTTAAAACACAGAAAACCGCGTTTTCCTTTATGAGCTCTCCTGACACCTCCGACAGGGATGAGCACATGTCGCACATAATTCTGCCGTTCCGTTCCAGCAATCTGGCGGAAGAGGTGCCGCATACCGCACATTCCCTTCCTTCCCTGTCCAGCCTGCCGGAATTCAGAAGCTTTATGTCCTCCGCCGAATACCTGCGCAGTTTCATTGCCGATACCTGGGATGATACGCTGCGGAATATATTGATATAGTCCTTGGGATCCCCGGTTCTGGACATGAGCTCATTGGCAGAACAGGCCTCAATGCCGTACGCAACAAATAATTCGGTTTCAAATCTCTTCATCAGTTGCCTGTTGATATTGCCCAGGGCTTCCCTTACAATATTCCGGATCTCTTCAGTATTTGGAAGCAGCAAGTAAGCATGTCCGCCTCCGGTGTACAGAAGATTTGTCCTTGGAAGATTGCAGGATCCAAGTATCTCATCCACGATGTTTTCCAAAAGAATTTCCAGGTAGAACGAACGGGAACGCAAACCTTTGAGAGCACCCTTGGATGATATGGTGTATATAAACTTCTGAATTCCTGAAATATCCACCGACAGCAGACAAAATGCCTTTTCATTGCAAAAATCGTCCTGTTTTTCAAGCAATTCCTTCCTGTAATCGGTCCTGCCGCCATATTCAAGGTACGATACCATGCAAGCTGCAAAAGCCGCCGTTATCCTGGAATGGTCATACAGGGAAATATCAGAAACCCGGCCCGGCTGGGTGGATGAAGGTATGTAGGAAAAATATGCTTCACAATGCTCAATCAATGAATTTATGTACTCCGGTTTAAAATAAGCATATGAAAGCCCGTCGGTAAATTCTTTCACGATCTTTGAATACTTGTCTGAAATATCTGCCTTTTCGATTATTTCAGGATAGTTTATGGTGTCTTTCACCTTGTCGGGAATATGGACAGCCTTTCCGTTTCTGTTATTCAACAGGTTGTAAATTGACTCCAACGGACGGTTTCCGTCCTGTTCTCCGGTCTCCCCGAGGTCAGTGTTTTTTCCGTCTTTCCCGGATGTTATTTTATCAGCCATGTGCACTATATATGCCGGACTGTCGTTTGGCAACAAGGCTGAATCCAGGTCTCTCCTTTGGTGAAACCGGATACAGTCCAAAATATCCTTGTCGTCAATAAACCTCTGTAAGTATTCTGCCCCGGAAACGGCATGGGAAGTATTACCCTTGACACCGGAACGGTGCAATACCTTTCCGAAATCATGCAATAATGCCCCCACTGTTACTGTATATGTCTCATTTTTCAAAATATCACCTCGTTTTGCCTGTGTCTTATACCAGCGCTTAAAAAAATAAGAGGCTTTTCTGATCGTCAAAAGACAAAATCAGCCCTGCCCGCTATTTAACTTCATTAGAGAATCAAACAAAACCGTACTTAATAAAATACTACAAAAAATGACAAAATCCTTCTGACTAAGGTAAATTTTCTGTAAGCATCATATATGCTTTACCTTGACTTTTCCATCATTAAAGATGATGCGAAAGTTCCATACAGAAACGACAATATCTCCCTTGTTGGGGTTTTTCAGGATTTTATAGGATGCGATCAGACAGATGATGGTGACGGCTATTTTAACTTCGTAAAGAGGTTCATAATACAGCACTGCGGCGCTTGCGCCGATAAGGCTCGCCGTTACCATGGCAGAATCGGGTTTGATGACAATTACTGTCTTGAAAAGGATCATCAGTGCCGCAACAAAAAAGACCGCCTTGCTTATGGTCAGGATGCCAAGCAGAGAACCGTAAAGGGTCGAAACAGATTTACCTCCCTTAAAACCCAAAAAGGGTGAAAAGGCATGGCCTGCCGAAGGTGCGGCAATAACCGGAACAAGGTATAATCCTGAGATGTCCAGGTAGTTTACTGATATAAATATGGGCATAAAAGCTTTTAATATATCAAGGAACATGCACAGCAAACCTATGGGCAACCCGGCAGATTTTATGGCATTGGTGCTGCCCGGATTTCCATCATCGGTGTTTTCCCTTATGTCGATTCCCAGAAACCATTTGGGGATAAAATACGAAAACATCAATGAACCTGCAAAAAAGCCCACAATAGTCATTGTTATACAGCTTCGCACATCCGCTTACCTCCCCCTTCTTCAGAGAGTTTGATAATCAGCCTGGAAATCTCCCTGTCTGCACCCCTGTTTATCTATTTTTTCTGAGCTTCTATCATTGCAGTACATTTTCTCATGTCAAAGGCGAGATCAATGGCCTTTTCCACCGCTTCCCCCGGAGTCTTTGCATATTCCGCTACTCCTATGGAAGACAGGAAATCAGCATTTCTCTCTTCTCCCCCAGGGATCGGACATGTCAGCACTACAGGTATTCTTTTTGACAGGGCTTCCGTGGCCGAAAGGCCGCCCGGCTTTGTCAGCAGGACATCAGTGGCATCCATCAGTACATCAATATTATCTATGAACTGAAATGGAATAATGTTCCTGATTTCCTTCAAACTTTCGAAGAGCTTTTTATTTCTTCCGCATACGGCAATCACCTGAGCCTTTGGCATCTTTTTTGCCAGGAGGGTGGAGAGCTCCCGTATGTGTCCATATCCCATGCTGCCCCCCATGACCGTAAAAACCCTCTCGGCAGTTATTCCAAACTCTCGCCTGGCATCTGCCTTGTTGTGAGATTTTTTAAAGCAGGAACTTACAGGTATTCCAAGAGGATAAAGCTTTCCCCTGGAGATTCCCTTGGATGTAAACTCTTCAATAAGCTGCGGGGCAGGAATTACGTAGGCGTCCAGCCTTGTTTCTTCCCAGAAGGGGCTGCAGGTATAATCCGTTATTACGCCGACAGATGGGATGGATAAACCATGCTTTTCATAAAGCCTTGTTACAGCCTGGGCACTGAAAATATGGGGGCAAACGATAATTTGCGGTTCAATGCTTTTAATCTTGTCCAGAAGTTTTTCTGAATAAATCGAATTCAGGTAATATATGGGTGAATGGTGCTTGCTTGAGCTTACAAGTTCACCTGCCCGGTAAAGCATTCCGAAAAGGGCAGGTATATGCAAGACGATGTTGTCATATAAAGCAGAAACCGGAGCAGATACATTTCTTTTTCCTGACTTCAGGACATCGGAAACAACCGCTTCCCAGCCTTCATTCTCCAGACACCCGGCTATGGCCATGGAAGCTGAATTGTGACCTTGCCCTGTTTTTGTGGATAAAATCAGAGCTTTCATTAAATTAACCTCACTTTCCCCGGTGTTGCAAAGTAAAAGGCATTAAAAAAGCTGCTGTCTATGTGGCTTTAGCTTCATATTAACTTATGTTTCAACCTATGTCAATATTTATAAAAACTACTAATAAGCTATAAAATGTAAATTCAGGCTATAGTAAGAATGGGTAAAGGAAAATGAGAGGGAAAATTCATTACAATTGTACATTTTTTATCTTACAACTTTCAACTTTTAAGAGGTTACCTGTTTTTAAGCAGATAACCTCCTAATACTAATTTTCTGAGGCCAACAACTTTATTTAAATCCTTGATCTTTAATTTTTACCGAAAAAAATTGCGTCGATTTTATCTCCCGTAAAATCAAAAAGTTTTTCGTCAGCGGAAGTTTAGCCTTTAATGGCTCCTTCCAGTATTGAACTGATAAACTGCTTTCTGAATATCAAAAATATGATCAGAACCGGAAGCACGCTGGTAAATGCAACAGCATTTACAACACCGTATTTTACTGAAGAAAACCCGATCAGGTTATATATGGAAATTGTCAGTGTACGCATCTCACTTTTTGTCGTAAATATCAAGGATATGATAAATTCATTCCACAGGTTTACAAAACTTATAAGGGATACCGCCAGAATTCCTGGAGCAACCAGGGGTATAACCACCCTCCATAATATATTGATTCTGTTGCAGCCGTCAATCATGGCCGCCTCCTCCAAGGCTTTGGGAATTGAATCAAAGTGATTTTTCATTACAATTATCGACAATGATATAGTTCCTGGAATGTAAAGAAGAATCAAGCCCCAATAGGTATTTAGCAATCCAAGCTTGCTGTAGACTGAATAAAGGGGAATAAGATTGGTGATACCAGGAATAAGCATTGGGCAAATGACCAGGACTTCAAAAAAGCCTTTGCCTTTGAACTTATACCTTGAAAACACAAAAGCTGCCAATGTTGAAAATATCGTACCGAGCAAAGTTGCACCCAGGGATACAATCATTGTGTTTATAATATATCTGGGTAGCTTATGAGTTGTAAAGGCATATACATAATTGCTTAAAGTAAACTTGTCAGTAAAAAAAACCGGCGGATATGTGTATATCAGGTTTTCAGGCTTGATTGATGTCAGAAAAGCCCATAGCAGGGGAAGTAACATGAATATGGACAGTATGACCATTATAACCTGCTTGCCTATGTTCATTAAGGTTCTGCGAATTTTCGCATTTCCGGATATCCTGTTTCCGGTTTTTCCTGGTGCAATTTTTGCGGATTCTGCTGCTCTGGATAGTTTCATCAGCTGATCACCATCCTGTTCTTTTTACTTACGTATAGATAAATTGCCACAATTATCATGTTCATTGCTGCCAATACTATGGACAAAGAAGCTGCATTGGTTAGGTGGAAATTTGTAAATGCTTCCTTATACAAGTAAAGAGCAAGCGTTTCTGTGGAACGAAGAGGCCCGCCGTCGGTAAGTACCAAGATTATGCCTGACTGATTTATGCAGTTTATTAAATTTAGCAACGTAACAACCAAAACCGTTGGACTGAAAATCGGAAAGGTTATATACCGGAATGTGGCAAAGCCTGAGCATCCGTCCAGCTTTGACGCTTCTATCAAATCATTGGAAACATTTTGAAGCCCTGCAAGCAGTAAAAGAGTTGAATAAGACAGCATTTTCCAGACACTTACAATCACCACCGCATAAATGGCATATTTGGGTTTGTTTAATATATCGCTGGCCTTAATGCCAAATGGTGAAAAAATATAATTCAATACGCCAAAATCCGGATTGAACAGCCATGTCCACGTAGTGCCCGCAACAACATCTGAGATAACCCACGGTATGAACATAATAGTCATATAGGTTGATGTACCCTTAATCTTGGAATTCAATATCAGTGATATAATTGTTCCTATAAAAACCATTGCAACTGTGGAAATAAGTGCATAATACAGAGTTGTGGACAGGCTTTCCCAGAAGTATGGATCAACAAAAAGCATCCTGTAGTTTTCAAAACCTGAAAATTTCAGTTCTCCCGTACCTGGTGTCACCCGGTTGACGGAGAGAAAAATACCGTAAGGAAGGGGCAGATAGCTATACAGGATTAGAATCAGTACCGCCGGTGCTATTAAAATATATGGTAAAACTGATTTTTTATGATACATACGTCAACCTCCATAGTAGTTAAAGCGGAGAGTGGTGATAATTCTACCACTCTCCCTTTCCCCGCCGTTGTCTGAAACGTGCAAAGTGAAAATCTGGTATTGTCAGCTTTTATTGGCTATTTATTGTAATACTTTTTGTTAAAGCTTGTTGCAGATTCTTCCAAAAGCTTGCTGAGATCCTGAGAGGGATCCAGGCAGTAGGCACCGGCAGCAATTGCCAATGACTCCAGGCCTTCCTGGTAGTATACTACAGGGTCCATGGATCTGCCGTACTTCTGAAGATTGTCTATATAATCCGGGAACGGGTATCCTTTGAAAGTCTCATCTTCATAACATGCCTTCAAAGTCGGCAGACCGCCTTCTATCTTGGAATGCTCGATCTGAATGTCCTTTGTTTCAAAGAACTTTATAAATTCCCAGGCCAGATCAGGATTTTTGGCATTGCTTGGGATACCCCAGGCCCATCCGTTGGAGAAGTTGGGAGCAGCGCCATTCTTTCCGGGAATTGGGGCAAAACCGATTTTGCCTGCCTTTCCCAGGTCGGATTCAAAATACGATGCATAGCTGTAGGTACCATCGATTATCATGGCTATATTGCCGGCTTTAAAGGATTCTTGTATCTCATTGTAGTCAGTTACTGTGAGGCAGGATTCAGGAGAAACCTTATATTCATTAACCAAATCAGAAAGGAACTTAACTGCTTCTGCCACCTCTGCAGTATTCCATGCTGCGCTTCCGTCATCGTTGGTGACTTTGCCGCCGGCAGACCAGATGAACGGTCCCAGAATATTCTCAACAGAAGCGTAGTGTTTTCCACCCCAGAACCCAAAAGCATACAAACCTTCTTCAGGTTTTGAGACTTGCTTTCCTATTTCAACCAACTCATCCCATGTTGAGGGGGGAGTGCTTACCAGGTCCTTGTTGTAATATAACCCGCGGGCGTGAACAGATTGCAGTATCATGTAAACTTTTCCGTCACCCACATAGGTACCTGCCGGAAATACCGCATCATTAAAATCATCCTTGTTAAAGTCCTTGGCAATCAGATCATCCAAAGGCATTAAAGCACCGGCATTAACAACGGATGCCAGCTTCTGAGAAGACAGAGCAAAAATATCCCCGCTGGGTTCACCGGACTGGTTGGTAATAACAAGCTTGGATTCCAGCTGATCCCATGGTATTACTTCAAGTTCAACTTCAATGCCTGTCTGTTCTGTAAATTTTGCTAAAATCTTACCCACTCCATAGTCATAAGAGTTTTCTTCATTGTCAATCACAGCATAATGGGCCATTTTCAAAACCTTTTTTTCACCGGAAGAATTTGCAGTTTTACTTTCGTTGCCGGAAGGTGCCCCAGAACTATCTGTTGATGAATTTGATGCTTTGGAGTTACTGCATCCGACCGCTAAAGTTAATACCATAATGATACACAATAAAACAGACACTAACTTTTTCATTACTTCACTCTCCCTGTCTTTTCAATTTATTTGTCAGGTACATCATCCAGCTTTTTAATTGCTGCGATGAACACCCTCCTGTCATGATGTAATTTTGTATGATACCCAGAATTAAAACTATATTATTTGGAAAGGATATTTGTAAAAAAAAAGTCATGTTGCAATCCATTTTTGTAAAAATCAATTATCTTTTTGCAAAAATCAATTATCCAATAAATCATATGGGAATAGCTTTATGCTTTCAAGGTAAGTTATGACAATTGATCACTGGCGAATCTCACAGATTTGACAACTGAATCCTGCTTGTCTTATAATTTACTATAGTTGTTTTGTAAACTTGTTACTGCAGGCTTTAGATTTATACTAACCCATAAATCCCACAGACAAGTTTATATCGTTATACTCCTTATACTTGCATCATTCAGTAATTAATAACCAATATCTTACCATTCCAGCCTTTTGAATGGTAAGGTATTTTATGTCATTAACACTGCATAATCCGGGAGTAGGATTAAAATGAAAACAGCTAAGAGAATCAGCTTATCAACTTTGCTCTCAATGTGCACCATATTTTTGGTTACAACGATTGTACTTACTATGAGCATTGTTATGTACATGTATATGAGTAAAAACATAAAAGAAAACTACATTTCAAAATACAACCAAGTGTTCAACCAGGCAAATGCCCAAGTTGAACTGGCCTTAAAGGACATTGTATATCTCTCCTCAAGCCTGAATACCAATGCAGAGCTGGTTGGAGCCATAAATCTTGCAACAGGCAGTGATTCAACAGCAGACAGGTTGAAAAATGAGCAGTATATACAAAACATTCTGCTTAGCTCTACCTCATCAAATTTCAAGATCGAAAACATCGTCATTTATATCTCCGGGCATTCCTTTATGATGTATGACGGTTTAAAGGTTTCTTATAGCAGGATTCAGGATGAAGACTGGTTTGATGATATACTATCAGGAAACAAGAAACGGGTTATAATATGCAACTACAAGTTAAATCGCTCAATTGGAAAAAATGCTCCGAATCCATATTATACTGATGTTTGTATCTTTGCCGTGCCATTTAATGACGTATTAACTCGAAAGTTGCCCGGAGTTCTTCTTATTTCCATAAAAAGCAGCTACTTAACAGATATATTGGATCAGATAGAGAATTCCTATGGGAACAGAATAGCAATGTTGGATGATCAAAATAACATCATTTATGCAAGCAGTGATGAGAACATGAATTTTTTCAAGAACACCAATTTGAACTATGATTCTTATAGATCAGGAGATACTATTTATATCGATGGAAACAATTATTTGTTCATAAAATGCGAAAATCAGCTTACCAACTGGAAACTGGTTGCTCTGATCAAAAATGAGGTGTTATATCATGATCTAAAGTTAACACAATATAAAATCTTAAGCCTTTCGCTTCTTATTCTTTTAATCGGCATCACACTTTCTGCCCTTTTTAGCCGAAAGATTACTTATCCTTTCACTAATTTAATGAAATCCATGGCAAGCGCCGGTGACGGCAACATGATATTAAACAAGGATACTTCCAGCATAAAAGAGATTCATCAATTAATCGACCAATATAACATAATGCTGAACAAGATATCCAATCTTATCAAACAGATAAAAAGCATAGAGAAGGAAAAGCGCATTGCTGAAATAAATGCACTCCAATCGCAGATCAATCCTCACTTTACCTATAACACCCTTGATTCTATCCGTTGGGCAGCGTTAATCCAAAATGCTCCCGGGGTTGCGGATATGATTTCCTCCTTTGTAAAGCTGCTTCGTGCAACTACTTATAATACTGATGAGTTTGTTACCGTTGACTGGGAGATAAAACAGTTGTCCTATTATATAGAGATAATGAAATTCCGATCCAACTGCCGCATAGAAGTTATCTGGCATATTGATGATAATATACTGCAATGTAAAACCCTGAAACTGATTTTGCAGCCGATTGTGGAAAACTGTTATATTCATGGGTTTCAAAACTTTGAGAAAACCGGTACAATTGAAATTTCAGCCTATGCGGAAAATAACAAGCTGTACTTTGTTGTCAAGGATGACGGTATCGGCACTGAATTAGACAGTCAAGGCAAACCTGTCTGTCATCAAAATGAAACAAGTTTCAGACTCCATAAAAAGATCGGTGTCAAAAACGTCGATGACAGGATCAAGCTTTGGTTTGGCCCTGAATACGGAATCTACTTCTCTTCAAAAATAAACGAAGGAACTACTGTTTCCATTGTGCAACCGCTTCAGCTCTAAATGCATGCTATATTCACATTAAGCGTCATGCAAATTACATGGTAAAATAATTTATTAGTCTTGATCCTGTGGGACTAGTATAAAAGGAGGATTGCTCATGATACCGGTAATGATTGTAGAAGATGAGTTTCTTGTAAGGATAGGTTTAAAGTCAATTATCGAATGGGAAAAGTATGGATTTTCTGTTGTGGCTGACGCTTCAAACGGTCAAACAGGATTAGAGCTTTTTAAAAAATTTCGTCCTTATCTTGTAATTACGGATATTCGCATGTCGCCAATGAGCGGTTTGGAAATGATGAAAGAGATTCGAGCCATCGACGATAAAGTAAAATTTATTGTTATTTCCGCCTACAGTGAATTCGAATATGCTAAAGAAGCAATAAAATATGGAGTAGAGCTTTATCTTAACAAGGCATCCTTCTCTATTGATGAAATTGTTGAAGTTCTTAAAAAAGTCGCTCATTCATACAAAGAATCTATTGATAAAGACCTTCATAATACACAGCCTGATAAAAAAATCCTAATCCCTGATCTGTTCCATATCATACACGGGCAGAACAATAATGAAAGCCTAAACAGCATCATGCTCGAGACCGGTTTGGCAGACTGTGAAAAAGTTGTGGTGGCATGCCGCTTTGACAGAAGCCAGAACCTAATACATAACAATTCATTGATAATTAATATTTTCGAAGAGATTCTGGAACATGAAAAATTAAAATATGGATTATACAGCTATAATCAGTATTGGGTTCTAATTCTGGATAATACCGGTTCAGAGAAGGTTTACAACTGCATACGGCACATGAGTGAGACCCTGAGGAAATACACAAAGTCCCGTATATATTTTGGTATTTCACCATCCTTTAATGACCCGAATCAGCTGTTTCATTCTATAAATAAAGCTTGCCAAAGCTGTAATGATTTTATTTTTGATAAGTCCGTGTTTGTGCGCAAATATTCTCATGAGAATACCTTGGGTTTTAACGAGCATTCCGTAGCTGTTGCCTGTGAAGAAATCAAGTCGCTCCTTTTCTCTAAAAAGCCGGAGAACATATATAAACTTCTGCATGAATTGGTCTTCTCTGCAAAGTGCTATCGCAGCCTGGTAAGAATTATTTTTACAATAATAGCATCTTTTGAGAATTTCGACCACATCGTGGACGCCAATGAGTTACTAAATAGCATCATGTCCAGAGATGACCTGGAAGACATATGCCATGAAATCTATAACTGGATTACACAGCTCTCCGTTGTAAAGCTTCAACAAAAGGATAGCTATGTGGAAAAGGTCATTGAATATATTAAGGAGCACCTCAGTGAAAACCTTTCGCTGAAAAATCTGGCAGACAAATTTCATCTGTCCCCAAACTACCTGGGTAAGATATTCTATAAGTCCACAGGCATATATTTAAATGAATATGTATTAAACATGAGAATCAATAAAGCATGTGAACTCATTCTAAACACAGATTACTCCATGTACGAAATAGGGCTCATGGTAGGAATTGACAATCAGAATTATTTTTCTAAATTGTTTAAGAAAAAAATGGGAGTCAGCCCTCAAAAGTACAAAAATATGTCCTGTTGCAATAAGAATACCAACTCAACATGAATAAGAATAGTTTTCCAAACTATCAACTCTTGATTTTAACCTTTCCATTATAATTCCTCCCATGGATTTCAATTATTTGGTTGGTAATTAATATCCATTATTTCAAATATTCGCTGAAAGATTTCACATCCAGTTTCATCAAAAACTGCTGGTAAGCTTTTTTTTCCATGAGCGCATTTCTAAGGTTTTTCTCCAGCAGCACATTATTCACGGGTGAAGGCTTCTTCGTGCTGTAAAAGTAGATCTCATCCTCACTGTTTTCCAGGAACTCCACCGGGGCAATGGTTTTAAGATATTTCAATGCCGCTTTCATTATATTGTCTTCCACGCACAGTTTTAAAGCCATTTGTTCCAGGCTGGTCCTGCCTCCCTCTCTGTTCATGACATGCTTTACCAACCCCATGAGATTGTTCATGAATCCCTTAAAAGAATAGTCAGCAGGAACTGAAAAGTTTATCACCACTTTTTCCGGCCTGGAAAGGGCTATGACTTCACGGAAAACGGAAGTGTTTACCGGAGTTGATAAAAAAACAAGGGTCTCAGCCTTATTACCCGGGCTGATACTGTATCTGTCAACTACCCGGTCCACCGGGCATTTTGCTTTTAGGCCTTCATAGAAATACAGGGCATCAGGATATTTTTCCATCACATCCACGGCATCAGTTCCTCTTCCGTCTATGATCTGACCGTCAAAAGCCTGTTCAGGAACGCCTTCAACCGTCAAAAGATGGTTTGCCGTAAGCTGAAGCTCGTTTTTTCCCTTGTAGGTATTTCTTCCGATTTTATATATGATGTCATAGACTTTCCCATTGAGATCTTCATCTTCTCCAAACCATTTTACAGCCGGGATCCGGTTTCCACGGACATCTGCCAGTACCATAATATGATGGTTTTTTGCCGTCTTCCGGTCACTGACCACAGTAACATTCCGGGTGACAAAACACGGGGCTTCAAAGCCCTCTCCGTATGGGCCTGCCTTTTGTATCCTGCCATAAAAATCCTCGTCTATGCTGCCCAGTTCCAGCTCCATGTCCACGTCTGCCCTTACCACATTTTTTATAAAATACTCCCTTTCCGCCCGGGCCTCTATTTCCCGGGTAAAGTCCTCCAGGTCCTCCTTTTTCAGTGAAAGCCCCGCTGCCTGGGAATGGCCTCCGAACTTCAGCAATTTGCCACTGCAGGCCTTTATAAGTTCGTATATGTTTATATCCTCTGTAGAACGGGCGGAACCGGTAACTGTCACACCGTCTTCTTTCAGTGAGAGCAGTATGGCAGGTTTCCTGTACGCCTCACACACTTTCCCCGCGACAATGCCGATGATTCCGTGATGCCAGAACCTATTGTACAATACCAGTACGGTTTTGTTCTTCTTCCTTTGCTCCACCATCTCCATGGCCTGTTCTGCAATCTCCTGCTGGACCCTTTTTCTCTCCTTGTTAAGATAATCTATCTTCATAGCCATCTCCAGGGCTTTTGCGTTATCTTCACACAGGAGCAGCTCCACAGGCAGTCGGGCGGATTCCATCCTTCCGGCAGCATTTATCCTGGGTGCCAGTTGAAAAGCGATGTCCTCTTCCGTCTCCAGCCTGCTGTCCTTTTCTGCTATGGACAGCAGCGCTCTCATTCCTGTCCTTTTTGTATTGAACAATTTGGGCTTTGCCTTTTTCAGCAGATATCTGTTCTCACCGTTTAAGCTTACAACATCAGCAATCAGGGACAATGCCAGCAAATCCAGGAATTCCTCGGCCTTATGAGGTTCATTGTAATGCTCCAGCAAAGCCAGTGCCAGAAAATACGCCATTCCGCAGCCCGAAAGATTTTTGGCCCTGTGGCCCTCTCCCATAAGCTTCGGATTAAGTATCACATCAGCTTCAGGAAAGACTTCGGGCAGATTATGATGATCAGTAACCACCACACCCATGCCGAGTTCTTTGGCCGCCTTTATTTCATTAATGTTGGAAATGCCGCAGTCGCATGTGACTACAAGACTGACGCCCTCCTTTGCCAGCGAGCGTATCACGTCTTCATTCATCCCATACCCTTCGGTAAACCGGTCCGGCACATGATATGTAACGGATTTGGTGAACCACTTAAGGCACTGCACCAAAAGCACGGTACTGGTAACCCCGTCCACGTCATAATCACCGTATACGGCAATCTTCTCCCCGCTTTCTATGGCTTTGGATATTCTTTCCACAGCTTTATCAATTCCAGGAAACTCTTCCGGCCGGGTAGGGACATATAATGATTCATCCATCATCTGCCTGATGGTATCCGGGTCCTTGTATCCCCGGTTGAAGAAAATCCTGGCCACCAGTTCGTCCCCTCCGGCTGCATCAATAACTTCCGGAGGTATGATGGTATTCTTGTTTACTATGTTTACATCTATTTTCATAGGAATTAATACACCTCTTCTGCCAGTTCCCAGTCCAGTTCCTCCATCAGATCTTCATCTTCCCGTATGGCCGAAAAATCCACCCGGTCATTGTTGCAGTACCAGTTAAACTCACAAACCCTGCAATGTTTGGAATACTTCTCCTTGTTAAAGCTCTCATAATCATAGGACAATATGTTATGTATTTTCCCTTTTATAATCCTGCCAAACTGTTCATGCAGGAGGTCATCATACATTATGTCCGCCAGGGTCATGGCAGGCTCAGGCTGCCAGTAGTGCATGCTTATGCCGGAAGCCTTTACTTCCTTGCCTGCGACAAGTCTTGACTGTTCTTTCAGCACATACATGTATACCATGGTCTGCAGGCTTCCTCTGAGCCTCTTTCCCACGTCTCTATTGTTCCTTTTCCCTCCGCCGTTGGTTTTCCAGTCCCAAATCTCTATTTGATCACCTTTTACAATCAACAGGT